>Ga0209181_10007782_pt1 | contig 14560 bp, 15 predicted proteins | sample MAT05_FD_187208 | JGI IMG/M metagenome (GOLD analysis project Ga0209181, IMG submission 187208) | Freshwater microbial communities from Lake Fryxell liftoff mats and glacier meltwater in Antarctica - MAT-05 (SPAdes) (version 2) | ecosystem: Environmental > Aquatic > Freshwater > Ice > Liftoff... | reverse complement strand
TGAGCAGCAAAATACCCCTGAGTAGGGGCATAGATAATTTGTTCGTTTCGGCACTGTTGCCTTTCCTGTTGCTACGCAAGGCGGTCAGGCAACGTCCCTCAACTCACGCGCCTTCCATCCCGTCGCTCACCCGAAGCGGGTAGAGCGCGGGGCTTCCCGGCTAAAAGCTAAATCAAGTGGAATTCCTTGAGGGCGGGTAGAAAATTATGATTTTCGTGATGGGAACGACTGAGCTTAATCAAGGCAAATCGCTGGTCAGTGGTTAAATTCGCCCAATGGCTCGGTGTGATTTCCACTCCAATTTCCTCAGCTTTTTCTTGCACGCTGGGCGCGATCGACTCTAGGTTTTCCCAAGCAGGATGGGGGTCGATCGCCAAGTCAGTGGCAATTTCACTTGTATGTGCCAGTACCAGACGTTGCAGCAGTTCACGATAGGTACAAATTTCCGCCTGTGTTTCGCAAGGCAAATCCACTAAGGTTTCGCGTTCCTCAGCACTAAAGCGATTCCATTGAGGTAATTTCAGCTTGATCCCACAGGTGTCAAGCTTCAGACGGACTTGCATCGGCACACAGCGGAGCGATTGCACAAAATCTGCCTCGAATTGAAAAAACGTTGTTTTCTGAGTCATAAATTGAAGTTATTTTGAGTCCTTGTCAGGAGCAACACTCTAAGCGTGAACGAAGACGGGAACGCGCTTGTAAGCGGGTGTGCCCGATCGCTCTTCAGTTCTAGCCTTAAAGATCGCGTTCACCTCTGGATAGAACATGAATGCGGCTCCCGGTCGAATAGAACCATAGATAATTTCAACGTTCTCCATTTTGCCTGCATCTCCCTGCACAGTAACGGGTTGATGGTCTTGCAGTCCGGCACTTTCTGCATCGAGCCGATTCATCAAAATGCAGTTCCGGTGCGGCATTCCCCGATACTGATCGCCAATTTTGTAAACAACTGTATTGAACTGAGAATAGCTGCGTCCCGTGATTAATGCCAGGACAACCCCCTGAGTAGACTCAGACCCGCCAAAATCTTTGGCATCGGGCAGCGTCAAATTGGGCAGCGGCGTGACAAACATGGAGGCTTTGCCAGAAGGCGTAGGAAAGCCGGGTTCCGTTAAGATGCGTCCGCCGATCGTGAATTCTTCCTTGGTGTCATCGATCGTCGCCATCTTTTCAAACCCAGGAATAGTTTGAGCGATCAAGTGCCGCACATACTTGGGGTTTTGCAGTTCGCGCCAGTCCACCGGATAGTCGCCCAGCAGCCGATGAGCCAACGTACTCAAAAACTCGACTTCTGCAATCAACTCGGCATTTTTCAGATGAGTTTCACCCTCATCACTCAGCCGAATAAAGTTGTTGCCCGACTCGGTGGTGATTTTGTAGGGTTGCTCAAAGCGGTTGAGTACAGGAAGGACGATCGTAGTTTTCTTCGCCAACCCGTGAAAATGTCCCAAATTAGGTTTGGTAGCGAGATAGATGATTGTTTCAATGTTGCTCAAGGCGCGTTTGGCTTGGGTCAAGTCAGGGTTCGCGGCGTACAGGTTGCCACCCAAACACAGCAGCGTATCGACTTTGCCAGCCTCTGCCGCTTCGATCAGGTGGCGCGTATGATAGCCCTGAACGCGACTGAGGGGACGATCGAGCAGCGTTTCGAGTGCCTGTTGAATTTCGTGCCGCAGCTCTACGGTGACACCCATTGAGCCAAAGCCCTGCACATTCGAGTGTCCGCGAATCGGCATCACCCCTGCGCCTTCTTTGCCCATGTTGCCGGTCATCAAAGCCGTGTTAACAATGGCGCGAACGTTATCGACGCTATTACTGTGCTGAGTGATCCCCATTGCCCAACCAAAGACAACCCCTTTTGAGGTGCCAATGAGGGTTGCGGCAGCTTCAATCTCCGCTCTAGAAACGCTACAGGTTGCCGTAATCATTTCCCAAGGGGTCGATCGCGCCTGTTCCAGGACGGCTTCCGAACCCTCGGTGAGGAGGTGCAAGTAATCGGATTTGATTAAATTCTGCTCAATCAGGGATTTCTGAATTCCCACCAACAGCGCAACATCGCTGCCGGGAATCGGTTGCAGGTACAGCGAAGAGATATCAGAGCCAGTGAGCAGAGACTTGAGCGGAAAGGCAGGAGAGCCAAATTTGACTAGCCCAATCTCCATGATCGGGTTAATCACGATGATCTTGCCGCCATGCTCCCGGATTTGGATCAACTCATTCATGCAGCGGGGCTGGTTGTAGGCTGGGTTGGAACCAATCAGCACCACGCAATCAGCGTGCTTCAAGCTCTCCAGGCTGACCACTGAGGTTTTTGTCCCCAGCATCTCGTACAGCGCAGTGGTCGATGGCGCGTGGCAGAGGTCTGAGCAATCTGCCAGGTTGTTGGAACCGATCGTTCGCATCATCAACTGCAACAAGTAAGCCGCTTCATTGGGAGCGCGACCAGAACTGTAGGATGCCACTCGTTCTGGCTGCTTGCGAAAGGCAGTTTCGGCAATTTGATAAACCTCTTCCCAGGAAATCCGCTCGTAATGAGACTTGCCTTCTCGCAAAATCATCGGAAAGCTCAACCGTCCCAGCCGATCGCACTCCATTGAGTTGAGTTGCTGAAGCTCAGTAATACTCCGCTGCTCGAAAACAGAAGCAGGAACAGCGGGTTTGATTTCAGCCGAAATTGCCTCAACGCTTTTCATGCAGCGTTGAAGCGTTTCTCCATCCTCATTGGTGAATCCTCCTTTCTGTCCGCCAGTCCCCCAAGAACAGCTTGGACACGCGCTTTTGTGAAATAGCGTTTTCCAAAGTTTGGGACCTTCTGGGTTCAACGTATGCTCTGCCCAGAATTGAATGACGGGTAAGCCGCCACCGATCGCGGGTGTTTCGTCATTCTTCTCGTCAAATGGCGGAGTGGGTTGGATATTCTGCTGCGGATCTGTGCTCATAGATGCCTCTTAGTTAGTTTGCTAAACAGTTGGTGTAGTAGTTCAAATCCTGCCTGTAGACGTACAGTATTGACACTGAAGATGGAGAGCGATCGATGCGGCTAATCCCAAGATAATTGACTAACTTCGTGATTTATCTCTATCTCTGGTTACTTGTAGGAACAACTTGAGCATAATTAAGCGCAGCGACTAACGACACTTCACCAACAATATTGCGTTAATAGCTTTAATTTTTCTTCATCATCTAAAGAATAATCAAGTAGTTTTGAAGCTCTGATCTGATGCCTCTTTTGAAATCGTGGTTTCTATTCTCTGATCAGTGGCGAAAAATTCGTAACGTTAATAAAAAAACAGCCGCCCATTTTTAGGACGGCTGCTTCAGGAGTCTCAATCTAAGCGATCGTTATCCAGCAGAACTGGCTCTCGCAAAACTAGGCATCATAACTACGCATCATAGTAGAGCGAAAACTCGTAGGGGTGAGGACGCAACCGCATTGGATTCACCTCATTGTCGAGTTTGTACTCAATCCAGGTATTGATGAAGTCCGCCGTGAACACACCGCCTGCCAATAAGAACTCATGATCTTCTTGCAACGCCTTAAGCGCCAGTTCCAAAGAACCAGGGGTAGAGGGAACGCCGCTCAACTCTTCTGGAGTCAGGTCGTAAATATCCTTATCCAAAGGCTGTCCTGGATCGATTTGGTTCTTGATGCCATCCAGACCCGCGCAGAGCATCGCAGCGAAGGCTAGGTAGGGGTTAGCAGTGGCATCGGGGCAGCGGAACTCTAAGCGCTTTGCCTTGGGATTCGTGCCAGAGAGCGGAATCCGAATTGAGGCAGAGCGGTTGCCCTGGGAGTAGGCCAGGTTGACTGGAGCTTCAAACCCAGGCACCAAGCGCTTGTAGGAATTTGTGGAGGGGTTAGTTAGGGCTAGCAGGGCTGGGGCGTGCTTCAGCAAACCACCGATATAGTGCAAGGCCATTTGGCTCAAATTCGCGTAGCCGCCTTCACCCCAAAATAGAGGTTGACCGTCTTTCCAAATCGATTGGTGGGTGTGCATCCCAGAACCGTTGTCGTTAAACAAAGGTTTGGGCATGAAGGTGACGGTTTTGCCGTGGCTCTTGCCGACATTCTTGATGCAGTACTTGTAGGTCATCAAGTAGTCAGCCGCTTTCACCAAGGACGCAAACCGGAAGCCCAACTCACACTGTCCACCCGTGGCTACTTCATGGTGGTGTTTTTCGATCGGCACGCCACACTTCGCCATCGTCAACAGCATTTCAGTCCGAATATCTTGCAAGGTATCCGTTGGTGCAACAGGAAAATATCCTTCCTTGTAGCGAGGTTTGTACCCCAAGTTGCCGCCTGCTTCTTCCCTTCCAGAGTTCCAGCGTCCTTCAACCGTATCGACGTAATAGAAGCCCTTATTTTCGGTCTGGTCAAAGCGCACATCATCGAATACGAAGAATTCCGCTTCTGGGCCAAAGAAGGCAACATCACCAATGCCTGTGGAGATCAGATAGTCCAGCGCTTTCTGGGCAATGACGCGGGGGCAGCGGCTGTAGAACTCGTCAGTGCGGGGTTCTTTGATGCTGCAAATGATGCTGAGGGTTGGCTCTGCCATGAAGGGATCAATCCAGGTGGTGGTGGGATCAAGCACCATCGTCATATCGGATTCATTGATTGCTTTCCAACCCCGAATGCTAGACCCATCGAAGGGCACGCCCAGGGTGAAGCTGCTCTCATCAATTTGATCTTGATAGACCGTCAAATGCTGCCACGTCCCTGGCATATCAATAAACTTGAGGTCGATCATCTGAATCTTTTGTTCTTGAATGAGATTCAAAATGTCTTGTGCGGTCTGAGTCATGAGTTACTCCTTAATGTCTGAGCAAATGAATCTGAGTAAATGAGGTTGAAGGGGCTGGAGACCTTTTGTAGCAAGCAGGAAACTATAGCGATCGAACTTAGGTCGTGAGCAAGATTTCCGTTAAAAACCTGTTTCACCAAGCCTCTCTCTTTCACAAATGATTTAAGACGGCTATGGGTGAACCAATTGAGAAATCGAGGGCAGACGACTCTGCTTGCCTACACCCCCGTGATCCTAGAAATAGGGCTGGGGTGGTGTTGTATCTGCGGCTACTAAGCCTACTAGGAAGCGATCGTCGTATCTTTACAACCTTGATTGCACGCTCACCTTGGCTTCAACTCAACTTAAACAGAAGCAAAACTGTAGCAAGCTTTACATTTGCTCACTTTTATCGTGGATGGGGAACGGCAAAAGTATTCAAAGCTACAATTGACGAGGCGAGGCATTAGTCAGAGACACAGTTAAGCTGCTAAAAAGGTCAAGTCTAGTTGGGTAGGATTTTAAGCGAGTCATGACTCACAGTCCTATTGAGGGGTGAATCAAGTCCGAGGAGACGATCGCATTCGTTCAGCTACTTTACCAATGCATCACCTATGGCAGATCAGGTTTTTCGTACCTGCGATCGAATAAACAGACAGTCCACACAAAATTTAACAACTCAAAGGGCATTAGTCCCAGTCATAGTGCGACTTAGCCTGATCCGGGCGTGATATTGTAGGGTCTGAGATAGTAAATCTTTTTGTGATGAAAGCCTTAGGAGAGTGAGTTCATGCGGGACGCAGTGACAAGCCTGATTAGAAACTATGACGTTGCCGGGCGCTACTTAGATCGGAATGCCCTCGACACGTTGAAATCCTACTTTACGACGGGGACATCGCGGGTACAGGTTGCGGCGGCAATCAATACAGATGCAGCAGCGATCGTCCGCAAAGCTGGGGCCATGCTATTTGAAGAAATCCCTGAACTCATTCGTCCCGGTGGCAATGCTTACACCACTCGTCGCTTTGCCGCCTGTCTTCGCGACATGGACTACTACCTGCGCTACGCCAGCTACGCTTTGGTTGCCGGGGACACAGATCTGCTAGACGAACGAGTTTTGGAAGGACTGCGGGAAACCTACAATTCTCTCTCAGTGCCGATCGGCCCCACGGTTCGCGGCATCCAGATTATGAAGACCCTAGTGAAGGAACTAGCTGTCTCAGCCAACATCGCTGATACAACATTTGTAGACCAGCCTTTTGACTACATGATCCGTGAACTGAGTGAAAAGAATATTTAGGCGAGATTTAGGGCGTGTCATCAATTCAGCCAAATCACGGTAGCAGCCAGGTAAATCGCCCCTAGAAAGTTGACTGCCCGCTTATCGTAGCGTGTTGCAATCGCCCGGTATTGCTTTAGCTTGGCAAAGAAATTCTCAATTAAGTGCCGCGCTTTGTATAAATCCTTGTCATAGTCTCGTGGGTACTTGCGGTTGCGCTTCGGGGGAATGACAGCAGTTTTGCCTTGGGACTCAAGGAGTTCAATGACTCGTTCATCCGCATCGTAAGCTTTATCAGCTAGCAGCGTATCTGCAACAACCTGGGACAACAATGCGTCGGCTCCATCCAGGTCACAGGCTTGTCCAGGGGTGAGGTGAAACCCCGTTGGATTTCAATAACGCATCCACCGTGGCGTGAATCTTCGTGCTTAGCCCGCCTTTGCTCCGACCAATTGCTTCGGAGTTTGGCTCCCCCCCCTTTGCCCCAGCACTGTGCTGGTGGGCGCGCACAATTGTGGAGTCAATCATGGAGTATTCATTGTCCGCATCCTCGGCTAAGACCTCAAACACCCGCTGCCATACCAGCAATTCTCATTATGGAAATTCCTGTAATGCAAATGTATTGCTGCCACCCAATTAACTAGCTGAAACACCGATTCTACCGTTCAAGAATTTAGGTGAAAATCGCGGTTAAACCTCCGAAATTAGTGCAAATGTTTCAAAATGAGAATTGCTGCTGCCATACCCCGCTTTTCGCCCATCGGGTATGCCGCAGATGGACAGCCCGGAAATCTCCAAATCGCTCTGGGAGGTCTCGCCACGGGATGCCAGAACGATACCGATACAACACGGCTTCCACAAATAAGCGGTTGTCTTTGGCGGGGTGACCAACCGATCCTGCTCGTCCGGGCAGGAGGTGCTTAATCCGTTCCCATTGGTCATCGCGGAGGGCGTAACGGCGGCTGGTCATGGCAGGGCATTCCTGTTTAATTCGCGTTGATCTTCACCTTGACTTCTCTTGGCAAAGGAAAAATATTTGATGACACGCCCTAGTAAGTTCTCTAGTTCTCTCAGGATGAGAAAGTTATAACAGGTTTGTATCCAGAGAGAGCAACTGATCGGGTGCCAAAATACCTCCAACCGTTATCACCTCCAGTCTTTCAGGTTCTTGGGGATGCTGAATATTGATTTTGGCGATCGCCTCTTCAATTCCTACTGCCTGAGCAATGTAGATCTATGTCTCGCCTCTCAGTACCCAAATCGGGCTAGACCAGGTATGCCGGGGTTGTTGTACTGCTTTATAGATAATCTGATGGCACAACTGAATGAGTTGCTCTAAAGCATCTTCAGGGCAAAAAACAGCGGTTTGTGATTGAAATAGTTCTTTTAGTTCCTCTCTTGGAATATGTTCCGTGACGTTTGTTGAAGCTAGCAAAGATGCAGAACTCAGAGACTTACCGGAAGCTTGAGGAACCAAGGATTCAATTTGGCGCTGAATCTGAATTGTAATGGAATCAAAATCCGGCTCCATCAAAATGTGCCCTAAATACTCTCGCAACAAACGCTTCAGTTTCTCATCTTCGATCGCCATTCCGCGATTGCTGAAATAACCTGAAAGCCCCTTTCTCAAATCCCGTCCGCAACCAACTTCTCCATTAGCAGCGTCCTCGGCTTCAATCAGTTCCAGCAATTGTTGATGACGAGCAGCTTCGTCACGTGTGGCTTTTGGCTTAGCAGGAATCGATTAGGTCATGGGTCGTCTATCCTCAGGGTCTCGAAGTAACCGAGGTTATCGAGTTCTTCAGGATCAGGACTACGATCGAGCAGTCCAATACGCAGCTTTCTGTAAAATCCTAGCGCACTTGGCAGGGCATGTAACCCTATTCTGTCTTGATAGCCCAATTCGTGACTGCGAGCGATCGCAAAATCCACCAGATTACCCCCAACGCCCTTGTAGGTCGGAGGGTTTGTGAGGACAGTTCGGTTCCAAGGGGCGGTTAGTTTACTGATGTACACTAACCGCCGTCGCAATTGCGATTCAATCTGACAGCGTTTTTTCAAGACATCAAGCATCATCAGCCCTTGGGTGATCCCCTCGCACTCGATGGCATACAACTCATTGCCTGGGAGTAACTTCGACCGACGGCTCTTGCCAACCCAGTTCCAATACTCATCATCTTGACCGCTCTCTTCCAAGAGCGGCTCCCAAAGAGTCCTCGCATCCTCAAGGTGCTTGTCAGTCACTTCAGTCAGGATGGCATCGATGACCTGTTGGTCTTGAACTTGAAGAAGCTGAATGGTGCGATTCAACGGAGCAAGAGGAGTTCGATAACGGCTCTCATCATAAGGCTTTAGAGCTTAGATTTGCTCATCTAAAAATTAAGTGCCTATTTTTTGCTACTTGACTGAAACTAAGAACAAATGTACTATTACGTCAACCTAGCAACTCTTGTCAAATGCAGCGCCCGTCTCCCCATCTAAAACTTCTTGTGTACCTGGAAGATTATATTCAGCTTCACGGTTACTCTCCTGTAATTGATGAAATGATGGTAGCAATGGAGAAACCGCGTGGTGCGATCCAGAACAGCCTCAAATATCTGGAACGAGAAGGCTATATTGAACGACGGTATGGAAAAGCCCGTGCTATTAGGATTCTTAAGTCAAGCCAGGGTGGCATTCCAATTTGGGGAACGATCGCAGCCGGTTACCTTAGTGAAGTATTCACCGATGGTCGAGATAGGCTACCAATCTCTAGCCCCCGGCTACGACCAGGAGATTTTGCACTTCGGGTTAGTGGGGATAGTATGATCGGCGACTACATTCCAGACGGCTCATTTGTGATTATGCGTCCAATGGCTGACCCCAGTGCATTGAAAAATGGAGAGATTGTCGCAGCCTGGGTTGAGGGTCGAGGGATGACATTGAAACACTTGTACCGTAATGGCAACCAAGTCTCGCTGATTGCTTCCAATCCTATTTATCCGCAAATCACAGTTGATATACAAGAGTGCCAAGTACAAGTTCAGGGCATCTTGTTTTGGATCTTGCGAGAGTGCGTATAGATTTCTCAGTGATTTCTAGCGAGTCGAAAACGCCAAGCCAGTGTTCTGTCAAGAAAATTTTGAGGGGTCGAAGACCTCTCAAAATTCAACTCCAACTAACCTCCCAGCTTTCAGCTACCCGTCAATTAATGATTGACAGATGACAAGCCTTTGTGAGAGCGGGAACAATGCGATCGCTGACGGCTCTTGCACCCGATAGATTTCGGGCAGTTGGACCCACACGCAACGCGGCTAAACCGCCCATGATAAAAAGTTCGCAGCCTCGCCAGCGTAAGCATTCATCTAACACTGGCAACCCGTTCACAATCTCGGTTGGATAAGCCTCTAAAATATCTTGGAGCAATGGATGATGGGTTGCATCTAGTCGGCTTCCAGTGGCTAACCAAATGCGATCGATCTTCTGATTCTGAATGCACTCATGTACGGCCGAATTTTTGCAGCAAACCCGCCAACGATTGTCACTCCATTGGGCTTGAGCAACCTGACACTGCTCATAGAATGTAATCCGCCCGTCTCGCTCTAGGCGACGCAGTTGAGTCAGCACCGCTGGAGTCATGGAACCCCCATTTCTTGCCTGCTGAATCATCTGCCAGCGCCTGTACCAGTTGGGTTCTGCCCAAAAGTTTTTAAGATATTTCGGACCCAGCCAACCCGGGTCAGCGTCAAATAGTTTCTCGTATACCGTCCGCCGAGATATCAGAGTTACCTGCGCTCCCTGGTTAATAGCTCCCACCGCTAAATGTCCACTGGTCAACCCACCGCCAACGATCAGCACTCGTTCGCCTCGAAGCCGCAATTTCTGTAGATCAATCTGACTAGAGTGGAGCAGGCGATCGGGGGGATAACTCGTTGACATCTGCTCGACCCACTCTGGAATGTTGGGCGTTCCACCACCGTTAGCAATGACGACTCTGCGGGCGCTAACCATTTGCCCGTTGGATAACCGTAGACAAAACCGGGAACGATGATTGAGGTTCAACGGTTCAATTTTTACAACTTGAGCCGGATACACACAATCTTGCAACTGCCAGCGACGGATCACTTCCTGACAGAAATCCTGAAACAGCCGAGTTCCCGGCAGGTCATAGGGTGGAAACAGTTCATTCGATCGAGATTCGGCAAAGGTGCGGAGAGCATGAGGATCGGGATCGGGGTGATGAACCGCAGGCGATCGGAGGTGCGGAATCTCGAAGGCGGCAAACTGGTGGTTCCAGCGATTCATCCAGGTGCCGCTGGGGTCAAAGACGAGAAACCGCCCACGCATCGATTTCTTCTTCTGTAACAGATGCGTAACCAGGGTGAGGGCGTGAGGACCAGCCCCCACGATCGCCAAGTCAATGGATTCTGGAAGAGCAAACGAGGAATCAAGCATGAATCAATTGCTAGTTTATGAGAATGATTATCATTTTAGTTGTATTATAGAGTCATGTTTCGCGAGTCATGTTTTGCAGTAAATGAACTGCGAGGAGAAAAATGTCTCTAAATGTGAGTGCAACCCTGGTGCAGCAGGCAGCAGCAGGCGATGTGGATGAACACGCTTTTGCGGAGATGATTCATCATTCCTTGCCCTATGCCTGGGGCATTGTCGAAAAGCTAGCGCATAGCGTCCACCAAGAAGGCGAGGAGTGGGCAAACTATGCGGTTGCTCCACCCAGCGAACAGTCGCGGGCGCAACTGCTCCGTGTGGTTGGGGAGATGCCATTCGGGGTGCGGTGGAGCGGCACTTTAAGCTGAAGCTAGCATTTCAAAATTGTCATAACCTGGCAGCATTCCGACAAGATTGCCTCGATTCTGCGGCATACCGCGACTTCACCTCTGTCCGCAGCCAAATTCTCAACTAAACTCCTGAACTCCAAGACTGTTAGAACCCTTGATGCAACCCTTAAATATCACGCTAGTGGCAGGTCCGCCGGGCGCGGGCAAAACCACCTGGATACGGCAACAGGTTCACACCGCTGCTGAACCAGTCATCTATCTGAGTTTGGGTGCAGGAGAGACTACGCTTGATCCGACCTATCTGGCAGCAGAAGTTCCTGAACTGACCGTGCTACCCGCTGTGCAGTTGACCAACTTTTTGGAACGCCCACCCGTGGGATGTGTGGTCTATCTAGAGTTAGGGTTCTATATTGATCTGACCTCCCTAGTTTTGCCTAACCAGATGGCAGACTGCCGCCGTGTTGCTGTGTTGCCGCCGGGAACTCGGCACACAGAATGGCATGACTGGGCAGATCTGGTAGTGACGGGGGCTGAAACTGCCATCCCGTTGCAACAAGCCCATTTCTGGCGTTCAGTCTTGACTGGACAAGTGCTTGATTCTGCCAGTCTCAATACCTTTTGGTATGAACTAACCTATGGAGCTTATGGGAATGTTCAACGCACTAAAGGTATTTTTGATATTGCAGATGGACGAGCATTTTATTTTGACTTCACCAAGGGACTCTCTAGGAGCAACCCCGTTGAACTGAATCTGCCCCGCTGTCTGAATGGCAGACCCGATCGCCTTAGTGGCATTGAGATCGTCGGTGAAGCATTGGATCAAGAAACGATCGCCCAAACCCTTAAAGACTGCTGTTTAGAAGAGCAAGCGATCGTCCACTACCAGCAACAAATTAAAGACTTAATCGAACAAGGAGAAGAAGTAGGATGAAAGTTGCCGTCATGTCTTGCATTCACGGGAATTATGAAGCACTAAATGCAGTGCTATCCGATATTGATGATCAAAGTGCAGACAAGATCTACTGTCTCGGTGATTTAGTCGGGTATGGTCCCCATCCCAACGCCGTCGTAGAAATGATTCGCGCTCTGGATATTCCTACCTGTCAGGGATGTTGGGATGAAGACATTGTAGAAGGATTGAATTCGTGTGAATGCAGCTATCCTTCGGTGCTGGCAGAAAAGCGTGGCAAGCTAGCCCATGAATGGACAAATCAAGTCATTCATCCAGAAGTCAGAGAGTTTTTGGCGCAGTTACCACTGAGTTTGCGCGATGACAATCTATGTTTTGTGCATGGCAGTCCTCACAATCAGCACGAATATCTGCTGCCAGAAGTCGATGCCTTTGTAGCGATGGAACGAATATTAGCCACAGGTGCTGATATTTTGTTTTGTGGTCATACTCATGTGCCCTATGTCCGATCGCTCGATGCGGGTCAACTCCAAATCCGAGTCCAATCGACGGGCAAATCTGAAGAGATGAGTTTCTCTGCGCCACTCAAACGAATTGTGAACGCTGGATCAGTGGGTGAACCACGTCATGGTAGACCCAATGCCACCTACGTGATTTATGACACTGACGCGGATCAAATCACGCTCCGGGAAGTGGAATACGACTATCAAAAAACCTGTGATGCCATCATTAAAAATGGCTTGCCTCCTATCTTCGCATGGCGTTTAGCTAGGGGACTGGAGTTTGCCGAACGCGCCGACGATCCAACCCATGTGTGTGAACGATAGCCATGACCAACGATAACCCGTTCGATTTCGATAAAAATTCCGCTTTGCCAACGACTGATTACGACATCGCAGTTCGTCAGAGTATTCCGGGTTATGATGCCCTACTCATGATGCTGACGGCTTTGTGCCAAATCTACTTGACTGATAATGCCCATATTCTCGTCGTTGGAGCGGGTGGTGGCAACGAAATTAGTGTATTAGGACAAGCTCACCCCACCTGGCAGTTTACAGGCGTTGATCCATCTGAAAAAATGCTGGCTGTGGCTCAAGCAAAAGTTGAATCACTCGGATTAGAAGCGCGCGTCACGCTTCACAAGGGAGTTGTGCAGGAACTTCCACTACACCCGTTCAACGCCGCTACCAGTCTTTTAGTGATGCATTTTCTACCCGATGATGGCACCAAACTAGATTACTTAAAAGCGATCGCGGCTCGTCTCCAACCGGGTAGCCCATTTGTGTTGGTGGATTTTCAAGGAGATAAACAATCTGAGGTGTTTAAGCGATTAGTTGACGGGTGGCAGAAACGAGCGGAACTAGCAGGGATGGGATCACAGCGTCTTGCTGAACTGCTTGAGGGGACGCGGCAACATCTCCAATTCATCTCAGAAGAACGAACACTAGCATTACTGGAGCAAGCTGGTTTTAGAGAACCCACTCGTTTCTATACTGCGTTTACTTTTACAGGTTGGTTGGCGTTTGTAGAGTAGTTAACGTTTCTAAAATCACGAAGGTTTGCGGTACAGAAATGACTTGGGCAGTTTTGAGCGGAATCGAAGGCAATTTAGCCGCCTATGAAGCAGCGTTGGCAGACATGAAGCGTCAGCGACAACCTGTAGAGGAACTCTATATTTTGGGTGATGTGATTGCACCCACAGCCGAGAGTGAAAAGGTCATCCAACGGGTACGATCGCCACGCCCCAATGAACCTGAGCCACAAGTTTGCCAGGGTTGGTGGGAAGAGCAGTTGCTGATTTTGCATGGCTTGGGACGAACGGGAGAACCGACCGAACTCATTGACCGCTATGGCATGACTATGGTGAAAACGTTGTGGGATGCCATTCCGCGCGAGATAGTAGGATGGGTACGATCGCTGGAATTCGGCTTTTTTGAATTGGATTGCCTGTTGATTCACGGCAGCAGTGTCAGTGTCAGTGACGAGTTAACGCCAGACACACCTCCGATTCAGATGCTCGATCGCCTGATGCGAATGGATGCCAACACACTTTTTTGTGGTCGTTCGGGTTTGACGTTTCAATACGAAATTCAGCAGGGTGCGGTGACATCCAGCGTCACAACCTTAGATCAAATGGCTGCACCGCAATCGATCGCTGTTAAACCGCGACAGGTGATTGGCGTGGGTAATGTGGGGCGAATTCCTGGACAGGCAGCTTATACGCTCTACAACCCTAACTCTAACCAGGTCGAATTTAGAACCGTGCGGTATGGCTCAGGAAAGGGCTTTCAGCACACTAGCCCAAATAAGTAAGGTTCACTTTGTCTGATGCGTACAGGGTTCACATAATCCGAAGAACTCTAGGGTGTGATAATAGATTTTGAACGGAACTGAGGGGTGCAAGTGCGCTTCTAGATTACGAACAGGACAATGCTCCAGTGGAAAAGATTGACCACACTGTAAGCACGTTAAATAATGCTGATCTTGCTCGATCGGGCTGTAGAGTGATTCTCCATTGGCACTGGCTCGACTCTGGACTAACCCGTGCAGCTTTAAGGCTTCCAATGCGCGATACACCGTTGCCAACCCGATCGCCTGATGCTCCCGCAGCACGCCATACAACTCTTGAGCCGAGAGGGAATAGGGTTGCTGGTTCAAGGCATCTAACACTGCTTGCTGGTTGCGGGTCAGATGCTGAGGATGAGAGTTGCTGTTCGGAGAAAGTGAGTTACTTTTCACATCGTATTGCGATAAGATAGGCGAATGATAATCATTTTCATGATATCTTATGTCTCCATCTGATGTC
>Ga0209181_10007775_pt1 | contig 14571 bp, 19 predicted proteins | sample MAT05_FD_187208 | JGI IMG/M metagenome (GOLD analysis project Ga0209181, IMG submission 187208) | Freshwater microbial communities from Lake Fryxell liftoff mats and glacier meltwater in Antarctica - MAT-05 (SPAdes) (version 2) | ecosystem: Environmental > Aquatic > Freshwater > Ice > Liftoff... | reverse complement strand
CTCTGATGCTGATAGCCTTCCGACATGGGTTGAGAGCCAGTGAAGCCTCCAGCCTTAAATGGGATGCAGTGGATTTAAAGAATGCGACCATCTATATCAACCGCTCTAAGAAAAGTGATTCTGGGGTTCATCCTTTGCAGCCAAACGAGGTAGAGGCGTTGCAAGCAACTCGTGAAGCATTCCCTGAAGGTAACTATGTATTCCCGTCAGAACGGGGAACTCGCATATCTGAGGATGCGATCGCCTCGGTGGTAGAGAAGGCAGGCAAGTTGGCTGGGTTCCCCTTCAAAGCCCATCCTCACCAATTGCGCCATGCTTGCGGTTTCTACCTGGCTAACAAAGGCTATGACACCCGCATGATTCAGGCTTGGCTTGGGCATCGCAACATTCAGCATACAGTAAGGTATACCCAGCTTGCAGCGGGAAGATTTGATTCGATTAAGTGGTAGCTGGCTTAGGATAAGCTAGAACTGTGGAAGCTAAAATTTTTAGGGGGACTTGTTGAAAGTAGATCAGGCGGCAATTGATGAAGTATTCCCTAACAATCCACTACGTGAGGTTGCGTTCGAGATTCGCTTCCCTACGAACCTACGTATAATGCCTAACATCTGGCAGGTTCAGGAGGCATGGGAATCTGAGTATCCTCAGGTACAACGCGAGGAAATACAGTTCAGCACATTAACTTCTACTAGTTACACATTTACAGGTTCAGAACTAGGGAGAGTGGCGAAAGTAGGAGAAGACCGACTCGCAATAATTTTTACCCAGTATGAAAATTTTGAATCGTTTTCGCTAGAAGCTATCAAAAAAACGCAGATTTTTTGTGAGATGTTCAAGATCAAGCTTCTCACACGAGTTGGGTTGCGTTACATTAATAATATTTCTATCACCAACGCTACTCAAGATGGTGGACTCTCTGAACTTTCTAAGTACACCCGTTCTCACATAGACATTGCTCGTATCCAATCAGGTTCTTCCCAGCTAAATCAATTCGGCTCTGAGATAATTCTAGAAAAAGATGGATATTTGCTGACTATTCGCAGCGCATTCTTAAGAAATCCGAACTTATTGCAGGAAAAAATTTATGTTATAGATTTTGATGCTTCTACTGAAAAAGAAAGTAGCCCTGAGAAGATTCCAGAAATACTCCGAGATCTTCATCACCATATTCAGTTAGAGTTTCTTGGTCATATTACTGAGGATTACAAAGAAGAAATGAGAGGTCACAACTAGCTATGATTTTAAGAGTCCCTGAGAAAATTAGCGACCGAACAACATTTTTACCTGAGTACGAAGCGCTGCTCGATCAATCTTTATCTGATTTTGGAACCGTATCATCCTTGCCAAGGAATAAGGTTTTCAGCAGGCAAGAACAAACAAAAGGTAGTTGTTACAAGCGTTCTACTTTAAGTTCTAACGATGTAGAGCGTCAAATCAAACAGCCTATTGTAGGGATCAGTCTAATAGAGGCTGAGAAAAAGATAAAACTGTATATTGCAGTGATAGAGTCCTTACAGCAGCAGGTATTGATGTATGAGCAAACAATACGAAATAGACCTCTCAAAACTGAAAATGAGTTTGATGATAACAGTCTTTATATTGAGAAACATGAATCACCCGAAGTGATCAGAGCTTTTCTAAGTGTGGCGACTTCTTTTCCCTTGAGGCGAGAGGAAAACTTTCCTGTCTACACAGATGAAGAGTTAGACCTATTTTAGTTAGAAAAATTGATGTTTACTGAAGAACCTAACGAAAAACAACTGAGACAAGGAGATGTAATTGCAGGACTTTACTATCCATTAATGAACTGCAAAGACCTTAATATTATTGGCACAGCGAAAGGTGAGGAACCTTTTCAAAGTTCAAATTTTCAACTAACAGCAGTTAGTGAGGAAAAAAATGGCTTTACACAATTAACTGCTCAGGTGAAAGTTTTACGAGTTTTTGCTGTTGTTATTTCTCAGTGTTGCGATCTTGAGATGCGAAGCTCAAAGCTGACAATTCCTGCATTTGCAGTAACTCCTCTTACGCCTGTCCCTTATCAAATTAATAGTAGTCCAGAGAAATTAGCCACGCTTCAAGAAAATTCTCTAGAAAGTTTTATAAACTTATTTTATGTTCTGAGACATGATCCTTTAAAGGCAGATCACGTTGTGGATTTTAATCGGATAATTTCACTACCTAAAGCAGAGTACGAGTTTGCTCTGTCCCAAAAAGTTTTGCAAATGACTGATAAAGCAAGAGTGCAATTCAAGATGAAGTTAAGCTCTCATTTTGGAAGACCAACCCAAGAAGAAATTTCTGCTAATTTATATCCGAAAGCCTGAAAAGTGTCTCAAAAACTTTAATCTTACTGAAGACTCAAAGGCTTCTTTCCCTTTTAACCACTAATTAAGTGTTTCTATTGTTACCTGAAGTATGTGTTAATCCAGTGAGCGCCAGCAACATCTTTAAGGCAGTGTGCGATCGCTTGGGCTTTGAACACGTCAGCACCCACAGCTTCAGGCGTACCAGCATTAACCGCATGAGGGAAGCAGGGATGAAGCTAGAGGCGATTCAAAAGGTGTCAGGTCACAAGGCTCTGGATGGACTGAGCCACTATTTAGAAGTGACAGAGGCAGAATTGCAATGCACGGTGAATTGTCTGTAACTCCCAAGCACAAAAAAGAACCGATCGCCCGCCCTCTACTCCCCAGGCAAAGCCCACGGTTCCACCCCAAGTTCCCGAAGCTGCTGTTCTAGAATCTTTTCTCGACTCAATGCGGTATCAGATTCTTCAAATGCGGTTGATAGGTCGGTTTCAAGCTGGGCAATGATGCCAGCCGAAAGCCGCTGATCCCAATCGTCTTCAGAACGGGTAATGCCAAAGGCGCGATCGAAACGGCGTTCTAAGGTTTCTGTTGCTAGAGCGACTAGAAGATTCCTGGCTTGCTTATTGCCCCGAAAACACTGATAAGTCCAGTAGATGACTACGACCTTGAGCGGTAAGCCTCTGAATCGACTTTGCCCCCGCTGCTGATCTCCATCCTCAATTTCAAAAAACGCGGGCGTATAAGCCTCTCCTGACAACTGTTTGAAGGTCTTTGAATCCAAAAATTCGCGGGCGTTTCTTTCAGTCAGTTGGATGATCTCCGCTGCCTGAGTCTGGCTCATCCGATACTCTCCATTGGGCAGCATGAATCCGTCGAGGATGATAGAGCCTAGGGTCACTGTGGCGCGGGTCGCTTTCACTGAATCGGTCACGATTTTTCCTCACTTTTGTGTAATCGAATCCCAGACCGTTGCAGGGTTCGACCGTGGAAAGTCTTTATCTTCACGCGCTCGTTCAAGCGCCTGAACCAACAGGAAGGATGCAAGGCTGCTTTGGCTATGTCCTTGCGCTGCTGCCCAGTCCTCTAATTCTTTTGATGTGCCCTCTGGCAGATAGATATTTAATCTCTTAGCCATGCCAACGCCTTGAACCATATAGATCACTTTAACTCTACAGGCACTATTCTATACTTGTGCAACACTACTTGGCAATATATTTCTCATAAAGTGCTTGACAGTGTGACTTAGTGTTGTTAGTGTTTTTGTAGTGGTGCAGAGATGGTTCAACCATGGCGCAACCACCAGAGAACCACATCAGAACCACGGAGGGGCATCAAGTGCAGGCAGTGCAGGTATTACAGACCTCGCGGGAGGGTTCAAAAACTTCGGTCGAGGTTCTAGAAACTTCGCTGTATACGTTTAGAGAAGCTCAGATTTCACTCGCTAGATACAAAGGTGGCATCGTCCCACCATCCACTCTAAGACGGTGGATTGTTCAACTGGGGATAGAGTCCGATGATTTCGGCTGCTACTCCAAAGAAGACTTGACAATTCTTGCCCGCCTCGTCTTCTGGTTAAAGCGCGGCAAGACAGTCCAAACATTTGCACAAATCATCCAAAAGGAACTAACGACCAATGGCAATTAATACTGACAAACTCAACGCAACCGCTAACGGCTCCAACTCTGGCAAAGGCTTCACCCCCAAAGTAAAGAGCGATCGCACTACCGAGTCACACACTGAAGCACCTGCCCAGTCTGCATCAAACACAATTCCCCACCGTTGCAACGCCCTGGCGCTATCGGCTGAAAGTCACGAGGCAATGAGCGCTCTACAGTCCACAGGGTTACAGAATGCCGCTGCCTACGTCCAAAGGAAGCAAACGGAGCGTAACTCAATCGTAGAGAAGGTTTCTGACGCGATCGCCTATCTGTCTGACCCTGATTTATTGGAATCAGACATCATGAGCGCTGCTGCTGCAAAGGTTGCCGCTCGGTCGGATGCTTGGGGCTATGCCGAGCCTGTAGTGGATTTCGATAACCTGTTTGCCCTGCCTGTGTCTTCACAAAGAATGTTGAATGGCGTTTAAGTTCACAGCACAACAAAGGCGATCGCTGCCGTCAAAACCGCGATCGCCCTCTACCTCGACCCTTCTCAAAATCAAAGGATTCCTCAATTATGTCAAAGTCAGTCGGATATTACACAGCTTGTCAACAAGGTCAGGCGCTCGTCGCACTTTACGGCGATCGGGATTTAGCCCAGCTTTCCCAGATAGATCAAGCTGCCCTAGCTGTGATCCTGAGTCTTTACCTTTATTTCGAGATCGCTTACCCAGGCAGTGTTAGGAACTTTGAACTTGCTTGCCTGAATGCCATCCATTCGGACGACGACTACACAACCGACGAAATTCAACCCGCTTTAGCTTGCCTTGAAGGAATTGACAAGGATGGGGCGATCGGGTTGCTGCAATTCTTGCTCCAATAGCAAGCCCTTAAGTCAGTTGCCTCTACACATTCTCGAACCGAAGGAACTCATGAAAGTATTTCTAATCCTGCTGATCCTTATTGGCTTAACTGGTTGCCAAGAATCAGAACGACCTCCATTACCACCGCCCCCGCCGCCCATAAAAGGCACCTAAACATTCTCAACTCATCCAAAGGAACTAATGAACACCAAAATATTCAAGCGAAACCCTGAACTATTCATCATTGGCGGGTTGCTGGGCTTCTCCCTACTGCTAGGAATGGACGGCATTAAAAGCAACTTGCAGCAGGTATCGACCATCAGGGCAAAGGTTCAGCAGGATTCAAAGATTCAGATGGGCTTACAAGCCTCTCAGCAAGATTCAGAGGTCAAAGCTCAAATCGCTGAAGCCCGATACAAGGCAGGGTGCGTCGTTGTTGTGGCGAGCAATAACCAAGGTTTTCACACTTCGATTACCGAAGGGGCACCCGTTTTAGATGGGGTGCGCGGAACCGCTTTGCCGCCTAACACCATCGTGTGCGACGACCAAGGCAATACGGCAAAGCTTGTTAACGGCGTATACAAAGGCAGCAATACGGCAGTTGCATGGGAGCTGGCATTTACAGGGAACCGCGCTGTCATTGACAAGGCGATCGCTCAATCCAAGGCACAGAACAAAACACCCGGACAAATTTAAGGAGCTTTTCAGTTATGGCAATTAATCGACAAGGTTCAGCAACACAGGATAAGCAGGGCAAGCCTAAAGGACAATCTCGGTTTAGTGAGTTCGTCAGCAACCAGCGCAACCGGAACCGGACGCGCTCGGTAAAGAATCCCAGAGGTCATCTAGTATTTCAGATCCTTTATTGGTTGCTAGTTATGGCGATCATGTTCTTTGCTTACCTGAACATCGCCCCCTACAAAGTAGCTGTGGAGCTGGTTTTAGGTGGGATTGATAACACTGGATTCATGGAACTGGTTCTGAAGCTACCAGTCCTAGGCGCAATTGCAACGGCGATCGCCGCGTCAATCTACTGGATTCTAGGGGCTATTCTTTGGGCTGGCATTCAGATTCTAGAAGTTTCTCCCATGCTTTTAGAACGTGACGATCAATACATGGGGAACCTCATTACCGAGGTTGAACAGCACGAAAACTTTGACATTTCAGACAATGATGATCCGCTGCTAGGACAGATGAAACGCGCCTTTAATGCCTTGCCAGTGAAGCATTACAAGGATTTTAAGCAACTTGCCTTCTTCAGCTACACGCTTGATTTCCTGATTTGCTTTAGCGTCTACCCACCTGTCGAAGGTGGACTTAGTAAGTTGTTCTTTGTCTTAATGTCTGGACAATTTGGGTTGATCGATTGGAAGAACGTGATGCTGGCAGTTGTGACATTGTTTGCTATTGAAGCCACTCTCAAAATCATCTTTATGGTTGGCAGCGTTGCCTACCGGAAGCAAGCTCAATCCGAAGCCCAGTAAAAGCAATGGGGACGCGGTTCATACGTCCTCATTGCCCCATGAATTTCTAAGTCTCACGAGGTTGAATCATGTCTAATTTTAATCCCAATTCCAAAATACTTAAGCCTGAAGAATGGCGAACTTTAGCCGCCAAGAATGTAATTAAGGAAGCCGATTCAGCCTCGCGTGATTTCGTTATCTCTGCCTTGCTGGGTCTGGTTGCCGCTGGTTTAACTGGAATGATTCCGGTAGGTGTGGGGATTGTCGGCTGTGGCATCATGCGAGGCTGGCGTAAGAACAACCTAATGGACAAGCGAATCAAGGCGATCCAAATGGGTTGTGCCGCGCCATTCTTGGATGATTCACAGTTACGTCGCTTCACTAAGCAAACAGGGTTAGACGAGGCGCTTAGGCAAATCCATTGGGCAACAGAGGAAGACCTTGATATCTTACCCAGTGCTGAGGACTTGTATGAAATCCATGGGGCATCAATGGCATTACCTGAAGCTGTTGATGCAATTGAGGTTGAGGCTGTTGAGGTTGCCGAATCTTTACCAATCGGCAACAATACAAGGCTAGGGGCGATCGCCGTTGCCGCCACTGCCCAGCCGGAAGGAACCGCGCCTGCTATTTACAGCAAATCGTTATTAATAGCCGTTAAGGAAGATCCCAAAAGTTCCTTCTTCTCTGCACCTGCTCGAACTGGCAAGGGCGTAACCATTGCCGCCTGTATTCGCGTTGTGCAACAGCGGGTCACTGAAGGAACCCTGACTAAGGTTACATTCTGGGCAATTACCCCAAAGCAAGATCAGACCGAGAATTGGTACTGGGCAACCTGTGACAAGTTCTTTAACCCTGATATCGAGAATGGCGATCGCGCCCTTGCAGCTAGGGGTATTTACGACTTCATCCGAACCTTTACGGCTCTGCCCAGAACGCCTCAGTCCCCGACTATCTTGGTAGTCGATGAACTGACGCGCCTGGTCGGGTTGCTCAAGGGCATCAAAATGGAAGCAGTTGATCCTGAACTGTTTGCTGGCGATACTAAGACCTTTGGTGATTGGTTGCTAGATAAGTTGATCTACTCTGCATCCATGAGTCAATCAGTCGGCTTCTACGTATGGGTTGCAACACCATCCGCAGCCGTGGGCAAACAGGGATTCTCGAAATCGGATATCGATAGCCTCAACATTTACACGCTGGCAACAAAGGATAATCTCAAGTTTGCCGATGGCGGCTCCGCTGCATTCTCTGCTCCTAAGACTGACGCAAATCATCCTGTCTTCACTCGTGGGTATGGCGCTGGCTACTCTCACCAGCATCATCGTTGGTATCACATTGAAGATATGTCGAAGCAGGTTGCCGCCAAATCATCCGCTCCCATCCGTCTAACAAACTACTGGGTTCCTGATTCAATTCAGTTGCAAACATCTCCGGTTGCAGTGGCGATCGCCTCTCAAGTTGAACCATACGAAACCGAAGATCCCATTCTTGACCTCATTGGAGAAGTGCCTGATCGGGATAAAAGGGAAGCTTTGATGATTGCCTACCAGTGGGCAACTAAGAGGCTGTCTGAAGGCAAGGAAGTGAACAGAGAAGCATTCCTAGAACGTGCAAGGAAGGATCGGAACTGTGGCTATCTAAGAGACAACCGAGAGGCTATTTGGGATGAGCTATCAGGGCTGATTTCTTAACAGCAACCTTCCGGAACAGATTCCGGAACGGAACGCCGGAACGCCGGAACGGAACGCCCGGAACGCCTCGGAACGCTGTTCCGGAACACATTTACCCCGTTCCGCTGTTCCTGTTCCGGCGTTCCGGAAATGCCTTAGAGAATCAGAGCGCTCTACAAAACTATTATCAAACTATTAGGAGAAGCGAATGTTTAGTTGTGAAATCAGGATGCTGGTCAGTCTCCATTCGAGCGACAGCAGAGAAGCGAAACGGCTTTTAGACTTAGCGAAAGTTGAGGATGCTCAAATGAATTTAGAGGCGCTTCCTAGAGTTGGGGACGTGATAGCTGTTCCTGAAGTCTTCAGTCTGCCATGGAGCGATAGCGTTGCATTCTTCGGGAAAGTGATCGGTGTCGTCTCTTATGATGTCCACCACATTCTAGATATCGTTCCGCTGTCTATGTTGTCTTGCCACTAGGAAAACAACCCATGAATGAAGCTCAATCGCTAGACGAATTCATTGCAACCTACGAATTATTGCAGCGCCAGAAACAAGCCCATTTCCTTCAGGATCTTAAATATGAATTCGCAAATCGAACCAGCCAGCAAAGACGCGATCGCCTCGACAGTATCAACCAAGAATCGCCGCAGCCATCGCTGGCAGCACAGTCCAAAAAACCTCGCAGAGTGTCCGGTCGTCGCAAGGTTTGAGCAGGGTTCATTGGCATTTTTGGAGGGCTTAAGTAATGAGTGATTTGCAAATCCTCCTCGATTTACTTGATCGCGGCTTCGCTGGTGAGGTCTGCCCCAACGGACAAATCATTTGCAGCTTGCCAGCACCGCTGGGGGACTACGGTTTCACCATCGAGGCTTTTGGAGCAGGCTGGATATCTTGCACAGTCTGGGAGTCCTTTGCGGGCGGCATCCTTGCCGTGGAGGGATTCAGGAGCTTGAATGAACTGGTGTGTTGGGCGATCGTCGTGGTCAGCAACTTTGAGTCGGAGCCAGAGCTTGATATGCGTAAGGCTGGCGCTTAGTGCGACCGTTGGGCAATTTATAGAGACACAAAAAAAAGCGCCTGTTTAAGGGCGCTCCAGAACCAACAAAATCTATTTATTATGCCCCCAAAACAATCTCACGCCAAAAAGAAAGGCAACCCCGATCAAGGAAGCCTAATCGGACAATTTGCATATCAGGAACTAGCGGAATGGATGAACGCGGCGGGCACCCAGCTCTACTACGAAATCAAATCTGAAATCAATTCGCCGATAATTGTGATCGATCTCCCCAACGTCGTACCCAGAGAAGCATCTGTCAGCCTTCTTGAGGTGGTAATCAGTCGCCTTGAAAAAGAGGGACATCAACTGCCATCCATGATCGTTCACGCAACGCAGTAAAGAACGCTTATCGTAGTCTAATTACACAGAGCAGACAACCAAAGGGAACGCTGGAGGCAAGGGCTAGGGGACGGGGAGTGCAACAGCGCTGACTCATCAATACGATCAAATCTTTACAAAGAGTTTTCAAGCTAGAATTGTATCGTAGTCTAATATTTATAACAAAACAACAGAACGCTTAACCCTTTACGCAGCAAGGTTTTAACGGTTTTGTGAGTTTGAGAGATACGAGTTTTTTCGATATCGTAGTCTATAAAAAAGGAGAGGCGAGAGGTTTAATGATTTTGAGATGATCCATATTGGGTAATGTCGTAGTACTCTGTGAGCAGTGAATAGGAGGGAGCATGATTAGTACAAAAATACCAAGCAACGAAAACGTTTATGCGATTCGGCTATCTGTGGAGATCCGGGCTGCATTAAACAAGCTAGCTGCGGCTCAGGGCATCCCTCCCCGCAGTCTCGCCCGCCAGATTATTTCTCAGTATTTAAGAGCGTCTTAATAACCCCAACAAAAAAGCGCCTTATTAAGACGCTTTCCTGTTAAATACCTGACACCGCTGAAACCTTTTGCACGAGAGTAAGCGATGTCGTTACCCAAATTCCCCGCCAGAAACGGAAGGACTTGACTACTAACGATGATAGACTACGATAGAGGCGAACGCAAGAAATCTTCATCACAGTATAGCAGCAGTAATCCCCAAGTCTCACAGTCTCATCGTGAGTCTCATGGTGAGACAGTTGGGGCGGTTAATCCTTCTCCCCTAACAGGATTCGCAGCATTCAAAGCTTGGCTCTCCACACTGAAGCCGAAGGATGGATCAAGAGAGATCTGGTTCAAGTACGGACACAACCGCTTCTGTGTTGGGGACTGGAGTGAGGACGGCATCTTTGCCCTCACCCACACAAAACTATTAGACCGCGACGACTCAAAAAGCCGCGTCCGCACTCATACAGTCGAGGATGGCTTTAGAGAACTACGTCATCTGAACGAGATTGAAGACGGTGGACTCTTCTACATCCCTACACAGCCTCAAGGCTTGCCCCTAGCGGATTGTGTTACCTCAACCGATGACATTCCTGTAGAGATCGACCAAGGCACCTTTGAGGAGCAGTCGGCGTTCTATCAGCAGTTTACACAGATAACTGGCATTGAGTGGGCTTCACTGATCACCAGCGGTGGGAAGTCGATCCACGGTCACATAAAAGCAGTTGACCACCTTCCGCTCGACCAGGCGCAATATGTAAGAAGACTGATGGTGATCTCGGCAAGCAGCGATCCTGTGACGGTTCGACTACACCAGCCCATGAGAGCGCCGGGGGGTCTTCGGAAGGAGAAGAATGCAGAACAGGCGTTACTCAGTTACAGCCTTGCCAGATATTCATTTAAAGATCTAGTTGCGGGATTCAGGAAGTGGTTCGACCATAAAGACTGGGCGTTCCCTGAATCCTTCACTGACGAATGGTGGTTGCGCTTCCACTCTGCCCTCAAGGGGTCTGCAAAGCTTACTGAGCATGAAAGGGTAGAGAAGGTTACAGCGCTTCTCTCAAAAAGACTGGCAGGGTTTGAAGCAGAGCAAGATGCTGTTAAAGCAGAACGAGCGGCGCGGGCAGAAAAGAGGATCAACCTCGGTGAACTGGGGAAATCTAACCTAGTTGATTTGGTCAATGAAACAGGCGATCGCCTGGGAGCGGATGGTTTCAATTGGTCTGGTCATAATTGGCAGTGGGCGGGCATCGGCGCTCGTGGCTGCTGTCCTTTTCATGAATCTGCATCCGGCAACTCTGCTTGGCTCAAACCTATTCAAGGCGGCAGCGGGTGGGGTTTCCATTGCACGGGCTGCTTGGATGACAAGATCGTAAATCACTTCACTTATTGGCTTTATCTAAGGAACGGGGTCAGTGCGACCTATCCCAGCGGGAAACCTTGGGTTGAGTTGGCAAAGCAATATCTGACCGAGCATGGGGTGACAATCCCTCCATGGGAACCACAGCATAGAAAGGGGTTCGGTGTAGCTACCGACGCACCTTCTACATCTGGTGATCACACGATCACCCGCGAACAGTGGGAATCGATTTTCAACACTGCCGACGCAGCAGACGAGCTTGAAGAAACTCAACGAAACGATAATTTTCTAACCCGCATCCAGTCCATATTTGGAAAAGCCAAGAAAACCAAAAACCGCCGGGAAAGGGTTGAGCCGATCGCTACCTCTACCGAAGAAACCGACTGGGTTCAAGGGTACATTCCCGAATACAAGCCAGGGCTGGAGCTGCCCGTCTACGTTTTAGGGGAGTCTGCACAGCAAAATCTATTTGTTAAAGAGGCGCTCGATAAAGGGTGGGTTAACCTCTTGAATAAATCGGGAACGGGTGCAGGTAAGTCGCATGAAACAGGCAAGTTGCATCCCAAGGATTTGAAGCTCCCAGGCGACGTAAGAGATGCCGATGGCAACCCGATCAAACCCTCGATCTGGTATCTTTCGGAGCGATCACGATGCCCGTCTACCGAAACCGTTGAGGCGAACTTCAAGCCGCTCAGGACTCGTCACCAGGGCGAGAAGGCGACTGGAGAGATCACCCCAATGGGTAGACCCGTGACGAAGACGGTGATCGATCCACTGTACCCCGACGCCGGGAATTGTAAGTTTGCCCATCTATTCATGGCGGCTGGCGAGAAAAATATCCCTAGTTCTGAAGTCGAGGCGGCATCGAGTCCTATTTGCCAACGGTGCCCACATAACGTCCCTGGTAGTGGCGGGGATGGGGCGAAGTGCGCTACGGAGTCCGGGGCTGGCTATGGCTTCAGGAATCAAAGAAAGGAGGACATGGGGAGTCCTCGGTTGCGCCTCAATCCGCAATCGGCTCCGGCAACCATTCCACCCAACATCGTAATGCTTTGGGAGGAGTTTGAGCAGCTTGCGAAGCCGCGTGTAGTGACTGCAAAATTACAAGATGTGAATGCTGAAGCCGCCCTTTTGGAGGATCGTGATCTTGAACTCAAGCTGCAAACACAGCAGGTATGGAAGGCGCTGAGGCTGGCGATGGGTGATGCTCCTAGATATGGCACTAACTCTGCTCAGTTCAAAGAACTGCCAGCGATCGCTGAATTTCTCTCCAGCATTGATGAGGCAGAAAAAGCAGATTTGCTGGAGAAACTGGGGGACATCCTGCTCATTGATATGGATGAAATTTTAAGCGGCGGCGGTGAAGGTGCTGAGGACTCTAGTGAAACTGGAGGTGCCCTGGCAGCGGTGAGGGGCAAGATTACCCGCATCGATACAGCTCTGAGGAAGAGGAGCTTAAAGCTAGAGGAGTTGCAGTTCCAAGCCAACCAAATTAGAACTGCCCTTGAGACACATTTCAACATCTTCCCAGATCAAGATTTGAAGATGCGAGGTAGAAAAGACAGCGAAGAGTCTGAGGGGATTAGTAGCTACCGCAGCCTTAGACGGCAAGAACTGGCGCTAGAGAACCTGATCACCAAACTCTACGCAAAGCTGGAAACCCTGATGGGGGCTTTGTATGACCTAGAGGAAGCTCACGAAACCGCAAAGGCAAAAGGTAAGGCAAGGCGCAGGTCTGAGGAACAAGAAGCCATGCGTCGCCTCGAAGCAACCCACGTCCAGAGTTTCTATCAAGTAATGTTGTTGCTGCTTTCTGAGGAGTCGGGCAACGGCGAGTTTCTGATTGATTCAGGAAAAATTACGCTGACGATGCCAAATCTGAGAATCCCAGAACTTGCCAGGGGCGCAGCGGCTAACCTAGTTTTGGACGCAACTGCAAACGCTGAAGTCGTTAAGCTGCAACTGGGGGTCGATAATTTATTAGTTTTTAAGGTCTATCAAGCGCCTGCTAATAATGTGGAGATTTTCCAAATTTCGGGCTTTGGCAAGTGTGCTGCCGATCGCCGGGAATCAGCCAACGATCGCCTGCGGAAACTAGATGCCGGGATTCTAACCCATGCCCGCGCTGCCTTGGGCGATCAAGTAAATATGGCGATCGCGGAACATAAAGTGCAGCGTGAAAATTTCGATGCTCAAATTGGCTTTTTTCAAAACAGCCGTGGGTCAAATGAGATTGAAGGTATCGAGATCTTAAATATGCACAGCTTACCAAAACCTAATTGGGGCGCAATTGCTGGCGAGTATATGTGTTTCTCCGCGCCGCCGTTCAGTTTGGAGCAGTTTTATCAAATGAAGTGTGATGCTGCTCTCGACCAGACGATCGGGCGACCCAGGACGGGGCGGTATCCAGAGAAGCGGTTCAGGTTTTATATTACTTCTGAAGAAGCGCTGCCCTTTGAGGCTATTCAGTTGAAGGCAGAAGATATTGCTGAGGAGTCGGCTCATAACGATGTCAGAGTGATGAGGAGAATTCAGAAGTTCCTTGAGGACACTTGGATCACGGCTGGAGAATTCGCAACTCAAAAGGCGATCGCTACTGCCCTGGATATCTCCCAAAGTTGGGTGAGTAAGCTGGTTAATAGACTTGCGGGGGGGATGGCTCAACTTAAGGCGATCATCACAGGACTACTCTCCCCGCCACAGACAGGAGGCGATGACCCGACAGAGGACGAGGAATTTGTGATAGCAGAGATGATGCCTGCCCTCTCCTCAGAGGAGATGAAAGACCCCTTGGCGATCGCCAGCGAACTAGACACCCTAATCAAAGTCTTCGGTTGGCAGGGTTGGGCAAGGGTGTTGAAGGCGACTAAGAAGAGTGTTCGAGACGCGATCTTGATTAGTTTGTTAGGGGAGGCGATCACAGCATGATCGACCAAACCTACCTCGAAGCATTGAAGGCGACTGCTGAGACTGCCCTGGCAACTGCTCAGGCTTGCTTGAAACTCATAGAGCAACAGCAGCGTGACTTTGACGAGAACAAGTACGTTTCTCTTGAATCAGCGGCGACGGCTCTGGGTGATGGTATCAGCGCGAATATGCTGAAAGAACGATGCGCTGATGGCAGGTTCAAACATGGGGTGCATTTCGTCAATTCAAGCGACGGCACCCGGAGCAACTATCTGATCATGGTTAGAGCCGCGCGGAAGTACTTCGAGACTGCCCCAGCGAAGCGCCCACTCGCTAAACGCTAACTCTTGCCCTGCATCGACTGAAGTACCTCCAAGAACGTAGATTGTAATTGCTCAACTGGGGGAAATTGACAAAATCTCAAAACCCGATAAAGTGGCGTTATGACGGAACTCCCCGACTTAAAGCAACTCTCAGAGGAGGCAAAAGATGCCTTGATTGTGGCGCTATGGGA
>Ga0209181_10007771_pt1 | contig 14575 bp, 10 predicted proteins | sample MAT05_FD_187208 | JGI IMG/M metagenome (GOLD analysis project Ga0209181, IMG submission 187208) | Freshwater microbial communities from Lake Fryxell liftoff mats and glacier meltwater in Antarctica - MAT-05 (SPAdes) (version 2) | ecosystem: Environmental > Aquatic > Freshwater > Ice > Liftoff... | reverse complement strand
ACGAGCGTGATGGCCCAAGCTACGGGACTGGAGCGGTGGGAACACACGATTTGGACGGGGCGATTTCGGTGAGCCATCATGAAGAGCGACGATATGCCGACGAGCGGCGCGGCGGGGTTGGGGGGGCGGAGAAGGGAGGAGAAGGGGCGGGAGGAAGTGACGAACCGCGGCGGTGGCCATGAAAGCGATTGCAGGAGAGAGGAGGGGTGGACATTTTCCCTATCTTGCCGGTGATAACGCAGGGGGGACGGTACGGTTCCGAAAATCCGACTGACTTGGGCACGAAGGATCAGATTTTGCTTGCATTATTAACGTTTTCACATGAGACTATGCATTCATCGAGGGCTTGCGCGCGCACGGCGCGGTGCGTTTGCTCACGGACTGTTGGAATTTCAAGAAAAGGAAGAGGTGGATCTCATGGCAAGTGTTTATCGCAACGTGTTTGGGATGACGACGGCTGTTTCAGCCGCCCTGCTGATGGCCAGCGTGGCTGGCGCGCAGGTCAACCCCGAAGTTGAGCCCAACGACTCCAAGGCCACGGCCACCGTCGCGGCCAGCGGCGGCGCCGGCATGGTCGCGGGTGACACCATCACCGGCACCACCACCGGTTCCAGCATCACGGTCTTGGGCCTCACCTCAGCCGACTATTTCCGCGTCAAGACCGCGGCGATGCCGCTCGCAATCTACCGCCACCGCCTCCAACTCGCCAGCCCCACGCTCTTCCAGACCGGAACGATCCGCGCCTTGAACCAGACTGGCACCTCCGCGCTCGGCGGCACGATCGGTACCACGGACAATCCCGCCCAAACCGCACCCACGGGGCTCACGAACGGTGTCCCCGCTCGCGCCGTGCAGTGGTACGGCTTCGGCAAACAGGAAGAAATCTACTACCGCGTCACCGGCACCACCTCATCGACCGGTTCGTACACGTCCACACTTTCGAGTGTGGCTATCGCTCCGGTGGTCTTCGGCGGCTCGATCTTCCCGGGCTCGGTCACGATCGCCCGCGTTGCGACGAACACCGCTGACGTGGACTACTGGGTCTATGACGCGAACTTCAACCCGGTCCCCGGCGCAGGTCGGGACGACGGCACGCCGAACGCGACACTGACAACCGATCTCGCTGCCGGCACCTACTACCTCGCGCTCTCGAATTTCAACTTTGCCAACAACCAGCCCGCCTCCGTCGGCGAGTCGTCATTCGGCAACGTTCTTGACTTCGCCAACGCGGTCTCGACGAGTTCCACGGCGCTCGTCAACGACATGAACATGACGTTCGCGTCGTCGGCCGGCACTGTCTCGACTGCCGGCGTAACCAAGGCCGAAGGGTTCCAGGTCGTGTTCGTCCAGTTCGTCGTTGCGGCCCCAGTGGGCCCGACCAACCCGTCCGGCACCAGCACCAACACCGCTGGCCCGTTCTGCAACTCCGCTTCCAACGCCCTCAACTTCACGGTGCTCGTTACCGGCGGCCAAAATCCCGCCAGCACCGGCCTGGGCGTGACGGCAAACCTCTCGTCGCTCGGCGGTGCCACCGACGTCCTGCTTAATGACAACGGCCTCGATGGCGACGTCACGGCCGGTGACAGCCGCTTTAGCGCCAACTTCACGCTCGCCGCCGGTGCCACCGCCGGCTCGTTCACCCCCACCTACCTGATCACCGATGCCGAGGCACGCACCGGCAACGGCTCGTTCTCGGCCATCACCGTGAACAACACCGCCACACCTCCCGTGGTTGTCGAAAATCTCGGTGACCTCTCGCTCCCCGCCCAGGTCACCCGCACCTTCGATATTCCCGCCGCGGGTATCGTGTGGTACTCCTTCACCCTCAGCAGCCCGGTGAGCGCCGGTGCTGGCACCTTCCTCGATATCGATACGGTCGGCTCGGCTGCCTGCCCCGATACCGAAATCGGCCTCTTCTCCTCAGCCAACTGCGGCTCATTCGTCGCCACCGACGACGACAGCGGCCCCGGATTATTGTCGCAACTCTCGTTCGGTGCGGGAACCCGCCCCGCTGCCCCGCAGGGTACGTGCACCTCGGCTGGCGTGACCTACGCCGGGAGTGCTACCACCCTCGCCGCAGGCACATACTACCTCGCCGTCGGCAGGTTCAACAGCGACTTCAGCGGTGCGTACGTCGCGACCTCAACCGGCCCGGCTTCCCCCGGTGCGCGGATCAACCTCCGTTCCACCGTTACGCCCAGCAACCCGACGGGCGCCGGCACGGCGACCCCCAACCAGGTCGCCAATAACGTGAGCAACGACGTAGTTCTCCGCGTCGCCACCACCCCCGGCCAGTTCCCCATCTCAACGGGTCTGGGCGTCACGGTCAACACCGCCCTCATCGGCGGCGGCACCGTGACTCTCCTCGACGACGGCGTGGCCCCCGATACCGTCATCAACGACGGTATCTTCAACGGCACCGTCAGCGTCGCCATGGGCGCCACGACCGGCAACTTCGCGCTCCCCTTCACCGTGACCGATGCCGAGGCCCGCATGAGCAGCGGCACGATCGCCCTGGTGGTTCGCGAGGCCAGCGGCGCTTGCTGCGTGACGGGCTCATGCTCGATCACGACGCTCTCGGCTTGCGTCACGGCGGGCGGCACCTTCCTTGGCGACGGCGCGGCGTGCGCCCAAGCAGGCACCTACGCCATCACCGGTTCGGTCAACGCGCTTGAGGACATCTCGGCGACGGGTACGGTCATCAGCGCCGCCCCCGGCGATGATGCGACCTTCCCGGTCACGCTTTCGTTCCCCTTCCCGTTCTATGGCACGCCGCAGAACTCGGTGAACGTCTCAACCAACGGTAACCTCCAGTTCCCGCCAAGCGCCTCTACGACGTTCACCAACGGCGACCTCCCCAGCGTCGCCGCTCCCAACGGCGCCCTCTACCCCTGCTGGGATGACTTCAACTTCAACGTCAACACCAGCGATGGTCTCTTCACCGAGACCCGCGGCACCGCCGGTGTGGACCTCCGTCAGATCATTCAGTGGAACAACGTTGCCGAGTTTGGTTCGACCGCCGATACCAACTTCAACACTTTCCAGGCCGTGCTCTTTGAGAACGGCTCGGTTGAGTTCCGTTACGGAACCATGAGCGCCACGATCTTTGCTGCCAACGACAGCACCGTCGGCGTCGAGAATGCTGGCGGCACGGCCGCGACACAGCTCGACGAGTCCCTTCTCGCTTCCAACACGGCCGTCGTGGTCGTCTATAGCGATGGCGTCAGCAACTGCCCGAGCGGCTGCGCTGCGGACTTCAACGGTGACGGCACGCTCGATCCGGATGATCTCGCCGACTACATCGGCGCGTTCTTCTCAGAGCCGGCTCCGCTGACGGCCGACTTCAACGGTGACGGCACCGTCGACCCGGACGATCTGGCCGACTACATCGGTGCCTTCTTCGCTGGTTGCCCGTAATCTGACGGCCTCGATCGTCAGACCTCTGTAATCACCTCAACGGCCGGGGCCTCTTGCCCCGGCCGTTTTTCGTTTTGGGTTGGAGGGAAACTGAGTCGCCTGCTTCTAAATTGCGGTGAGTGCGCGCTCGAAGTGCGGCCGACCCAGGGGTGGGGGGGGGCGGCTGGCAAATCGGGCTCAGATGGTTGTGACGTTGCTGCTTGCGACGCCGCTAGGGGCGGTCGACAGCTTTGCCTTCAACGGTGAGCGTTGCCTTCTTCTCGCCGGCGCGGCCGCGGGGCTTCCATCGCTTGGGCACGAGTCCGCGGAGCAAGAACGCGAGGGCCGCCAGCCCGATCGCCGTGACGACCCAGAACTGCACATCGCCGACTGGAAATGCGGAGCCGAGAAGGAGCATTCAACGAGCTCGCCAAGGGAAGGAAGAGGAGGAGAGATCACACGACGCCGAGAGCCAGACACAAGGTGTGCACGGCGAAGGCGGCACCGTACGCCAGCCCGCTCATCCACACCAGTTGGAGCAGAGCCCATTTGGGGTGGCCGGTTTCGCGGGCCGTGATGACCAGGGTGGGCAGGCACTGCATGGCGAGAACGAAGAACACCAGGATGGACCAGTTTGTGGCGGGATTGAAAACCAGCGTCTTGCCGTCGTCGCGGGTGGCGGTGGCGAGTCGATCGCGGATGCCGGCATTTTCGGCGATATCACCGGCGTCGGCCACTTCGCCGGCGACGACCACCGCCATGGTTGACGAAAACACTTCGCGGGCCGCGAAGCTGGCGAGCACGCCGACGGTGAGCCGCCAATCGCAGCCGATGGGCTCAAAGATGGGTGCGGCGAGCTTGCCGAGGCGCCCGACGTAGCTCTGGCTCTTGGCCTCGCGGGCGTGGGCCGCGGCAAGGGGCGCGAGCTCCTGGCCGGCGGTGTCGAGGGCGGACTGGGCAGACTCGATGGCTTGTGCGTCGGTCGGTGTTGCGGCCTTGGCGGCATCAAAGGACTCGGCGGCGAGCGCCACGACTTGCTCGCGCTCGATAAGCGTGGCGGGTTTGGGAAGTTGGGGGAAGGCACCGAGCCACCAGAGCACGAGCGAGACGGCGAGGATGTTGGTGCCGGCGTTTTTGGCGAAGAGGAAGGCGCGCTCGACGGTGGTTGTGAGGGCGGTGCGGAGGCTGGGCATTTTGTAGGACGGGAGCTCGATGGCGAGCGGACGGGCTCGGCCGCGGAGGATGGTTCGGCGGGCGATGAGCGAGCTGAGCACGGCGGCGAGCATGCCGAGGAGGTAGCAGCCGACGAAAGCAAGGGCAGCGAGGCCGGGGCGGCCGGGGAAGAGCAGTGTGGTGAGGAGTGCGTAGACGGGGATTCGCGCCGAGCAACTCATGAAGGGCGACACAAGGATGGTGGCGAGCCGCTGCTTGGGATCGGGAATGGCCCGGCAACTCATGATGGCGGGCAGGGCGCATGCGTGCGCGGAGAGCAAGGGCACAAAGGCGTGGCCGGGAAGGCCAAAGGGGCGGAGAAGGCGATCCGTCAGGAGCGCGCCGCGTGCCAGATAGCCGGAATCTTCAAGCAGCGAGATGAGGAAGAACAAAAGACAGATTTGCGGAATGAAGATGACGGTGGCGCCGATGCCGACGACTACACCATCGGCAAGAACGCTGGCGAAAAGGCCGTCGCCCAGCGCGGTATGGATGCCCGCAGCGAGCGTGCCAAAGACCTTGTCGAGCAGGTCCATGGGGATCGTAGCGAGCGAGAAAATGGTGTAAAACACACCCAGCATGAGCAGGCCGAAGATGATGCCGCCCCAGAGCGGGTGGAGCACGATTTGATCGACGCGGTCGGTCCTCGCATCGGCGCGGGCGCGATGAGTGGCGGCGCGCTGCGCGGCGGCGAGGTCTTGCGGCGATGCGCCCTCAGGAATGTCGGCGGTGGCGCAGCGGGCGAAGATATCGTCGGCCCAGGCCGCGAGGGCGCGTTCCTCCTCAGCACCCGCGGTGCCACCGGGGGGCGTGCGGGTGGGGATGGTGGCGGTGAGCAGGGCGGCGCGGAGCGCGTTAAGCCCTTCGCCGGTGCGGGCACTGACGAGCAAAACCTGGCAACCGAGCGAGGCCTGAAGATTCGCGACATCGATCCGCAGGCCGCGCTTGCGGGCAATATCGATCATGTTAACGGCGACCACGGTGGGCAAGCGGCGGCGGAGGGCTTCACCGACAAGGCGGAGATTGCGGGCCAAGTTCGTCGCATCGGCGACGACACAGATCGCATCTGGCTCGGCCCCAAGTTGCCCACCCGACTTGATGGTGGAGAGGGTCGCCGCGCCCGAAGCGGCGGTGCCGGCGAGTGCTTCACGGGCCACGCGGGATTCGAGAATATCGAGTTCGAGGGAATAGACACCGGGCAGGTCGATGATCTCGGTGTCGGTCGAGAACGGCGCCGTAGAAGCGGTGCCGGGATCGGGAGCAGCAGGATCGGGCTGGCCGCAGCAATCACCGCGGGCACCGGCAAGGGCATCACGCAGCAAACCGGCATCGACAGTGTTCATCCGGCCGACCCGCGCATCGAGCGTCGTGCCGGGGAAGTTGGAGGTTTTGTGGCGGAGGCCGGTGAGGCGGTTGAAGAGCGTCGTCTTGCCGGTGTTGGGGTTGCCGAGGAATGCGATTCGGCGAAAACGCGGGGCAGCGGTTGGGGGGGCGGGCGTGGGGGCGTAGGCGGGGCGCGCGGATTGCGTGGGTTCGGTCGGGGAAGGGTTAAGACCGGGGCCCGGGCCGGGTGAAGAAATGGTCATCGCGGCGCTCGCGGGGGGCACACGGGGGGTTACAAAGCCCGTCCAGCGGGATCGCCGCGAACGGTCACCACGATGCGATTGGAGAGGTCGCGGGAGAGCCCGATGCGACAACAACTGCCATCCAGGCGGCCTGCGGCGGGCCCCGACGCCTGGCCCCCTCCATCTAGCCCGCTTTGGCCGGCAATGACGGCCACGATACAGGGCTCGCCCGCCCGACAAACGCGGATGGTGGCGCTGGCCTCAAGGCCCATGGCTCGGAGCATGGCCCGATCGTCGGCATCGAGCTGCTTTTCAACGATTACGCCGCATTCGCCGGTTCGCATTTCGCCGAGGGATACGGAGCGTCCGCAGCTTTGGGGATGAAACCCGGGGGCCGAGGGAACGCCGACTGGGGTGGTTGAACGGGCGGGGTCGGTCAAGCGAGGCTCCGAGGGGAAGGAGAACGCGGATCGGGTGAGTATATTCCAGTTGAGACTGATTCGCAACCGCGAAAAATCACCGGAAGAGCTACCATGTTGGCTATGGCACGGACTTATTTTCAGTCCAGACTGAGATCTCTCGGCGGCGCGGCTCTTTTGGTCGCGCTTTGCGGGCTGGTGCCGCAGGCACCGGCCCAATCGGCGACGGCGGCCGATGGGACGGACGCGACCAATGTTGCGGCCGGGGCGGCTTCGCCAGACGCCGCGCGAACGATTGAGGATTTGGTGCGCGATCTCGCCTCGTCTGACTTTGCGACCCGCGAGGGGGCGACGAAGGCGCTCGCTGCCCGCGAGGACCTTTCGCAGAAGGCTCTTGAAGCCCAAGTTGGGCGCGCCGACCTTTCGCCCGAGCAACGCGGCCGGCTGATCATGGCTTCTCGCGATCGCTTTGTGCGTTCGCCACGGGCGGCGATGGGTGTGCAGTTTGTCAACGACATGATGATGTCGAATCGGGCGAAGATTGCCCTTACGTTCAAGGGCTTCCCGGCGCACGAACTGCGGGAACTTCAAGCGGGCGACGAGATCGTGGCGATCAATGGTCGCGAGCCGGATCCGTCGATCGCGCGGCTGATTTTTCGACCGATTATCATCGCCAGCGAGCCGGGTGATGTGTTGCACGTGAAGATCATGCGCGACGGCAAGATCATCGAACAAGATGTGCATGTGGGCAAGTTTGAGAATCTCAGCGGCCAGCCCGGAGCGGGGCAGCAGTCGGGCTCGCCCGTCGCGGAACTCGATTCGGCGTGGGAGGCTCGGAGCGAGAAGTACCCGATGGCTGGAGGGCGCGATGCGACTGGCACAAGCGCGGCGATCAGCCCTGGCATGAACATTGATGACTGGACCAAAGCGGCGCAGTCGCCGCAGGCGGTTGTTGAGCGCAGCCGCAGCATCAGCGAGAGCGTGCTGGGGCCGAGCGTTGCGGCGGGGGGGCAAACACCAGAGACGCTCCCCGTCGGCAAGGGATCGGTTGTCGGGAACGATGACAATCCGAACTGGGCCAACATCAACGGCAAACCGATATGGGTTGGCCGCACGCCGGAGAGGGCGGCACCGCCGGTGGCGATCCGCCCGGGAAGTCGGCAGAGGGCGAGCACGGCCGGATTTGCGGGGCAGTTCCCTGCGGGCGGCGTCGATCCGATGCAGGACAGTCTTGATATGGTGATGATCCAGCGCGACCAGATGAAAAAACTCGCCTTGGCGGAGCGCGCCGTTGCGGGTGACCCAGCGCAGCCGGAGGCGGTTCGGGCCAAGGCGAAAGTTGAAATGCAGCTGTACGAGATGCAGCTTCAGGCGCTCGACATACAGCATAACCAGATCCGGATGATGATGCAGCAGCGCTTGATGCCGAGGCGGTGATCGCTCTCTTAATGAGTTGACCAACCGCGTACCCTTGGCGGCCGACGACCTTGAAGCCCTGTGCGGTGCGGGGTGGAAACGTCGGCTATCAACGCGCACGTGCGCGTGGGCGGCGGCCGATTCTCTGCGTCGTATCAGCCCGTCGCGGCCCCAATCCCATGCCTGGCACTCTTCCTACTCGTCGCTTTGATCTGTGTATCGCCGATATCGACGGCTGCCTCGTGAGTGAGGGGCAGAAGGCGTTTGATTTAGCATCGCTGGGGCAGGTTGCCGAGCATAATCGGCTGGCACTTGACAGGGGTGACCGGCCGATGGTGACGCTGTGCAGCGGGAGGCCGCAGCCGTTTGCCGAGGCGATGTGCCGGCTGCTTGGCAACTTGCTGGTGCCGTGCGTGTGCGAGATGGGGGTGTGGATCTATCACCCGGGGACCAATGTGTACACGATGGACCCGCGGATTACGCCCGAGCACCTCGATGCAGTGCGCGAGGCGAGCCGGTGGGCGTTTCTTGAGTATGGCGGCAAGGGCGTGACGCAGCAGCCGGGAAAGACGGCGAGCGTGACCTTGTTTCATCCTGACACGGCGTATCTGCGGTCGATCGCGCCGCGCGTGGAGGAAGCGTTTACGCTGCGGGGGTGGCCGTTTCGCGTGAGTATGACGTGGCTCTACATCAACTGCGACTTGACGCACGTGAGCAAGGGGACGGGGCTGGATCGCTTGCTGGGCGAGATGAAGATCAGCAAGGACCGGCTGGCGGGGATTGGCGACACGCAGAGCGATAAGTGCATTGCGGAACGGGTGGGCTTCTTTGCGTGCCCGGCCAATGCGCACGCGGCGATTAAGGAGCACGCGCACTTTATCTCCAAAGAGCCCGAAGCGCGGGGTGTAGTTGAGATACTCTCGAAGTTGGTGGACTGAGGTGAGCACCGGGGCGGCGGTTTTGAAAGGTGCGGGAGTTTTTTGGGTGGCGGCACGCGGACCTGTGACGCGCCCGGATTTTGTGGGCGGGACGCTTGGAACTGAGCATGATCAAAGTTGCAAATCCTGAGGGGCGCGTCTTGAGCGGGTGGGTACTGGCGGCGCTGGTGGCGCTGGCGGTGCTGGCGGGATGGACGCAGGTTTCGTGCGGACTGCGTACGGGGGACACGGCGGGGGATGAGGCCCGGGATGCGGGCGGGGTGGATGTGATTGGTCAGCGGAGGGTGAACGAACCTGTGAACAAACCTATGAACAAACCTATGACTTCGGCGGTCAAGACGGCGCAACTGCGGAACGTCTATCGGGTGGGATCAAAGGTGCTCTCGGGGGCCGGGCCTGGCGATTCGGCAGGGTTTGACGAACTGCGGGCCATGGGCATCAAGACGATTTTGAGTGTTGACGGCGCGACGCCGGATGTGGAGGCGGCGGCGGCGCGGGGGATGCGGTATGTACACATCCCGATCACCTACGCGGAGGTGACGAGGGCGCAGGAGTTGGAAATTGCGCGGGCGATCCGGGACTTGCCGGGACCGATCTATCTCCACTGCCATCATGGGAAGCATCGCGGGCCAGCGGCGGCGGCATCGGCGGCGGTGCTGCTGGGCGAGATGACGGGTGAGCAGGGTGTGGCGTTCATGAAGTTGGCCGGAACGGCGGCGAACTATGTAGGGTTGTACGCGTGTGTGGCGGCGGCAGTTCCGGCGACGGCAAGCGAAATTGACAGTGCACCGGGTGATTTCCCGCAGACTCGGAGGGCGGCAGGAATTGTAGCGGCGATGGTGAGCGTGAATGACGTGTACGAGCGGCTGGAGCAGATTCGCTCGGCGGGTTGGAAGGTGCCCAAGGACCACCCTGACCTTGTGCCGGCTGCCGAGGCCGGGCAACTGGCTGACCACCTGCGGTTGAGTGGTGAAGATGCGAAGACGAGGTTGTGGGGCGTTCGGTTTGAGGAGATGCTCAGGAAAGCCATTGGCGAGGCGACTGCGCTGGAGGCGGGGCTGCTCGCGGGGAAGAGCACTGATGGACTTGAGGGGCTGTGGAAGCCGGTGGTGGCATCGTGCCAGGAATGTCACGAGGCGTATCGGGGCAGGTGATGGGGAACGGATGAGGGATGCATCCGATGACTTGCGGGGGCGTAGAACTGCCGGGAACCCCTGATGCGAAGACCATGTTTTATTCATCGCGCGTTTACGCTTATTGAACTCTTGGTGGTGATCGCCATCATCGCGCTCTTGGTGGGGATTTTGCTGCCGGCGCTGGGGGCGGCAAGGAAGTCGGCCCGGGCCACGGTGTGCATGGGCAACCTGCGGGGCATTGGTCAGGGGCTGGTGCTGTATAGCGGCGACAACAAGGAGGGCGTGGTGCCGTCGTTTAACATGGCGGGCACGACGGGCGGCGCGGGGGTTGGGCTGGACGGGTGGTGCGCGATTCTGGATCGGGACGGGTGCGTGACGGGCAATCAGGAATCGAGCGGCAATCCTTATTACTGCCCGGACACGGTTGATGTGGCGGGGGTGGCGAGCGGACAGACAGGGACCGATGCGAGAAACTCAATGGGATGGTTTGAGTTTCCGTTCGAGCGGCTGGGCAGCGCGAACAACGCCGTGACGATTCCTGATCGGGGGTTCAACAAGATTATTCGAACCGGGTACTGGATCAACTCGATCAACCCGATCGGCGGCACAGTGGCGGTGGAGCAGGATTTGCACTACACCGGCAGCGTTGGATATGGCCCGGGCACCGGCGGGGGGTTTGTGCGGCAGACGAAACAAGGCGCGTTCTCAAGGCCCGCTCAACTCATTGCGGTCGCTGACGGTGTGTATTGCGGCCGGCAGCGCGACAACCAGATCGGCATGGCCAACAGCCGGATTGGCTATCGCCATCCGGGCACGGTGAAGACGGCCAACACGGCGTTTGCGGATGGGCACGTTGCGCCGCTGGCGGGTAATGAGTTCCCGCGGGCCTTGGGTGGCACGAACGATCCGGCGCAGGTGCGGGCCGAGAACACGAATCTGCGACCGACGGTGTATGCGAATCCGGAGAAGGTGCTGGCACCGTGACGCGTCAGGCCACGTCAGGCCACGTCAGGCCACGCCAGGCCACGTCAGACTACGTCAGGCCACGACCATCGCATCGCCGTATGAGAAGAACCGGTAGTCGCGCTCCAAAGCGGTGGCGTAGTGGCGTTTGAGTTCGGCAACCCCACCGGGAAGCAGGGCCCCCACCATGGCCATGAGCGTGCTTTGCGGGAGGTGGAAGTTGGTCATCATGGCGGTGACGTGCTGCCACGGATAGCCGGGCGTGATGAGGATGCGGGTCCACTTGGCGGCGTCGTTTTGGAGGTCGGCATCGGTGAATGACTCGATGGCGCGGGCGCTGGTGGTGCCGATGGCGATGACACGGCGGCCCTCGCGCTTGGCACTGAGGATGGCGCGGCCAACATCGGCGGGAACCTGGGCCCATTCGGCGTGCATGGGGTGCTGTTCAATGAACTCGGTCTCGACGGGTTTGAAAGTGCCGGCGCCGACGTGAAGACAGACCTCGGCGGTTTGAACGCCGCGGGCACGAAGTGAGGCAAGAAGCGGCGCGGTGAGGTGGAGGCCGGCGGTGGGCGCCGCGACGGAGCCGGCGCGATTGGCATCGGCGAAGACGGTTTGATAGGCGGCGCGGTCGGCGGAGTCGGTGACGACGATGCCTTCACGCTTGCGGGCGGCGCGGATGTAGGGCGGGAGGGGGGTGCGGCCGCAGCGCTCGAGGACGGCGACGCTTGACTCGCCGGGCAGGGCGCCGTGGACCTCGACGATCCAGGTTCCATCGGGCATCTCGGCGAGTTCTGGCGCAACGGGGTGATCCGTCGCGGCGGCGCGGCCGACAAGCGTGAGCGTGACTGGCGGGCTCGACGGGATCGAAATCGGCGGCTGGAAAAGCACACGCATGCCGGCACGAAGCCGGCGGGCCTTGAGCATGACGTGCCAGCGCAGGGTGCCGGGCTCGCTCGCGACATCGGTCAAGAAGAGCCCTTCCACGCCGCCGCGGGTATCTTCGCGATGGCCTTCGAAGCGGGCGGGGATGACCCTGCTGGCATTCATGACGAGCAGGTCGCCGGGGCGGAAGACGGTTGGAAGATCGCTGATGTTTCGATGCTCAACGGTGCCGGCTGTGCGATCGATGACCATCAACCGCGCCGATTCGCGCGGCTCGGCCGGGCGCGTGGCGACGGCGGCGGGAGGGAGGGGGTAGTCGAGTTCGCGGGTGGCGAGCATGGCGAGGGAAGGGTTGGGGACGATTTCAGAGCCGGAGAATTTGGACCCCGAATCGCAGAGGGGCAACGGAGTCGAACCCGCGTTCTCGGACGGTAGGAGCTCGGGCATGACCAGCACCTGGTGCGAATGGGAGGATGCGGGAACTGGTGAAACCAGTAGAGACTGGCGACCTTGGAGCAAGCCCGATCCGTACCATGCCGATCTATCAGCTGCGCGGGCGGTTTGGCTTTTTGAGGAAGCCGCGGCCGGGCCATCGAGGAATTTCCCTATGTGCGGTATTGTCGCCTATGTCGGCTCCAAACAGGCCCGTCCGCTGCTTCTTGAAGGTTTGAAGCGGCTTGAGTATCGGGGATATGACTCTGCTGGCATCGCCATGATTGATGGCAAGGGGAAACTGAACCTGGCACGGTCGATTGGCCGGGTGGCCATGCTGGAAGAAAAGATCGATCAGATTCAGCAGGCCGGGACAGGGGACTTTCGGGGCGGCGTGGGGCTGTGCCATACCCGCTGGGCGACTCATGGCGGCGTGACGGAGGCCAACGCGCACCCCCACCGCGATGATCGGCACGGGCTGTGCCTGGTGCACAATGGGATTATTGAAAACTACGCGGCGCTCAAGACGTATCTCAAGGAAAAGGGTCATTCGTTCACCAGCGAGACCGACACCGAGGTGCTCTCGATGTTGGTGAGTGAACTTTATGAGGGCGATCTCGAGAAGGCGGTGCAGGCCGCGCTGCGTGAGGTGACGGGGGCGTATGCCATCGCGGTGATCTGCGAGAAGGAACCGGGGACGCTGGTGGTGGCGCGCAAGGGTTCGCCGCTGATTGTGGGTGTGGGGAAGGATGAGTTCATTGTGGCGTCGGACGCGGCGGCGATTGTGAGCCACACGACGCAGGCGTTCATGCTTGATGATTACAACGTCGTCAAGCTCACCAAGGACGGGTTCAAGACCACCGACATCCACAACTCGCCGGTGACGCTCAAGGTGCAGCAACTGGAGATGGAGCTTGAGCAGATCGAACTGGGCGGGTATGAGCACTACATGCTCAAGGAGATCAACGAGCAGCCCAGCTCGCTGCGCAACTGCATGCGGGGCCGGATCAACAGCATGGACGGGAAGGTTGTGCTGGGCGGGCTCAACACGTTTGCCAAGGAACTGACCAAGGCCAAGAAGGTGATTTTGACGGCGCAGGGCACGGCTCTGCACGCGGCCATGATCGGCCGGTATCTGATGGAAGATTTGGCGAAGGTGCAGGCGCAGACCGAGTACGCGAGCGAGTTTCGCTATCGCAACCCGGTGATCGAGGATGGCACGGTGGTGATTGCGGTTTCGCAATCGGGCGAGACGGCCGACACGCTGGCGGCGTTGCACGAGGCGAAGGAGCGCGGGGCGCTGGCGCTGGGCGTGATCAACGTGGTGGGCTCGTCGATTGCGCGCGATACCGACGCGGGTGTCTACCTGCGGGTGGGGCCTGAGATCGGGGTTGCCAGCACGAAGGCGTTCACCGGTCAGGTGGCGGTGCTGACCATGATCGGCCTGTACATGGCGCGGCGGCGTGTGATGAGCGCTGACCAGTGCGCCGACCTGCTCAAGCAGATGGAAACGGTGCCGGAGAAGGTTGAGAAGATTTTGGAGCAGAACCAGCGGATCAAGCGGATTACTGAGAAGTACATCGAGCGTGAGAACTGGCTGTTCCTGGGGCGTGGGTACAACTATCCGACGGCGCTCGAGGGTGCGCTCAAGCTCAAAGAAATCAGCTACATCCACGCCGAAGGGATGCCCGCGGCGGAGATGAAGCACGGCCCGATCGCGCTCATCAACGAGGGCATGCCGGTGGTGTTTATTGCCAACCGGGGCCGTCAGTATGAGAAGGTGATGAGCAACATTCAAGAGGTCCGCGCGCGTGGCGGGCATGTGATTGCGGTGGCGACCGAGGGCGACGAGCACATCAAGAACTACGCCCAGGACGTGATGTATGTGCCCGACATCGCCGAGCCGCTCTCGCCGCTGCTGACGGTGATCCCGCTGCAACTGATGGCGTATCACGCGGCGGTGCTGCGCGGGCATGACGTGGATAAGCCGCGAAACCTGGCCAAGAGCGTGACGGTTGAGTGAGGCCCGCACGCAGCGAAAAACCCCCACGTCGGCTGAGGCCGACGAAGGGGTCAAGGGGGGGGGGCAAGGGGGGTGCAATGGTGGGTGCGAGAGCGGGTGCGATGGTGGCGGCACTTCAACTGGGATAGTTGCGGCGGCTGCGGCGCCGAGTTAGTTGCATGGTGCGCCAGAGAAGTAGGCCCCGATATAG
>Ga0209181_10007766_pt1 | contig 14586 bp, 16 predicted proteins | sample MAT05_FD_187208 | JGI IMG/M metagenome (GOLD analysis project Ga0209181, IMG submission 187208) | Freshwater microbial communities from Lake Fryxell liftoff mats and glacier meltwater in Antarctica - MAT-05 (SPAdes) (version 2) | ecosystem: Environmental > Aquatic > Freshwater > Ice > Liftoff... | reverse complement strand
TTCGCAAACAGATCGCGGAGGTGCTCGTGTTGGATGGTCTCGTAATGAGCCTGTAGCTGGGCGTAGGCCGGCAGGGTCGTAAAGGAGTTGTTGGTCAGCATCGGGTTTTGTCAGACGGACCGCCGTGGCGGTTGTTTTCGGGACGAATATCGGGAAATTTGCAAAAACGACAGGTCAACGGAAAACTTTTTGGTTTCCATAGTCTTCTCACAACCGTAATTCGGCCAGCCGTATCGAGTCCATTACAAATGTGTTGATGTCGACTTGCCCTTGAATTCCCTTCACGTAGCCGCTTTGACTGTGTTGCCAAATGAAGAGTTTGTCGGGCTTGTAATCGTTGAGGTGCGTGTTGGAGTAATCGGCTATCCAGAGCGGATACTTGTTGAAATTGCCTTTGATGTATCGTCTGTAGAGGCTCCCATTGGTATAAATGATAGGCTTGATTCCGTAGTGGTCTTCAATCACATCGAGCCATTGTTGTAACCCGGCAATCAGTTTTTCGTCGGCTACACCGTTGACCACCTCAAAATCGAGAGCAGGGGTAAGGTCGCCGGGTCGTAGGGTAACTTGTTTAATGAAATTTCGAGCCTGCTTGTCAGGGTCGCGGGTGGGATGGTAAAAATGGTAAGCACCGCGGGGAATTCCCACTTTTCCGGCACCTTTCCAGTTTTGCGAAAACTGCTTGTCGGAAAGGGTAGCGCCTTCGGTGGCTTTGATGTAAACGAATTGCATACGCACGCCCTCCGCTTCCATTTGCTTTACCCGTTTCCAGTCGATGCGGCCGTTGTGTTTCGAAACATCGAATCCGTGCGTAGTATAGTGCATCGGGAAATTGATTCCGTAAGCAGAGATTCGCTGCCAGTTTTTTTCAACATCTTTTTTACCGCAGGACCGGATACCCCAAATGCCCAGCATTAGCACGAAGAGGGCTATCCAAAACTCATACCGACGAACTAGAAAACGGAGCAGAACGCGCAAAGACATGCGCAAAGGTAGCAAGCAGCTTTTACAGTGAGCAGCCAACAGTTTGCTGACGCATGTTACCGAATGATAAAGGGTATTGTTTTGGCCCCTAAATAGGGGGTAGATGTAATTATAAAAGGGTTGGCGAACGAAACTCAATCGTTCGTCATCCAACCCGTTTCTACTAAGCTTTACCCGTTACTTATTCGGCTGTGGTGTTTTCCGTAAATACGGCTTCACAAACGTCACACCTTTTGGGAATTTCTCTTCTAATTGGTCGTTCGTTACGGCGGGCACAACAATTACATCTTCCCCGTCCTGCCAGTCGGCGGGTGTGGCTACCTGATAATTAGCAGTCAACTGTAGCGAATCGATCACACGAAGCAATTCGTTGAAATTGCGACCCGTAGAGGCTGGGTACGTTAGTGTCAACTTAATTTTTTTGTCCGGCCCAATTACAAATACAGAGCGAACCGTTGCCTTTTCGCTCGCATTTGGGTGGATCATGTCATAAAGTTCGGCAACCTTGCGGTCTGGGTCAGCCACAATTGGGAAGTTTACTTCCACTCCGGTCACATCCTTAATATCAGGCGTCCAGCGGTTGTGCGATTCCAGGCTGTCTACGCTTATAGCGATGACTTTTACATTGCGTTTGGCAAAATCATCTTTCAAGAGGGCTGTGCGGCCCAACTCTGTGGTGCAAACCGGCGTAAAATCGGCGGGATGCGAGAAAAACATCCCCCATGAATCACCTAGCCACTCATGAAAATGAATGTGTCCCTTGGTGGTGTCGGCTTCAAAATCCGGCGCAATGTCTCCTAATCGAAGTGACATATTGGAAAGGTTTAATAGTTAAAAGTCTATCTACTTTATGTGGTACTCTAAAACTGTAAAACCGGCGCTGAGGCCGGTTTTCAAATAACATAAGCGTTAGCCTTGAAGGTTCAAAGTAGTTTCTCCTCAACCGCCGTTTTTACCAGCTCAGCCGCATTACGCACCTGTAACCGACGCATCATGTTGGCACGGTGATTATCAACCGTACGAACACTTAGCTGCAGTTTCTCCGCGATTTCGCGGCTGCTCATACCTTTAACCAGGAACTGAAGAATTTCTTTCTCCTTCTTCGAAAGCTTTGAGCGCCGTGTCGTTATAACTACTGTTTTGTCGCCCTTCTTCAACTGTTGCATATAGCCGTTGAGAATAATGGCGGCAACGGGCGAACTGTAGTATTTTTCCCCAGTAGCCACCGTTCGAATAGCCTTTACCATTTCGTCCGACGAGGTATCTTTCAGAATGTATCCAGCTGCACCCGCTTCTACGGACCGCAAAATATAGTCTTCATTGTTGTGCATCGACAACATCAGCACCCGGATCTGCTTATGGTGCCGAGTGATGGACTGGGTTGTTTGAATTCCCGACATACCCGGTAGCGAGATGTCCATCAGCACTACATCGGGCCTTGTGGATTCTGCTTCCGCTTTTTTGAGCTTTTCCAACGCTTCTTCGCCGTTGGTAGCCTCGTCGGTAATTTGAAAATCTTCGACCTGTTCAAGCAACAGGCGAATGCCATCCCGAACGATAGCATGGTCATCAACGAGCATTAATCGTATCATGTTCATACGTTGAGTAGTGTAGTTGGTACGGTATACTAACAAATAATTTAGTTCCTTTAGCGGGAGCCGAACGTATCGTAAAGCGTCCATTGAGCAATTTTGTTCGTTCCTGCATATTGTGTATTCCTTGGGAGGGACCGTGGGGTTCGTTCAACCGTTCCACTTGGAAGCCTTTTCCATTGTCTGTAACGACCAAATGTAAGTAGTTTTCTCGTTCAATCAAGTCGATATTTATCTGAGTAGGTTTACCATGTCGGATTGCATTGGTCACTGCTTCTTGAGTAATTCGATAAAGTGAAATTTCTACCTGTTTATCCAATCGTACGGTCAGTAAATTTGTTTCAAATCGAATATCGGGTAGTAGTAAGTTGCCTTTGGGCTGGTTCGTTAATGCGGTTTCTGTCAGCATTTTAAGGGCGGAAACAACGCCAAAGTCGCTTAAAACGCTAGGCATTAAGTCGTTCGAAATACTACGGGTTTCGCTGATTGTTTGGGTAATCAGGTCTTTCAGCGATTTTAGCCGTTTTCGGACCGAAGAGTCATCAAAATTAGGGGAGCGGTTCAAGTGTGTTTCCAGCCCTTCAACCTGAAGTTTTATCCCCGTCAGCATTTGGCCGAGACCATCGTGCAATTCACGAGAGAGTCGTTTCCGCTCTTCTTCCTGCCCGGCAATAAGCGATGATGCCCGGAGTTTCTGTTCGTTGATTTCCTGTTGGTGTTGTTGCTTTGTCGCCTGAAAAAGCCGTTGTCGGGCTTCGTGCAGTGATTTGTTTAACCGCACAAGTTTTCGGTTTGATTCACCCGCGGTGTTTTCCGCCGTAACAAGCTGATCGATGGTTTGCTTTAATTGGCGAATAGCCGGGCGAAATACGCCGAATCCAATTAGTAATACAACTACGATTGTCAGGGCGTAAAAAGCTAACTCAATCCATTGGAGCAAGGCCATCTGTTCCCGAATTTCAGCGTTGTACTGACGGACAATAATATCTGTTTTTTCCAGAAATGGTTTCTGACTATTCAGTAATTGTTGAAATGCCAGATTCCCAACAGCAGAACGGGCCTCATAGCTTGTTCGGAATGAACTAATGGTTCGTATCGACCGGCTGAGCGTATCACAATAGGGCTTAACATCAGCATAAAGCTGATTAATCTGGTTGCTGTTTGCTACATGAATATTTTTGTCAAAAACCCTGCCATGACTACTTTGTTGGTAGCTTGATTCGAAGCCGGCAAATAGTTGCTTCAACTCAGCCCGATACGCTAACAACTCGGCATTGGAGGCCGAATTGCGTAATTGAAGTGTTTTACTAAGTAACTGTTGACTTTGATGCCGTTGAAGCGATGCGTACCGGATTACTTGAATTTTTTTTTGAATTATGCTCAGCCGCCATTGGGTAACTCCCTGTCCAGCCGTCAATAATATGGCTAATCCGACGAGTGCAGTCGTATAAAGACGGTGCAATCGGAACGGAGTCGTATTGGTTTGGTGTTTGTATTCGTCTGATGTTTCCAATCGGTCGTACTATTCGAGGTCATAATTGTGATCCTTTCAGTAGGATTGGTCAATAGATCGACTTAAATAGCGTATGGTAAAAGTAATGAATTCGTAATTTTACAACTCAATACAAACTGATAATCCTATCCAATGAAGCGTTTGCTGCTCTTTCCGGCCTTTCTCAGCTTGTTTTTGCTGGCTTTTATCCCAGCGGCTGAACCCGTTAAACTAACGTGGGAGGCCCTTCGTGATGTTACGTTTAAGAAAAAGTGGTACGCCGAGGAGTCGGTTTACATGCTTTATCCAACTTTCGGGCCAAGTGTCCAAAAATTAAACGGAAAGCAAGTTGACCTTACTGGTTACGTGTTACCCGTTGACCTTGAATCGAACCTGTACGTACTGTCGGCATTTCCGTACAGTGCTTGTTTCTTTTGTGGAGGAGCTGGTCCTGAGTCGGTTGTGTCGTTGAAGTTCAAAAAAGCAGGTAAGAAATTCAAAACCGACGAACGCCGGACTTTCCGGGGAACGCTCAAACTGAATGCTGACAATATCTACGAACTGAACTATATTTTGGCTGATGCCGAAATGCTTGATCAGTAAATTAATAAAAATCAACGCTCCGAGCTTGACAAACGGCGACAAATTGTGCAGTTTTGCATCCGCTAAGGCCAAATAGGTCGTCGCTACGGGGGATTAGCTCAGCTGGCTAGAGCGCTTGCATGGCATGCAAGAGGTCATCGGTTCGACTCCGATATTCTCCACTTAGTAAAAGCTACCGTTGGTAGCTTTTTTTATTTGCAAGCTTTATTTAGCTTTGAGAAGTTTCCAAGAAATTTATGCATACGGTCTATATCATTTACAGCCCTTCAATTGATCAGTACTACATTGGTCAAGCAAAAGATTTGGGAATTGCGCTCTGGCAACACAATGCCAAAGCCATTCCAGCCACCGCCGAGGGCAAGCCCTGGGAGGTTAGATACCAACGTTCGTTTGAGACGCGTCGAGAATCGTCGTCGCTGGAAATGAAACTCAAATACCGCACGCCGGAACAATGGGCTGAGTTTTTTACGCCCGAAGAAGCAACAAAGTAAACTAGCCGAAAAACAAAAAAGGCCATCTTTCGAAAGGTGGCCTTTTTTGTTTTGGATACGCTCAAAATGGCCTCAATGCTTTTACAAATCGGCCCTTGAAATAAGTAGAGTAAAGGTTGTCTTCGCGCACACCCCGCGAAGAAGAAGCATGAATGAACCGAATGTCGGAATCGTAATTGTTTACTTCGGTCACGATGGCCGCATGTGACACAAAGCCCGATTTGCCTTTGTCAGGTACGAAAAATAGCAAGTCGCCGGGTCGGATCGCATTTACGTCTACTTCGTACCCTACTTCGGATTGTTGCCAGGAGATACGGGGCATTTTCAGCCCTACAGTATTGAAAACAGCTGCAATCAATCCCGAACAGTCAATGCCCGACATAGTGTTACCACCCGATCGGTACGGCGTGCCGGTGTAGGTACGAGCCACGCGTACAATTTGTCCTACATAGCCTTTCTGGTACGTTTTTGCATCCACCACTTTACCCGTCGGTTTGGCGGCTGGTTTAGCAACAGGTTTGCGGGTTGCTACGGGAGCCGACGAAGGGCCAAACAGCCCGCACGACGACAGGCTAAGCAAGAGGGTAAGGAGAAAAATGGCGGGCGTAAGCGTAGCCCGAACAGTGGTTGTCAGCATACGGGGGAAACTACTAAATCTTCATCGTCAACGCAATGCGTTTACGGGCTAAATCCACCTCAGTAACGCGTACTTTCACTTTTTGGTACACTTTTACTACTTCGCGTGGGTCTTTTACAAACTGATGCGCCAGTTGGGATACGTGAACCAGGCCGTCCTGTTTCACGCCAATATCCACAAAAGCACCAAAGGCCGTTACGTTTGTGACAACCCCATCGAGCACCATCCCTTCGTGCAGATCCTCCATGCTCTTGATCCGCTCATCGAAGGCAAAAACCGAAAGCTGTTCGCGGGGGTCGCGTCCTGGCTTGTCGAGTTCGGCCACAATATCGCGAAGGGTAGGCAACCCAATTGTGGGTGTAACATACCGTTCGGGGCGGATTTGTTTGCGGAGTTCGGGTTTGCGAATCAGGTCGGCAACGGTGGCGTTGAGGTCGGCGGCCATACGCTCGACAACGGCATAACTTTCGGGGTGAACGGCACTGTTGTCCAATGGATGTTTGCCACCCTCGATCCGAAGAAAACCGGCGCATTGCTCGTATGCTTTGGGTCCAAGACGAGGTACTTTTTTCAGTTGTTCGCGGCTATTGAATGGGCCGTTCTGGGCGCGATACTGTACTATGTTCTGCGCAATTTGTGGCCCCAAACCCGAAATGTACCGGAGCAAATGGGCACTTGCCGTGTTGAGGGCAACACCCACCGAGTTCACGCAGCTGCCCACCACATCGTCCAGACTGGTTTTGAGTGCGTTTTGCTCCACATCGTGCTGATATTGGCCTACACCAATCGATTTGGGGTCAATTTTGACCAGTTCGGCCAGTGGGTCCATCAATCGTCGACCAATGCTGATGGCTCCACGCACGGTTATGTCTTTGTCGGGAAATTCCTCGCGAGCCACGTCTGAGGCCGAATAAACGGATGCCCCCTGTTCGCTGACCACAAAAATGGCGATGGCCGCGTCGAGACCCAGCCCGCGAATGAACGCTTCGGTTTCGCGCCCGCCCGTGCCGTTGCCAATAGCGATCGCTTCAATCTGGTGTTGTGTTACCAAACGCTGCACGGTAATTGCCGCCTGTTGTTTCTGGTTTTCAGATAAAAATAAGTGTAGCACGGTGTCGGCTTTCAGATTGCCCTGTGCGTCGATTACAACGGTTTTACAGCCCGTTCGGTAGCCGGGATCAATGGCCAATACACGTTTTTGGCCCAAAGGTGCACTGAGAAGAAGCTGACGCAGGTTGTCTGCAAAAATCTTGATGGCTTCCAGATCTGCCTTCGCTTTTGATTTGTTATCGAACTCTGTTTCGATAGACGGTTTGATGAGCCGTTTATAACTGTCGCGAATGGCCAACGCAACCTGGTCTTTGCTACCCGGCAGTCCACGCAGAAACTGCCTGTCTAACCGTTCGATAGCAGCTTCTTCATCAGGGCTGATACTTACGGACAGAAACCCTTCGGCCTCGCCCCGTCGGATAGCCAGCAGGCGGTGCGAGGGAACACGCCGAAGGGCCTCGGCAAAGTCGTAGTAATCTTTATACTTAATGCCCTCAGCATCTTTCCCCTTTTTCACCACCGACTTAACAATGGCCTCCCGTTCGAACAGGTTGCGGATACGTTGCCGGGCGTCGGCATCTTCGTTCACACGCTCGGCAATAATGTCGCGGGCGCCTTGCAGGGCATCAGCAATGGTTGGCACCTGATCGGTCAGGAATCGTTGAGCCGCCCGTTCAGGGTTCGCTTCATTTTGAGCAAAAATTACATTGGCGAGGGGTTCCAGCCCCCGCTCGATGGCGATGGTAGCCCGTGTTTTGCGCTTCTGTTTGTAGGGCAAATAAAGGTCTTCCAACTCAGTCATTGAGTCGGCCGCATCGATTTTCTTTTTGAGTTCAGGCGTGAGCTTTCCCTGCTCAGTGATGGCTTTAAGAATGGCCGCCCGGCGTTTGTCTAATTCCTGCAATCGTTGATAGGTATCGCGAATGGCCATAATCTGAACTTCGTCGAGCTGATTAGTAGCCTCTTTGCGATAACGGGCAATGAACGGTACTGTAGCCCCGCCGTCGAGGAGTTCAATGGTATTGGCGACTTGCCGGGCAGTCAAATTGAGTAATCCGGCAATGCGCCCGTCGTAATTTGTTGGGTTCATAAATTTGTAGAAGGTCTCATCATTCGAAAAGTGGCAAAAAGCCTACTAGATCATTATTGACAATCCAGGCTGGTAAATTTTCGCTCTTTTGACTATGCTCGACTAAATCGTTGTCCGCTACATCAATGAGCCGGACAGAATGGGAAATTTTTTTGGTGCTGATGGAATAGGGGTAGCGTACTGGCATACATCTCCTCAATAATTTGAGGCTTGACTTCATGCCCTCCGTTCAGATGACGAATCTTAGCCCGGTCGAGACAAAGTGTCAAAAAATCGGTAAAAAAAAGGAGTAATTGGACTTGATTAGCAGAATCAAAAAAAGCTATTGACTTGAGGTAATCGTAGTGGGATTGAAACCCCAGGTTCAGTTCTAAAGCGAAGTCCTGTTGGGCAAATAAGTGCTCTCGTATAGTTTGATTCGAGCGGATAGAAGCAAAATCCTGATAATCTGTGAAACCTTGTTTCTTATATTGATGCCCTGCCAGATTTTGGTCTATAATTGCCGTACCCAATGGAATAAGGTTGGCTGCATTAGTGCTTTTACCAATACCCGGAGGGCCAGCAATTAAATAAATTATCATCGAACCACGACGATAGACCCGTCGGCATACTCAGCCACTGTATGCCCATCGGCACGACGATAAACCAATGGCTGCCCAGTAGAGAAAAGATAGGCTCTAGCCTGTTGAGCGCATTCTTGTTGCCATTCGACACGCTCATTGGGTAGCATAGTTTTTGGATTTTTCACCATGCGCCCCTGCTTAAAGTTTATGTCTGTTTCCATAGTTGTAAGGTGCGCAAAAATAAACCTATTCTGCCGTTTGGCCAATTTTTCATTTAGACGTCAATCGCTTCAAGAATCACCGTACAAGCCTCCTGAATCTGTTCGTCGGTGATAATCAGGGGCGGAGCAATGCGCATGGAGTTGTTGCAGAACAGAAACCAATCGGTTATGACGCCCAGTTCGATGGCCCGGTCGATGACGGGTTTCAGCACGGCAAACGATTCAAATTCAGCGGCAAGCATCAGCCCTTTTCCCCGGATTTCCTTGATAGCCGGACTATTTCCCAACAATTGCCGGAACAACTGCCCTTTGGCTTCGGCCTGGGCATACAATTGTTCGTCGCGAATGATGTGGAGCGTTGCCAATGAGGCCGCGCAGGAAACCGGGTGACCCCCAAATGTGGTGATATGGCCCAGAATCGGGTTGTTTTTGAATACGCTCATTACTGCGGGCGAACTGATAAACGCTCCAATCGGCATTCCGCCCCCCATCCCTTTAGCGCAAACCAGCACATCGGGAACAACAGGGCCGAACGCTTCAAAGGCCCAGAACGAACCCGTGCGGCCAAAGCCGGTCTGGATTTCGTCTATAATCAACAATGCGCCCACCTCTGTACAGCGTTGGCGAACGGCTTGTAAATAAGCTGGTTCGGGTACGCGGATGCCCGCTTCGGCCGTGATCACTTCAATGACAACGGCAGCGGTTCGACACCCAATCTGCTCCACATGGGCTATGTTGCCGTGTTCGATGTGCCGGATTCCGGGCAGCAACGGGCGGTAATTTCGCTTGAAATTTTCGTCGCCGGAAAGTGACAAAGCGCCCTGAGTAGCCCCGTGGTAAGCGTTTAGGCAGCTGATAATCTCCGTACGACCCGTAAAACGCTTGGCCAGTTTCATGGCTCCTTCGATGGCTTCGGTGCCGGAGTTTGTGAAATACACATTGCTCAGGCTACCATGCGGACCAATATAAGCTGAGAGTGTTTCGGCAAGCGCCTGGGCGAGCTGAGTCTGGGGTGTTTGTACGTATTCGCCATAGACCATCAGGTGTAGATATTTGTCTAACTGTTCGCGAATAGCGGCTAAAACTTTTGGGTGTCGATGGCCCACATTACTTACGCCAATCCCCGAGATTAAATCCATATACGACTGGCCATCAGCCGTGTACAAATACACTCCTTCGGCTCGGTCAATTTCTAAGGCAAGTGGAAAATCAGACGTTTGCGCTACGTGCTGAAAAAATAACTGTCGATGCGTCATTAGTGATTTAGTAATTGAGTAAATAGGTAATCAGATAAGTGGTAATTAGTTGAATTATAAAATTACCAATTTGCCCAATAAACTAATTACCTTTTAATTTTCAGCCTTTCCAACCAGAACCGGTTTGTTTGACTCCTATCTACAACGAAACTTCAACACATTACTTCATGAAATCAGTTCTGCTTTTTCTGCTGCTGTCGATTCCGCTGGTAGCTTTTTCTCAACAAACATCCGTTGCTCCACTCGATTCAAGCCGTACCAACTTCACTATTTACCTTAAAGATGGCGGTCAATACGTAGGCCGAATTATAGAGCGGGACGCTATCAAGGTGGTGGTGCGTCGGCAGGGTGGGGGGCTGTCGTATGTGGCCCCGTCGGATATTACCCGCATTGAGCCTTTTCTGTCACGCGTTCGCACGCGGGGGCGTGAAAAATATACCGTTACCATGACCGACGGAACCGTTTATACCGGCGAGATTCGGGAGCGCGACAGCATCCGGGTAGTACTGCGCCGACGGGGTGGTGAGTCGATTCTGTCGCCCAAAGAAATTGCCCGAATCGAACCAGTGTCTGAAGCAGAAACGGCCACCAGTGTCTCCCCAACTTCATCGACACTAAGCGCAGGAAATCAGTTTCCGTGGCTTCTCTATAACCAAACGGCTATTCCGCTGAAGGCCGGGCAGTTGACCTACCGAAATATCTGGATACTGTATAATGAACTGTCGTATGGCTTGTTTGGCTTCATTACGCTTCGGGCCAGCATTACGCCTTCGTTCAGTGGCCAAACGTTTTACAATAGCACACTCTACACACGTCCTTCAGTTGGCGGCAAACTCAGCATTCCGATTGGTAGCGTACATATCGGTGGCGATTTGAGCTACCGCTGGGCTGAACGATCAGAGTTTTTTTATACCCGTACAAACCGTCGAGAACGCACACTGAGTGGCTTTGTGACATTCGGTTCCATAAGAAGCAACCTGACGCTGGCGTACTCCGACCTCAAAACTGTTAACAGCTTCGACCGCCGGAAGACCATTGATGTCGGTTTCGTAGCTCCAATTGGTCGGCGACTATCATTGGTTAGTGATAACCGCATTCTGGTTGGCCAGAACAGCTATGACTACGATCGGTTCAGCCAGATTTCGGGCGTGTTACGAATCAATCGCCCGCGACATGCCTTCGATTTGGGGATTTTGATGGCTATTAGAGACGAAGACCAGCTTCGTTTTTATCCATTACCGTATGTGGCGTACAACATGAGGCTGTCGCGGAAGTAAACGATTACACTAGCTGTTCCTTCTAGTAAGCCGACTATCCAACGGGATTATTCGTTGGCTGACAACCTCAATCCGGGCGAAAAGGGGGTGTTCTGGGTGCAACAGAATATTGTAGGATTCTTCGATAATAACCGATGGTACGGCAATGCCTAGACTAAACGGTCTGGTAAGCCATTCCGTTAGAAGTAGCTGTGTCTCTGCTAAGGTGCCTAACCGCCAAAACGGAGGTAGTTTGGCCAATTCGAGCCAAAACAGCAGTGAGTCTGTTTCACTGGGTTGTATCCCAGCAGGTCCCGGTATAATAGGCAGACGAAGTGTGCTGAGCCATAATTGAGGCAGTTCGGTCAAGGTGAGCGGGGGTAGGTGAACCAGCGTTTCTAACAAAGCCAATTCAGGCGTGCGGCTAGTATAGAGGATGCCCATTCCTTTTGGATTCCAACGACCTCCATAACGGTGGCTGCCTACTACCGACAGCGGATCGGTATGGTAAGGCTCCTTGTTGATTCGGTAAACGTTCATCCGATATTAGCCGACAATACCCCATTCGATGCGGCCCAGTACGTCGTCTACCAGAGAAAACCCTGATACCGTGTCCAATACAGACAAGGGAGTTTGAGGAATAAGTGTTTCTTTTTCGCTGGTATATTGTTGTTCAGTTGATTGATGCACCGGTTGGATAGGTTCGCTGAAACTCCCCAGCGCCAGGAGCGAAATGGAGCCCGTTTGTTGCGGTTCATCGGTATTGTTGTCCTCGCGATAGGCAAGTTCCGGCAATGGAGTCCGCAACCAGCGACCCAACAAGTCGGCCCGTCTGTCGAAAACCAGCAGGCCATGTTGAACTAACCGTTCGAGCAATAATAACCGCTCACTTGCCGATAAATTAAGCGATTCGGTGGCGGTTTTCCCGTGTAATCCCCGAACGGACATGTTTAGAATCCGGGCCATCTCAATGTCGGTCAGCCCCACCAACCGGGCTATCTCATCGACCTGCCTACGAATTACCCCTTTACGGGCCTGTTGAATAAGGTTTCCGATTGGTTGGTGTACGAGAATTGGATAAGATGAGTGAGTTGATTGCATGAGCTTGATGACTTAATTAGCGCAAATATACTAACTCACTATGGCATAATTACCATAATTCACACCCCTGCTTTCACAAGCCCTCAGTGAATCACCATTATTCAAAGAAGCAAATTGTTCCTCCAACCCAATCTTTGTTCTTATTGAAGTTAACCCCGATCATTTCGCCCCGGCTCAGGCGGGCGAGGTTGGTGATGAGCGTTGGCTTCTCATCGGCTTCGGGCCACACAAACAGCATCCTGATTTCGCACTTCACCAGGCCATCGGGCGACTGAATTACGGGTTCGTAGTACACTTTGCGCTGCAACAGAAAGTTGCCCCGCTGATCGGCGGGAATCGCGTCGATGTCTTCTTGAGTAACGTGAATTTTGACGCCAGCTCCGGCAAAAGAAAATAGCGGTTTCAGTACGTAATTTTCCAGATCGGTTGGGGATGTCTCCAGGTCGCTCAGGAAATAGCTTTTGGGCACAAACGGACTATCCAGGAAAGGAAGCGTGTACTTGCTGATACGGAAAAACCAGTTGGGGTGACCTACCCACGTTACGTCCACATCGTCGGTAAGGTGGAAATCCGTTTTGAGATCGGGGTAATTCTGTAAATCATCGAAAATCAGGCGGTTATAAATTCGTTTGATGCGAATTTGTCGCCCGTCTTTTTCATAATACAATACCCGCCCGTCTTTTTTGATTTTGGTCAGGCATACCGGTTCCACTCCAATGTACTGTTTGGTAAGCTCAAAGTCGATGCGGGTTTTCTGCTTTTCGGGGAATATATCGAGCAGAATGGCTTCTTCTGGCTTGCCATCACCTACAATCGTTCGGCGAAGAAGCTCAATGTACTCGTCCCGATTGGTGCCGCCAAATAAAGACGAAACCGAATCGGGAATCGGGTAAAACTCCCGGAATTTCTGGGGCAGATATGCCTGAAAGCCGTAGAGCGATGGGAAGCCCTGCAACTCGATGAGTTGTGGCGTTAGCGCACCATGCGTATCGCGACAAACGGCAAAGTCAATGGCCAGAAACGTGGTGTGCTTGTCTTGGTTTGGCACCCGTTGATTAGGGGGAATGGCTCCCTCGGTGCGGGCCTCGAAATCGTCGGCTGTGATTACGTCTATAATATCGGCGCAAGCCTGTTTGAGTTTGTCGCCCAGGGTTTTTGGGACAAAAACGGGCGTTTCAGCCACCCTGAAATCGAGTTGGCCGGGCATATCGGCTTCAATAGCTTCCAAAAAAGCCCCGTAACGTTCGGGGCTAAAGGCTTGGTTGAAGGCTTGGCGAAGGGATTGGATCATGGTAGTGACGTTTCTAATGCTGCCTGAGTTATGCTGATCGCTCCTCGTAAAAAGCCAGGCAGAAATATAGATTCAGTTAATTCGATTGTCTCGGGATCTTGCAGGTAGGCCACCATTTCGTCGTACTTTGCCTGACCGTGAACACCCACTATCTGCATACGTTTTTCGTCGGTCATAAAATAGCGTAGCATACCTTCGCCATCGGCTTCGGGGTGGAATTGCGTTCCGAAGATTTCCGGTGAAAACCGGATGGCCATTACCGCCCGTGGCAAATCGACGTGTGGACGGATTTTCTCCAGACACAGAATTTTTGCATCGAGAGCCTCAAAGCGGTCAATGTCTGGCTCTATAAGTTGATAATCGCGCGAGTCGACCGCAAAAAATGGCTCAGGAAGCCCATCCATCATTGGTTCGGCATACCCATCATCGGTACGGTGCATCGGAAAAATGCCGAACGAGGTGGATTTGCGTTTGCTGATAATACCGAGCCCCAAATGGCGGGCCACCAACTGAAACGAATGACAAATCAGGAATACAGGCTTCTTGTTTTCGTGAGTTCGGTTCCAGATAAACAATTGGTCAATCAGTGCGAAATAAGGCTCTTCCCAGGCTTCGCCCAGCGGAAGAGGACTTCCAGGGCCACCCGTCGAAATGTAGATGTCGTAGCCAAGGCCCGGTAGCTGAACGCGGCCCGACTCGTTGTTGGCCCGGACATTGAACACATCGAATGGCAGGTCAACTTCATCGTCGCCCGCCACTTTGCGGATTATCTGTTGAATGCAACGCATGCCTTCGTTGGCATAGTTGTCGTACATATCAAGGATTGCAATTCTCATCTCGGTTAATATATTCTGCTTAATGAATACTAAATAATGACGGCTAAAAAGCACGTTGGCCACCATTATTTAGTATTCATTTCACATTGTTCACTAGCTATCAACTACCTGATCCCTAAGGAA
>Ga0209181_10007763_pt1 | contig 14588 bp, 15 predicted proteins | sample MAT05_FD_187208 | JGI IMG/M metagenome (GOLD analysis project Ga0209181, IMG submission 187208) | Freshwater microbial communities from Lake Fryxell liftoff mats and glacier meltwater in Antarctica - MAT-05 (SPAdes) (version 2) | ecosystem: Environmental > Aquatic > Freshwater > Ice > Liftoff... | reverse complement strand
TCGGGTTGACATTAATTCCTGACCTCGGAGAGGTCGAACGTTTGTTTCAACGCTATTTTCTGCAAACCTTCGACCTCTCCGAGGTCAGGAAAACATTGAAATGCTACATTTCTACAAACCTCTGACCTCTCCGAGGTCGTATGGCAAAAAGCATTTCAAAGCGGCTGGATAGTTACAAGATGCAAGTCGGATGCGCGGCACTTGGTCTTGCTCCTGTAAGTGTGTTTTGTTGGGCGGGTGGCGCGGTCTGTGGTGTGGTTTTTTGAAAAAAAACCACACCACAGACCGCGCCACCCGCCCAACAAAACACACTCCCCTAATTATTCCTGCTCAAAAATTCCTGTGCGAGGTTGAAAAAGTTGGTCGCGCCTTTGCTGTTGATATCGTAGAGTGCTACGGGTGTGTGCGACATCGGCGCTTCGGCTACCCGGCTGTTGCGGTGGATGATGGTTTCGAACACATAATCCGTCGCACTGCTGCGCACTTCTTCTACGATGGCGTTGGCCAAACGCAAACGACTGTCATACATAGAGATCAGCAAACCTTCCACCTGCAAATTGGGGTTGAAGCCTTGGCGGATGAGGTCAATCGTATTTTTTAGTTTGGAAAGGCCCTCGAAGGAAAACATCTCGCACTGCACCGGGATCAGCACCGTATCGGCCGCTACAAGGGCATTGACGGTGATCAGGCCGAGGGAAGGCAGGCAATCAATGAAAATATAGTCGTACTCATTGCGGAGTTCGCCAACCACCCCGCGCAGGATGTACTCGCGGTTGGCGCGGTTGACGAGTTCGAGTTCGGCACCTACCAGGTCAATATTGGAAGGCAGCAGCCAAAGATTGGGGGTTTCTGTCGCTACGATGGCTTCGTGCGGGTCGTTGCCGTGCACCAGGCAGTCGTAGAGACTGAGGGATTCGCCGGTGTCGGCCTGCCCCACACCGGAGGAAGCGTTGGCCTGCGGATCAGCATCAATAATGAGGACTTTTTTTTCCAGAATCGCCAGCGAGGCGGCGAGGTTGATCGCGGTGGTCGTTTTGCCCACACCCCCTTTTTGGTTGGCGATGGTGATGACTTTGCCCATATCTTTTAGCATCTTGTCAGCGCTGTTTTGAATTTAGCACGTGCAAAGGTAGGTGGGCATGGAACAAAGCGTGGAACATTGGCCGGTTAAGTTATCCGCTCGTTTTCCACAGGTTGCCAACATTTATTTCACGATCTTCACATGGTTGTAACTGCCGTCCGGTCGGGGCAGCAGAGTGTCTGTGCCCAGAACAGCTAAATCCAGGACTATACCCTCTCCACAACATTCACTTTCCTCGATGTGTGTGGTAAAAAGCAGGGTGTCGACCGCGCCGTCGGCATAAAGAAGTTCAAAGCCGCGAACGTTCCTTAGAATATTGAATGACAAAAAGTTGGAGTTTTCGCTGGAAAATGCAATCGGTGTGAGCAGGCTCGTGGTGCCGGTAGCGGACAGGCTGCTAATGCGTGGATTCAAGGCGCTTAAAACACCCGCCTTGATGAGGTCGCTGCTGTCCGACTTGGAGATGAATTGAACGGTAATCAAATCCCCAACGGCGCAGTCCACTGTGCGACAATGGTCACAGGAGGGAATGAATGGAACACAAAAGCCGAGGGCGAAAGCGCAGAACAGAGTAACCTTTTCTTTCATGGTGACAATTTTTGGCGAAAGACGATCCGAACCAGAAAAGAGTTGGGACTTTTGGGCCAAGATTGAAATTTCTCGCAAAAGTGCAAAATGGAAAGTCGAAACTTGCGCTTTTGCGAGACTACAACCAGTTTTGCAAGATACTCAAAAATGACAAAGCACTACGACATTATCCTCGCCGGATCCGGTCTGTCCGGCCTCACGCTGGCGCTGGAATTGGCGGGCCGTCCGTTTTTTCAGGATAAAACGATCTTATTGATTGATCGCGACGAGAAGCAGAAAAACGACCGCACCTGGTGTTTTTGGGCAACGGATGAAGAGAGGATTCCCCCTGTTGTGTTCAAAACGTGGGATAAATGCCACTTTTTCGGGGCGGATTTCGAAACGGTGCTGGACATCGCCCCATTTCGATACCGAATGGTGCGCGGCCTGGATTTTTACCACTGGGCCAAAACGAAGCTCTCCGAATATCCGAATATTCAACGGCTCACGGCGAATATTGTCCAGATAGACGCGTCTTCAGGGACCGTCCGGACGGAACAGGGCGAGTTCCTGTACCCCGGAACTCCGTTCCGGGACGCTACCGGAACGGAGTTTTTGAACCCCGGAACTCCGTTCCGGGACGCTGCCGGAACGGAGTTTTTGTACCCCGGAACTCCGTTCCGGGACGCTGCCGGAACGGAGTTTTTGAACCCCGGAACTCCGTTCCGGGACGCTACCGGAACGGAGTTTTTGTACCCCGGAACTCCGTTCCGGGACGCTACCGGAACGGAGTTTTTGTACCCCGGAACTCCGTTCCGGGACGCTACCGGAACGGAGTTCCGGTTTACAGGAACTTGGATATTCAACTCCGCAGTGGCTCGATTTCCGGTTGTGCCGGAAGCCAGTGCCTTGTATCCGAACCCGCCTTTTACCGTTCAACCGGAGTCGCAGATCCGGAAACCGCCAACAGGTTACACGCGGCTGTTGCAGCATTTCAAAGGCTGGCTGATCGAAACACCCACACCAGCCTTCGACCCCGCCCGGATGACATTCATGGATTACCGGCTGGATCAGAAAGGTGAAACGCGTTTTGTGTATGTGTTGCCTTTCACGGAGAACCGTGCGCTGGTGGAGTTTACCGTATTTTCTGAAGCGCTTTGCTCCGCAGAAGCGTATGATGCAGCGTTGAAACAGTATGTAAATGACTTCCTGAAAATCAAAGACTTCCGCATTGTAGAACAAGAGTTCGGCGTAATCCCGATGACCGATGATCCTTTTATGCCCAAAGCGGAAGGCCACGTCATTCATATCGGCACGGCCGGCGGATTCGTAAAAGCATCGAGTGGTTATGCCTTTAAACGCACCCAGCGAAAACTCCACGCCTTCGCAGCAGCTTGGGAACGTACCGGATCGCCCGACCCTGCGTTGTTACAGTCCGCCTGGCATTATCGCTTTTTTGACTCGGTGATGCTCAGGGTGTTGCGTGAAAATGCTGTGTCGGGCAAGGATTTTTTCACTGGATTGTTCCAGCAGTTGCCGTCCCCGCTCGTGCTGCGGTTTTTGGATGAAGACACTACTTTCACCGAAAACATCCGGCTCCTTTCCGCCCCCCCCACCTGGCCCTTTTTAAAAACAGCCTGGAAGCAAATTCCGGTCTTTAGAAAAATCTAGCACAACTGAACCAGCATACATGAACCAACAACCAACAACCAGTAACCAACAACCAACAACCAACAACCAACAACCAGCAACCTGCTTGCGCGTCGGCATTACAGGCGGCATCGGAAGCGGCAAGACCACCGTCTGTCAAATATTTGAATCCCTCGGAGTCCCGGTTTATTACGCCGATATCGGGGCGAAATGGCTGTTGAACAACGACGAAGAGATCATAAAAGGCGTCAAGCAAATTTTTGGTGAACCTGCATATACAGCAGAAGGCAGCTATGACCGGCTGTATGTTGCAAGTGTCGCATTCACTCAGCCTGATAAACTCGCCGCGCTCAACGCGCTGGTCCATCCGGCCGTGGAGCGCCATAGCCGGGCCTGGCACGACGACTGGGCCAGAACGGGCGACAAGCCCTATACACTCAAAGAAGCCGCTTTGATGATCGAAAGCGGCGGTCACCTGTATCTGGATCAATTGATTGTAGTGACGGCACCGGAAGCCTTGCGCGTTCAACGCGTCGTGCAACGCGACGGCCTTGCGGAAGAGCAGGTATACGCCCGGATAAAAAGCCAGTTGCCGGAAGAAGAAAAGGTGAGACTGGCTGATTTTGTCATTCGGAATGATGGTACCCAACTGCTGATTCAGCAGGTTTGGGCGATCCACAAAAAATTGACAGGAAATTAACTTGAAATGAATTTCTACTTTTTCCAAAAAATATTTTGAAAACCATGTCCCACTTTGCTACTTTTGCGGCTCGAATTTTGAAAACAGAGGTCTAACATTAATTTTCAGCACAATACAATGAAAAAAGATATTCACCCGGCCAGCTATCGCACCGTCATTTTCAAAGACATCTCGACGGACGATATGTTCCTTGGTAAATCCTGCTCCAACACGAAAGAAACGACTACCTGGGAAGACGGCAACGAATACCCGCTCGTGAAAATGGAGATTTCGGCCTACAGCCACCCGTTTTTCACTGGTAAGATGAAATTCGTAGACACTGCTGGCCGTATTGACAAGTTCAACAAAAAATTCGCTAAGTTTACGAAGTGATTGTCCGCTCCACGCGGTGTTGAAAGTCCCGATAGGCTCCGTGCATATTGGGACTTTTTTGTTTTTTTCCCATGCTCAACATCATCCTTTTCGACTCTGACGCGCGGGCACATTTGCAACCGCTCACAGCCACCCGACCCATGGGTGAGTTGCGCTTGGGCATCATGACCCTGCGTGAAAAATGGGAGCGTCGCCTGCGCGGTTCGGCTTCGTACATCACACAGGAGTATCTTCAGGAAAAGTATCCGATTCGTATTGAGGATGAAAATCTCATCATCAACAGCGGCCTTTTGCCCAACGACCAGTTATGCCGCCGCATTGATGAACTCGGGGTAAGCGAAGCCCTGTTGTTCAACGGCGAACTCGTGGCTGCCCGCCTCAATGAAGAGCAGTTCGAGCACCTCCTGGAAGATGAAGAAGTGCATGCTTTGCAAGGCATCGAACTCGGTGACAACATCCCGCTCACTTTTGTCAACCGCCTCTGGTCGCTCACCCGCCTCAATCCTGAAGCGATTGTGGACGACTTTCTGCTCCTGACCTCCGGTCGCAAGTCACAACCGCTGTCGCCTACCAACCGCTTGATCGGGCCAGTACAGAATGTCTTCATCGAAGAAGGAGTGAAAATTGAATGCTGTATTCTGAATGCCAGCGCCGGACCAATTTACATCGGCAAGAACACGGAAGTGATGGAGGGTTGTATGCTGCGCGGGCCACTGGCCATCGGGCAGGACTGCATTGTTAAAATGGGAGCAAAAATTTATGGCGGTACCACCATCGGTCCCGGCTGCCGGGTAGGAGGGGAGATCACCCGTTCCATTCTGATCGGCAATTCCAACAAAGCCCATGATGGCTACCTGGGCGATGCCGTGATCGGCGAATGGTGCAATTTGGGCGCAGACACCAACAACAGCAACCTGAAAAACAACTACTCGGAGGTGAAACTCTGGGACTACGCCACCGAACGTTTTGAAAAAAGTGGCCAGCAGTTTGTGGGCCTGATCATGGGCGACCATGCCAAATGCGCGATCAACACCATGTTCAATACAGGAACAGTCGTGGGTGTGTTTGCCAATGTATTCGGCGCCGGATTTCCCCGCAATTTTGTTCCCGATTTCTCCTGGGGCGGCGCGGACGCAGCGTATCCCACCTACAAATTTGCCGATGCCTGCGAAACTGCTTCCGTCGTGATGGCCCGCCGCGAACAACCATTTACCGAACTGGAAAAAGCCATTCTCTATCATATATATGACCGGACCGCGCGGTTTCGAAGCTGGGATAAGTAAAAATTCGGCATTGAGCATCACAAGTTTTGGCCCTCAATGACCAATGACGATCAAGGACGCAATGACCAATGACGCAATGACAAAATACGACCAGCGCGGGGTCTCCGCCTCCAAAGAAGAAGTCCACGCAGCCATCCAGCACTTGGATAAAGGCTTATATCCCAATGCATTCTGTAAAATATTGCCCGATCTGGCGGCTGGTAGCATCAAACACTGCAACCTGTTGCATGCGGACACCGCTGGTACCAAAACCAGCCTCGCCTATCTCTATTGGCGCGAAACAGGCGACCTGAGCGTATGGCCCGGCGTGGCCCAGGATGCCATTGTTATGAACCTGGATGACATGGCTTGTGCGGGCTGTACGGATAACATCTTGCTGAGCAGCACCATTGGTCGCAACAAGACGCTGATTCCCGGCGAGGTCATTGCCGCAGTCATTCGAGGCACTTCTGATTTTGTTGCAACGATGCAGCAGCAGGGAGTCAACCTCACGCTTGCCGGCGGCGAAACCGCTGATGTCGGCGATATCGTGCGGACGATAGACGTTGGTTTCACGGCTTTTGCCCGCATGAAACGCAGCGAAGTGCTCGTGCCGAACATCCGTTCCGGAGACGTGGTCGTAGGACTGGCCTCCTTCGGTCAGGCCACCTATGAAACGGGGTACAATGGCGGCATGGGCAGCAACGGCCTCACCGCCGCCCGCCACGATGTGCTGTCAAAAATATACGCTGAGAAATATCCTGAAAGTTTCGACCCACGGCTGCCCACGGAAGTGGTTTATACCGGAAACCGAACCCTGACAGAAAAAATAAAAATTGACAACCAGGAAGTTACGGTTGGGAAATTGATCTTGTCGCCCACGCGGACTTACCTGCCCGTGTTGCAGGAGATCCTTCGGGAGCACCGCAAGAAGATTCACGGCCTCATACACGTCACGGGCGGCGGCCAGACGAAAGTGCTGAAGTTTGTGAAAGATGTGCACATCGTAAAAGACAACCTTTTTGAACTTCCCCCGTTGTTCCGGCTCATTCAGGAAAGCAGCGGTACCGCCTGGCGGGAAATGTATCAGGTGTTTAACATGGGCCACCGCATGGAGATTTACCTCCCCGCCCGCCATGCAGACACATTGATCGCGGTCGCTGAAAAATATGGCATCGAAGCCCGCGTTATTGGGCGCGTACGGCGGGCGCAAGGCGAAAAAGTGACAGTTCGCAGCCCGTTTGGTAAGTTTGAATATCAGTAAGGTCGTCCGAAACGCTTGTTTCTGGACATACATAACATACTACCATGAGAAATTTTCTATTCGCAGCACTTTTGCTGTGCCTGGCATCTGCTTGTCAATCAGATAATACGGCGAATACGGCTGCCCTCCAGCAACACCTCACTGACTTGAGCACAGCAATGGGCGGCGCAGCGGTGACGGACAAACTCAAAGCCGAAGATTTTATTAAAACCTCCGAGCAACTGGCTGCCCTGGTACAAAAAACGAACCCCGACCAGTATGTTGATCTGTTGTTAAAAGCGGCAGGCTTGGCAAAAGCCATTGAAAAGCCAGAAAAAGCCATCGAACTCTATGCTCAGGTCCTTGCCAACGCGCCCCAGCATCCGAAAGCGGCTACCGCGCAATTCATGAAGGGCTTTATTTATGCCAATGATCTCAATCAGTTGGACAAAGCCAAAGCCGCCTACGAGGTGTTTTTGCAAAAATATCCCAACGATGAATTGGCGGAATCCGCGAAAATGGAACTGGAGAATTTGGGTAAATCACCCGAAGAACTCATCAAAAAATTCGAGCAACAACACGAAGGAGGACAACCGCAGTAATTCAGGCACATGGATTTTCGCGACCAGTTCTTTGCCTTTGCGCGTACCGCCGGGCCACAATGCCGCCTCCGCTACGCGCCCACTCCTTCCGGCTATCTGCACATCGGCAATGCGCTGAATTTTACCCTCAACTGGCTGGTCGCCCGGCTCAACGGCGGCACGATCCTCCTGCGCATTGACGACCTGGATGCCGATCGAAAACGCCCGGAGTACATCGAAGATGTTTTTGAAAGCCTGACCTGGTTGGGACTGGACTGGGACAAAGGACCGGCCTGTACCCCGGAACTCCGTTCCGGGACGCTGCCGGAACGGAGTTCCGGGGTGCAGGCACTTGATTTTGAAAAAAACTGGTCGCAGCACCAGCGTTTGCCTTTTTATTTCAAGGCATTGGAAAAACTGCGGGAGACCGGTCATCTATTCGCCTGCCAAAAATCGCGCCGCGACCTGGCACCATTCGGAGGCGGGTATCCGCCCGAATTTCGGGATCAAAACCTGCACCTCGACGATCCGGATGTGGCATGGCGCATGGCTACACCCACGGATTCTGTGCTGCCTGATTTTATCGTCCGCCGTCGCGACGGCATCCCGGCTTACCAGATTGCCAGTGTGGTGGATGACCTGCATTTCGGTATTACCCATGCCGTGCGGGGAGCCGATTTGGAATCATCTACCCTTGTACAGACCTATCTCGCCCAATGTCTTGGTCAAGAAGATTTCTTGAAAATTAAATTCCTGCACCATCCGCTGCTCACCGATGCGACGGGTGAAAAACTCTCGAAATCAGTAGGTGCGACTTCGCTGCGGGCCATGCGACAGGATCGGGTGGGGCCCGAAGAAGTGTTCAGGCAGGTTGCAGAGATGCTCGGCATTGTGAACTACGATGCCTGGAACAAAACTGCAACCTTGCCCTCCGTGTGCTTGTTGAATGCTTGTCAAAAAATCGTTCCTTATCTCACAGGCAGCCCTTCTTCTTCCCAGGCCGTCAGTCCGCCGTCGAGGATCACAACATCCTGATAGCCTTTTTCCACCAGAAATTTGGCGGCTTGTTTGCCCTTGATACCAATGTGGGAGAGCAATACGATGGGTTGGGTGGCCGACAGTTCGCTGAAACGTTGATCGAGTTCGCTGAAAGGCATCAAGATGACCCGTTTCACGTCCAGCGTTTTAGAGTCGGCAGGCTTGTCGTCACGTACATCCACGATCACACTGCCCAATATGTAGGCCGCGCAGGCTTCGCGGGGAGAGAAGTTTTTGAGCGTTGTCATATCTTATCAAGTTTGAAAATTAGCAAATTCCAGCACAGACAAGCACCGAAGCGTCGTAGTTTTGCGCCACCTGATCAAGTTTTTTAAATTTTCACCATGAAAGAAGTTTTCATCGTCTCCGCCGTCCGCACTCCCATCGGGAGTTTCGGTGGAGCATTAGCGGCGGTGTCCGCTACCCAACTCGGTGCAATGGCCATTGTCGGCGCGCTCGAACGTGCCGGTGTACAAGCCGATCAAGTGACTGAAGTATTGATGGGCAACGTCGTGAGCGCCAACCTCGGCCAGGCGCCGGCCCGCCAGGCGGCCCGTTTTGCCGGTTTACCCGACAACATCCCTTGCACCACGATCAACAAGGTCTGCGCATCGGGCATGAAAGCCATCACGTTCGGAGCACAGAGCATCATGCTGGGCCTCAACGAGATCGTCGTGGCTGGCGGCATGGAAAATATGTCGCAAATCCCGTACTACCTGCCGAATGCCCGCTGGGGGTATAAGTTCGGCAACGGCGAATTGGTTGACGGCCTGGCCAAAGACGGCCTCACCGATGTGTACAACCAGAAAGCGATGGGCGTTTGTGCCGATGCAACAGCCGCCAAATACGCCATCAGCCGGGAAGCGCAGGACGCGTTTGCGATTGAATCGTACAAACGCGCGGCTGCGGCGACCGAAGCGGGCTTTTTCCGCTCAGAGATCGTGCCGGTCAGCATTCCCCAGAAAAAAGGCGATCCCCTGCAAATCGTAGAAGACGAGGAGTACAAAAAAGTGATGTTCGACAAAATTCCCGGCCTGCGTCCGGCCTTCACCCCTGATGGCACCGTCACTGCCGCCAATGCTTCGACCATCAACGACGGCGCTTCAGCGCTCATCCTCGCCAGCGCGGAAGCCGTGCAGAAATACGGCCTGAAACCGATTGCCAAAATTCGGGGCTTCGCTGACGCAGAGCAGGCGCCGGAGTGGTTCACCACTTCCCCGACCATCGCTGCACCGAAAGCCCTGCGCATGGCGGGTGTCACCAAAGACGACATTGATTTCTTCGAGGTCAACGAGGCGTTTGCAGTCGTCGTGCAGGCATTCGAACAGGTGCTGGATGTGCCGCATCACAAAACCAACGTCTTTGGCGGTGCCGTGTCGCTCGGCCACCCGCTCGGTGCTTCCGGTGCGCGCATTGTGACGACGCTCAACAATGTATTGCAACAAAAAGGCGGTTCGCTCGGCCTGGCAGCCATCTGCAACGGCGGCGGCGGGGCTACGGCGATTGTGATCGAACGCGTGTAAGGGAGTTATGAGTTATGAGGGAGTGTGTCAAAAGTCTAAAGCAAGAAAAGCCATTTTTGAGTTGCCAAATTATTGTTGCTAAACCCCGCTTGGGAATTTGACAACTTTTTTAAAGTTGTCAAATTTGGCACTTTCGCCAAACATGATTGGGGGTGATTATTCTGGATCTCCTTACGTTGGACTTTTGACACCACCCCGATTTCAATGTTTTCCTGTTACCGGATAGTTTTGATTTGCGTCAAAAAATTGCCTGGTCGCCTGGTAGACCCCGGTGTTTTCGGGGTATATTACCTTGAAATTTAAAAAAGCAGTATGGGCGGCTCTAAAAATGCCTTCCGCTTCCGCGCTTGTCAGGAAAATCGCCAGCACTTTTTCCGGGGCCGTGGCGAGGAAACTGCCGTAAGCATCGTCGAGTTGCGCACGGAACAGGGTGGGGGAAGCATCCGCCCAAGTCGTGCGTTTGAACGGCGCATAACCGCCATACGCCCGCGTATCGAGTGCAAGTCGCTCGAGGCCGTTGCTGAAATCCACGTCTTTTTGTCCGTACACCACCCGGTCAATATCCGTCATGGTCATCATGCCTGCGCACATGATGCAAGGCTCCAGTGAAGTGTAGATCGTGTAGCCGTCGAGGTTGAAGCGGCGGGTTTTTTCCAGGTAGGCCGTGATCGCGCGCACTTCACCGTGCTGGGTCGCATTGTCGGTGGCATTGATGCAGTTCAGCCCATAAAAAACCGGCATTCGGTCTTTGTCTACCAGCACCGCCCCGATGTTATAGCCCCTGCGCTGGTTGCGGGGCACGGACGCGGGCTGCCAGTTGGCATAGACGAGCGCATAGGTCAGCAACGAGTAGATTTCGTCCACTTCCTGCCGGGCAGGGTCTTTGACGGAATATTCCTGAAAAGGAAGGATGAGGTTGGGTGGCATTTTTTTGGAAGTGCTGCAAGAGACGCTTGAAAGAAGCAGCGCCAGCAGGCAAAAGCGCAGGAACATAGAACGAGTGTGGTTGCGGCGAAATAAAGTTAGATGTCCACGATTTCGGTTTCGACCACACCTTTCGTAAAGGCATTTTCATTCAATTGATACTCTAAAACTTTTTGAAAAGAGCGAATTTCTCTTTTCTCAACAATGTCCTCCTTGGCAGAGCGTCCCAAACTTGTGCTGCCAACAAATTCATGTATCGTCTGATGTAATGCATTCAAGGTAGTTGGGATATCATAAATGGTCAAATCATCACTGCCCCAGTCCGATTCGAGAATATAAAACATAAACGAACGGGTAGGAGAGGTAGGAATTTCAAGTTGAATCCATTTCTCCCTTGATTTTTTGACAGTCACCTTGTCTTTCATATCATTGCGTAAGTCGTCTGGGATAAGGACTTTGAACTTATATGAATGGAGTATTTTCTCTTCCCCTTTTGCCTTGACTTTCTTTTCGTTTTCAAGTTGTCGGCACGCAGGTAAAATAGAGTTGGTAAAATACCCGTAAGCCAATGGAATCGAGGGATAGATACCGCCATCAAAAAGCCCAACGCGCGATTGGATACTGCTGATGATCGTTTGGCAACAGATTTGAATTTGTTGGTCGAGATCCGGTGCTGTTTCTTCCGTGAACTCGGGAACTGAAACACCCGACAGATCAGATGGAAGCAGGAGGCTTTTTTCTTTGATCATAAATGCCTTTTGCTTGCCCAAGCGCCCCATAAACAGGCCAAATTCAAAGATTACATTATCGCGGGCTGCGTCTGATTGCTTTTTTCTGGATACTTTTTTATCATCAGAAGTGGCTACCAGTACCCCATATTCATACAAACTCAAAGCATTGCTCAGTGAAACGAGATAGTTTTCATTGGGCGGGAAAACGCCATCTTCTTTCCATATTGTACAATTGGCAAAATGAGAAAGGTGCTTTTTGACGAGTTCGGCAATTTTCAGACCTTCACTGGAAGAGCCGATAAAAAGGGTGGGTTTGATATCCATAGTTGATCAAAATTCTGACAGAAGTGAGTTGTTGGGCTGTGTTTCCTGGAAAGCGCCCGGGTTGTAGAACCGCATCAAAAACTCCAGGTATGGTTCTACCGAAAGATGTGTTTTGACGGGCATTCGGAGGTTGTGGGAAGAGTGCTTTTCCAGCAAGTAGTGGACCATCGCCGGGCTGCAACTGTTGAACAGATTGAAGAACAGTTGTGCGGATTGCTCTGGCGAGATTTCAGGCTGCTCCAGAAAGTAAGCGATCTGGGCAAGCACCGGTGAAATCACCATACCCGCGCCCGGCTCGAAGAATGCTCCTACGCTTCGCTGCCAATTCATCTCCTGAAATATTTGGTGGGATTGCTGCTTGTACTTTGCTTTCAGCGCAGGATCAAGTTGAGTGCGCGCCAGGTAGGCCGCTTCTGCATCGGTTGCTCCTTCGCGCAGGATTTGTTGTTGTTCCTCCGACCATGCGTAGAAGGAGATGGAATTGGGGGACAAGTCTTTTGGGGCTTTTTTCCTGGCTGATTCGGCATCGCCCGAACCGGTGAGTATGCCGGTGACCCACCACGCTCCGCGCCAGTTGACGAGGGTCGTAAGCACCAACTCTCCGGGATATATGCCTTTGATGGATACAGACTCTTTTCTCACCTCGAACAGTCGCCTGGTGTACAGGGCCTGAAACCGGTAGTGCCGTTCATCGCTGTCTTCGTAGATGAATTCGCCGCCGACGCGCTGAGACAATTTGAGTATATCTTCTTTCACGCCATCGGAGGCTCGAACGACTTCAGTCAGCCACTCCGGTGTGGTCAATGCTAAAAAAGACGAATTTTTTATGTACAGATCATCATCCTGCATCATGTAGATGATTTTGCCCGGGTCGCTGAAACTGGCCGTCACGGCTGGATTTTTGGTAAAAAAATTTTCAACATCTTCTATCATGTTTCGCATGAACTCCGGCCCGGTGAGGTAGTTTTTAAAGGCCATCCACTGCAATTTGTCCTTCAGATCAAAGAAGTACACCTCATCTGCGAGCGTCAGGTATTTCTCGTAAAAATCTGTGCCGGGCGCATCGTCCAGTGCGTGGTCGAACATTCCGGCAAGCACCTGGCCCAAATGCATCAGGCCGGGGCTGTCGGGCGCGATGAATTTTCGGCTCGCCTTGGAGCAGTAGTGCCAGGCCAGGTAAGCGATGTGTTCGGGATTGAGGGCATCCGGTGAGTACCCGTCAAGTTGGAAAAAGGGCAGCCAGTAGCGGTAGAGGTCTTTGTTTTTGCGCACAAATGCGCTCCACAACCCGATCTCGTTGGCATAATCCTCAAACCACGAGGTGAGCACCACTGCGAGTTCGACGGACTGCTCACGGGGCAACATGGCGCGGACAAAACGGTCCGGGTGGTTCAACTCCTCGAACACCCGGTTGGCAAGCCGGAGGTGAAAGCCGTCGTAGTTGGAGAACTGCTCGTATGGGCGGTATTTCATCCAATCAGCGGTGCCGACGGCAAAGGCGGAAAGGCGGTGTTTGGACATGATGTGAGAGGAGTAAGGGATCGGACTGCGCGTTATTTTGGCGCAAGAATACGGAAAAAACCAAGTCGGGTTGGGCAATTTGTTGGTCGGTCTTTTGTGAAGAAAGTGATTTTTTTGAAACCCGGTTTTGTCGCCTCCCAATGGGCCGTCCTGTCGCATGTGCCCATCTTCCTCGGTCGAAGGGTGGGTGAAAGGTAGACCTCGGAGGTTTCGGAAAACCTCCGAGGCGTGGTCGCAATTCTTCCTTAGGAACAGGTTTTAAATAAGGGTAAGTGTCTCCGGAAAAGGTCCCAGTTTTCTGTACCCTTATTTTAGAAACGTTCCTACTGCATGAAATCCTCGAAAAACTCAAACAAATATTCATCCTTAAAATCAATTTCATACCGCTGCAAAAGGGCGATGTATTCTTGCCGGAATGTCGCTTTCCGATGATGCTCCCGTTGGTTCAAAATGTATTTCACCACGTTATCCAACTCACTGCGGGAATGAGAAAACGCCGCAAACCCTTCCTGCCAGTTGAAACGGAACGGCGTAAAGCGTTTTTCCTTAATAAAATTGGTGGTTTCGGTTTTCAAAACCTGCACGGTGTCGGAAAGGGAAATAGCAGGATTGGCCCCTATTAAAATATGTGCATGGTCGGACATGAGGTAAATGGCGAGAAGTTTATGTTTTTTGTTGTGCAAAATGCCGGTTATGTATCGCTCGGTTTCTTCCCGGAATTCAGGTTGGATAAGCGCCTGGCGGTTTTTCACGGCAAAAACCAAGTGGGTGTAGAGTTGTGTGTAGGTATTCGGCATAGCGTATGGAGTTGGGGGTGCATGTATTCATAGATTCCGTTCCTACGGAACGGGGACGGTGGCTGGGCAGGCGTTTCTACAAAGATATTGTTCCTACGGAACAGGAAAAAGGGACACCCACCCTGCCCCGCGTTCCGTAGGAACGGCATCTTTGTAAAAACCGCCCGCCCGCCAAACCACGCGTTCCGTAGGAACGGCATCTTTGTAGAAACCGCCCGCCCGCCAAACCCGGCGTTCCGTAGGAACGGCATCTTTGTAAAAACCGCCCGCCCGC
>Ga0209181_10007762_pt1 | contig 14588 bp, 14 predicted proteins | sample MAT05_FD_187208 | JGI IMG/M metagenome (GOLD analysis project Ga0209181, IMG submission 187208) | Freshwater microbial communities from Lake Fryxell liftoff mats and glacier meltwater in Antarctica - MAT-05 (SPAdes) (version 2) | ecosystem: Environmental > Aquatic > Freshwater > Ice > Liftoff... | reverse complement strand
TTAAATGATCAAAGCCAATTCTTGACGGCAGTTCAAAAAACCAATAATCTTTTTTCTTCACAACATTAATTCCTAAAATGTGAATTGCAATTTCAGGAAGCTTAATTCGCATCGTTCCGTTCAAAAATCCTTTCGATTCATTTTGCTCTTTTAAATAAAATTCTATGATTTCAATGTTCACTTTTTAGTCCTTATTTTTGGTCTTTATTTTAGGCCGGCACGCGATAACACGCGATATACTCCTATTGTTTGCTATATATAAATATTTCTTACATCTTTAACTTATATTTATTTTTTTTCTTTTCTTATAAAGTGTATGTATTGCGTGTTATCGCGTGCCGGTTCCATTTTCTAGAGAGAAAACTAACTTTAACCATCGCGTGCCGATCGCGTTCCATCGCGTGCCGATCGCGTGCCGATCGCGTGCCATCGCGTGCCGAGCGCGTGCCGGAATCATATTAAAAATAATTATTTCCTTTTTTTTTGGAAAAAGTTTAAATTCCGGCACGCGATAAATATCCGATCGCGTGCCGATCGCGTGCCATCGCGTGCCGATCGCGTGCCGATCGCGTGCCATCGCGTGCCGATCGCGTGCAGAAAAAACATTAAGGAACTGGCAAAAATTGTAGTCCAATACCTTCATAAATTCTTATCCTCTTTTTATTATTATCTCGGGTTTGTGCAACCTTTATCTTTGGATATAATGCGCGAAGATTTCTCCCAAAAACTTGCTCTGTTCCCGTCCGATCATATCCGTTATCATCAGACCAAGATTTCCAAGCCTCAAACAAAGTTGCTGTTTCAATCCATTTTGTATCCCCTGTCTCGCAACGATCATCTGCAAAAGATTTGATTGGGCTTGTCATGGCATACAACTCTTCTATGTGCTGCTTAGAACTGTCCGGCTGAATAAATCTTTTTCGTTTTCGTAATCGTTCAAGGCCTTGCAAAGCCCACAAAAGAATTTCAGGCAATTCACTACGAAGCCGAATTTCAAGGTCTAAATCCTCTTTTCCAAGAAAACTTTCAGTTAAAGATAGCACTAAATATCTAGAAGCCATGGCGGAACTGGCGTCTTCTAAATGTGGCATTTCGTTTGTTAAAAGCATTATTCTTGCCGGCAACGTGGTTGTTATTGATTCCCTGTGTTTCCGCTCAATAGTTAAAGGATCTTCCCCAGAAATTGATAAAAGACGCTCTTTAATTACCCCAGTGTCTGATTTATTTGAGAGTCTAGCGTCGCTTATGATTGCTGCCGATTTATTTAGCCACGATTGAAGACCAAAAGCTCCTGAAAGACTTGTAAGAGTTGGGTTAACAACGTTTAAAGGGCCAAGTATTATACTTAAAATTCTCGCTATGGTTCCTTTGCCAGACCGTGGAGGGCCGACAAGCATAAGAATTTTATGAAACTTAAGGTCTTGCGAAAGGCACAAACCAAACCATTCTTGCATTGTGTCAATAGATTGAGGATCATTTTTCCATATAATATTTAAAAATTGTATCCAGTTTAAAGGGTCTTTAGTTTGAGGTTTGTAGTCAAAAGGTAGGTAGCTTGGATTTAATAAAAGAGGAGTGTGAGGCATTAAAGGTATTGATTTATCGAGAATCCATTTTTCAAAGTCGAGGATACCATTGCTAAAAATTATAATATTTTTTGTTGAAGGGTAATTGCGATTTTCAATCCAAGATGCTCCCGATTCCGGCGTTTTTTCAGAATCGCAAAGAGCTTTCAGCGAATCAATTACATTATCAACTTTTGATTTAGTGGGATCAAAGCTAATTAACTCTATTTCAGATTCTTTTAGGTCATTTTTAGGACCATCCTTTTTTTTACCTTCAGTTTTAGCATTGCTTAGAAAGTCGTAAACAGTTTGTCGAATCTTGTTTGATTTAACCTCTTCATAATATTTTTTTTGCCATAGCCAAAAACCATCCCCGCAAAAATAAGCAATCCTATTTCCTTGATGGGTGAATTTGTTTTTAATTAAGAATTTAGCACTATTATAAGGTGTTTTTATGCTAAGAATTAATTCATTTTGAATAGAGGTTTCAATATTTTCTTCAACAACTTTTAAATTATCATCACTTTCCTTCTGCATACTTTCTTTTTCATCCACCGGTACATAAGCTTTTTGTTCGATCTGCTGTTTCACCTCTTCTTTTCCACTGACTAACATAAGATCGTTAAAGTCTGTATATGCTTTTTTGTTTTCATCGCGTTCTTGGTCCTCTGGAAAGACTGGAAATACAACCTTGCATTTATGAGTTCCTTTGTATTTTTCTTCTTTATCCATCAATTGATTGATTGCTTTTGCTGTTACGATTGCATCAGCACGACCTTGGTTAAATTTTTTATCAATATCATCATCACCGCAAATTATAATTTCGCTATCTGGGCATTTTTCTCTAACAGCTTTGGCTACATTAAAAAGGTTTGTTCTACTAACCGCCATCAAAGCTATTTCGCTTGTACTTTCAAAAATAGAATTTGCGGTTGAGTATCCTTCGCTAATGTGAATTTTTTTACCATTTTCAAGTTCCCCGAACGTAAAAAAGCACCCTGAATATTTACCGATTACATTTTTATCCCTTGGCTCTTTAGCTTGTTGAAGTACTCTTTTTGTTGGGTAAATTTCTTGTAACGCCCTTATTTCCCCATCAATATTTTTTAACGGGATTAAAGCGAGTGTTTCTCTCCCTCTGATCTCATAACGAACGCAGATTGGGGTTATACCCTTTTTATCAAAATAAGGGCTTAATCCTGTTGCAGATGCTTTGTCATATCTTCCTTTTAACTGACTGGCTTTTTCATCATCGGTTTTTTTTAGTTCAATAGCTCTTAATTCAGCCTCCCTTTTTCGTTCCTTATCCCTTTTAACATTCTCTTTTGCTTGCTCATCTGTAGGGTGATAGTCTTTGTCTGGCCAAAAAGTTTCTGTTAGCTTATCCGGTAAGTCTGGATGAAAACCCCCGAATGTTATGCGAAACCCTTGAAGACCTTTTCGGGATTTAGGATAGCTGCATTTAAGCCAACATTTTTTTGTAGAGTTACCATCATTTATTTCAAAATAGATTTTTTCTTTATCGATTGTTTGATAAAAAGCACCATCGAAATAAATATTTTTGGAATGCATAAATGATCTAGCATCTTCATGTAATTTGCTAATAGGGTTAAAATTGTCTTGTGTTTTTGTGTTGTCTTGTGTCATTGTAGAGCTGTTATTAAGTGACATTTTAAATCCTTTTTAATCTGTTATTTGCTAAATTAATCATTTTAGACAGTTCCTTTGTAGGGTTTCTGTTTACACTGTTTTTTTATTCGTTTTAAAGCCGGCTATTTATTAGCCGGTTTTTTTATTTAGTACACCGCTGCTTATTATTAGAGCCGCTTGTCCCCTAGATAAATCCTCGATACCTGCTCTAAATCCGTAGGACTTAAAAAGACCTAACTGTTTATTACTGATCGGGAGTTTTCTCCAAGGGGCGTCAAGGTCGCTTATTGTAAATAATTGACGGTTACTTTTTGCAAATTCATCTGCTATTGAAAAGGCATAGTCAAAAGACATTCCCGTAGCTACTGTTTGGTAGTCATTACCTTTGAAAAAAATGACGCTATGGCTTCCGTCTTTGCATGAAAAAATCTTAAGAACTTTATCTCCGGACGCTTTAAGATAATGTGTGGTACCATCCTTGATCCAAGTAAAGTCATCGCCGAGAAGATCAAATTGAATGATCGAAGCTTTAAGTTTCTTGTTAATTGAAGGTGGCAAACTTTTTGCAAATTCACTCAATTTGCTCTCGTTGCGCTCTTTCTGTTTAATTTCTTCGGTGTCCTCATCTAATTCTAAGGATGCCAAACCACAAAGAGAATGCGACTTGGACCCAAAATCTAGAATAATGCAATCTTTTTTATTTGGTGCTAGCCTCAACCCTCTTCCGCAAATTTGGGTATAAAGTCCTTTGGACTGTGTTGGGCGTGCAACAATTACAGCTGAAATATCGGGGCAGTCCCAACCCTCAATCAATATTTGACAATTTGTTAAGACTTGAATTTTACCGCTTTGGAACTCGTCTAACGCTCTTTTCCTTTCATCTTGAGGCATACTGCCGTAAACTGACTTTGCATCAATACCGCGCCTTTTAAACTCGTTTTCGAGAGCTTTAGCATGATCTACAGTTACCGCAAAAACTACAGTTTTTCTGTCGCTTGCATGTTCAATAAAAGAATCAACAACTACATCATTCATTTCTGGCGTGTTCATATAAGTTGCAAGAGACTCGGTGCAAAAATCGCCGTTTTCTGTTTTAACTTTTTCAAGATCAAGATCGGTTTTTATTTTTATCCCAATAGGCCGGCACAAGTATCCAAGGTCTATAAGATCTTTGATTGATTTATTGAAAACAACCTTTTGAAACACTTCACCAAGCCCCTTACCGTCATTTCTATAGCCTGTAGCCGTGAAGCCTGTGAGGAGACGCTTTGTTTCTTTTCCAAAATCTAAAGCATCTAAAACGTATCTTGAGCTTGTACTTGCAGCCCTATGCGACTCATCATAAATTAATAATTGGAAGCCCTGCGCCTGTAACTGCTTAAGGTTTTCAGGTTGCCTAGCTGATTGGATGGTTGAGACTACAACAGTTTTATGAAATTCTTTAATCTCTGCATTTACAAGCCCTACTTCGAGATTGGGGCAGATCATATTAATCTTGTTCTTTGCCTGATATACTAATTCTAATGTGTGAGCAATTACCAATGATCGGCATTTTGCTTCCTGTATCAGGTGAGCAAAAACAACCGTTTTTCCGGCCCCTGTTGCCATTTGAATAAGCTGGGTGTTAATACCCTGCTCATAATTCTCATGGATACTTTGCAGACAATCTTTTTGATAATCACGAAGGTTAATTGTCATATTAAATACTCCTCAAGCTTAACTGATTTTGTAATGCTATATGAGTTTTTAAGCCATTCTATGACATCATTGCGTAAATAATGGATATGAGGTTGCACATGGAAATAAGGCGGAGTCTGGCCCCTTGCTCGCATCCGAGTCAAGTTGCTTACATTTCTAAAAATATCAGGTAGAACCTCAATCAAATCTTTATCCGCGCAAATTGGCGGCAGTTCAGTTTCTAAAACTTTTAAAAATTGTTCGATATGAGAAGTCATTTTCAAAGCTCCTTTTAAATTAAGGGAGCCTGAAAAAGGGTAAAAGACACGCTAAAAACTTGTATCGCTTATATAAATATTTTATAACAAGTGACACAAAAATTATGCAATTGATACGATAAGAATACAACAAATAAGAGTCTTATCGATTCAAAACACCCGAAGCCCGCCAAGGCTTTTCGGGTGTTTGCATTTTACCCATGTTTCAGGGTTATTTCTAAAACATAATTGATACATCGTATAAATTTAATAATCAATAAAATTATTGCTGAATCAACCAATTAATTTAAAAACCGAAAGCTTTTTCAATTACTGATCGCTTGTCACGGCTCATATATGCGCAAACATAACCATGTAAGACAACTGGTGTGAGATCAAAGCCTAGATCGATGTTGTGGCCGGCTTGTTTTAGATTTCTCATAATTTGAGTTCGATTGACTCGCTTCCCTGAAAATGTCTCGAATAAGTAAACCTTAGAATTTTTAGATAAATTCATTATTTCACCTAAGATATGTTTAGGGGTATATGTGTTCAGAATATAAGGGCTAACATCTTCTGCATTTATTTTAGGTAGGTTTAAAATATCTCTTAAAGGTCTTCCGGTATTCATCATTAACCAAACTATATAAGAATCTCTAACATTTATTTTGCTTAACTCGTTGCACAAGCGATCGGGGGGTATATCTTCTGTAAGATGGACATCACGAACATTTGATAACATATATTTTATCTGTATTGAGGTTGGATGGCTCCTAAAAGGTGATACTTTTGTGTCGAAATCCTGTTTAAGAAATATGTAAAATGAATTTAAGCAACTAGCCCTTACTTTTTTTGTAGCAGTTGACCAAGTTTTTAGTTTTGATATTTCTTTTTTAGCATTTTCTAGCCAGTCATCATCCAAATCATTTAAGGGCTTCATCACATCAATAATTCCGGTATCTATAAGCTTGTACATGGCTACAAAGTAATTGCTTTTTGTGCAATTCATGAAGTCAGCATTAAAAACGTTATCTCGCCATGCAACAACAACATCCCATGTAAAAAACTGTTTTTCAGTCTGTAAGCCTAATAAATTCATATGATTTGCAGTCGTTCAATAAGTTTTTTGATTCCTTCTCGATCATTTTCGGATAAATGTTTTGAGCGCGATTGAAGTTTGATACAAAGTTTTTCGATAGATTCAATTGTTAAAGTATTTAAGGGCTTTTTTCTGGATGGATTTTGCATCGGAAATGCAGATTGTATCAAAAGTAAAAGATCTGATTGTGATGCGGTGCTATGCTTCTGGATTATCTCAAATTTTTTATTCTCATCACCTATCCTTGAAGCTAACAAGTAAACGGCTTTTTTCGGTGCAGATTCAATTAATGACTTGCAGTCGTTTGGTGCTTTAGTATGAAATTCATAATAACCAAGCATGCTGTAGGGCGTTTGTCTGTTTCCATACGTATTCATCAACCATTTTGAGAAAGCTCCCTCTCTGTAGTTTGAAAGAAGCTCTTGCGCCTGTTTAATGCGCTCTCCGTGAAGTAGAACACTTTGAGCCGATATGTTTTTTATTTGCTTGGTAATATTTATGAGTTGCTCTACGTGGAGGGATACTTGACTTTCTAAAATCGAGCTTGGTTGATAAGCATCAACAAGTATTTTCTGTATTGCCTGTTGCTCTTTATCTGTAAGATCAATTGATATAGGGATTGAAATTGTTGGTTTTTTAATTAATCCTAAATTCTCAAAACCTTCTTTAAATACTACTTCTGATTGTTGAGGTTTTTTAAAAAAGTCACGTGCATTCTCTAAAGTTTTATTCATGATGGATTATTTATTTACGGGTTTTATTTGAGAGCATTTTTTTAAAAATTCGATTGTAAGACTTTTGTAATCATCAGCAACCCGACTTTTTGGGTAAGCATCAAAAACACTTTTCCCTTGTAGTATAGCGCGAGATACAGACACGTCACGGCGGACACGCGTGTTAAATAGCATGTCCGGATACAGTTCAGAAATACCCTCTGTAAAGACTTGGTTTGTCGCTGTCCGAGGGTCCCATAAAGACAATAAGATGCCTGCAAGCTTGATCGGATGGTGTTCATTTATCATTGCATGAAATTTAGCCAATCTGTGAAGAGCAAGTACTGAATAGGGTTCCGGTGTTATTGCTAATAAAGACAAATCAGATGCAAAGTAAGCTGACTGTGTAAGCCAAGACAAACTAGGCGGTACATCTATAATGCAATGGTCAAAATCTAGGCCCTTGAGGGCTTTCCTTAATCGCTCGTGACTGTATGGATCTGAAACAATAGGGCTTGTTCGCTCAACACCATCGAGATAAGTATTTGCCGGAATCATACATAGTCCGTCTACTGTCGTTTTTTGAATGACCTCTCTTATATCTTTTTCACCCTGTAAAACTGGGACGGTTGTTTCAAGGCAATCACACCCGACCCCTAAACCAGTAGACAAGTTTGCTTGACTGTCAAAGTCAATTAAAAGGACTTTCTTCTTATGGAATTTTGCAAGAGCGGATCCAACGTGTAAAACCGTTGAGGTTTTTGTTGTACCACCCTTAAAACTGCTAATTACTGTTGTTATCATATGGCTCCAGTTGTAAGACATGGCTTACAACTGGAAACTTTATAAAACCGATACATTTATTTCAAGTGTTGATATTTTCTATTGGGTTTACATTTACAATTAAGTTTCTTTGCAATGACTTTGGAACTTCCGAAGTTAATAGTTGCTTAACTTTCGTAGTTCTGTTATTCTAACTTCCGAGATGGGTAGCTTCTCGGAACTTAGAAAGGGATTTATGAGCTTTGACTTACAAATAATTGACCGTACAGAAATTAGCGTTTCTTTAGATTACAAAAATTCTTTTACAAATCAAGGCTTGGAAGCCAGTTCACAAAAAAGATATATTCCAGACTGGGAAGACTTTTCTTTGTGGTGTGCAAAAAATCGCCGTCAAATAATGCCGGCTCATCCTCATGATGTAGCCGATTATTTAGAAGATAGAGCGACAAAATCTTGGGTCGGGTTTTCAGGTAAGAAAAAAGAGCTTAAAGAAAAACAGCCTTTAAAGTGGAACACGCTAGCGGGGCGTTTAACAGCGATTGCAAAAATCCACGAGTACCACGGACACTCTTTTAACCGTAACGATCTAGCAATTAAAAAGACCTTAACAGGAATTAAAAAAACTTTATGCAAAGAACAGCCTCATAGAATTATAGAAACCAGAAAGTCTCCTCTCCTGATGGACGATATCAAAAAAATGGTACGATCATTACCGGAAACATTAACAGGAAAGCGAGATAAGGCTTTGCTTCTCATCGGTTTTGTTGGGGCTTTACGCAGATCCGAAATAATAAATATTCAAAAAGAACATCTTTCATTTTTAAAAGAAGGGCTTGTCATAATGCTGCCGTGGTCAAAAACTGGTATGAGAGAGGTGAATATTCCTTATGCTTCAAACCCTGAAATATGTCCGTTAAGATCACTTCAAGATTGGCTTGGCTGTGCCAAGATAGAGTCAGGTGCGATATTTAAAGCAATTAACAGACATGGACACATTCAAAATAAGGGCTTATCCTGCAAGTCTGTAACACTTATCATAAACCGAAATAGTCACATTGTCGAAATAATTACGGACGCTAAAAAAAGAAAAGATCTTGATTCAACGGTTTTTTTACCGGACTTCGGAGGGCATTCTTTGAGAGCGGGATTCGTAACACAAGCTATTTTAAATGACGCTCCGGAACATACGATCATGGATCAGACGGGGCACAAGAAAAGCGACACCCTCAAGAAATATATCCGAGAAGTGAATAAATGGAAAAATAGTGCCGCTTTGAAGCTTGGTTTGTAGGGATAAATTATTTCTCTTAATATGGGGCTAATTTTGGCTTACATGTATTATTCATTAAACTCGGGCTTACATGTATCATTCTTGAAGATCTGGGAATTCGATTGCCACATGAATTTATTTTCTTGAACATTTCCACATGTAAGGTTTAAGGTAGTAACTTACTATTTTAAGGAGTATTTTCAATGGGTAGACCTAAAGAAATAAAAGATTGCGTGAGATTATCTATCGTTTTATCAAAGAACCAAGCCGAGCAAGTCAAGCATATGACGCTACAGATGAGCAAGCAAGAAGGGCGGTTAATATCCGTTTCCGAAGCTTTAAGGATGGCTGTTGAGGCTGTATATCCAGTGCCGAAAGATCAAATGAATTTATTCTCATGAAGCAAGCCTACGCTAGCTACATCGTCTTATTTTCGCTTTTCATCACTGCTCTGTCTTTTGTTGAGTCAGCTCCAGAAATTAAGCCTGTTGAGCTTGAGACGAAAGTCTATGTCACAAGCTCAAGAAAGACTTTTCATTTTGAGGGGTGCCGTTATTTGAAGCCGCAAGACCTCGATCAACCAATGAGTTTCAGTGATGCTATTGAAGAGTACCAGCCGTGCAAAGTATGCAAGCCGTGAGTAAAATTACCGTTACATTTTTCTATGACGGTGTTTGGTTTATTGAGATTAAACTAGAATAGGACTTTGATTTTCCTTGAGAGTTACAAACTCCTCATAAGATGCACAGTCCTTAAAAAAACTCATGGGAACGTTAAGGCATAATCTTGGGGATTTAACCATATTCTCCATAATAAATTGTTTATCATTTTGGATTTCTTTGCTAGCGTATTGAAATATTGATGCGTTTATTCTAATTGCATCGCTGACAAAACCCCTATCACCCTTAAGACTTTCTGTTGCATACTTAAAACAATCGCTACTTTTATCAATTAAATATAAAATTAATTCTTTGTTATTTTTGATCTCTAGGGAATCTGTAAAAGCTATTGCTTTGTGGTTTTTTTGGATAGCCTCTAACATAAAGTCTTTATCATTTGTGAATCGTTTACTTGCATTCAAAAGAACACAAGCAGTCTTCTCCACCATTGCAAGTAAAACCTCCCGATCATCATTTAATCTTGAATTCAGAGCTTTATATCTCTTTTGAGGCTTTTCTATAATTAATTTTCTTAATGAGTCGAATGTCAATTGATTCCAACTCTTGTCTACTTGAGAGCACGCTATTATTGATTCCAGATTTAAATGGGAGAATATTTTCTCAATCTCTCTAACTTGAATTTTTGTGATTTGACTTTGAATTATAGGTGAGGGGTAAGAAAACGCATTGTAAACACTATTAAATAAACTAGAGAGCATATATACCTTGATAATTTTTTTGATAAAAAAATATGGTATCAAATAATGTAATTAATTTGAATTAAACAAATTATTTTAATTAATAAAAGAAGTTAATTTTTTAAAAATACATAGCAATTATTTTAAACTTGCTCGTTTTTTATTATTTTGTTAAGGTAACGATTTATTTTTCTAAATCATAATCGTTATTTACGTCTTTAATTGAGACTGTGACTGGCTTGGGGTAGAAATAACCCTGTATACTACTTAGTAGATAAAACACATAAAACTCTCTTTAATCATTTGATAAAAAAAGAGGATTATATAAAAAATATTAATTTAAACTAAATTAAATGTTAAATGTTTTTTATAATTAATATTAATTTAATTTTGTATATGGGGTCTTACAGGCGTCCTTGCCTACAGTATTCTATCGGATAACTCGATTAAATATTTTTCTTTTCGTCAAAACTTTCTTCAAATGCGTTACAAACTTCTTTAATCATAGAGCGTGGAGTGCCTAGCTTTATGCAATCATCAAAAAGTTTGTCAACAATAGTTCCAGAGCATTGTTTGTGGTGGCTTTTGTAGTGATCTAGCAAACACTGTAATCCTTTTTGTATAATAGGATCTTCATATGACTTAACATTTTCAGATATAGATTTGAGACTTTCCTTAACTAAGTCAATCACTTTGTTTAAATATTTAATATCCGTAACGAGTTCTTTTTTAGTGAAAGCTGGCCCTCTAAATGGACAATACGTTGTTCTTAACTCTGCTATTTTTTCCTGACTTGCACCGCTTAACGTAGCCTTCGTAATAGTGTTATCAACATTATCAAGATGTTTTTCTATCGCTGACTTTTCAAACACATATTTTCTTTCTTTGTCATGAGGTGAAAAGACAGGAATTTCTGGTATAGTCAGTGTAATACTACAAAAAACATCTTGAAACCCTTCTATTTTTTTATCGTCGACAAATTTACCGTAGTTTTCGATAAAATTTGTAAAAAGTTTATATTGGTCAACTGTGCATTCATTTCTGAAACTTTCTAATCTTTCATTCATTTTAAGGTTAACAGTTTTGGCGTCTTCCCAAGCAAGTGAAAACAGATCTTTTTTTACACAATACCCAACTCCAAGACCTAATCCACACCCTCCACCAACTAAAGCCCCTTTATAAGTCATCGCACCTAAAAAAATGCTAGAAAAAACAGCGCCCACTGCCGCTCCAACGGCCGCACAACCTAATAAAATCTTTTGTATTTTCTTTGCGTTTAGACTATACAAACGCACGCAATCGTTATATTCTTTGTCTGCATTTAATCTTCCAAAAAGCGAAAAAAGCTCTTTTTTTTTATTAATTCTTTTTTCTGTTTCTAATATATTTTTCAAAAGAACTTCGGAAGTATCTTTCCCTTGTCCTGTAAAATGATTTATAATGTCCTGAGAACTGTTAAATGGTTGCATAGATTCCTATTATTTAGATTATTTGTTTAGTTTGTTAATAAATTTATTGAGTTTTTTTTATAATCTTCTATAATGGAAAACGCATAACAAGCAAAAAAAAACTGTTACTGCAACGCCTTGTATCACTTTATTTTGAGAGAGTTGTCGTAGGTTATTACTCACATAAAAGGCACAGCTAAACAGTGATATTTTTATGTTCATTGCTTTTTCTTTGTCTCCCCCAGATATTGAGACTAATAATTTATCAAAACTAGTTTTTACATATTTTGAAATTTTTTCAATAATTGATGCATTTCTTTCCTGCTCTTCTTTTATTTTTCTTCCAAAATTCCAATCTTCAAAACTTACTGGATAATATTCCAGATTTGTTCTTTGAAAATTTTCATAATCTTGTCTTCGTGGATGGTTCTCTGATGGAATTGACATGTAAAGCTCCCTCTTATTTTAAAACGTTCTTATAAAAAGAAGGAATATTATATCAAATAGACAATTAATTAGAAGGATATATTAAAATCATCCCCTTCAATATGGCATAAACAAGCACCTTAAAGTTTTTTCTTACCTTCCAGTAACTGAATAGCAAGTATTGTTGCTGAAAATGCAATCTTAAAGCCACCGAAAAAACTTCCATTACAAAAATTATATTCAAAACTTTTGAAAATCGGATTAGCAATGCTATTGTAAAAAAATACTTTTAATATATTGTTTTGTCCTATTTCTTTGAATCCAATGATTAAAGAGAGTGTTGTATAAATGCTGTTTCTTTGACCTTCGGTTTTTACTCTGTCGTTATAAGCTAAATAAGTGTTGGATATTAAGGCAAAAGCCGCACCTGCACATAAACCAACTGCCAAAACAATAGGGTTACCCCAAGACAATACACCATTTGTAAAAAAAGTAGGGTTAATCCGAGACAATACACCAACGGTTTCGTAAATTGAAAGTACGGTTGCCGTTGCCGAAGTGCAAATGCTAACGTATTTATTTGATGCAAAGCCATCGTAGATTTTAAGTAAAACTGTCATATCACTTCCTTGCGTTGAAACTTATTAAAGAAGCTTAGCTTAAAATTTACTTAAATTCAATCATTAAATAGTTAAATATTAATGGTTTGCGATTTTAAACAAGCTTGTTTTAATAAATTTCTCGTAATATGCTAAAAAATCAAGCTGACATGTTGACTATAATCAGTATTTGCTGTAATATTGAGAATCATAAGGCCTCCTAGTTAAGTTTAAGGGTAGTGATTTAAACTTTACTGGAATCATAAAGGGCTCATTGTTTTAGTTTTCATGTTGAAATTTAAATTTTACAATGAGCCTTTTTTTTTGTCCAATTCTCTTAATATGTCAGAAACTTGCAGTTACCTCAAAATACAGACTACCTAAAACATTGAATTTCTTCCTTACAAGCCTTCATAAATGCTTTAAGTTTGAGCGCCTCTTCACGTGCCTCTTTACTCTGTAACCCATGTTTCCAGTTTGCCATTTTCTGCCTCATCTTACCTTCTTTTGTCTTAGCCCCCGTGCTTTTCCCTCCATGAATATGACAAACTCTTTTCCCTTTAACTGAAAAATTCTTGCATTGTTGCTGTGATTGTTTCGATAACGCCTGACAAATAGGTAAGGTATCCAAAAGGTATTGAGTCATTTTTAATTTACCCCTCACCCTGCAATCATATTTCCAACGATTGCCTTACCACCATCATTAACCTGCACATGCTGCACAATAACGTTTTGCGTACCACCTCTTCGGTATTTGCCAAGTGCCTCGATTGTTTCATTGTGAAGCCTTAAAAGCTTGATTGCATTTTTTAAATAAAATTCACTTTGAGCAAGATTTTTATTACTGTTTAATTGAAATAAATAATTCATGCCGTGATCGTATAAAGCTGTTGATTGAACGCATAGTCTAGCTTCGTGTTGATCTCTAGGCTGATACTCTGCCAGTGCTTGAGAAATTATATTATGGCTCTCTGGTTTTTTAGACCCAGTAAGTGATAAAGCACCATTTAAAATTATATGGTTAGCAAGATCTTCATTCGCTGTACCTGTTAACTCGCAAATGGCTTGCTTATAGTACTGTTCTGGCGTCCTTCTATTCTCAACTTCAGAACTTATATTGACAGTACTAATTATTGAATTGCCTGTTTCGTTTTTGGAATACTTTAAAGGGCACTCCTTTGTTTCTCTCCAACTTGCACCTTTTCCAATCATGCAGTTTTCACCCTCATTTTTGACAACATCTTTACTTTCTGCACCCATTAAAAAACTCCTATTTTAAATTATTACAATTATTACATTTTGAGGCTTGTCTTAAGCTCTCTCATGCGATTTTGCCTCGGCGGTAAGTCTACATATTCTTTTTTTGCAACATCTGGAAGCTTTCTTATAGAAGCCGTTTTATTGTTCCTTGGCGAGCTTTCACAAGCTCTTAAGGTGTTTCCTTGGGTATCTTGTTTTTCTGCTGATTTAGAGCTTCTATGTGAGCCTTGTTTTGCAGTCCAAGCCTCGATAAATTCTTTACCTTTCATTTTTATTGCTTCGAGAAGTGATCGCTGTTTTTCTTTGTCTTCAAACGAAAAACAGGGATATCTTGTCGCTTTTTCTTTTAAATGATCAAAGCCAATTCTTGACGGCAGTTCAAAAAACCAATAATCTTTTTTCTTCACAACATTAATTCCTAAAATGTGAATTGCAATTTCAGGAAGCTTAATTCGCATCGTTCCGTTCAAAATCCTTTCGATTC
>Ga0209181_10007761_pt1 | contig 14590 bp, 7 predicted proteins | sample MAT05_FD_187208 | JGI IMG/M metagenome (GOLD analysis project Ga0209181, IMG submission 187208) | Freshwater microbial communities from Lake Fryxell liftoff mats and glacier meltwater in Antarctica - MAT-05 (SPAdes) (version 2) | ecosystem: Environmental > Aquatic > Freshwater > Ice > Liftoff... | reverse complement strand
CCGGGTGGTCTTTCGGTTTCCGTCCTTGTCCACGAAAACGAGTGAGACCTGTGGTGGCTGTGCAAAAAATGCGATGACCTTCGGATCGCGTTCGAGCAGCACCGCCATGACGTGTTCACCGCGCCTACTCTCCAGCTTCAGCGTGGCCTGAGTCTTGTGGCTGTAGTAAGTGAACGTGTTGTTGCCATTCCGGCCCTGAACTTCCCGGGACGGGCCGAGGTTTATGCATGCTTCGACATATTCCCTGGCCGACTGCGGTAGCCGCACGTCGAACATCGCCTTGTCCAGGCGGTTGCGCATTGAAGGGGTGGGCGTCCAGCGGTTGATGGCGCGCGGGTTCATGCGGCACCTCGCGTGCTCTTGTTCGCGGCCTTAGCAGGGGGAAGCAGCACCGCATGGACGTCAGCCGCCTCTGTGCTGTGCAATTCCGCGCCGTTGTCGACCACGGTGCGGCGAGGCAGCCACCACGCCGGGTCGGTCTTCGCTGCGAATCGATTGATGAAATCGACGCTTGCTTCGACAAGCTGGATAGCGTTGCCGGCAGTGGTGCCCGCCATACCGGCGAGCGCTTCGATCCTGCTTGCGCCAGGCTTGACGGGCCCGCCATCGAACGGGCCCATGTAATGGTCGTTCGCGGCCGAAGCGTTGCGGGCCACAACGCCCAGCGGGCATGCGCCGGGACGCGCCATTCGGCGCTTGGGCCGTGGCTGTGAGGAGGTGAGATGTTGGGTACGGTTCATTTAGAAATCTCCAGATTGGTGGTGAAGTTCTGCAGCGCATCTGCGTGTCAGCAACTTCGGCAAATCGTTTAAGACATAAATAACTCGTATGCGAAAAGCAAATTACGCGTGAAGTAGTTCTCGCTATCCTGCGAGGATGACTTCTGAAGTTGCAGACGAGCAGCCTCCACCCGAGCGCTCCACTGGCAAGGACCCTGACTACTTTGCCGATGAGGCAAAGCGGATCCTCCGATCGGCGATGGAGCGCCACGGGTTCAGCTTTAAAGACTTGGCCGACGCTTTGGACGCGTCAGCCGAGGGCCCGACCGAATCGGTTCAGACCCTCATCAACAAGGTCAACCGGGGTCGGTTTTCCTTTGCGTTCCTCGTACGCGCCTGCCGGGCGATGGGCGCGGCATCGGTTGATGTCGCGGAGTTGCCCGCAATGCGCAGGGCCGACCCACTACCTCGGAGCCGCAGTAGTCGATCAGGGGCAAGTAGGTAGTTTTCATTCTTGTGTCTGATCGAAGTACCGTTCTCGATTGGCGATCGACGTGCCCACTGAGTGGGTAACTGATCGTTCTCGCGAGATAGTGAGTTGGCTGCTTGCGGCGTGTAAGGGAGTGGCTCGGTGAAGAAACTCTATTCGCCAAAAGTCTGCTTGGCAAATAGTTTTTAATCCAGATAGATGCTCGGCCAACCGCTCGCTCGTTACTCCGAAACGATTCACTGAAGCGTTTCGGAGTAACGAAAGATCAGCCCCGCAGTCTCCAAATTTGAAGCGTTAATTTCACACAATTGGTTTACTAAAATCACATGTGAAAAGCGTTTCAGCGTAACGAGGCACTGGAAAATTGGCATCCACAAAGCGTGACAGCCGAACGAGGCGCTAGAGGGGAAAATATTTTCAATACCCGAGTCGCTGACTGGGTTTTGATTGGGGTTAAACGGTGCAGTTGTGACCTGACCGAATCGATTTACAGGTCCTGCCCATAGCTGCAGGTCGCCTTCGTGAGGCTCGCCAGCGTGACACGTAGCAGACCGAAGGAGGCTTTGCGAACGCTCGCCACGCTTTCCCGCTGATCTTTGAAGCGCCAGGGAGCGCAGGTGCTTGGCCCCATCGAGTTGGGATGAGGCTGGAGAGCGCTCAAATTCCGGGACGACCCTTGGAGAGGTGGCCAGGCTCGGCAGGCACAATGCCCTATCGCTTCAACGACGCACGACGTAAGCCTTTCCATGGCCAGCTCCGAACAACTCAAGGCGCTCATCAAGTCGCACATCAGTCGCGATGATGGACACTTCTTGTCGGTCGCGATGCAAGTCGCGGCCCACGAGGCAAAGCTCGGCCACGGGAAGCTGGCGGAAGAGCTGCGCGAGATGATCGACGCGGCCAAAAATCGGATCGGCCAGGACCCCAGCGGCAAGCTTGTTGCGATCGGCAGTGCAGCCAAGCCGCGCGGCGAGCTGGCGAACCTGCTGACGGTGTCGCATCCGGCAGACAGACTTGGCGACATGGTTCTCGACGAAGTGGCATCCAACCAGCTTCAGCGCGTGATCCTGGAGCAGCGACAGCTGGCGCGGATCAAAGAACACGGCCTGTCGCCGCGCCGCAAGTTGCTTCTGGTTGGCCCGCCTGGGACTGGCAAGACCATGACAGCCGCCGCGCTTTCAGGCGAGCTTGGTATTCCGCTCTTTTTGGTGCGACTCGATTCGCTGATCACCAAGTTCATGGGTGAGACCGCCTCGAAGCTCCGGCAGGTTTTCGACGCGATCACCGATATTCGGGGCGTCTATTTCTTCGACGAGTTTGACGCCATCGGATCGCAGCGCGGCCTAGCCAACGATGTTGGCGAAATTCGCCGGGTCTTGAATAGCTTCCTGCAGATGATCGAAAGCGATCAGTCGAACAGCCTGATCATCGCGGCCACCAACCATCCTGAGGTTCTCGACTACGCCTTATTCAGGCGATTCGACGATGTGGTGGAGTACCACCTGCCTACCCCCGAACACGCCCTGGCGCTTATCCGATCACGCCTGGGTCACTTCGCTCCTAAACCATTCAAAAAGGATGGTTTGGTTGAGCAGGCGGAGGGCTTGAGCTACGCAGAGATTTGTCGTGCCGTCGATGCGTCCATCAAGGCCGCGATCATGAATGACCAGACGAAAGTGCAACGAGCAGAGCTAGGGCGTGCGTTAGAGGAACGCCGCCTTATCAGTGCCAAGCTCGCAAAAAACAGTGTGCACACGTCAACCCATGCCGGACCAAACACCCGATAAGCGACCGCACTTCGTACTGCAGAACACGTCTGAGGCGAAGCCCTTCACGGCGCACTCGCCAAAGGGCGGTGCGAAGGCGACGGTGCCTCAGCTCGACCGCCAGCAACACGGAACTGCCCTAAGAGGCCAGCTACAAGCCTTACAACCCTTGGCTGACGCGGCGAAGCATCGCCAAGAAGAGATCGGCCTCGAATCCGGCCTCGGCCTTCAAATCCAGTTCCTCTCAAGACCGGACGCGGACCTGGCATTCGAGCGCTTGGCGGCCGAAGGCAAGAACAAGGGCATCGAGCTGCTCAGCATTCAGGAGCGCGAGAGCAAGGCCGTGTTGGCAAACGTGTTCGTGCCCGACGGCCAGCTTCAACACTTCGAGCGTTTGGTCACCGACTACCTCGAAGAGAAGACCGACCGCAACGGCAACCCCAGGGATAACAAGAAGCTGCTGAACACCATCGGCAGCATCCGCGCCGCTGCCATTGAAGGTCTGTGGACCGACTCGCCCGAATTGCTGCCCGCCGACCCCGAAGAACCGTTCTGGTGGGAAGTTTGGCTCCGTCGCGGCATAGATCACGGCGCGTCAGCAGTCGAGGACTTCCGCCGCCTGGCTGCAATGTCGCAGTGCCAGGTCAGCGATGCCGTGGTTGATTTCCCAGAGCGGTCCGTGGTCGTCATGTACGGATCGCAGAAGCAGCTTGCCCAGTCTGTGATGGCGCTCAACTGTGTGGCTGAGCTGCGGCGAGCCAAAGACACCGCCGAGTTCTTTGTCGGCATGGGCGCTGCAGATCAGCAACAGTGGAGTGTGGACCTGTTGGCCAGGCTACAGGCGCCGGGCGCGGGTGACGAGGTCCCGCGCGTCTGCTTGCTGGACTCCGGCGTCAATCGCGGCCACCCGCTGCTGGACCCGTTGATCGACACCGCCGACCTGCACACCGTCAATGCCGCGTGGGGAACGAATGACACGGCGAACCACGGCACCGGGCTGGCCGGCTTGGTGGGCTACGGCGATCTGCACGCAGCACTGGCATCCAACGGCCCGATCGCTGTTTCCCATCGCATCGAGTCTGTCAAGCTCACGCCAAACCAAGGCGCGAACGCGGGCGACGACAAACACCATGCACGCCTGTTCCTGGACGGCGTCACGACGCCCGAAGCCCAATTCGGTCAAAGACGGCGCGTTTTCACGTCGGCAGTCACTGCGTCTGACTACCGCGATTTCGGCCGTCCATCGGCATGGTCATCGACAGTCGACTCACTGGCGTCTGACGACCTTGGCGAGGGCGACTTCCCCCGCCTCTTCGTTCTGTCAGCAGGAAACACGGACGATCCAGTGCACTGGGCGCAATATCCGGAGAGCCTGTCCCTCAATCAAGTCCATGACCCCGGTCAATCTTGGAATGCGCTCACCGTTGGCGCATTCACCGACAAGACCACCATTACCGAGCCCAACACTGCGCACTTCAATGCCGTTGCGACGAGTGGCGGGCTGAGCCCATTCACTTCAAGTTCGTCCACGTGGAATGAGCGTGCCTGGCCGCTCAAGCCCGATGTCGTGTTCGAAGGCGGCAACGCTGCCACCGACGGCGTGAACACAGACACCTTCGCCAGCCTCGAACTGCTCACCACGAACAACCGTCCGCTGACCCGTCTCTTCTGGACCACCAATGCCACCAGCGCTGCATCGGCACTGTGCTCGCGCATGGCGGCTCAGATCATGGCGGCCTACCCACTGCTACGGCCAGAAACGGTCCGCGCCTTGATCGTGAACTCGGCCGAGTGGACCGAGCCGATGCTACAGATGTACCCGGCGACCGGGGCGCGCCGCACCAAGCAGGAGTACGCCACCCTGATCCGCCACTGCGGCTGGGGTGTGCCGAACCTGGCGCGCGCCCAGTGGAGCGCGGGCAACTCGCTGTCGCTGGTGGTCGAAGACGAAGTGCACCCGTACAAGAAGGAAGGCAGTGTCATCAAGTCGCGTGACATGAACCTTCACTTGTTGCCATGGCCGAAGGACCAGCTTGAAGCGCTGCAGAACACCCAGGTCGAAATGCGGGTCACGCTGTCGTACTTCGTCGAGCCAAATCCATCGGCGCGGGGCAGCTCATCGAAGTACCACTACCCATCGCATCGCCTGCGCTTCGCCGTCCGTCGGCCGCTTGAATCGGTGGACGACTTTCAAGCGCGCATCAACGCCGCAGCTACTCGAGAAGAGGCCGGCCGCGTTGCACCACCAACCGACTCAAAGTGGGTTCTCGGCGATAACTTCCGCCATCGAGGTTCGCTACACCAAGATATTTGGCGCGGCAGCGCGGCTGACCTTGCCAGCCGTGGCTTCGTCGCCGTCTACCCCTCGATCGGCTGGTGGCGCACCCGGCCAGCACAAGAGCGTTATGACCTGCCGGCACGGTACAGCCTGGTCATCTCCATCCGTACACCCGAGACCGAAGTCGACCTCTACACCCCGATCGTCCAACAGGTGGCGCTGCAGGTTGCTGTGCCGGTTGTCGTGAACACCTGAACGAATTGCAAATGGACTACCAAGAACTGAAGTTGCTGGAAGACGACCTGTGGGAAGCGGCCGACCAGTTGCGTGCGAACTCCAAGCTGACGGCAAGCGAGTATTCGATGCCGGTGCTGGGGCTGATCTTTCTGCGCCACGCCACCACGCGGTTCAATGCACTGCTGCCTGAGGTGGAGAAGGCAGTGCCGGCACGCGCGGCCGGCGCACTGCGCGAGGACCGCATCAAGCTCGGCTTCCAAGGCAAGGCCGCCATCTACCTGCCTGAGACGGCACGGTATGACTACTTGGCCGCGCTGCCGGCCGGCACCAATGTCGGCGAAGCCATCCGCGACGCGATGATCGCCATCGAAGATTCGGTGACCGACCAGAAGGGCCAGAAGCTGCTGGAAGGCGCCTTGCCCAAGGACTACCTCGGGCTGGAGCAGGACCTGCTGGCCGAGTTGCTGAAAATCTTCAACCGCCCGGCCTTGCAGACCGCCACCGGTGACGTGTTCGGTCGCATCTACGAGTACTTTCTGAACCAGTTTGCGCAGAGCGGCGCGCAAGAAGGCGGTGAGTTCTTCACGCCGCCGAGTCTGGTGCGCATGATCGTCAATGTGATCGAGCCCGACCACGGCGTGGTGCTCGATCCAGCCTGCGGTTCGGCGGGCATGTTTGTGCAGACGGGCCACTTCATCGAAGAAGTGCGGCACAAGAGCGCGAACGAAGTGGACATCACGTTCTACGGCCAAGAGAAGGCCGACCTGAACAGCAAGCTTGCCCGCATGAACCTGGCCGTCCACGGCCTTGAGGGCAATATCCGCATCGGCAACACTTTCTACGAAGACCACCACAAGTTGGTCGATGCTTGCGACTTCGTGATGGCGAACCCGCCATTCAACGTGGACGGCGTTCAGGTGGCCAAGGTCAAGAGCCAAGTCGGTCGAATGGATGAAAGCGGCCAGACAGGTCGCCTTCCGTTTGGCCTGCCCGGTGTCGCGACCAAGACCAAGGGCAAGAACAACGGCGATGGTGAATCCATCTCCAATGCCAACAGCCTCTGGATTCAATACTTCTACAGCTACCTGAACGACAACGGCCGCGCCGGTTTCGTCATGGCGTCCAGCGCCTCGGATGCCGGCAACAAGGACAAGGAGATTCGCCAGAAGCTGGTGGAGACCGGCCACGTGGACGTGATGATGTCCATCGGACCGAAATTCTTCTACACCCGCAGCCTGCCATGCGCCTTGTGGTTCTTCGACAAGGGCAAGCCAGACGACCTGCTGGACACCGTGCTGATGATTGACGCGCGCAACGTCTACACCGTGGCGTCGGCGCGCTCCCATGTCTTCACCGACGAGCAACTGGCCAACCTGACGGCCATCACGTGGCTCTATCGGGGTGAGCAGGAGAAGTTTGTTGAACTGCTGGCCACCTACCAGGCGAAGCTACAGCAGCACCTCTCTCAGCTGGCAGAACGCCTGACCAACGACGGACGGCACGTCGCTACCTTGGCCAAGGTCCTAAGTGAATTCGTCAAGACCTCTCAACGCAGTGAGGCGGTTGCAGCCGTGCGCGACAAGTTGGGTGACGAACATGGCATCACCGATGAACTACTTCAGGCCTTCCGGGTGGAGGCGCAGGCGACTGCTGCCCAGGCTGATGTCTGGCAGCAGGCGTTGGGCAAGGCCCAGAGCGAGGCAAATGCGCTACTGAAGGCTTTGGCAAAGCTCGACGACAAGGTCACGTTTGAGCAACGCAAAGCGATTCATGCCAAGGCCGAGACCTGCAGTCCCGTTTTGAAGGCGGGGGTGGCAGCACTGGAGGCTCGGCACAAGACATGGTTGAAACTTCTGGACTTGGCCGAGAAGACTCTGAGAGCCCGCCAATGGGCTGACTTTGCCGGCGATGCCGCGCGAACTGCGAAGAAGGCTTTGCTGCCGCGCGACGTGAAAAAGCGCGAGGAGCCTACGGTACGAGACCTGGGCGTGGAGGTCTTCAAGCGCGCCAGCTATTTCATCGCCCATGGCCAATGGCTGCTGACACGCTTTCCTTCCGGCCTGTATGAAGACGTGCCAGGTCTTTGCAAAGCGGTGACCCAAGTGGACATCACGAACAACGACTTCTCGTTGACGCCGGGCCGGTACGTAGGTGCAGCTTTGGCCAATCAAGGGGATGACGAAGGTGAAGCGTTTACTGTCCGCATGAAAGAAATACATGCGGATTTGGCTGACCTGAACAATACAGCCCAGATGCTTGCAACCAAGATTCAGGCCGCCTTCATGGAGTTCGCTGAATGACGATGGCCTTCGTCAAATTGGGCGAAGTGGCCGACATGATCTCGGGGTTTGCATTTAAGAGCCCCATGTTTCTTGACGCATCCGACGACGGGGTGCTGCTAGTGCGTGGCGACAACGTACAACAGGGATTTATCCGCTGGGGAGAGAAGGCCAAGAAGTGGCGCAAAGATGATTTCGACGATTTGGCGCGCTATCAGCTGCAAAAAGATGACGTGATTCTTGCGATGGACCGCCCGATTGTTGGTGGCGGGCTCAAATTGGCTTGGATCAAAGATCAAGACTTGCCCAGCTTGCTTGTTCAGCGGGTGAGTCGCATTCGTGGGGTTCCAGGCAAGTCCAAAACGAGCTTCCTGCGTTATGCCCTTTCAGATACAGACTTTGTTGCGCACATTGATCGGATCACGACAGGCGCGAACATTCCACATATCAGTGGGAAAGACATCGCAAGCTACCAACTTCGATTGCCCAGTCTAGACGAGCAAGATCGAATCGTTGAATTTCTCAGCGCCTATGACGATCTCATCGAAAACAATCAACGACGCATAGCATTGCTCGAAGAATCGGCGCGGCAGATTTACCGCGAATGGTTCTCAAACTTTCGCTTTCTCGGCACCGCAGGCCCGCGGAGTGGCGCAGGCGCACCCGAAGGGTGGGCTCTCGGCTCAGTCGGCGAATTGGCTTCTTCGGTGAGTCGGGGAATCACGCCACGATATGACGACAGTGCTGCGGGTCTGGTAATCAATCAGAAGTGCATTCGTGGCGGTCTTCTGGGCTTAGCTGACGCTCGCAGGCAATCCAAAGAAGTAAAAGCAGATCGCCTGCTCCGCGTGGGCGACGTGCTGATCAACTCGACTGGCGCTGGAACGCTGGGCCGCGTTGCACAGGTGCGAGCGCCGCTACAAGACTGCACAGTAGATACACATGTGACGATTGTTCGGCCGAGCAATCCGGAGACTGCGGCATTCTTGGGTGTGGCCCTTCTGGAGAAGGAGGCGCTCCTATCGACAATGGGTATCGGCTCGACCAACCAACTTGAATTGCCTCGCGCAGACATCTCTGCGTTGCCACTGCTGCTCCCGCCTGCTGAGCAGCAGGCTGTGTTCCATGACTTGGTTTGGCCAATGTTCACCCAGACTGAAGTATTGGCTCGCGCAAGTGAAAGGCTGACCGAAGCTCGTGATTGCATGCTCCCTAAGCTGATCTCCGGCGAACTTGCCGTCTGAACGGGACCGAGGAATAGCACCATGGCGAGCGGCGACTACTCCGAAGACAACAACATCCAGGAACCCGCAGCCAAACTGTTTGCGGACCATTTGGGTTGGCGCTCTGTTTATGCCTTCAACGCCGAGACCTTTGGCGCGGCATCTCTGCTTGGCCGCAAGGATGCCAGCGAAGTGGTGCTGGTCCGCGAACTGGATGCCGCGCTCGCCAAGCTGAACCCCAAGCTGGCAGCTACCACAAATGGCCGTGCGAAGCTAACGCTGGCGCGCGACGAACTGCTCGACTCCGACCCGACCAAAACCTTGTTGCAGCACAACGAGGGCAAATGGAAATTGATGCGGGACGGCATCACTTTGAAATCACCCGGCGGGAACGGAGCGGACGACGCTCATGTCACGGTGATCGACTTCGCCAAGCCGACGAACAACGATTTTCTGGTCGTACGCGAGCTGTGGGTACAAACCGGCCCGTTTAAGCGGCGCTGCGACCTGATCGGATTCGTCAACGGATTTCCGCTGGTCTTCATCGAGCTGAAGCGTCATGACAAGGGCCTGAAGGCCGCTTTCGACGACAACTATACTGACTACAAAGACACGATCCCGCGCCTGTTCCACTACAACGCGCTGGTCATCGTGTCGAACGGCCTGGATGCTCGCTTCGGCTCCATCACCAGCACCTGGGACCACTTCTACCGGTGGAAGCGCCTGAACGAAGATGACACGGACCCGGCGCCGAAGCATGACGAGGCGCCACTCAAACCGGTACTGCCCATCTTGCTGCGAGGCATGTGTACCAAGGGCGCGTTGCTCGACATCGTTGAGAACTTCATTCTTTTCGACAGCAGCGAAGAGGTGACGCTGAAGGTGGTGGCCCGCAACCACCAGTACATCGGCGTGAACAAGGCCATCGCCAAACTGGCGTCGGGCGATGCCGAGGTGCAGGCGGGCAAGCTAGGCGTGTTCTGGCACACCCAGGGCAGCGGCAAGAGCTACTCCATGGTGTTCTTCTGCCAGAAGGTGCACCGCAGGGTTTCAGCCGCCTACACCTTTGTGCTGCTGACCGACCGCAAAGAGCTGGACGACCAGATCTACACCACCTTCGTCGGCTGCGGTGTCTCGACCAACAAGACCGACAAGGCCACCGGTGCGGAGGGGCTGGAACGCCTGCTGCGAGACCAGAACCGTCGCTACGTGTTCAGCCTGATCCACAAGTTTCGCAAGCGCGTGACTGAGCCCTGGACCACACGCAGCGACATCATCGTGCTGTCTGACGAAGCACACCGCACGCAATATGGCCGGCTCGCAACGCAGATGCGGATGGCCTTGCGCCAGGCGGCGTTTCTGGCCTTCACGGGCACACCGCTTATCGACAGCAAGGAACGGCACGAGACCGAGAAGGTCTTCGGCTCGTACGTGTCGGTCTACGACTTCCAGCGCGCAGTGGCAGATGGCGCGACCCTGCCGCTGTACTACGAGAACCGTGGCGAAAAGCTGCGGCTGATTGACCCGGACCTGAACAAGCGGATCGAAGAACGAATAGACGCGGCACGCGCGGATGGCGAGCTGACTGAACAGCAGGAAGCGAAGCTGTATCGAGAGCTGGCGCGGGAGTACCCCGTCTTCACGTCGGACACGCACCTCAACGATGTGGCGACTGACTTCGTCGAGCACTTCCACCAGCGCTGGCGCCTGATGGAGGCGCCCAGCAAGCCGGGCGAGGCGCTGAAGTACGGTGGCAATGCCAAGGCCCTGCTGGTCTGCATCGACAAGGTCACCTGCGCGAAGATGGCCGAACGGATCAAGACCCGGTGGCTTGCCAAGCAATTGGAACTGCTTGGCAAGCTTCAGAAGGAAGAAGAGGTCTATGCGAAAGCGGGCAAGCCCGAGCCGCCGTTCGTGACCAGGCTGCGGGCGCAGATCGCTTGGATGGCCGCCACCCAGATTCACCCGGTCTTTAGCTCGGAGCAAAACGAGGTGAAGGACTTTGCTGCGGAGGGCATTGACGTTCGCCCACTGCGCCAGGTCATGGCCGACGGCATTGGTGGCAAAAGCGTCGATGAATGCTTCAAGGATGGCAAACACGCCTTTCGCGTGGCCGTGGTCTGCGCCATGTGGTTGACCGGCTTCGACGTGAAATCGCTGGCCACCCTGTACCTGGACAAGCCTATGAAGGGGCACACGCTGATGCAGGCGATTGCCCGTGTCAACCGCGTGGCGGCCAACAAGAAGAACGGCCTCATCATTGACTACAACGGCATGCTCAAGAGCCTGCGCAAGGCGCTGGCAACCTATGGGCAAGGCGACAAGGGAACGCAGACCGACCCGCTGTTCGATGAAGTGCAGGCGCTCGCCGAATACGGCGCTTCAATCGACAAGGTCAAGGCGCACCTGGCCACAGTGGGCTACGACCTGGGCGCGTTGGTGCGTGCTGAGGAAGGCGAAGAGACCTGGACCGAGCTGCTGAATGCACAGAACGCGGTGAGCACCTCTCCCGAGAACAAGAAGACGTTCCAAGTGTTGGCCGAGGATGTCTTCGACCGTTTTCGAGGCCTGTTTCCGAACCCCGGCGTCTTCACGTTCGAACCGGAAGAGAACGCCATCACGGCGATCTACAACCTGCTGCAGAAGCCCAAGCCCAAGGTGGATATCACCGCGATCATGCAAGAGATTCGCGGCGTGATTGACACGTCTTTGGACGTGACGCCGAAGGACCAAGTCAACCAGGCCTCCAAACAATACGACCTGTCAGGCATCGACTTCGAGCGCTTGCGCGCCGAGTTTGCGAAGTCGCCGTACAAGGAGACCGCCGTGCTGACCTTGCAGGAGCGCATTCAGGCGCGTATCGATCACATGATGGCTCTGAACCCGAGCCGTGTTGACCTGTACAAGAGGTACCAGGAAATCATCGCTGAGTACAACCACGACAAAGACGACGCCGAAATCCAGCGTGTGTTCGAAGACCTGATGAAGTTGCACGACTCTCTCGATGTAGAGGAGCAGCGCTACGTTCGCGAAGGCTTTAACAGCGAGAAAGAACTGGCTGTGTATGACCTGCTGTCAAAAGACAGCGGGGACATCACCAAGAGCGACATAGGCAAGATCAAGAAGGTGGCTCAGGAACTGATGGAAACGGTGGAGCGTCGACTGCACGAGATGGGCGACCTGCGAGACCGGGCGTCTGTGCAGGCGCAGATGAAGGCCGCAATCATCGATCGCCTGCTTGAAGGTATGCCGGATGACTTTTCAAGCGAAGACATCGAAGCCCGCGCGGAGATCATCTTTCAGTACGTGCAGCAGCAGATGGCGAGCGCGGCAGTGCATTGAGTCGGGGAACAACGGCACAAGTCTTTTGGGCTAGCTACGCCGGTCAACGCGGATATAAGCACAACAGGCCAGGGAGGGCATTGAAGATGGATTCAAGAACTTTCACCATCCAGCAGATTTTTCAGGATCGCCGGCAGTACCGCGTACCGTTCTATCAGCGGCCTTATGTTTGGAACCGCGACGATCAATGGGGGCGGCTGTGGGAAGACATCCGCGACAAGGCAGACGCGCGTCTAGAAGGCGGCAAAGCATTCCCGCACTTCATGGGTGCGGTGGTGCTGGAGCCACAGAAGAAGGTTGGATTGCTCGGTGTCGAGAGGCACCACATCATCGACGGACAACAGCGCCTGACAACGCTGCAGTACGTGCTTTCGGCGCTGGTACATGCGCTGCGCTCGGCGAAGAGCGAAAAACTGCTGCCCCTCATCGATGCCTGCCTGAGCAACGCCAACCCCGAGACGATGGAGGAGGTGGCCGTCGAACGCTTCAAGTTGTGGCCCACCTTCCGGGACCGCAAGCAATACGAGCAGGCCATGACGGCGGGTTCGCTTGAGGACCTCCGGCAGCGTTTTCCGGCCAGCTTCACCCAGACCGGAACCCTGCGAAAAATCGGTGTGATGCACCCACCAGCGCTGGAAGCCATCGTCTTCTTTCACGATCAAATGGTCGATTGGGTGAATGACAGCACCGAGGGCGACGCCACCACGCGCTCGATGGCCTTGGCGTCGGCCGTGCTTACTGATCTGTCCATCGTCTGCATTTCGCTCGGCGAAGATGACGATGCCCAGGTGATCTTCGAAACACTGAACGGCCACGGTGCGGAGTTGCATGCGACAGACCTGATTCGCAACTTCATCTTCATGCGGGCAGGCACGAACGCGGACGACCTGTACAACAATCTTTGGAGTCAGTTTGAGGCGCCGCTGTGGTCAGAGGCTCAGTCACGTGGCCGCCTTAACCGGCCTCGGCTGGAATGGTTTGTTCAAACGGCAGTGCAAGCCCAAACCGGCGACGAGATCGATGTCGGTCGCCTGTACGCTGGATACCGACGCTTTGTTGATGGAACGGCCGGGCTGCACGGAGCCGGCGCTCAGTTGGAGATGCTCAACCGCTACGCTGAGCACTACAAGGCCTTGGTGACGGGGACAGGCAGTGCGCCGATCGCCGCCTTTGGCCGCAGTGTGGCGGTGTGGGATGCGTCACCCACCCACGCGCTTGCCCTTCGAGTAGCTGCGTCGTCGCTGCCGAAGGAAGAGCAGGGAGATATTTTCCGCAATATCGAGTCATACCTGGTCCGCCGCGCTGTCTGTGGCCTCTCGCGCAAGAACTACAACAAAGTATTTGCGCAGCAGCTGCGACGCTTGATTGAGTCGGACCTTCACGCCGCCTCGTTCCGCAAGACACTAGCTGGCCTGACAGGCGATGCCTCGCGCTGGCCAAGTGACGAGGAGTTTCGTCGCCAATGGCTCGATGGTGGCGCGTACCCTGGGCGCCTTGACGCCCCGAAATTGCGAAGCATCTTTCATCGCTTGGAAACAGAGATTCGCACGGAAAAGACCGAAGAGCCGATACCTCTTGCGTTGGACTCTCTGGACATTGACCACATCCTTCCGCAGTCCTGGTACAAATACTGGCCCCTCGCCGACGGAACCAAGATTTCGAGCGACGAAGCGCTTGCCGCCGCGCCCTTGCGCTATCTGACCGAAGGTGTGGATGCGAAGTCGAAGGCGATCTTGAAGCGCGAGGATGCAGTACCACGCATGGGCAACCTAACGCTGGTCCACTACGGAGTAAATCGCGCGCTGCAAAATCATGCGTTCGAGGCGAAGCGAAACGCACTTTTCGAGCATTCGAATCTGCAGCTGAACCGTGGGCTGATGCAGCTTGCCGCGTGGGATGAAGCGCCGATTCAAGCTCGGGGCGAAGAGCTGCTGAAGGCAGCGTTGCGTATTTGGCCCGGTCCTGTTTGAGCAAGACCTGACCGGTTGCTGCCGGAGGCAGGGTCGCCATCCAATCTGGTTTCCCCAAGAAACTATCTATAAAGCATGGAACATTACTCGAAATGACCAAGGCAAATGATCCAAAGGAACCTACGGACCCAGCAGTGGCGTTAACGCTTTGCTACCTTCAATCGCTGGAACGCCATTTGAAGATTGTCTTCAACAGTCAGGGAGAGCCGGTTTGTGTACATGACGAAGTTTCTGCAAGCGACATAGCACTACTCAAGACTGAATTGCGAGACTTGATGAATGGTGA
>Ga0209181_10007760_pt1 | contig 14592 bp, 12 predicted proteins | sample MAT05_FD_187208 | JGI IMG/M metagenome (GOLD analysis project Ga0209181, IMG submission 187208) | Freshwater microbial communities from Lake Fryxell liftoff mats and glacier meltwater in Antarctica - MAT-05 (SPAdes) (version 2) | ecosystem: Environmental > Aquatic > Freshwater > Ice > Liftoff... | reverse complement strand
TGGTGCTGATTTGCTGCGCGCTCTCTGTCGTGACGTCGCAGCATCAGGCGCGCAAGTCGTTCATCGAATTGCAGACTGAAAAAGACCGCGAAGCCCGGCTGGATCAGGAATGGCGCGAATTGCAGATTGAAAGCCAGACGTTGGGAACGCACAAACGTATTGAGCAGAAGGCGTCGCGCGAGCTGGGCATGATTTTGCCCGACCCGAAGAAGACGATGACGGTCAACCTAGGTAGCGCAGCGGCACTTGCTGCGAACCCGGCAGCGCCGACCTCGGCTGGTGCCAAATGAATTACACCAGCAAGAAAATCCAGGCGCCGGTGCTGCGCTTGAAGCTCGAGGGCTGGCGTTCAAGGCTGGCGCTGGTCGGCTGTCTGATGCTGTTCGTGTTGCTGCTTGGCCGTGCGTTTTACCTGCAAGGCATGAACAACGATTTTCTGCAGGCGAAAGGCGAGTCGCGTTTTGTGCGGGTGATCGACATGCCGGCCTCGCGCGGTGCGGTGCTGGATCGCAACGGCAAGCCGCTGGCGATCTCCACGCCGGTGGAGTCCATTTGGGCAAGCCCGTCCGAGATGGAGACCGACGACAAGGCGGTTACCAAGCTTGCAGCGGCGCTCAATGTGGATAAGAAGTTCGTCGCCCAACGACTCTCCGACAAAGACAAGAATTTCGTTTGGCTGCGTCGCCAGCTCTCGCCCGAGCAGGCCGCACGCGTCATGGCGCTAAAAGTGCCGGGCGTATTCCAGCAACGCGAATTCCGCCGGTATTACCCGGCGGGGGACGTCACCGCGCACGTCATCGGCTTTACCGGCATGGATGATCAGGGGCAGGAGGGGATTGAGTTGGCGCAGCAGGCCGCGCTCGCCGGCGCACCCGGTCAGCGTCGCGTGATCAAGGATCGCAAAGGGCGCATCGTCGAAGATCTTGAGAGTCTCAAGGTGCCGCGTGAAGGCAAAGCGCTGAAGCTCTCGATTGATGAGCGCTTTCAGTATCTTGCGCATCGCGAGCTGAAGGCTGCCGTCGAGGCGAATCGCGCCAAGGGCGGCGCATTGGTGATGCTCGACGCCAAAACTGGCGAGGTGCTGGCGCTGGTCAACATGCCGGACTTCAATCCTAACAACCGCGCCAATTTCAAACCTGCGCAGATGCGCAATCGTAGCGTCACTGATACCTTCGAGCCGGGCTCGACCTTCAAGCCGTTCGCCGTGGCCGCAGCGCTCGAAGCGGGCATCGTCAAACCCTCTACTGTCATCGCAACCGGTAACGGGCTGTCGATCGGTGGACACACGATTACCGACACACATCCGCTGGCGCAGATGTCTGTTGCAGAGATCATCCAGAAGTCATCGAACATCGGTACCGCCAAGATGGCGTTGCAGTTACCGTCGGAGACATTGTGGAATCTGTACAACGAACTCGGTTTCGGCAGCACGCCGAAGACGGGATTCCCGGGAGAGGCGAGCGGTCGTCTGCGCCCCGTGAAATCTTGGAAGCCAATCGAGCAGGCCACCATGTCTTACGGCTATGGCATCTCGGCATCCGCACTGCAGATGGCGCGAGCCTACACGCTTTTCACGAACGACGGCGTTTTGCTGCCGGTGACGTTCAACAAGCGCGAAGCGGACGTTATCGGACGGCAAATCATCTCCGCAACCACTGCGCGAACCATGGCCGCCATGCTCGAAACAGTCACGCAGCAAGGCGGCACGGCGACCAAGGGCCAGGTGCCCGGCTATCGAGTTGCCGGCAAAACCGGCACGGCGCGCAAGTTGGTCAACGGACAGTACTCCGAGAGCCTCTATCTTTCGTCGTTCGTCGGCTACGGGCCCGCCTCGAACCCGCGCTACATCATGGCGATAACCGTCGACGAGCCATCCGCCGGAAAAATATACGGAGGTGATGTTTCTGCGCCGGTGTTTGCGAATGTCATGTCGCAGGCGCTGCGTATGGCCGGTGTCCCGCCCGACGGGGCAACGATCGCGACCACCATACCAACCGCGCCGGTCAAAGCCACGGTGGCCGCATCGCCTGTGATGCCGATAGTGGCAGTCGCAAAGGAACGGGGATGATCGTGAATGACACGATTCAGGCTGGTGTCGTGCAGAACGTTCGCGAGATGATCCACGCCCTCGACCATCTGCCCACCCGCATCGAGCAAGCGACCGCGTCCTCGCGCGATGCACGGGCCGGATCTGTTTTCCTCGCGTATCCGGGTGCGGCGCGCGATGGCCGGTCATTTGTCGACGATGCAGTTTCGCGCGGCGTGTCTGCGGTTTTGTATGAAGCAGGCGGTGATTTCATATGGAACCCGTCCTGGCGCGTGCCGCATGTTGCCGTAAGCGATCTGAAGCAGTTCGCCAGCGTCATTGGTGCGCATGTTTACGGACATCCGTCCAACGAGCTGTGGATGATAGGTGTGACGGGTACCAATGGCAAGACCTCGGTGTCACAGTGGATTGCCCACGCCCTGGACATGGCGGGACGCCCGAGCGCAGTGCTCGGTACCATCGGCAATGGTATGGTGGGACAGTTGGAGACGTCTGACAACACAACGCCTGACGCAGTGTTGTTGCAGCGTCAGCTGCGCGAGTTTGTCGCAGCGGGTGCCGGTTGCTGTGCGATGGAAGTGTCAAGCCATGGTCTCGACCAGGGGCGCGTCTCAGACGTGAAATACGACGTCGCGGTTTTCACGAACCTGACCCGTGACCACCTTGACTACCACGGCACCATGGAGGCCTATGGCGAGGCCAAGGCAAAGTTGTTCATGCTGCGCGGGTTGAAGTCCGCGGTGATCAACGTTGACGACGCCTTCGGCCGGGAACTGGCCGGACGCGCCGAGCGCCGTGGAGTTGAAGTCATCCGCTATGCGACGCAATCCGGTGTCAAGTTTGCCAACCTGATCGCGCACAACATCGCGGTCACCTCCGCCGGTCTGTCATTCACCGTTCAGAGTCTTGATGCCAACGGGCTCACTGCGGCCGAGGCGCAGGTAGAGACCGACATTCTTGGCGCTTTCAATGCCAGCAATTTGCTGGCAGTGATCGGTTGCTTGCAAGCCAGCGGCGTATCGATCGCTTCTGCAGCATCGATTGTCGGCCGGATGAAACCGGTACCGGGCCGCATGCAGACCGTGCGCGCGGCGGTAAACCATGCCAACAAGCCGTTGGTCGTGGTGGACTACGCCCACACGCCGGACGCACTGGAGAAAGTGCTCTCGACGGTTTCCGCGGTCGTGCCGGACAAGGGCCGGCTGATTTCAGTCTTTGGCTGCGGCGGCGACCGTGACCGCGGCAAGCGGGGGCAGATGGGTGCCATCTCGGGTCGTTACGCCGATTTCACAATTGTGACTTCGGACAACCCGCGCACCGAGGACCCGTTGCAAATTCTTGCCGATATCGAAACGGGTATCGGTAACGCGCCGCACCATACGGTGGCCGATCGCCATCAAGCCATTTTTGAAGCGCTTGATCGTGCGGCCGCCTGCGATGTGGTGGTGATTGCCGGCAAAGGCCACGAGGACTACCAGATCATCGGTGATACCAAGTTCCACTTCAGCGATATCGAAGTCGCCACTGAGGCGCTCGCGGTGTGGAAGGGACGCGCCGAATGAGTGCCAGCATGACATTGCACGACTGCGCCAGAAAATTGGGCGCACGTTTGATCGCCGCCGATCCGGCCACCAGATTTCACGGCGTCTCAGCGGACAGCCGGTCGATTGCGCGCGATGAACTGTTTGTCGCGCTCAAAGGCCCGCTCTTCGACGGCCACGCCTATGTTGACCAAGTGCGTGGACGGGGTGCTGTCGCCGCGCTGGTGGCGCAGCCGGTTGAAGTCGATATCGCGCAGATCGTGGTGGGCGACACGATGTGGGCGTACGCACTGCTCGCGCAATTCTGGCGTAGTCGTTTCAGCATCCCGGTCATCTCGCTCACCGGCAGCAACGGCAAAACAACGGTCAAGGAAATGCTGCGCTCGATTTTGGTCGCGCACTTTGGTAGTGAGGGTGCCGTGCTGGCAACCGAGGGCAACCTGAACAACAACGTTGGGCTGCCGCAGATGATGTTGCGGCTCGATACCGCACACCGCGTGGCGGTCCTCGAGATGGGGATGAATCACCTCTACGAGATTGATTGCCTTACGCGTTTGGCAGTGCCAGACGTTGCACTCATCATCATGGCGGGAACGGCGCACATCGGCGAACTCGGTTCGCGCGAAGCGATTGCGCAGGCCAAAGGCGAGATCTACGCGGGGCTTCGCAGCGACGGTGTCGCTTGTATCAATATTGATGACCGCTTCGCGCCGTACTGGCGCGGCTTGGCGGGCGATACGCGCCGTGTGCTGACGTTTGGTACGACAACTGGTGCCGATATCCGCGGCATTTTGGGTGCCGGCGGCGTGACGGTCGAGGCCGGGGGCGAGTCGGTCGTCGCCTCGCTCCAAGTGCTCGGCGAGCACAACCAGCGCAATGCAATTGCCGCTGCCGCTGGCGCATTTGCGCTCAACGTGCCGTTGGCAGCGATCGCGCGCGGGCTGGAAAGCTTTGGCGGTGTTGACGGCCGATTACGCACCTGGCGCGGCCACAATTCGGCCACCATTGTTGACGACACTTACAACGCGAATCCGGATTCGATGCAGGCGGCCGTTGCCGTGCTTGCAGAAAAGTCGGGGAATCGGTTGCTTGTATTAGGAGACATGGGTGAGTTGGGAAACGACGCCGTACGGATGCACGCCGACATCGGTGCCGCAGCGGCGGCAGCAAACATTGATGGCCTGTTCGTACTCGGCGACATGGCGCAGCACTATGCAAGCGCGTTCGGGCCGAAAGCGTTCCATGCGAAAAGCGTTGACGAACTCATCGCCATGCTCAAACCGCGCCTTGACGCTAATACAACGGTCTTGGTGAAGGGGTCGCGGTTTATGAAGATGGAGCGCGTTGTCCACGCGCTGGTCGATCCTGCGGCAGGCTACACACTGAAAGGGATGCACTAATGCTTTTGGAGCTATTTGAGTGGCTGGGCAAGGACATACGTGCATTCAACGTGTTCGGCTACATCACCTTGCGAACCGTACTCGCGGCGATGACGGCGCTGGTCATTTCGTTTGTGATCGGGCCGTGGATGATTCGTAGATTGACCGATTTAAAAATCGGCCAGTCGGTGCGCAGTGACGGTCCGCAATCACATTTGGTCAAAGCGGGTACGCCAACCATGGGCGGCGCGTTGATCCTAACGGCGGTGGCTGTCACGACATTGTTATGGGCCGACCTCTCCAACCGATACGTGTGGGCATGCTTGGCAACCACCGTGGGCTTCGGTGCGATCGGCTGGATCGATGACTACCGGAAAGTCGTACACAAGAATTCGAAAGGGCTTTCCGCAAAGTCGAAGTTCTTCTGGCAGACAGTGATTGCGGCCACTGCGCTTTCTTATCTGGCATTTCGCGCCAATCTTCCGCAGCAAACCGATCTGATCGTGCCGTTTTTCAAGACCGTGGCAATACCGCTCGGAGCCGTTGGATTTATTGTGCTCGGCTGGTTTATGGTGGTCGGCTTTTCCAACGCTGTGAATCTGACCGACGGTCTCGATGGCCTCGCCATCATGCCGACGGTGATGGTGGCATCAGCGCTCGCCATTTTTGCCTACGTTGCCGGCAACAAAGTATTCGCCACCTATCTCGGTGTGCCACACATCGCCGGGGCGGGCGAACTCGCGATTTTCTGCGGCGCGATTGCTGGTGCCGGGTTGGCGTTTCTTTGGTTCAACGCCTACCCCGCCGAGGTGTTCATGGGCGACGTCGGAGCGTTGGCACTCGGCGGCGCGTTGGGACTAGTCGCCGTGATCTGCCGTCAAGAAATCGTACTCATCATCATGGGCGGCGTGTTCGTGGTCGAGACGCTGTCCGTGATGATTCAGGTGGCGTCATTCAAGTTGACCGGCAAGCGCGTGTTTCGCATGGCGCCCCTACACCACCACTACGAATTAAAAGGCTGGAAAGAAAACCAGGTCGTCGTGCGCTTCTGGATCATCACCATGATGCTGGTGTTGTTTGGTTTGTCCACATTGAAGCTGAGGTAACCGGGATGAGGGAAGCGCACGACGGGAAGGTTTGGGCGACGCTAACCCGCGAAGCGGTGTTAAGGCCGAAGGCCGGCGGAGACCAGAACCTGCCCGTGCGCTTCTGGATCATCACCATGATGCTGGTGTTGTTTGGTTTGTCCACATTGAAGCTGAGGTAACCGGGATGAGGGAAGCGCACGACGGGAAGGTTTGGGCGACGCTAACCCGCGAAGCGGTGTTAAGGCCGAAGGCCGGCGGAGACCAGAACCTGCCCGTGCGCTTCTGGATCATCACCTTGATGCTGGTGTTGTTTGGTTTGTCGACATTGAAGTTGCGTTGAGAAGTGAGGGGCGACGAAGTAAGGGGATTCCCAAAATTGTCATCCCGGCGAAGGCCGGGATCCAAGGTTGGTTGGGCGAGAAGGTTGCCGAACTTGGATCCCGGCCTTCGCCGGGATGACAGGTTTTAGAGCGGTGACTGGGTAGAAGCGAAAGCTGTTGTAGCCCGCATGGAGCATCGCGTACTGCGGGGAATTGGTTGGCGCACTCGTTGCTCCCGGAATGCACTGCGTTGCGTCCGGGCTACGGTGCTGAGACAGGCGAGGAGTGAGGGATGACAGGTTTTAGGGCGGTGACTGGGTAGAAGCGAAAGTAAGAACACAAGTATTGGCGGGCGTTTCCAAGCAATTTGTGCTGAAAACGCGCACCAATAAACGAGTTTCACTATTCGATGAAGTGACGGGGCGACGAGGTGAATTGGCATGACAAAAGCGTACTTGTTCTGGGCGCGGGTGACACCGGACTCTCCGTCGTCCGCTATCTCGGAAGACTGGGTGCTCGTTTGCGAGTCGCCGATAGCCGAGACAGACCTCCCGGAAGTGATGAGTTCGGACGACTTGGCTGCGAGGTCATCAGCGGCGAGTTCACCGACGCTCTCTTTAGCAACGCCGAACTCGTTGTTGCAAGCCCGGGAGTGGCCGTTGCGGGGCCCGCGTGTGACGCGGCCATCAAGAGGGCCATCGCGAAGGGGCATCAGTTCGTTGGGGACATCGAGCTTTTCGCGTGGCAGCAAAACGAAATAACAGGAAAGAAACCCAAAGTGATCGGCATCACCGGCTCCAATGGCAAATCCACCGTGACCGCAATGGCAGGCGCGATGTGTGCGGCCGCCGGACTGCGGACGGTTGTTGCCGGCAATATCGGATTGCCGGTCCTCGATGCCTTGAGCGAGGCAAAACAGAATGGCGCGCCGGATGTGTATGTGATTGAGCTCTCGTCATTCCAGCTCGAAACGACATCCACGTTACAGCTTGATGCGGCGACGATGCTGAATCTGTCGCAGGATCATCTCGATCGCTACGATGACATGGACGCCTACGCCGCCGCCAAGCAGCGCATTTTTGCCAACGCATCGCGTCAGACGGTGAACCGCGATGACGTTTCGTCAATGTCGATGAAGAATGGACGCTGTGAGTGCGCCAGCTTCGGGCTCGACCGGCCGGACAAAGCTAAGAATTTCGGAATAGTGGCCGGGTGGCTGGTACGCGGTGATCGCAAACTGATCGCGCTTGACGAAGTGCCGGTGGCCGGCCTGCACAATGCCGCGAATGCACTGGCGGCATTTGCACTGGTTGACGCGATCGGTGTGGATCTGACAAAAGCAGCGGAAGGCTTGCGATCGTTCAAGGGGCTGCCGCATCGCAGCCAGTTGGTTGGTGTGGTGAATGGTGTGACGTTCCTTGATGACTCCAAAGGGACAAACGTCGGCTCGACTGTCGCGGCATTGAGTGGCATGGCAGCGCCGACGATCCTGATTGCCGGCGGCGAGGGCAAACAACAGGACTTCTCGTCGCTCGCGGAGCCGGTTCGCAAACACGCCAGAGCCGTGGTGTTGATCGGCAGGGACGCACGCTCCATTGAATCGGCGATTACCTCTTCACGCGTACCTTGTTTGCATGCGGCGGATATGGATGCCGCAGTCCGCCTCGCGTTTGCGAATGCCAATCCAGGTGACGCCGTACTCCTGTCGCCCGCTTGCGCAAGTTTCGATATGTTCAAGAACTACAAGCATCGGGGCGAGGTGTTCGCCGCCTCGGTTCGCACGTTGATGGTGTCAACTATGGCAACTAAGTCAACCAGGTCGACCAAGTCCGGGTCGGAGGGCGGTCATGCTTAGCGCGCTGAAAGCCGGCCTATTCCGCAGCGGCCCGCCGCGCGCGCAAGCGGCGGCGTATCCGACTACGCGCACGCCGGTCGATCTCATGCTGTTCTGGAGCGTCGTGCTGTTGCTCTCGATCGGATTCGTCATGGTCTATTCGGCGTCCATCGCAATGTCGGAAGCGGAGAAGATGACCGGCTATCGCGCAACGTACTTCATGACGCGGCACGGGATCTATTTACTGGTTGGTATTGTTGCCGCGATCATCACTTTTCAGATTCCGATGGCGACGTGGCAGCGCGCGGCACCGTTCCTCTTCATGGCGGGCGGCCTGCTGCTGGTGCTGGTGCTGATTCCCGGTATCGGTCGCGAGGTCAACGGCTCGCGCCGCTGGATCAATCTGGGATTCATGACCATGCAGCCGTCGGAGCTGATGAAGCTGCTGACGGTGATCTATGCAGCGGACTACACGGTGCGCAAGGCTGCGTTCATGGATGATTTCAAGAAAGGCTTCCTGCCGATGTTTTCGGTCATGGTGTTCATGGCCGCGCTGTTGTTGCGGCAGCCCGATTTCGGCGCGTTGGTCGTCATCACGTCCATCGCCATGGCGATTCTTTTTCTCGGTGGGCTCAACTGGCGCGTGTTCGCGGCGCTGTTGGTTCTTCTCGCCGGTGCATTCGCCGTGCTGATCATCTCCTCGCCATACCGGCTGCAACGTATTCTAGGATTCATGGATCCGTGGGCCGACCCATTCGGCAAGGGTTATCAGCTATCGCACTCACTCATCGCCTTTGGCCGCGGTGAGTGGTTCGGGGTCGGGCTGGGGGCTTCAGTGGAGAAGCTGTTTTATCTGCCTGAAGCGCATACCGATTTTCTACTCGCGGTCATCGGCGAAGAGCTTGGCTTTGTCGGTATCGCCGTCGTCATCGCGCTTTTCATCACGTTCATCTATCGCACATTCATGGTGGGCCGTGAAGCGATGATGCGCGAACGCTACTTTGCTGCGCTGGTTGCACAGGGTATCGGCGTGTGGCTATCGGTGCAGGCGTTCATCAACATGGGCGTCAACATGGGGCTGCTGCCGACCAAAGGGTTGACGCTGCCATTCCTGTCGTTCGGCGGCACCGGAATACTGATGAATTGTGCTGCAGTGGCAATTCTGTTGCGCATCGACTTCGAGAACCGCGCGTCGTCATCGTCCTCCCGAAAAGGCGTGACGAGAGTATGAAGACGGCGCTCATCATGGCGGCAGGCACCGGCGGGCACATCTATCCGGGAATCGCGATCGCCAAAGTCCTCGAAGCGAAGGGCTTTCGCATTGTCTGGCTGGGCACGCCCCAGGGCATGGAGCATAAGTTGGTTGGCAAACTCGGCTATCCGATTGAAGTGGTTGCCATGTCGGGCGTTCGCGGTAAGGGCAAGCTGGCTTGGTTGGTGTTGCCATTGGTGTTGCTCAGGGCGTTCTGGCAATCGTTGTCCATGCTGCGACGTGTGAAGCCCGATGTGGTGATTTCGATGGGTGGCTACATTGCGTTTCCCGGCGGCATGATGGCCGTGTTGTTGGGCAAGCCGCTGGTCGTCCACGAGCCGGGCGCACACGCCGGGCTTACCAATCGGGTGTTGGCATTGGTTGCCGATCGGGTATTGGTTGGATTTCCCAACGCCTTCGATGAAGTGCCGCATAACCGCATCGCGAAGCTGTTGCCCAAGCCCAAGCAAGTCGTCTGGCTCGGTACGCCGGTGCGCGACGACATCACACGCCTCGCGCCGCCCGGCGGGCGTGCGACCGGGCGCACCGGCGCGCTGCGGTTGTTGATTGTCGGTGGCAGCCTGGGTGCCAAGACCATGAATGACTTGATCGTGGCGGCACTGGCGACGCTGCCGGTATCCGATAGACCTGAAGTCATTCACCAGTCCGGCGAGAAAAATTTCGACGACCTCGTGGCGGCCTACCGCATCGCAGACGTGTCAGCCGAGGTGAAGCCGTTCATCGACGACATGGCGGCAATGTACACATGGTGTGATGTGATCATCTGTCGCGCTGGCGCCATTACAGTTGCCGAACTGGCCGCCGCCGGCGTGGCGAGCATCCTGATTCCCTTGCCGTGGTTCGTCGCGGAAGAGCAATTGGCGAACGCGAAGTTTCTCGCCGATGCCGGCGCCGGACTGCTGGTCAATCAGAAGACAGAGACGGCGCAAGGACTGGCGCAGAAGATCATGTCAATTACCCGTGAGCGAGCGATCGCGATGGCGACCATCGCACGGTCGTTGGGTAAGCCGAGCGCAACGAATGCATGCGCGGATGTGTGTGGAGCGTTGGCATGAACCGCAGCCATTGTCTGGCCTTTGTGATGACACTCCCTCTCCCGTCGCGGGAGAGAGTGGCCGACAGGCCGGGAGAGGGGTTGTGCGATGAAGCATAAAGTCAAACACCTTCACTTCATCGCGGATACGGCCCGCAATCGCGAGACGATTGCTCCGGGTGGTTCTGCGTTCGCTTCGCTCGCGCAGCCGCCAATGCCGAGTCACGGAGGATTGACGTGAAGCATAAAGTCAAACACCTTCACTTCATCGGCATTGGTGGCTCGGGCATGTCCGGCATTGCCGAGGTGCTGTTGAACCTGGGCTATACGGTCAGCGGCTCCGACCTGTTTGAAAGCGCAACCGTCAAACGTCTGAAGTCGCTGGGCGCAACGGTGGTCACCGGACACGCGGCTGGCAATATTGCCGGCGCGGACGTTGTGGTCACATCGAGCGCGGTGAAGGCGGATAACCCAGAGGTGGTTGCGGCAAAGGTGGCGCATGTACCGGTGGTGCCGCGCGCGATGATGCTGGCTGAGCTGATGCGCTTCAAGCAGGGTATTGCCATTGCCGGTACGCACGGCAAAACGACCACGACTTCCCTCATTTCACATGTGCTTGCCGAAGCGGGGCTTGATCCGACCGTCGTGATCGGCGGGCGGCTCAATTCCATCGGCACCAACGCGAAGCTGGGCACTGGCGAGTACCTGGTCGCGGAAGCCGACGAGTCGGACGCCTCGTTCTTATATTTGCAACCGATCATGGCGGTGGTCACCAATATTGACCAAGACCACATGGAAACCTACGCACATGACTTCGCTAAATTGAAGTCAGCGTTCGTTGAATTTCTCGAGCACCTGCCTTTCTACGGCTTGGCGGTTGTGTGTGTTGACGACCCAAACGTGCGTGAAATCGTGCCGCGGCTGACCAAGCCCGTCCGCACCTATGGCTTCAACGAAGGCGCCGACCTTCGTGCGGTCAACGTGAGCGCGGTCAACGGGCGCATGACATTCACGGCAACCTCCTTATTTGGCAAAACCGGTGACAAGAAAGTGCTCGACTGCGAATTGAATCTTGCCGGATCGCACAATGTCCTCAACGCGCTATCGGCAATTGCCATCGCACGCGAGATCGGCATCGACGACGCGGTGATTGCGCGCGCGCTGTCCACCTTTGGCGGCGTCGGCCGTCGCTTCCAGCGATATGGCGAGATCGATTGCGGGGGCGGCACATTCACGCTGATTGACGACTACGGCCACCATCCTGCCGAAATGGCGGCGGTGTTGGCAGCCGCGCGCGGCGCGTTTCCGGGGCGGCGTATCTTGCTGGCGTTCCAGCCGCATCGTTACACGCGTACGCGCGATCTGTTTGAAGACTTCGTCAAGGTGCTCTCCAATGCGGACGAGGTGGTGCTGGCCGATGTATATCCGGCCGGTGAAGCGCCGATTGTCGCTGCCGATGGCCGCGCGCTGATGCGGGCGATGCGGGTGGCTGGAAAGATAGAACCGCATTTCGTCGCAACGCCCGCTGAGATTCCAGATGCCATCCGCGCGCGCGTCAAACCTGGTGACGTCGTGATCACGATGGGTGCCGGGTCGGTGAGCGGTGTTGCACCGGCGCTGGCCGGACTGGCGGGTGGCGGGTGATGGCAATGGAAACAAGATGAACATGAACGAACCTCTCAACCCTCAGGCACTGCGCGGCGAACTGCGACTCGATGAGCCGATGTCACGGCACGTCTCGTGGCGCGCGGGCGGCAACGCCAAGACCTTCTTCAAGCCTGCCGATCTCGCCGATCTACAGATGTTCCTGTCGGGTCTGCCGTCGGGGGAGGCGGTCTTGATGGTGGGGCTGGGCAGCAATCTGTTGGTTCGCGATGGCGGTTTCAAGGGAGCCGTTGTGTTGACCACACCACACCTGGGTGGCATTGCGCTCGATCCGGACGACGAGACGATCGTGGTCGCGGGCGCCGGGGTGGCCTCTCCGCATGTCGCAAAGTTCGCGGCCCGCAACAATCTCGGTGGCGCCGAGTGGCTTGCGGGTGTGCCCGGCACCATCGGTGGTGCATTGGCCATGAACGCCGGCTGCTACGGTACCGAGACTTGGGATCAGGTGGTCGATTGCGATACCGTCGATCGTCAAGGACGGCACCACACGCGCTCCGCCGCTGATTTCGACATCGGCTACCGGCATGTTGAATTTCTCGTGGGGCGGGAGGAGAGAGGCGGCAGGAGTGGGCACGCAAGGCCAGCGGAACCTCACCCCTCACCCCTCTCACCTGACCAAGAATGGTTCGTCTCTGCCAGATTCCGCTTCGCGCGTGGTGATGCGGAGGTCGCACAAGCGCGTATCAAGGAATTGCTCGCTAAACGCATGGCCTCGCAACCGTTGGATAAGCCGAATGCGGGCTCGACGTTCCGTAATCCACCCGGCGACCATGCGGCGCGCTTGATCGAGTCTTGCGGTCTTAAGGGCTTCTCCATCGGCGGTGCGCAGGTCTCGCTCAAGCACGCGAACTTCATCGTCAATCTTGGTGGTGCGACGGCGAACGATATCGAGGCCATGATTCATCACATGCGCGACACGGTAAGGGAAAAGACAGGTGTGGAACTGATGCAGGAAGTGCGAATTGTTGGAGATGCAGCGTGACGATTGACGTGAAATCCATGGGGAAGGTAGCAGTGCTGATGGGCGGATCGAGCTCTGAGAGAGAGATCTCGCTTCTGTCCGGCAACGGCGTACTCGCTGCGCTCAACGAGCGCGGTGTTGACGCCTACGCTTTTGATCCTGCCATCCAGTCTTTGTGGGACTTGCCGAAGGAGAAATTTGACCGCGTGTTTATCGCCTTGCACGGTCGGTTTGGTGAAGACGGTACGGTGCAAGGCGTGCTGGAAACGTTGAAGATGCCGTACACCGGTTCTGGTGTGATGGCGAGTGCGCTGGCAATGGATAAATGGCGTACCAAGCTAATCTGGCAATCGACAGGCATCCCGACGCCGCGCTTTCACCTGCTTACGCCGCAATCCGACTTCACCCGCGTGTTGGAGGACCTCGGGCTGCCGCTGATCGTCAAACCAGCGCGTGAAGGCTCGAGCATCGGCGTGACTAAAGTCATGACCGCAGCTGATTTGCCCGCTGCCTTCGAACTCGCGTACAAGCTTGACCCGCTGGTGATTGCCGAGGAATTCATCGCCGGGCAAGAATTAACTGCAACCGTGATCGGCGACGAAGCTCTGCCGTTGATACGCATCGAGGCACCAGAGGGCAAGTACGACTACGCCAACAAGTACTTCACCGATGTGGTGCGCTACCACTGCCCGTCCGGAATACGTGCGGACCTAGAAGATGAAATTCGCGCGACGACGCTCAAGGCATTCCGCGTCTTGGGCTGTCATGGCTGGGGGCGTGCCGATCTCATGTTGCGGCCCGATGGTCACTACTCATTTCTTGAGGTGAACACCTCCCCCGGCATGACCGGCCACTCGCTGGTGCCGATGGCGGCTCGGGCGATGGGTGTGAGCTACCCGGACCTGTGCGTGAAGATTCTTTCGCTGGCGAGGTGCGACCAATAATGGCTGCCATCCGTAACCAACAACGATCACCAACGCGTGTGCCTCCCAAGGCGGGATCGGCGTCGGCCGTACCTGTGTCTGTCCCTTTCCACAGCCGGCGTGGTGTTGTGATCGGTGCCGCCCTCGCCGCGATGTTGGTCGCGGCAGCGGTGGTTTGGGTTGCAATCGGTGCCGTGCCGGATTTGGCAAAGACCATGCCCGTCGAACGGGTGGTGTTTGTCAGCGCCTCCGGTGCGGCGTTGACCGAAGTAGATGGCGATGCGTTGAAGCGTGTTGCAGATGCGCTGCGGACGCGCAATGCGTCGATGCTGCAACTCGATCTGGCAGGACTGGCCGGCAGCGTCAAGCAGATTCCGTGGGTGCGGGAGGCGACCATTCGCCGCCAGTTTCCTGACAGCATCGTCGTCTCCATCGAAGAGCACAAGCCGGTGGCGCGCTGGATGACAGCACCTGCCAGTACAGATGCATCAACCGACGAAGCGTCGACGCTGGTGAATAGTTACGGTG
>Ga0209181_10007759_pt1 | contig 14595 bp, 12 predicted proteins | sample MAT05_FD_187208 | JGI IMG/M metagenome (GOLD analysis project Ga0209181, IMG submission 187208) | Freshwater microbial communities from Lake Fryxell liftoff mats and glacier meltwater in Antarctica - MAT-05 (SPAdes) (version 2) | ecosystem: Environmental > Aquatic > Freshwater > Ice > Liftoff... | reverse complement strand
CTTTGCTCTTATCGGTCGGTGTCTCCACCGACCGAAACAAAATACTTTGCTCTTATCGTTCAGTGTCTCCACCGACCGAAACAAAATGCTTTGCTCTTATCGTTCAGTGTCTCCACCGACCGAAACGAAATGCTTTTGCTCTTATCGGTCGGTGTCTCCACCGACCGAAACGAAATTTAAACACGAAATGCTTTTGCCTTGAGAATTTAAAAACTATAATACTCCCCAAATCTAAACCAATAGTTTAAAAATCTAAGGAAGCTTTTGCAAGTATTTTATAATAAAAAGCAACGTTTAATAATGAGGAGCTGAATATCCAACTGAAACCCGCGTTAAGGGCTGAAACGGATATCCTTTTTGAGAGGCACGAGCAAAAAGATAGTAGTGAAAGACCTGACCCGTAGGGTAACGCCCAAATAAAAAAGCCTCTTCAGAAAATCCGAAGAGGCTTTTTTTGGGTGAATTATTTGTGAATTTTAATATCTGTAGGTATCGGCTTTGAACGGTCCATTTACAGGCACATTAATGTATTTTGCTTGTTCAGAACTTAAAACGGTCAATTCAGCACCAACGTGGGCAAGGTGTAAATGAGCCACTTTTTCATCCAGGTGTTTTGGCAATACGTAAACTTGATTTTCGTATTTATCGTGATTTTGCCAAAGTTCTAGTTGAGCTAAGGTTTGATTGGTAAATGAATTCGACATTACAAAAGATGGATGCCCCATAGCCACACCAAGGTTTACTAAACGACCTTCGGCTAAAAGAATAATTTCTTTTCCATCCACATTGTAAACATCAACTTGAGGTTTAACAGTGTATTTGGTTCCTCCGTAGGTATTATTTAACCAAGCTACATCAATTTCGTTATCAAAGTGACCAATATTACAAACCACGGCTTTGTCGCGCATATTCTTAAAATGTTCGCTACGCACGATGTCGAAATTTCCGGTTGCTGTAACAATAATATTGGCTTCGGGAATCGCATTTTCAAGTGTTTTCACCTCATAGCCATCCATAGAAGCTTGAAGCGCACATATTGGGTCGATTTCAGTTACCATTACACGAACACCGGCGTTTCGCAAACTATCGGCACTACCTTTTCCAACATCACCATAACCGCAAACTACGGCTACTTTACCTGCGAGCATTAAGTCGGTACCTCTGCGTATTGCATCAACAAGTGATTCGCGGCAACCGTATTTATTATCGAACTTTGATTTTGTAACTGAATCGTTCACATTGATTGCAGGCATTGGCAAAGTACCATTTTTTACACGGTCGTGTAAACGAAGCACACCGGTTGTTGTTTCTTCACTTAATCCTATAATAGCTGGAATAAGTTCAGGATAATTATCAAAAACCATGTTGGTTAAATCTCCACCATCGTCAAGAATCATATTTAAAGGTTGGCCATTTTTAAAGGCAAACAAAGTTTGTTCAATACACCAATCAAATTCTTCGTTGGTCATTTCTTTCCAAGCAAAAACCGGAATACCTGCAGCAGCCATAGCGGCAGCGGCGTGATCTTGTGTTGAAAAAATATTACATGAAGACCAGGTTACATCGGCACCAAGTTCAATAAGGGTTTCGATAAGAACTGCTGTTTGAATAGTCATGTGCAAACAACCTGCGATATTGGCACCTGCAAGTGGTTTTTGAGCGCCAAATTCCTTACGAAGACTCATTAAGCCAGGCATTTCTGCTTCCGCTAAACGAATTTCTTTACGGCCCCATTCGGCCAAATTGATGTCTTTAACTTTGTAATTCAATGTTGTAGATGTTTGTGTTGTCATTTTTTTAGAGGCTGCGAAGTTAATAAAATATAATTTTAATTGCTAAATAGAATGCTTTTAATATTAATTAAACGATTTCACTTTAATAATTGTTTGGTGGAATTATAAAAAAGTAGAAATCAAAAAAAAACCATAAGCGTGTCAAGAAATCAAAGCTTGGTTAAAAACCATTAAAATCCCTTAAATTCGCACCCCAAAATCATAGAGGTAAGCCGGGTATAAAATTGGTGTATTTCTGAAATGATTTCGGTTTAAACAAATAAAAAAACGAATGAAAGGGTCATTTACTATTGGTTTGGTAAGATTCTTTAGAATTAGAATACAAATTAAAACAACTCTAAAACATAAAATATAATATATGAAAAAACTGTATATTCTTGCAGTAGTTACCTTACTAAGCATTGTAGCCTCTGCCCAGCAAAAGGCTCCTCACATTTTTACCTATGGTTCTGACACTGTTTTTCGTGCCGAATTTGAACGTGTTTACAGTAAAAACAACGACGTTAAGAACAAAAAACCAACTGATAAAGAAATAAGTGAGTATCTTGATCTTTATGTAAAGTTTAAACTCAAAGTAAAAGAAGCTTATGGCAGGCAAATGGATTCCAATGAGGCATTTATTAAAGAACTTGCGGGATATCGCAAACAATTGGCCCAGCCATATTTGGTAGATAATGAGGTAACCGACCAATTGATTCAGGAAGCCTACAACCGCATGCTTGAAGAGGTAAATGTGAGTCATATTTTGGTATTGTGCGCTAAAGATGATTTACCGAAAGACACCTTAAAAGCTTATAACAAAATTGCAGGTATCCGAAAATCGATTATTGACAACACGATATCTTTTGATTCATCAGCAAAGCAAAATTCTGAAGATCCATCGGCCAAGGTTAACAATGGTTCTCTTGGTTATTTCTCAGCCTTTCAAATGATTTATTCTTTTGAAAGCATGGCGTTTAATACACCAGTTGGACAGGTTTCTAAGATTTTCAGAACGGTGTATGGTTACCATATTTTATTGGTAAAAGATCGCAGAAAAAGTCCGGGTGAAATTAAAGTTGCTCATATTATGACCAAATTTAACAATGAAGGAGAAGTGGCAGCGGCTAAAGAAAAAATTGATGCAATTTACAAGAAATTACAAGCCGGTGAAAAGTTTGAAGAAATGGTAAAGCAATTTAGTGAAGATTACAATACGAAAGCCGCCAATGGTGAAATGGGTTGGTTTAAAAGCAATAGTCAACTTCCTTTAAACTTTAAAGAAACATCATTTGCTCTTAAAATTGGTGAATTTTCGCAACCAATTAAAACGGATTTTGGCTGGCATATTATTAAAAAATTAGAGCAAAAAGAAGTTTCACCGCTTTCGGAACAAAAAGAAACCTTAAAATACAAAGTTAGTCGTGATGAAAGATCGCAGATTAGCAGCAAAGTAGTTTTAGAGAGGTTAAAAAAAGAAAACAAGTTTGTACCTTACGAAAAAGAACTCTCGAAGTTTTCGGCAACAGTTGATACATCGATTATAAATGGCACTTGGGTTCCGAGCGATAAATCAAAAACCAAAACCATTTTATTTACTATTGCAGGTCAAAAATTCACTTACTCAGATTTCAGTACCTTTATTTCTGATTTTCAAACCCCAAAAAAATCCGGTAAGGTTGATAAGTTGGTAAAGGAGCTTTATGATACTTATGTTGACAAGATGAATTTTGCTTATGAAGAGGATCATTTAGAAGAAAAACATGTTGACTTTAAGCATTTGATGCAAGAATATCGCGACGGTATTTTGCTTTTTGAACTTACCGATAAAATGGTTTGGAGCAAATCGGTTGAAGACACCACAGGGCTAAAAGTTTATTATGAAATAAACAAAACCAAATATATGTGGGGTGAGCGGGTTGAGGCGGCAATATTTGATTGTAGCAATGAAAAGGTAGCAAAATCAGTTAAAAAACTGGTAAAGAAAAATTTACCGGATACAAGTTTGTACAGGAAAATTAACGCAAAAGACCCATTGGCACTTTCTATAACACGCGGAAAATTTGAAAAAGGTCAAAATGATATTCTCGATAAAATAACTTGGAAAGAAGGGGTTGCCGATCTTCCAAAAAATGGCGACAGAGTGCGTTTTGCGAAAATTTACAAAGTGATTGCACCGGGACCAAAAGAGTTAAAAGACATCATGGGTGCAGCTACTTCAGAATATCAAATATATTTAGAAGATAATTGGATTAAAGAATTGAAAGCCAAATATCCTGTTGTACTTAATCAACAAGGTATAGATCAATTGTTTAAATAAAATTAATTAAAATATTATGACCACGTGTTGATTTCAGCTCTTAGAATTTAAAACATCAGCAGTGTTAACTAATATTCACAAGAGATTAATAGATAGGAAAGTTTCTGTTTCAAGTGATTGTGAGGATTTGTGGGGTATCGGTTAGAAAGTTAAATTCTATTTACATGAAACTTAGGTTAATCGCAAGTATTGCAATTTTTAGTTGTTTATTTTCATGCGGTGGAAATAATGTCGAAACTGATGAAACCATTGTTGTTAAAGCTTTTGACAAAACCTTAACTCAAAATGATGTGAATGCACTTTTGGGGCCTAATATGAGCAAGCAAGACAGTATTTTGGTTGTTAAAGGGTATATTGACAATTGGCTTCAAAAGCAGGTTTTATTAAACATGGCCAAGGAGTCTGAAATCGGAAGTTCGGAAGAAATTAACCGAAAAGTTGAAGACTTTAAAGAAGACTTGATAGCGTTTGAGTATCGAAAAAAGCTGTTAGCCGAGAAATTAGACACGAATATTACGTCTAAAGAAACCCGTGATTATTACGATGCACACCCTGAAAACTTTGAATTGAAACAAAACATCCTTCGATTCGTATTTATAAAGATGCCCGTTGCATTAGAAAACAAATATAAGTTTTGGTCGAAATTTGGGAAGGCTGATTATGAAGAACTTTCGGAGATTGGAATTATGGCATTAAAAAATGGTGGTAATGCCTTTTTTGAAAGCGAAAAATGGTTGGCATTTGATGATATTTTAAAAGTTGTCCCAATAAACACTTACAATCAAGAGAGTTTTATCAATAATAACCGCTTGTTTAAAATTGAAGAAGATAACTTTACGTGGTATGTAAAGATTATTGATTTTAGAATAAAAGACAATATTTCTCCGTTTGAATTTGTAGAAGATAATATTCATGAAATAGTGTTAAACAAACGGAAGGTAGAAATTTTGAATAAATTAGAAAACGGACTGGTATTAAAAGCAATAAAAGAAAACCAGATAAAGGTTTATTTACCAAAATATGAGTAGACATAGTATATACAAAAACCGATTCAAATGGCCACTTTTAATTTTGGTTTTTTGTCTATTAGCCTTTGGTTCTAAATTAAAGGCACAGCCTGGACAGGTGCTTGAAGAAGTTGCGGCTGTAATTGGCGATAATATTATTTTAAAATCAGAATGGGAAGCAGAATACCTTCAGGTTAAAGAAAACTACCCAAATTTTACAGGCAATTTAAAATGTGAGATCTTAAATCAGTTGATTTTGCAAAAACTGATGCTTCACAAAGCCGAGTTAGACAGTGTGGTTATTAGCAACGATCAGATTGATTATGAGATGGATAAAAAGATTGCTTATTTCGCTTCGCAAATTGGTGATGAAAAACGTTTAGAAGCATACCTTGGGAAATCAATTTTGCAATACAAGGAAGAAATGAGACCTAGAATTAAGCAGCAAATGCAAGTTCAGGAAGTACAAAAGAAAATGCTGGATGTTGTAAAAGTTTCACCAACCGAAGTAAAACGCTATTTTGATGATATACCTTCGGATAGTTTGCCACTTTTTGGTGCTGAAGTTGAATTAGGGCAGATTGTTATGATACCGAAGCCCAATCCATACGCCAAGGAATATGCTTATTCGACCCTTAAAAAGTATAGAGATGAAATTATTGCTGGCAAACGAAATTTCGAACTGACAGCAAAAAGTTTTAGTGACGATAAAGGCAGTGGTATGAATGGTGGTGAATTGGGTTTTTTTAAACGGGGACAAATGGTAGCAGCGTTTGAAGCAATGGCGTTTAAACTCAAACCGGATTCTATTTCTCCTATCATTGAGACACAGTATGGGTATCATATTTTAAAACTTATTGATCGCAAAGGCGAGCGTATAAATATTCGTCACATTTTGATTAAACCTGCCATTATAACTCGTGATTTGGCCGAAACCGAAAAGTTTTTAAAAGAATTGATTGTAAAGATAAAAGCAGATTCTCTGAGTTTTTGTCAGGCTGCAGGAAAATATAGCGAAGATGATTTAACAAAATCAAATTGTGGATTTTTCTCAGATCCCAACGTAGGTGCTAGCAAAGTAGAAATTGACTTATTAGATCCGGATGTAGTTTTGCAGGTTCAAAAGATGAAACCTGGTGACTTTTCATTGCCAACGCCGGTTCAACAACCCGATGGCTCTGCCGCTTATAGAATTCTTTATCTTAAGTCTGAATCTAAACCTCATAAAGCAAACATGAAGGATGATTATCAAAAGATACAAGCCTTTGCACTTGAGAAGAAAAAACAATTAGCTATGGAAGAGTGGGCCGCAAAATTCAAGAAAAACGTATTTATTCGTATTGAACCCACCTATACTAATTGCGAAGAAATGAAACGCTGGATTAAATAATAACACAAAACTTAAAAATCACCATTACCAATGATAGAATATAAAAATGAAGTAGAAGCTGCCGAGGCATTCAAGGAGCAGATTAAAAGGTTGAAAACTGAAATTTCTCGCGTTATTGTTGGACAAAACGAGGTTGTTGATGGAGTTTTAACCTCTATATTTTGTAAAGGGCATAGTTTATTGGTAGGTGTACCCGGACTAGCCAAAACCTTATTGGTAAAAACAATTTCTGAGTCGCTAGATTTAAGCTTTAACCGAATACAGTTTACACCGGACTTAATGCCCGGAGACATTACAGGGTCGGAAATTTTGGATGATCACAAGAATTTTAAATTTTCGAAAGGGCCATTGTTTGCGAATATTATTTTGGCAGACGAGATAAACAGGACACCCCCTAAAACTCAAGCGGCTTTATTGGAAGCTATGCAAGAAAAAACGGTTACCGTTGGGGGGCAGAATCATGTGCTACCAAATCCATTTTTTGTACTTGCTACGCAAAACCCAATTGAACAAGAAGGAACTTATCCATTACCGGAGGCGCAGTTGGACCGTTTCATGTTTAATTTATTTTTAGATTATCCAAGTTTTGAAGAAGAGGTATTGGTTGTAAAAAATACCACAAGTGAGTTTAGTGCAAAACCCTCTAAAGTATTTGGGGCTGAAGAAATTTTATATTTTCAGGACTTGGTAAGAAAAGTCCCAGTTGCCGATAATGTTTATGAATATGCGGTTAAATTGGTGAGCAAAACACGACCAAATTACAGCATGGCCACTCCGGAAGTGAACAAATATGTTAACTATGGAGCAGGGCCACGTGCTAGTCAGTATTTAATTATGGGTGCAAAATGCAATGCGTTGATGGCAGGAAAATATTCGCCTGATATTGAAAACATTCAGGCTGTAGCCGAATCGGTTTTAAGGCATCGTATTCTTAAAAACTACAAAGCAGAAGCAGAAGGCGTGAGCATTAATGATATTATTAAGAATTTGTTTTAGAATTCAATTGTTAATGTTAAATTCTTAAAGTTTTAAAGTTTTGTAAGAACTACCAGATTTTAATTTCTTTTCGACATTTCCTTTTGTCATCTCAAGTGGATTAAAATTTCACCTATCATGGGAGAATAATAAAGTGTATCACCCTTAATTAAGTCTACACAATTAAACAAATCAATGCAATAATTATTTGGTGTTATAAACTCTTTTCAGCTTCCCCATTAAATCATTAATAAAATTAAATTCTTTAACTTTTAGTCACCTCCTTTCTCAAATTTAAATCGAAGTTATATTTTACAAAAAATAAGCAATACTAATTTAAATGGCGAAATAATGGCATTGGGATTTGTCTTAAAAAAATCAAACAACAGCAATTGGTTGGCTTTTTTATAAGTATCTCCTCTTGAAAAGATTGAATTTGTTTAAAAACTTTTCTAAGGATATAAAGTCGAAATTTTTATTAAATACGTTTAGAAAATCAATAAATAATTGATTGAAACGATACGTTAACACATTTTCTAATTAATGTATTAAAAAGTAATGAATCCTGTAAAGAAATCAGCTAAGAGGTCTAAGTGAAAACAATTGAAATCCTACAACTTCACAAATCTTGCAAAAAACACCTTTCCGGCGCTTTCAATCTTTGCTGAATATAATCCGGGAGTTAAGCCTGAAATGTCAACGTTATTGCCTAATACATCAACCTTCTGATTCATTAATACTCTACCATCAGCAGACACGATATTTATAGTGTAAGGATCGGCAGAACCGAACTGAATATTTAATATACTGTTGGCAGGGTTTGGATAAACTTTTAATTCATCCATTTTTAAAAACAAGGTTGAAGCAGAGGTGCAGGAGGCAGTGTATTGTCCAACTACAAAAACATCGGGGAACTCTACGTCAAAAATCTTAATTTTCATCACACCGTTTCCAAAAATATTTACAGGATAAAAGTGGGCCGAAGTAACGCAAGAGTCGCCAACTGCAATATAAAACGAAGCGGTATCGGTAACTACGTCTCTGCAAAACTCGCAATCGCAATATGCAGCAGTCCATCCAGGAGTTAACGTCTTTTCGAATCTTACAAATTTTAAGTTAGGACTTTTAAAATTATTGATAAAGTGGCTGTAGCCTACAACTTCAGGATCAGAGCATGGGCCTGTTTTAATAACAGAAGCCGGTCTAAAAATAGATTGAGAAAAACCCAGTATAGAACATAAAAGAAATGCAGTAGTAAATAATTTTTTCATGATATAAACGTATTTTTTGCTAAACAATGATTTTCTAAGATGCCAATATTATTTTGTCTCTATGAAGTAATCGTTGCAAACATACTTATTTTATTTTAATTCACCTTAACTCAAATTCCTTTGAAAGTGAAATTTTCAGCAGTTAAACGGCCTCTGCTTCAACCGCTTCTACTTCAGGAACCATGCGTTTAAGCAAATTTTCGATGCCTGCTTTTAGTGTTAAAGTTGATGAAGGACAGCCACTGCAGGAGCCTTTCATGCTAACAGTAACCACACCATGTTCGAATTTTTTGAAATCGATAGCGCCTCCGTCCATTTCAACAGCCGGTTTAACATGATCTTCCAAAAGTTTTTTAATCTTTGTGATTACTTCATTCTCTTCCTCTTCACTAAGGTCGGCGCGTTTTTCAATTACTACCTTGCCTGCTTCAATATAATCCTTAATAAATTGTCTAAGTTCAGGAATAGTTTGCGTCCAATCTGAATCATCTGATTTTGAAATAGTGATGAAATTATTCATAATAAAAATGCCCTTTACAAAAGGAAATTCGAATAAGGCTGCAGCCAAAGGACTGCTTTTTACATCTTCAATTTTACGAAAGTCAACACTTTCATTTGGACAAATCATACGGTTAATCACAAACTTCATACTACCGGGATTCGGAGTAGCCTCGGCATAAACATTTACTAAATCGGTTGCGTTCATTGTTATTTAGAATAATTCTACAAAAGTATATTAATTGTAATACAACTCAAGCACTTGGATTGTTTTATTCTCAATAAAAATAAGTTAAAATCTAATGCAAGATTTATTACCTTAAAACATCAAATCCCGTAAATTTGCCGCCATAAGGTTTAAAGAAAGAATATAGTACTTTCCTGCCCAAATTTATACATGTATATAATTGCAGAAATAGCGCAAGCCCACGAAGGAAGTCTAGGAATTGCACATTCATATATTGATGCGCTAAGTGAAACCGGCGTAGACGCAGTTAAATTTCAGGTACACATCGCCGCGGCTGAAAGCAGTGATTATGAGCCGTTTCGTGTAAAATTTAGTCACGAAGACCATACACGCTTTGATTATTGGAAACGCATGGAGTTTACCCAAGACCAATGGGCCGGGCTAAAAACACATTGCGAAGAAAAAGGTCTTGAGTTTATGGCTTCTCCTTTTTCGAACGCTGCTGTAGACTTATTGGAATCCATAAATATTAAACGATATAAAATTGGCTCCGGTGAATTAAATAATTATTTGATGCTCCAAAAAATTGCCAATACGGGAAAGCCCATTATTGTTTCTTCGGGCATGAGCGATTGGGAAGAATTGGATCAATGTATTTCTTTTCTTAAAAAATCAGGAAACGAGTTAAGCCTCATGCAATGCACCACGGCCTACCCAACACAACCGGAACAATGGGGTTTAGAAATGCTCAAAATAATGAAAGAACGCTATCAATTGCCGGTAGGCTTTTCTGATCACTCGGCCACTATTTATGCTGGTTTAGCTGCTGTTACCCTTGGTTCGGAAATGTTAGAGTTCCATGTTGTTTTTGATAAAAGCATGTTTGGGCCTGATGCTAAAGCGTCGTTAACCTTAGCAGAAACAAAAATTATGACCGAAGGCATTCGAATGATTGAACGTTCGATTGCAACAAAAAGTGATAAAGCGAATATTAGTCACTTCAAGGAATTAAAAACAATGTTTGGAAAAAGTCTTGCCGTAAATCGAGATTTACCTTCAGGACATACCCTTACTTTCGATGATTTAGAATCTAAAAAACCCGCCGAACAAGGTATTTCTGCTAAAGATTTTGAAAAAGTTTTGAGTCGAAAACTAAAAACCAATTTAAAACAATGGTCATTTTTAAATTGGGAGCATATAGAATGATGTTCTCAAAAAAAATTGACCCAGCTACTTAAAACTAAAAAATAGAAATGACGAAACGAAAAATTTGTGTAGTAATAACTGCCCGTCCAAGTTATAGCAGAGTAAAAACTGCCTTACAAGCCATCAAGGATCATCCTGGGCTCGAACTTCAATTGGTTATTGCAGCTTCGGCACTTTTAGACCGCTATGGTTCTGCTGTAAATTATATTCGAAAAGACGGTTTTGAAATTACTGCCAAAGTTTTTAATGTTTTGGAAGGTGAAAACTTAACCGCTGCTGCTAAAACTACCGGCATTGGAATTTTGGAACTTTCTACGGTATTTGACAATATTAAACCAGACATTGTGGTAACTGTGGCTGACCGTTTTGAAACGATGGCTACTGCAATATCTGCCTCTTATATGAATATTCCGCTTGCACATATTCAAGGTGGAGAAGTTACCGGCAATATTGATGAAAAAGTAAGGCATTCGATTACCAAATTAGCAGATTATCATTTTGTTGCTTCTCAAAGTGCTTACGATCGCGTTATAAGATTAGGTGAACACGCGGATTCGGTTTTTAACACCGGTTGTCCAAGCATTGATTTAGCTGCAAATATTTTAAAAAATCCAACACTCGATTTTGATCCTTACCAAAAATATGGAGGAGTTGGGGATCAGCCCGATTTATCGAAAGGCTATTGGGTAGTGATGCAACATCCTGTAACCACTGAAGTTCGCGAAGCTCGTCGTCAGATCGAAGAAACATTGCACGCCATGCACCGCCTAAACGAACCGGTATTGTGGTTTTGGCCTAATGTGGATGCAGGAGCTGACGCTACATCAGGCGGTATAAGAGCATTTAGAGAAAGTAAAGACATTTCACAGTTCCACTTTTTTAAAAACATGGAACCTGATGATTTTTTAAGATTATTAATGAATTCAAAAGGACTTATAGGAAACAGTAGTGTTGGAATTCGTGAATGTGCCTATTTAGCAGTTCCAGTAATTAACATTGGTTCGCGCCAAAACCAACGCGACCGTGGAAGTAACGTAATTGATGTAGAATACACCAGTGATTCAATTTTCGAAGGCCTATCCAAAGTTAAAAACTGGACCAAAGCTTCATCAGATGTTTATGGTGGTGGAAATGCTGGACAAAATATCGCGAAACTATTAAATGACTTACCACTCAAGTTTCATAAAACGATTGCTTACTAAGACAAGGGTTATAATCGTTACTTATATCATTTTATCCATAGAGCAAAGCAAAATAAAACAGAACAATTTATGCAAATTTTGGCAGTAATTCCGGCCCGTTCGGGATCAAAAGGTGTAAAAGATAAAAATATCCGTCCTTTGGCCGGCAAACCCCTTATTGCCTACTCTATTGGTGCTGCATTAAATAGCGGCGTTATTGCAAAAACAATTGTAAGCACCGACAGTGAAGTTTACTCAGAGGTAGCCCGCAAATACGGTGCGGAAGTACCATTTTTAAGACCAGCTTACTTGGCAGAAGACACAAGTGCGAGTATCGATGTAATTATTCATGCCTTGAAATTTTATGAATCACAAAATATAAAGTTTGATGCAGTTATGATTTTACAACCCACGAGCCCACTTCGTTCTAAAGATTCAATTACCAAAGCTGTTAAACAATTTGCCGAAAGTGGCGCTGACGCCTTAGTATCGGTTGTCGCCGTGCCTCATGAATACAATCCTCATTGGATTTTTGAACCGGATGAAAATCATTTATTGAAAATTTCGACTGGTGAAAAGGAAATTATCAAACGAAGGCAAGAACTTCCCAAAGCTTTTATTCGCGATGGAAGTATTTATATCACAAAAACCGAAATTGTTCTAAACCAAAAATCGCTGTACGGCCAAAAATTAACATATATCGAAAACGACCCTCAATTTAAGGTAAATATTGATACCGAAGACGATTGGAAAGATGCTGAATCCAAAGCCGAACACTTGTTACACTATTCATAAAATGTTATGCTCATTGCTGTAAACTACCATTATATTCGAAAAGATTTTTCGCAGCCTCATCCGGGAATTTTTGGGATTACACCTGATAATTTTGAGAATCAATTAAAAATTTTATTGGGCTATGGAAATTTTATTTCTCAAGCAACTTTGGCAGCGCGAATTAGGAATAGAGAAATTCTCAATAATCATGAAATTGAATTTATAATAACCTTTGATGATGGGCTTAAAGAGCAGTATGACGAAGCATTGCCTATTTTAAACCGATTGGGAATTCCTGCTGTTTTCTTTGTTAACACATCGAATTTTGAAAACCATCATTTCAGCTTGGTTCATCAAATACATTTATTGCGTTCACAAATTTCTGCCGGTCATTTTCTGGAATTGCTTTCGGCAAAAAATACAGTTGCCTTATCTTTACATGAAAAGTCAAAAGCGCACGCTCATTATCGATATGATGACCAGGAAACTGCAGAATTAAAATACATTTTAAATTTCAAGATGAGTTTTGAACAACAGTCAGAAATCATTAATAAGGAATTCCCTGCACATTTTAAAAATCCGAACGTATTACACGAATCCTTTTATATGAGTCATTCGCAGTTAAAACATTTGGCTGATTTAGGCTATTTAGCTACTCATGGTCTAGATCATATTCCTATGGGATTATATCCAGCTAATGAGATAAAACGTCAAGTTAAAGAATCAAAATTATATCTTGAAACCCTCTGCAGAAAACCAATTTATGGAATAAGTTACCCTTATGGTAGTTTAGAAGCATGTGGAGGCATTGTTCCATTAATTGCTGAAGAAGAAGGCCTGATTTATGGGTTTTCAACCGAGCGAGCCGGCAATTTTAATCTTGAGAAACCACTTTTACTTGCAAGATACAATTGTAACGATATGCCCGGCGGAAAAACCAATCTATTCCCGGAATTGAGCATTGAACACGTCAACCATAAAACTTGGACGTATCCTAATCAAATTGTGGATACTGAATAGAACCAAGAACTTGATGATTTGATTTTCATTTTTAAGTTCCTTTCAAATTAAAATTATGACAAATTTACGGATGAAATCAACTCTCTTCTTTTCTCTCTTTTTCAATGAAATTTTAATTTTGAACAGAATGAATAGTCATGCTCAAACGATTAAAAGGTTGGTATTTTGACTTTTTCTTTAGGCCGGAAAATGGTTTGAACTAGCATCCTATTCACAGCGATTTCAAAAGGGTTGTTATTGCACAAAAACCGAATACGCCTGAAGTGATAAGGTTGTAACTGTTGAGAATCAATGTAATAAAGAATTTGTTAATGGTAAAATAATATATACAAAAGGAAAAGCATTTGTTGTAAAAAATACGGGGAATGCTAAAATGAAGGTTCAATTCTTTTGGCCTTTTAATGCTAAATATTGGATTATTGATTTGGCCGCTGATTATAGTTATGCGGTGGTAAGTCATCCAAACAAAAAATACTTATGGATTCTTTCAAGAACGCCGACTCTGGATGGAAATGTTTACAAAAAAATCTTAAACCGACTTTTAGAGAAAGGATTTGATTTGTCTAAATTAAAACGAACGGTTTAGCTAAAATGTTAATTTCAGAATGCACGTGATTCTTCTTTTAAAATTAAAAAATGGTAACTACTCAGCAGTATTATAAGCTAAGTTATTAAAAGCATTCAAAACATTTTGGTTTGATTTAATGGCAGTATCAATGACCGACCTTAGGATGGCAAAGCAATTTGCTCCATTGATGGTCTTAAACTGGTTGGATATTTTCATTTTAATCTTCGCATTTCTTATTGCTTGTTCGGAAGAGTTATTATCTGGAGGTACTTTGGGGTGATGTAAAAAAGTAAAAATGGCATTATGGTTTCTGTTGAGCCTTTTTATAAACGTTTGAACTTTTTTGTTTTTGTTGGCCAAGTCTGTTTTTAAAAGTAAATCAAGTTGGCACTCTAAGTTTTTTACTTGTTTATTTTCAAAATATTC
>Ga0209181_10007758_pt1 | contig 14601 bp, 13 predicted proteins | sample MAT05_FD_187208 | JGI IMG/M metagenome (GOLD analysis project Ga0209181, IMG submission 187208) | Freshwater microbial communities from Lake Fryxell liftoff mats and glacier meltwater in Antarctica - MAT-05 (SPAdes) (version 2) | ecosystem: Environmental > Aquatic > Freshwater > Ice > Liftoff... | reverse complement strand
GTCTCCCCGTAAGCTAAACTTGAACTCGAACATCTGTAAGGAAAACTTTATGACTGAACTAATCCGACGTGTTTTGACCGGCATTAAACCGACCGGTAGCCCACATTTAGGCAATTATGTCGGCGCAATCAAGCCTGCTATTGATGCCAGCCTGCAAACTGGCGTGCGATCGTATTATTTTTTGGCGGATTTGCACGCTTTAATAGGCGGCACAGACCCCGGCAAAATTCAGCGCGCAACCCTAGAAATTGCGGCAAGCTGGCTTGCGCTTGGGCTGGACCCAAACCGCGTGGCATTTTATCGCCAATCAGATATCTTTGAGATTGCTGAGCTCAATTGGTTGCTGAGCTGTGTCGCCGCGAAAGGCCTGCTCAACCGCGCGCATGCCTACAAAGCTGCGGTTGATCACAATGAAGCCGCTGGACACGATCCCGACTTAGGCGTAACAGCAGGGCTGTACACGTATCCGGTGCTAATGTCAGCTGACATTTTGATGTTCAATGCGCACGCGGTGCCAGTCGGGCGCGATCAAGTTCAGCACATTGAGATAGCGCGCGATATCGCCCAACGCTTTAATCATGTTTATGGTGCGGACTATTTTACCTTGCCGGAGGCGCTGGTCGATGAGCACTGTGCAGTTTTGCCGGGCTTAGACGGCCGCAAAATGAGTAAAAGCTACGACAACACCATCGGCTTATTTTTGCCACCGAATCAAATGCGCGCGGCCATTGCGCAGATTGTGACCAACTCAAAACTGCCCGGCGAGCCTAAAGCTAAAGACGAATCCGCGCTGTTTGCGATCTATCAGGCGTTCGCTACTGAAACCGAAAGTACAGCGCTGGCTGATGCCATGGCTGACGGTTTAGCTTGGGGTGAGGTGAAATCACGCTTAGGCGATTTAGTGGAAAGCAAAATTGCGCCCGCACGCGAACGCTATCAGGCGCTGCTCGCTAACCCATCTGAGGTTGAGGCGATTTTAGTTGCGGGAGCCGCGAAAGTGCGCGTGGAATCGATGCCCTTTATGGCACGGTTGCGCGACGCCGTGGGCTTGCGATCATTGAATTCATTGGCGCCAAAGTTGGTCAAAGTAGAAGCGAAAAAAACTGCTAAGTTGACAACTTTTAAAGATAGTGAAGGCTTTCGCTTCAAGCTGGTGGCGGCGGATCAAAAGACGGTCTTGCTTGAAAGCATTGCCTTTGACGATGCGCGCGGCTGTGGGCAAATGATGGCTGCACTGAAAGCGGGGCAAGGCGTATTTCGTGAGCTGGAATTTGGTGTCGAATGTGAAATTGACGGCGCGGTGGTCGCCAACGGCGGCGGCGACTCCATCGCTGATGTGCACGACGGTCTAAACGATATCGCCTAGATGCAATTTATTATATTGACCCTGGGCTTTTGGCTGCTGCTACCGTTTTTTGCGCTGTTGATTTGGCTGCGCTTTATCGCCTATCCGGCGCAAATGCGTTACAACCTAAACTTAAGTGCGGTTAGCAGCTTTAGTGCGATTACTTGCTGTGCGGTTGCAACGCACTATTCGTGGGTTGGCACCTCCCATCGAATTTGGCCTTTAGTTCAGGGCGCAGTCGTGGCGCTGTTTATATTTTTGTTGGTGTACGGCGTCGGCTGGCTATTAGGGCGTCAATTGAAATAAAGGTATCCAGCTCGGGCGCTCAGCTTTCAACTAGCGGCCAAAAGGCTTGGAGTTGACTTTTAAAACCTTGACTGCATTACATTAGAAGCAATGTCGCCAAGCCCAAAAATAGCCCCATGCTTGCGACATCGGTCGCGGTTGTAAGGAAAATACTGGATGCGGTTGCCGGGTCAGCGCCGAATTTTTTCAGCGTCAGCGGCACGCTGGCACCGGCTAAACCACTCGCAACGCACGAGCCAATCATCGACAATAGCGTGATGCCGGCCAACATCAACGCGTTAGGGTGGTGCTGGGCGCGTGCATAGAAATACATTGCAACAGCAGCCACGATACCAACGCCTACGCCATTTAAGAAACCGAGCAAGCCTTCTTTGCGCAGCAGTCGCGGCACGTCTTTATTGGTCAATTCGCCCAGGGTTAAGCCACGCAGCGTTACCGCCAATGCTTGGCAGCCGGTATTGCCACTTTGCCCAGCAAGAATAGGCAAAAACACCGCTAACAGCGCGATGCTATCAATTGTTCCTTGGAAATAACTCACCACCCCGCCCGCAATGAATGCGGTTAACAAATTCAACATCAACCACGGGTAGCGCGACAGAAAGCTACGCTGCCAGGGCGTGTTCAAGCGCTCTTCTTTTTCTACACCGACTAATTGCCCCGCCTGCGCTGAGATATCAATTGCTTGCGCTTCGAATAAGACTTGGCCCTTAATTTGACCGATTAATGTGCCGTCGCTTGTACATACTGGGTACACTGGGAAATGCCTTTTCACGACTTCGCGCATGGCATCCACGAGCGCTGTTTCTGGCCGCAGTGCGTAGGGATTGCGAATCATGATATCGCTCAGTGTTTGCGCCGGATCGGCGTATAGCAATTCTCGAAAGGTGACCACGCCCACCAGCTTATTGCCCGCTTCAGTCACAAATACATAAGTGATCAAGGTGCGCTTGATCGATTCACGCAGCGCCTCAACGACCTCCGCGATCGTGGTGTCGCTGGCAAAAGCGGCAGCAGGGCGTTCCATCAAGCGCCCGGCACTATCCGGCTCAAGCGTCAAATAGGCGCGCCAAACTGCGGCGACATCAGTGGGCACCAACGCTAAAACTCGCTCCCGTCGTGCATCGGGAAGTAGGCACCAAACATCGCTTAACTGACTGGGGCCAAGCGCGCTTAAGTACGCCAAAACCTCAGGGTCGTCGGGTAATGAATCGAGCCACGAAGATGCGGAAGTGGCGTCCATGAGTTTTAGCGTTGCTAAAAGCTGTGCATCCATTCGCTTACCCTATTTTGTGTTCATGATTATCTGGCAAGTGTCCAGGAATTTGACGATGCGCAAAAGCCTATTTTCAGTCACCAGCACGTTAAATCGCACAAAACATTGCGCCGCTCACGAATAGAGGTGCCAGCAAGCGCAAACGCTTGTTTTATGGATCACCGACTGCCCAAAAGCTGCTCAGGTAAAACATTCAACGACAACTTGCGTTACGCTTGAAGGCCTGCGATTTTGCTGTGCTTTTTTACGCCACGTTTACGTCGGAACAAAGCTGATCGTGCAAACTCACCCAATCTATAATGTAAGGAAAAATTATGGCTGACCCGGTTTTGAATATCCCCGCTGACGGTGCAAAAATCACCATCAATAACGGCGTTCTAAGTGTGCCGAACAATCCGATCATTCCATTTATCGAAGGCGATGGCACGGGTGCCGATATTTGGCGCGCATCGGTGCGGGTGTTTGATGCAGCGGTGGCAAAATGCTACGGCGGTGCCCGTAAAATTCACTGGATGGAAATTTATGCTGGTGAGAAATCGAACGTGCAGTTTCAAAGTTGGCTGCCCGATTCCACCGTGCAAGCCTGCCGCGACTATTTAATCAGCATTAAAGGCCCGCTAACGACGCCCATCGGTGGCGGCATCCGTTCGTTGAACGTGGCGTTGCGCCAAATGTTGGACTTATATGTTTGCCTGCGCCCCGTGCGCTACTTCAAGGGCGTGCCGAGCCCGGTGAAAAAACCCGAAGCGGTCGATATGGTGATCTTTCGCGAGAACTGCGAGGACATCTATGCCGGTATCGAATTTGAGCAAGGCACCGAGTCAAACAAAAAGTTTATGGCATTTCTGAAGGAAAACTTTCCGAAGGAATTTAGCAAAATTCGCTTTCCTGAAACCTCTGGTATTGGCATTAAACCAGTCAGCAAAGACGGCTCCGAGCGTTTGATTCGTTCCGCGCTGGAATACTGCGTCACCAACAAGCGCAAGAGTTTGACGCTGGTGCATAAGGGCAACATTATGAAGTTCACCGAAGGCGCTTTCCGTAATTGGGGCTACGCGCTGGCGGAAACTGAGTTCGCTGAGCAGGTATACACCTGGGATCAGTGGGAGCGTACCAAGGCCGCCAGTGGCGAAGCTGCGGCAAATGCGGAGCAAGCGGCTGCGATTGCAGCAGGCAAAATCATTGTAAAAGATGCGATTGCCGACATCACGCTACAACAGGTGTTGACGCGCCCCGCAGAGTTCGATGTTATCGCGACGTTAAATTTGAACGGGGACTACTTATCCGATGCACTTGCAGCCCAGGTTGGCGGTATTGGCATCGCACCTGGAGGCAACATCAACTACAAAACTGGCCACGCGGTATTTGAAGCGACGCATGGCACTGCGCCAAAATATGCCAATTTGGATAAGGTCAATCCAGGCTCGGTTATTTTGTCCGGTGAAATGATGCTGCGCTATATGGGTTGGAACGAAGCGGCAGACGCGCTAATTTCGGCGATGGATAAAGCCATTGGCGCTAAGAAAGTAACCTACGACTTTGCGCGATTAATGGACGGCGCAACCGAGGTCAAGTGCTCTGAATTTGCCGACGCTTTGATAGCGGCGCTGTAAAACTAAAAAACAAACTACCTTAAAATTGAGAATCTAATAATGAAGCTATTTAAATTAAGCGCAATTGCTGTGGCCTTTGCATTAGCGGCCTGTACCGATAAACCGGCACCAGTGGACAGTAACCCACAGACGGCGACAGCTCCGGTCAGTGCAGTTGTGGTCGATAACAGCGCTGTAGATCAAAGCGCGCTGGACGCCCAAAAGAGCTCAGGGTTTGAATCGCGAATCGCCGATGTGCTTGCAATGTCGCATCGTTCAGAAGCAAACCGTGCGCGTGATAAATACCGCCACCCGGCAGAAACGTTAAGCTTTTTTGGCTTAAACGACGCACAAACAGTTGTTGAGATTTCCCCAGGCGGCGGCTGGTACACCGAGATACTGGCGCCACTATTGAACGAGCGCGGCAATTACTTGGCTGCACTGAATGACCCTGAGAAAGCCGCAAACGACAAGGCGAAGGCTTATTACGCCAAACAAAATGGCGAATTTGAAGCCAAATTTAAGGCGAACCCTGAGCTGTACGGCAAGGCCGCGATGGTTTTAATAGATGCTAAAGCACCGAATTTTGGCCCAGCCGGCTCGGCGGATTTAGTTTTGACCTTCCGCAATGTGCACAACTGGATGGGTCAGGGCGCTGCGGAAAATATGTTCAAAGGGTTTTTTGACGTCCTTAAATCGGGCGGCAAATTGGGTGTCACCGAACACCGTGCAGCTGCTGGTACGGATGCGAAGTTAAGCGCTGAAACGGGCTATTTATCGGAAGATGTAGTGATAAAATTGGCGCTAGATGCCGGATTTGTATTGGAAGAAAAATCCGAAATCAATGCTAATCCACTTGATACGAAGGACTACAAAGGCGGCGTTTGGACCTTGCCACCGTCGCTATCGCAAGGCGAAGTTGATAAGGCCAAATATCTTGCGATTGGTGAAAGCGATCGCATGACTCTGTTGTTCAAAAAGCCCTAAATCTTGGCCGCACAAATCAAAGCCCCTAAAACTCGCGCGTTGCGTGGCTTTTAGGGGCGCTTTGAGCTTATCTACTCAATATTCTTCTGGGTAAGTGAACCCTTCAGCGCATTCGATCTGGTCAAAATCTACCGCCAAATTCAGTGTTTGCAAGGTGAGAATGCCGCGCGCGATCACACTTTCATAGGCAAATTTGCCGTCCACTAAGCGATGCATGTGCAGCACCCGGCCTTCGGGATCAAATGCCCAGTATTCCGGCACGCCTGCACGCTCATATAAACGGCGCTTTACCACCAAGTCGCGGCCGGAACCGTTCGGACTGATCACTTCAATGGTCACGTCGGGCGTGCCCTTTAGGCCTGTAGCTGTTTCTTTTGTGCGATCACAGGTAATCAAAACATCGGGCTGCACCACATTGGACTCAAATCCGTCGGCTTCGTAGGCCTCGGCTAAGCGCACATCGAACGGTGCAACAAACACGCGGCAGGGCTTTCCTACTAGTTGATTTGCCAGTTGGCGATGCATTTCGCCGACTGCACGCTGGTGCAGAGCGCCAGCGCCTGCCATTAGCCAAAACTGACCTTGAATAAGTTCGTAGCGCTTGCTGTCGCTAATTTGCAGATACTCTGCGTAAGTAGCGCTTTGTAATTGACGTTGTGCTGACATAGCTGCTCCAGGCTCGAAATTTGTTTTTCGTTGGTCATAAAACTAAACCAAGGTTAGCTATATTGTGCAACAGATTAGACGTGGATTGCCCTTCAGCCCCACGCCAGCCCAAACCGGCTATCTTTGGCGTAATTGCGACCCTGATCGCAGCAAGTTTCTGATAAATCGTTTTGCCTCGAAAAATCACGGCGAAACAAATCTAAAGTTTAAAATCGCGCCAAGGAAGGTAAAAAATGGGCATCAAATGCGGCATTGTTGGGCTACCCAACGTTGGAAAATCGACACTTTTTAATGCCTTGACCAAGGCCGGGATCGCGGCAGCGAACTTCCCATTTTGCACGATTGACCCGAATGTAGGCGTGGTGCCGGTGCCGGATGTGCGCTTGGATGCGCTGGCCGCAGTGGCTAAGCCGCTGAAAATTATTCCGACCAGCATGGAATTTGTCGATATCGCGGGTTTAGTCGCTGGCGCCAGTAAGGGCGAAGGCCTGGGCAATCAGTTTCTGGCGCATATTCGTGAAACCGATGCCATTGCGCACGTGGTTCGCTGCTTTGTCAATGAAGACATTATCCACGTCGCGAACAAGATCGATCCAATCGCTGATATGGACGTGATCGACACTGAATTAGCGTTGGCAGATTTGGACAGCGTCGAGAAGGCGATCAAACGCTACGAGCGGCTTGCCAAAGGTGGTGATAAAGAAGCGAGTGCCCGCATTGAGGTGTTGAAAGGGCTGTTGGTGCATTTGGACCAAGGCAAGCCGGCGCGGAGTGCAGACTTAGACAAGGAACAACGAGCGCTATTGAGTGAAGTATTTTTGCTGACTAGCAAGCCGGTGATGTATGTCTGCAACGTGTTGGAGGATGGCTACGATAACAACCCGTTGCTCGAGTTGGTAAAAGCCAGGGCTGTGGCAGAAGGTGCTCAAGTTGTCGCGATTTGCGCCCGAATTGAAGAGGAAATCAGCCAGCTCGATGCGGGTGATCAGATCGAATTTCTAAAAGAAATGGGCTTGGAAGAACCAGGACTGAACCGGGTGATTCGCGCTGGCTATAAGTTGTTGGGGATGCAAACTTATTTCACCGCTGGCGAAAAAGAAGTGCGCGCGTGGCAGATTCGTGCGGGCTCGACAGCCCCGCAGGCGGCTGGTGTGATTCACACGGATTTTGAGCGCGGATTTATTCGCGCGGAAGTGATTGCCTATGATGATTACATCAAATTCAAAGGTGAAGCTGGCTCACGCGATCAAGGCAAAATGCGTTTGGAAGGCAAGGAATATATTGTCAAAGAAGGGGACGTTATGCACTTTAGATTTAATGTCTAGTTTGCTTTGAACAAAAGCGATATTAACGACGTTATTTGCCACGCTATGCGGCGCGTCACCCTCAGTCTCGGCGTTATCGTTTTCCGGTTTCGCCGGATTGCAATTTTAGGTTGGAATTTGCAGCCGTGAACGCGGTTTGGAATTGGCGCGATTTTCGAGACTGGCGCACGCAGCTGATCGCAATTGCGCTCGGTAGCGCGTTGTTGGCGCTGCTATTTCAAACCAACCGTGGTTTGTGGGGTGCTGATGAAGGCCGATACACCAACGTCGCATTGCAAATGCTGGAATCGGGCGATTGGTTAACGCCGCACCGCCACCCAGAGCATATTGAATACGCGCGGCCGCCAATGACCTACTGGGCGATAGCGGCAAGCGTGTCGGTTTTCGGCCAGGAAGAATGGACGTTGAGATTGCCCGGAGCGATTTCATTTTTTGGCACCACGCTGCTGGTGTTTTTCTTGGCGCGGCGGCTGTGCGCGAAACGTGCTTGGTTGCCGCCCGTTATCTATGCGACCAATTTCGTGCCATTTTTGGCGGCTAATTACATTAGCGCAGATTCTTTGCTCACCTTCTTTGAAACTTTTGCGGTGTGGGCATTTGTATCCATGTGGCAAGCAGAAAATGTGGCGCAGGCGCGTAACTTTCGTCGCTTGATGTGGGCGGGATTTGCACTTGCATTTTTAACAAAAGGCCCCGCCGCCCTGCTGCCTTTAGTTGCTTTGGCAGCGTTTCGGCGCTTTAGCGGGCTTAAATTCCCGACGTCTATGTTCGGTTTTGATGGCCCATTGGTATTTTTGCTGCTGAGCTTGCCCTGGTTTATCTGGATGTTTGGCCGAGGTGAAACATCAGGAATCGTTGAAGGGAACCAAGCTTTGAGTGCGATTCGTGGCAGTTACCGTAGCCTAGTCGAGGTGACGAAAGGCCCTTGGTATAGCTCCTTGGTTGTTTATGGCCCTATTTTGCTTCTTGGGCTTTTGCCGTGGGGTGCGCTGGCGATAGTTTTGGCCGCGACCCAATATCGTCGGGCAATTTCCATCTATTTTGCGCGACTGCGCTGGCAGAGATTTCGTCAAATTCATCAGGAAAGCGTGTTTTTGCTTTCTTGGTTTTTGTTGCCGCTGCTTATTCTATTTTTAGTGCAAGTCAAGCTATGGCTTTTTGTTTTGCCGTTGTTAGTGCCCATGACGCTGGTTTTCGGCCGCGCCATGCAATTTGTTGTGATTCGGCGGTGGATGGCGTTCGTGTTATTTGCGTGGGTTTTGCTTATGCTCAGCGTCAAAGGCTTCGCGCCAGGCTTTGAAAACAAGCGTGATGCCCGTGAATTTGCCAATGTGTTGCAGCCATTTTTAACGCCTAAAATTAATTCCAGCGCGTCAAAACTAGACATCGCATTTTATGAAACCGCGCCGATGTACGGGTTAAAGTTCTATTTAGGCAACAACATATTGCGCGTTGCGGGGAATCAACCACGAGATGCCAGCTTTGATTTCCGATTGTCGCAAGTGCTGACTGAGCAAAGCGCGCAAACTCCTCAAGCGCTCAAAACTAAACTGAAGCTGCTCATTTGGGTAACCGAAAGCGCGCGGTTCAATGAATTTGAAAACGCGGTTGGTGCGCTTGGATTTAGCGTGCAGGTGCTCACTAAGAGCGACGATTTTGTGGTCATGCAGGCGTCAATAGCGAAGTAATTGCCTATTTTCCTGGCGAAAGAATAAATCACTGCAATTCCCTCTCGCTGTAAGCGCATGCTTTGCGCATAATCCGGCTTATGGATGCAAATGATATTCGAATAGCTTTAGTCTTGGTGGGCGCGTTGATTCTGAGCGCGATCTACTGGTTTGGGCGCCCCAAACGTGTTTCTGCTTCGCGGCAAGAACCGGTAATGCCGTGGCAAAAAAACCCAGACGATCCTGAATCTATGGGCAGTGCAAGCGATTCGTTTGCTACCTTAAATGATCCGGATGCAGAGGTTTACGTTGAACCTGATGGTTCAATCAACCAAAATTTTGCACGTGAATCTAGTGCGCCACAGCCGGGCGAGCGCGGCAATCGCGATTTCGATCAAATTATCAGCCTGCATGTAATGGCGCGTGATGAAGGCCTGATATCCGGTGGCGAGTTGATTGTTGCGGCCGAAAAAGCCAGTTTAATTTATGGCGCTCAAGGATTGTTCCATCGTCTAGTCGACGGCCGACCCGAAGCAGGCCCGATATTTAGCATGGTCAATCGCATACAGCCGGGGCGCTTTGATCTGTCTAAAATAGCTGATCTTTCAACGCCAGGTGTTAGTTTCTTTATGACGCTGCCGTGTGCACTCGCGGGCTTGGATGCGTGGGATCGTATGCTGCCCGCCGCACAAAGGCTGGCTGGTCTGCTGAACGCTGATATCTATGACGACGAAATGAATTTACTGGGTCGCCAGCGCATCGCGAGTATTCGCGATGAATTGCGCGCATATGACCGCAAGTCTGAAGTTCGGGTTCGCTAGAGCTTAGCGATGGCACTTAGCTTACTCATTGTCGCAATTGTTCTGCTTGGCGTAGCGGCGGCGCCTGATCTTGCGCGTTTGCGTAGCTTTGCGTGGTTTGAATCCTGGCTGCTTTGGTTGAATCAAAAGCTTAGTCCCAACGGATTTTGGCAGGGCAGCCTGGGCCTAGTAGTTTCGATAGCGCCGATAGTGTTGGGCATAGCTTGGTTAAGCTATGTTCTCAATGCAATGTTTTTCGGCATTTTCGGTTTTTGTTTGGGGTTAGCAGCGCTTTTCTATTGCTTAGGTCCACGTGATTTGAGTGAGGATCTGACCGAGTTAGCGCATGCGTTCCAGCCAGAGCGCCGATTGCACGCGCAACGCGCCTTTGGTGTGCTGTCAGCCGTTCCTCTAAACACTGCCGCGCTGATTGAACCCGTGCTCGCAGCTGCATTGAAGCGCCAGTTCGCGCCGATTTTTTGGTTTGCAACGTTTGGCCCTGCAGGCGTAGTCGGGTATCGGCTAGTTCAGCTTCTTGCCGACAGCCGTGAACTGCACTCGTTTTTGCCGCCCGGCCTAGTGGCATCGGCAGTGCGTCTTGAAGCTGCACTCGCGTGGATTCCAGCGCAGTTGATGTGTCTTGCGCTCGCGTTGGCGAGCGATTTTGATGCGGCGTTGCGTGCTTGGCATGAGCACCACGATAAACATGGGCGTGGCATGTTCGATTTGGATTTGGGTTTTTTGGCATCCACTGTAAAAGCATGCATTGATATCGACGATGTTGATGAAATATCCGACGTTAGTGTCTCGCTCGATAATGCCCCGCTTCAACACACTCAAGCATTGCTTGGAAGAATCACTTTGGCATGGCTAGTGGCTATGGCTTTGCTAGTTTTTGCCGCCTATTTAGCTTAGGCAACGCATTGATACCCGTGCAAAGCCTGCCAGTGCCTGAACTAAACCCTTGCGCAACCAGGGTGTTTGTGTTGCCGCGCCTGGATCAGGTTGTTATAGTCCCGCTTCTGCGTGTTTGGTAGTACGCCACGCTCGTATCAGTAGCGGATATGCCAACAATTTTTGTGTTGTCGCTTTGCTACGCAGTTTTCCCCACATGTTTTTCATGGACCGAAGAATCAATGTCGACAGTCAATCAATTGGTGCGCCAATCGCGTAGCCCGAAGACCTATAAAAGCCCATCACCGGCGTTAGAAAATTGCCCGCAGCGTCGTGGTGTATGTACGCGTGTCTATACGACTACGCCTAAGAAGCCGAATTCTGCGCTACGCAAGGTCTGCAAAGTGCGTTTGACCAATGGATTTGAAGTAATTAGCTACATTGGCGGCGAAGGCCATAACCTGCAAGAGCACTCTGTGGTTCTGATTCGGGGTGGCCGGGTAAAAGATCTGCCAGGTGTGCGTTACCACACCGTGCGCGGCGCGCTTGATGCGCAAGGCGTATCGAAGCGTCGTCAAAGCCGTTCCAAATACGGCGCAAAGCGTCCGAAGCCTGGTGCAGTTGCTGCGGCGCCTAAAAAGAAATAATCAACATGATCGGCTGATTCGTGCGCCTGCAATGGCGCGCTAATTGGTCGGGTGGCTTCTGGCGCGTGCGTTCGCGCGCTGATTTCGCAGCCAAAAAACCTAATAGAATCCAAGGAAATATCAAATGAGTCGTAAGGGTCAAACCCCGGTTCGCCTAACGTTGGCGGATCCAAAGTTCCATAACGTTATGGTCGCTCGTTTTGTCAACATGTTGATGAAATCCGGTAAAAAATCTACCGCCGAGTCGATTTTATACAGCGCGATCGAAGCGATCAGCGTGAAAAATCCAAATGCTATCGAGCAGGTGGAAAAAGCGCTCACTAACGTCGCCCCTGCGGTCGAAGTTAAATCGCGTCGAGTGGGCGGTTCAACCTATCAAGTGCCTGTTGAAGTACGTCCTGCGCGTCGTCAAACGCTAGCGATGCGTTGGGTAATTGAGTCAGCGCGCAAGCGCGGCGAAAAGTCGATGCCATTAAAATTGGCTGCAGAGCTAAGTGAAGCCGCTGAAAATCGTGGTGCTGCAGTTAAGAAGCGTGAAGAAACGCATCGTATGGCTGAAGCCAACAAGGCGTTTGCGCACTATCGTTGGTAGTCGTGGTGCTTGGCAACAACTGCGTCCCTATAGGCGCGTTGGGTTCTCCAGGGCAGGCAAGGCAAATTGCTTCCTGTTCGGGAAATGCTGAATAAACACTTGCTTTGGCAAGGCCAGCGAAACTTGAAAGTGGTATCTGAAAGCTCTCATTAGTGCGTTTAGCGGCGAAGCCGCTGATTGAACGCGCTGAAACGAAGTTATATTAAAGTTAAGGAAAGATTGTGGCACGCGAAACTCCCATCGAGCGTTATCGAAACATTGGCATCATGGCGCACATCGACGCCGGTAAAACGACGACGACCGAACGTATTTTGTTCTATACCGGCGTAAATCACAAAATCGGCGAAGTGCACGCGGGTGCAGCGACGATGGATTGGATGGAGCAGGAGCAAGAGCGCGGTATTACGATCACATCCGCTGCGACAACCTGCTTTTGGCGTGGGATGGACACTTCCATGCCGCAGCATCGTTTTAATATTATTGATACGCCAGGACACGTAGACTTCACAATTGAAGTTGAGCGCAGTTTGCGCGTTCTCGATGGTGCGGTATTCGTGCTTTGTGCAGTCGGTGGCGTTCAGCCGCAATCTGAAACCGTTTGGCGTCAAGCCAACAAGTACGGCGTGCCCCGCGTAGCTTTCGTCAACAAAATGGATCGCGCTGGCGCAAATTTTGACAAAGTTGTTGAACAACTCAAGACCCGTCTAGGCGCGCGCCCGGTGCCAATGCAGGTGCCGATCGGCGCAGAAGATGCTTTTGAAGGTGTAGTCGACCTATTAAAGATGAAGCAAATTGTCTGGGACGTGAAGTCGCAGGGTATGCAGTTTGAGTACGCTGAGATTCCGGCCAGTTTACTTGCTAAGGCAACGAAGGCGCGTGAGTTCATGGTTGAGTCTGCCGCAGAAGGCGAGGACGAGCTAATGAATAAGTATTTAGAAGACGGTGAATTAACCGAGGAAGAAATTTTGCGCGGTTTGCGTAAGGGCACCATCGGGGCGAAAATCATTCCGGTTTATTGCGGGTCTGCGTTCAAAAACAAAGGTGTTCAGGCAATGCTTGATGGCGTCGTGCATCTATTGCCGTCACCGATCGACCGTCCAGACGTGCGTGGTATATTGGAAGACGAAACCGAGGCTTTTCGCAAACCTGGCGATAAAGAGCCGTTCTCCGCTCTTGCATTTAAAATCGCCACCGACCCATTCGTTGGAACGCTAACATTTTTTCGCGTGTATTCTGGCACCTTGAATAAGGGTGACTTTCTTTACAACCCAATCAAAGATCGTAAAGAGCGTATCGGCCGTTTGGTGCAGATGCACGCCAATGATCGAAAGGAAATCGATGAAGTTTGCGCTGGTGATATCGCTGCGGCTGTCGGTTTAAAAGATGTAACCACCGGTGAAACCCTGTGTGATTTAAACAACATCATTACGCTTGAGCGCATGATTTTCCCTGAGCCAGTGATCGCGATGGCGATTGAACCCAAGACCAAGGTTGATCAAGAAAAGATGGGTATTGCTTTGGGGCGGCTTGCCCAGGAAGATCCTTCTTTCCGTGTTCGGTCCGACGAAGAATCCGGGCAGACGATCATTGCGGGCATGGGTGAATTGCACCTGGAAATTATCGTTGACCGGATGAAGCGTGAGTTCAACGTCGAGGCTAACGTTGGCAAGCCACAGGTTGCTTATCGCGAGACTATTCGTACCGCAGTTCGCCAAGACAGCAAATTCGTGCGTCAGTCCGGCGGCCGCGGTCAATATGGTCACGTGGTGTTAGAAATCGAACCACTTGAACGCGGTTCGGGCTTTATCTTTGAAAACAAAATCGTTGGCGGCGTGGTACCGAAAGAGTACATCCCCGCAGTCGAAAAGGGCTTGCGCGAAACCATTGGTACCGGCGTTTATGCAGGTTTCCCAGTCGTAGACGTGAAAGTCTCGCTGGTTGACGGTTCATACCATGACGTTGATTCGAACGAAATGGCATTCAAAATGGCTGCGTCCATGGGTTTCAAAGATGGCACTAAGAAGGCCAACCCGGTCTTGCTCGAGCCAATAATGAAGGTTGAAGTGGTTTCGCCAGAAGATTATATCGGCGATGTGATGGGCGACATTAGTCGACGTCGAGGCTTATTGCAGGGTTCTGACGAAAGCGCGTCCGGAAAAGTCATTAACTCACTCGTGCCGTTGGGCGAAATGTTTGGCTACGCCACCAGTCTTCGCTCGATGAGCCAAGGTCGCGCAACGTTTACGATGGAATTTGATCACTACGCTGAGGCACCGACAAATGTCGCCGAGCAAGTGATCAAGAAGTCCAACTCTTAAGTTCAGTTCCTGGTTCGACAGCATAGTAATTTTTTGAAACAAACAATTTTTTGAGAGGCAGTCATGAGCAAAGCAAAGTTTGAACGCAACAAGCCGCACGTCAACGTCGGCACTATCGGTCACGTCGATCACGGCAAGACAACGTTAACAGCGGCTTTGACCAAGATTGGTGCAGAGCGTTTTGGCGGC
>Ga0209181_10007757_pt1 | contig 14601 bp, 13 predicted proteins | sample MAT05_FD_187208 | JGI IMG/M metagenome (GOLD analysis project Ga0209181, IMG submission 187208) | Freshwater microbial communities from Lake Fryxell liftoff mats and glacier meltwater in Antarctica - MAT-05 (SPAdes) (version 2) | ecosystem: Environmental > Aquatic > Freshwater > Ice > Liftoff... | reverse complement strand
TCGCGTGCCCGGCGCTGAAGGCGCCGCCGCCACCTGGCAGGACCGCGCGCCGGAAGAGATCGCTCGCATCACTGCGCTGGTGAAATCCGCAGTGCTGTTCAACGAACCTCGCGGCGACGTCGTGACGGTCGAAAGCACTGCGTTTGCGCGGCCGGATACAGGCCTCGACGGCGGCACCGCGCCGGGACCGTTCGATCTCGACAAGTTCGACCTCGTCCGCATCGGCGAGATCCTGGCCCTCGTGCTCACCGCACTGGCGCTGGTGTTCTTCGTGCTGCGCCCGCTGGTCGGCGGCCTGATGTCCAAGCCGGAAGGCGAAGACCTTCCGCCGGAGATCGCCAAGCTGAAAGGCGCCAAACGCGCCAAAGCCATCGCAGCTCACCAGGCGACGATGGCGCAGGCGGCGGCGCAAGCCGCAGAATATCACATCACGCACTCGGTCACCCTGCCTGAAAGCCGGGCTGTGGGCTTCGACATTCCCCAGCAGGAACGCCTTGATGCCGGCATCGACGTCGCGCGCATCTCCGGTCAGGTCAAAGTCTCGTCGATCAAGAAGATCTCGGAAGTCGTCGCCAGCCACCCGGATGAGTCGATTGCGATCATCCGCTCGTGGATGGCCGAAGATCCTTCGGATCGCGCCGCATGAGCAAGGCCGCCGCCCTTTCCAAGCCGTCTGACGCCGAGCAAGCCCTTATTACCGCGGGCCTGACGCGCGAAGACACGCACAACGACACCAATCGGCGTCTTGCCGAAACCGTGGTGACCGTTGCGCAGATGCATGGGTCGGAAAAGTCGGCGGTCCTCCTGCTCGCACTCGGCGAAGAAGCCAAGCCGATCTGGGACCGGCTCGACGACGACGAACTGCGCGAGATTTCTTCAGCAATGTCGAACCTCGGCCCGGTGAAGGCAGAGACGGTCGAATACCTCATCAAGGATTTCGTGAACCGCCTGTCTGGCTCCGGCGCGGTTACCGGTTCCTACGAACAGACGCACCGCCTGCTCTCGCAATTCCTGCCGCAGGAAAAGGTCGATGGGCTCATGGAAGAGCTGCGCGGCCCCGCCGGTCGCACGATGTGGGACAAGCTCGCCAACGTGAACGAGCAGGTCCTCGCGAACTACCTGAAGAACGAATACCCGCAGACCGTCTCGGTCATTCTCTCGAAGATCAAGACCGATCACTCCGCGCGCGTGCTCACCGCCCTGCCGCCCGAATTTGCGCTCGAAGTGATCCAGCGCATGCTGCGCATGGAGCCGGTGCAGCGCGACATTCTCGAAAAGATCGAATCCACGCTGCGCACGGAGTTCATGACCAACCTCGCGCGCACGTCAAAGCGTGACAGCCACGAACAGATGGCCGCGATCTTCAACAATTTCGACCGGCAGACCGAAGGCCGGTTCATGTCCCTGCTGGAAGACAAGAACAAGGACGCGGCCGATCGCATCCGCTCGCTGATGTTCGTGTTCGAGGATCTCGCCAAGCTCGACCCGGGCGGCGTGCAGACGCTCCTGCGCAGCATCGACAAGAACAAGCTGGGCCTCGCCCTCAAAGGCGCCAACGACGAGATGCGCAACCTCTTCATGTCGAACATGTCCGAGCGCGCCGCCAAGATCATGCGCGACGACATGGCCTCAATGGGCCCGGTCAAGCTCAAGGACGTCGAAGCCGCCCAGCAGGAAATGGTCGTCGTCGCTAAGGCTCTGGCAGACCGCGGCGAGATCATGCTGGCCGACGGCGGCGGCGAAGAGGAGCTGATCTACTGATGAGCCAGTCTCCTTCCCCCTTCACGTTCGAGACAGAGTTCGCGCCCACCGGCGAAGTGCTCAAGGTGCCCGAACGCAAATACATGTCGCGCGAGGAAGCCGACCAACTGGCCGCCAAGGCGCGCGCTGAAGGTGAAGTGCGTGCGCGCCAGGCCGTGGAAGCCAAGGGCTTCGCCTCGGTCGACAAGGTCGCCGCGCATCTCTCGCCGGTCTCCGCTCAGCTCGCCGCCGTAGCCGACACGCTGCGCCGCGAAGCAGCCGAACTTGCCATGATCGTCGCGCGCAAGATCGCCGGCGCCGCCCTGGACAAGGATGGCGAGGCTGTCGCTGCGGACGCGATTGAAAACGCCATCCGCCAGCTCAAGGGCAGCCCGATCGTCGTCGTCACCGTCGCGCCCGACTCCCTCCCCCAGATCGAGCGCCGCCTCGAACAGCTCCGCCGTCATGGCATAGGCGCCACGCTGCAGTTCGTCGGCGACGCCAAGGCCCGCCCAGGCGACTGGACCATCAGCTGGGGCAAAGGCTCGACAGGCTTCAGCCGCGACGCAGTCGAAGCCGCCATCGACAAAGCCCTGAACGCGCGCCTCGACGACCCCGTCGAGCCGCAACTCGAACTTTTCTCTGCCGCGTAGGTAATCGACCATGAGCACCAGCGACCTCAACCTTCCAGATCTTGCCGGCGGCGGCGACCCCGGCCGCGAGATCATCCGCGCGGGCCACGACGATGGCGAGGGCGGTGATATGCGCGACAAGATCGCGGCAGATCTCAAGCCTGTGTTCGACGTGCCGGTGTCCGTGCAGGCCGTGATCGGCCGCACGACAATCGAGGTGTCCGACCTGCTGCGCCTTGGCCCTGGCTCTGTGCTGGAGCTCGACCGTCGCGTCGGCGAAGCTATCGACATCTATGTGAACTCACGCCTCGTGGCGCGCGGAGAAGTCGTCGTCGTCGACGACCGCCTCGGCGTGACCATGACGGAAATCATCAAGAATTCGGACGCCTAGAGGAAACCCCATGCGTGTTCTGATCATCGGAAATCTCGCGGGCCAGCTCTCGGCCGCAACCAAGATCGCTTTCGACCGCGGCGCGAAAGTGCTGCACGCCCACGACGCTCACGTCGCGATGGAAATGCTGCGCTCGGGTCGCGGCGCCGACATCGTCATGATCGACGTGCACGAGGACATTGCGAGCCTGTGCAAAGCGATGAAGCAGGAGCGCATCGTCGCTCCGGTCGTCGCCTGCGGCATTGGCGCCACTCCGGAGACCGCCGCGAACGCGATCCGTTCCGGCGCGCGCGAGTTCATTCCCCTGCCGCCGGATCCAGAGCTGATCGCCGCCGTCCTGGCCGCCGTCGCTGATGATGATCGTCCGCTCATCGCGCACGATACAGCGATGATGGAATTGCGCCGCGTCGCCGACCAGATCGCCCCGTCTGATGCTTCCGTCCTGATCACGGGCGAAAGCGGGGTCGGCAAGGAAGTAATGGCCCGCTATGTCCACCGTCGCTCCAAGCGCGCCGAGAAACCTTACATCTCGGTCAACTGCGCCGCGATCCCGGAGAACCTGCTCGAGTCCGAACTCTTCGGTCACGAGAAGGGCGCCTTCACCGGTGCGGTCGCCCGTCGCATCGGCAAATTCGAGGAGGCTGACGGCGGCACACTGCTGCTCGACGAGATCAGCGAGATGGACATCCGCCTGCAGGCCAAGCTCCTGCGCGCCATTCAGGAACGCGAGATCGACCGCGTCGGCGGGTCGAAGCCCGTGCCCGTTAACATCCGCATCATCGCGACGTCGAACCGCATCCTGCAGGAAGCCGTGATCCGCGGCGAGTTCCGCAAGGATCTTCTCTATCGGCTCAACGTGATGAACCTTCACATTCCGCCGCTGCGCGAGCGTCCGCAGGACCTGCTCGCTCTGGCCGAATACTTCGTCGAGAAATATGCCACCGCCAACGGCTTCACGCGCCACCTGTCGCAAGGCGCACGCGAGCGCATCCAGTCTGCCGCCTGGCAGGGCAACGTCCGCGAACTCGAGAACGCCATGCACCGCGCCGTCATCCTGGCGCGTAGCGATGAGATCCAGGTCGACGACCTGCGCACGCCGGATGGCCGCCCCGTCGCGCAGTCCAACGCCCTTGACGCAACAGCAGAGCGTGCGGTCAACGCCGCTGAAGCCGCCATCAATGGCGCAACCTATCGCGTTGGCCAGACCGTGGCTGAAGTCGAGCAGGATCTCATCCTGCACACGCTCGACCATTGCCTCGGCAACCGCACGCACGCCGCCAACATTCTCGGCATCTCGATCCGCACCCTGCGCAACAAGCTGCGCGCCTACCAGGATGCGGGCGTCGAAGTCGCTGCTCCGGGCGAAGCCCGGGCGGCGGGGTAACTAGATGGCACAGGCAGGCACAGCAACACGCGTCAGCGGTGGCGGTTTCGACTGGAACGCGCTGACGAAGCTGTTTGCCCGGGGCGAGTACGCCTTGGGTCTTGGCGTCATGATGCTGGTGATGATGCTCATCATCCCCATTCCGGCGTTCCTGCTCGACTTCCTGCTTGCGGTTTCGATCACGCTCTCCGTTCTGATCCTGATGACGGCGCTGCTGATCCAGAAGCCGCTGGAGTTCTCCGCCTTCCCCACCGTTCTGTTGCTGGCGACCTTGCTTCGCCTCGCCCTTAACATCGCGACCACCCGCCTGATCCTGGCCCACGGCCACGAAGGCCCGGAAGCCGCCGGCAGCATCATCCAGGCTTTCGGCAACTTCGTGATGAGCGGCAACTTTGTCATCGGCGTTGTGGTCTTCATCATCCTCGTGATCGTGAACTTCGTCGTCGTCACGAAGGGTTCGGGCCGGATCGCCGAAGTCGCAGCCCGCTTCACCCTCGACGCCATGCCCGGCAAGCAGATGGCCATCGATGCCGATCTGTCCGCCGGCATGATCAATGAGGAAGAGGCCCGCCGCCGCCGCAAGGAACTTGAAGGCGAAAGCAACTTCTACGGCGCCATGGACGGCGCCTCGAAATTCGTCCGTGGCGACGCCATGGCCGGCATCATGATCACGTTCATCAACGTGATCGGCGGCATGATTATCGGCGTGGCGCAGGAAGGCCTGCCCTTCGAGCAGGCGGCCAACTTCTACACCCTTCTGACGATCGGCGATGGTATCGTCTCGCAGATCCCCGCCCTCATCGTGTCGGTTGCGGCCGGCATGCTGGTGTCGAAGGCTGGCGTCGAAGGCGCCGCCGACAAGGCCATCGGCGTCCAGCTTTTCGCAAACCCACAAAGCCTCTCTATGGCCGCCGTCATGGCGCTTTTCGCAGGCCTGCTGCCGGGCATGCCGATCATCCCGTTTTTCGGACTTGCTGCGGCTGCCGGCTACTTCGCCTGGCGCGGCTTCCAGAAGCAGGGCGTGCGTGAAGACGAGAAAGCCGCGGAAGTTGCGGCTGCGCAGCGCGCCAAGCCTATCCCGGAAGCCCCTATCCAGGAATCGCTCGCCGTCGACGAGATCAAGATCGAGCTTGGCTTTGGCTTGCTCGGCTTCATCAACGAGACGTCGGGCCGCAAGCTCACCGATCAGGTCAAGGCGGTTCGCCGTCAGATCGCTTCGGAATTCGGCTTCGTCGTTCCGCAGGTCCGCATCATCGACAACCTGGAACTGGGTTCGGAAGACTACCGCATCCTGATCAAGGAAGTCGTCGCCGGTCGTGGCCGCCTGCGTCCGCAATTCCATCTCGCAATGGATTCATCCGGCACCGCGCCGGTCATCCCCGGCGAGAAGGTCAACGAACCTGTGTTCGGCCTGCCCGCCGTGTGGGTGGACGACATGGCCAAAGAGAACGCCGCGCTCCAGGGTTACACCGTGGTCGACGCCGCCACGGTTCTCACCACGCACTTCACCGAGCTGGTGAAGGAGAACATGGCCGAGCTGCTGACCTTCGGTTCGGTGAAGCAGCTGATCGAGGACCTGCCCAAGCCGCAAGGCGCGCTTGTCAACGATATCACGCCCGGACAGATCACCGTCTCCGGCATCCAGCGCATCCTGCAGAACCTGCTGCGCGAGCGCATCTCGATCCGCGATTTCGGCACCATCCTCGAGGCGATCGCGGAAGCAACCTCCGCCTCGACCGATCTTCTCTCCGTCACAGAGCATGTCCGCACGCGCCTTGGACGCCAGCTTTGCAACGCGAACCTTGATGCCTCAGGCGCGCTGCCGATCGTGGCGCTCTCCCCGATGTGGGAGCAGACTTTCGCCGAAGCGCTCGTGGGCGTGGGCGCCGACAGGCAGCTCGCGCTGGAGCCGTCTCGCCTGCACCAGTTCGTTGCAGATCTGCGTGCCGCCTTCGAACGCGCCAGCCAGACGGGCGACACGCCCGTGCTGCTGACGTCTGCAGGCGTGCGCCCGTATGTGCGATCGCTCGTCGAACGGTTCAGGCCGCAGACCATCGTGATGTCGCAGAACGAAGTCCATCCCAAGTCTCGGCTGCGTTCAGCCGGAACCGTTTAGTCGCGTACAGAAAGGGAGCCCGACCATGAAGATGAAGATGTTCGTGGGCCGAACCGAAGAAGAGACCATGGCCATGGTCCGGGCCGAAATGGGTCCGGATGCCGTGATCCTCTCTACGCGAGAGCGCGAGGACGACGGCTATTTCGAGATCCGCGCCGCGATCGAGCGATCCTTCAGCCCGAAATTCGCGACGCCGAAATTTGCCGAAGTCCGGCCGATGTTCGACGAGACGCGCTCGCAGCTGTCCTCCAGCCTGCGCTGGCACGGCGCGCCGGATGGCTTCGTCCACACGGTCTCGGAAGCCAGTGCGCGTCTCGGCGCCGGCATGGAGCCGCACGCCGCCCTCGCTGCGGGCGTTGAGGGCATCCTCACCTTCAACGCGTTGCGACCGCAGCCTGAGAAGTCCCTGCTGCTCGTGGGGCCGCCCGGATCGGGCAAGACCACGGCGGTCGCCAAGATCGCCCGCTTCCTCTCCGATCGGAAACATCCGCTCGAAGCTGTCGCCGCCGACTTTGATTCGTCGGGTCAGGTCGCTCGCCTCGCGGCCTTAATGCTTAAGCCCACGGTAACCTTTGCGCTCTCGCCCGACCACCTGATGAAACTCGTCCGCGACGCGGATGATCGCGGGCAGAAACTTGTCATCGATTGCCCCTCCTTCAACCCGCTCGATGAGGCGGACATGAAGCGGTGCAGCGACTTGATTTCCTACATGAATGTCGAGCCCATCCTAGTCATGGCGGCTGACGGTCACCCCATGGAACTCGAGGACAACGCACGCGCCTTCGCCCAGGCCGGATGCCGCCGTGTCATCCTTACCCGGATTGATGCGGTTCGTCGTCGCGGCGGTGCAATCGCAGCAATTTCTTCAGCTCGGTTAAGCATCGCTTCACTAGGTTTGACGTCAAATGCACGGTGTGGGCTGACGCCTGCTTCGTCAGAACGAATCGCCCGGCTGTTTCTTGCCGGTGTCGACGTACCCGAAGCGGATCAGCTCAAGGGAGCCGCGTGATGATGAACTTCGGTTCGAGAAAATCGGAAGGCAGAGGTGGTCAGCGCTCGCGCGTGACGCCCGCTTCCGTCATCGCAGTCGCGTCCGGCAAGGGCGGCGTCGGCAAGACATGGCTCTCCACAACCCTCGCGGCCTGCTTCGCAAAAATGGGCCGCCGCACGCTTCTGGTCGATGGCGATCTTGGCCTGGCCAACGTCGACGTCCAGCTCGGCATCGCGCCTGAGACAGACCTCGCTGCGGTTATCGCCGGCTGGGTCGAGCTCGAGGACGCTGTCTGCAAGGTCAATGGCGGCGCCGGCTCTGAAATCGGTTTCGACGTTCTGCCCGGCCGCTCCGGCTCCGGCGCTCTCGCCGGCCTGCCTGCCGAGGAAGCCTCGCGTCTGGCTGCCTCGCTTACGGCTCTGGCCATGCAGTACGACACAGTGCTGGTCGATCTCGGCGCCGGCATCGAAGACAACGTCATGCGCCTTGCCCGCGCTTGCGATCGCTGCGTGATCGTCGCCAACGACGAGCCGACCTCGATGACGGACGCCTATGCCTTCATCAAGGTGCTGCGTGGCTACGCGCCCAGCGTGCAGCCGTGGATCGCCATCAACATGGCCGACACCCGCGTCGCCGGCCGCCGCACATACGAAGCGCTCGCTCGCGCCTCGCAGACCTTCCTTGGCTTCCGTCCGCCGCTCGCCGGCATCGTCCTGCGCGACCTCAAGGTTCGTGAGGCGATCCGCCAGCAGAAGACAATCGTGAGCATCGACCCGCAGGCGCAAGCTGCACTCGACGCCCAGCAGATCGCCGAAGCGCTCGTTCGTGGCGGCGCCGAAGGCATCGCCCAGTCGGCGTAACGCAGACTTCCTTGAACTCAAGGTAATTGGCGTCCGCACATGCGGGCGCCAATTGCTATTGGACAGCAACGCAGCCCCGTCTACACAGACGCCAAGCGGCCACGTCTGGTGCGCTGCACAAGGGGACGCATCTTGAAAGCCTTCTTCCTGGCCGGCATTTCGGCGCTCGCTCTTTGCGCCTGCACGACCACGCCGGGCGGTGTGACCGGCAGCTATGCGCCCGTCTCCGTGGCAACCGCGCCATCCGAGTTCCGCATTGTCCCGGATGCGGAGGTCCTCGCCAGCCGTCCAGAATTCAAACCGGGAGGCGATGCGAAAGCCTACGTTGCCTCCTACCTCGACTGGATCTTCACGCCTGGCCATCTCGTTGAGCGCTCCGTCCTGTCGGACATGGAGCCGGAAGGCCTTCCGGAGGGGGGGGACTTCTATGCGATGATCGCGGAGCTGGCTGAGGAAGGCAATCCGGCAGCCCTCCTGATGAATGCAGGCGACGATCCCGCAGCGCCGCAGAAGCTTGCCGACAGCGGCAACTACGTCGCTAGGCTGGTCATCGAACTCGACAAGATCTCGGTGGGCTCGATCCAGCAGAAGGTCGATGCGCTGGGTTGGTTTCGTGCAGAGGCGCCCAGGAACGGCGACGCCGGTTTCGCCTTCGGCACATTCCTGCTGACGCAGGGCGGCGGCGGCGACTTCATGGGCATGCCCTCGGGCGGCGCGCCAACGCCTGGCGAAGTGCGCGAAGGGGCCGCCCTGCTCTTCAAGTCGGCGCAGGCCGCGCCGCTGGACGTCTCGCTTCAGGCGGCCTCTGTGCTCGGCCCTCATGCCGGCGTCGATGCGGAGATCGACACACGCCTGCGCAAGCTTCTCGAGGTTGTTGTCGGGGCAACGAGCCTCACCCCGATTCCTCAGCCGGACATCGAGGGGATGACGGATGATCAGGCCATGGAGGCTTACGGCGCCTACGAGCTGAAGATGTCCGACATGATGGGGGCGAGCGTCACGCGCGTGTCGCTGGCGTCCATGCTGCAAAAGGGCCAGGGCGGCGCAGTCGATCTCGATCGCGCCAAGCTGCTCTATCGCGAAGCGCTGGACGCGACGCAGGACATGCAGGCCTACACTGCCCTTGGCGAACTCGGCGTCGACGTCAGCGCGTACGACCATCTCTTTGCTGCACCGCCCGAGGGCAATGACGGATGGGGCGAGGAGCCCGAGATCGCGCCTGAGCCGCCGGCGGCTCCCCCGCACCAGCACTAGGCGGCGCGCCGGATACTTAGCGGAACATGGTAAAAGCTGGTCGCCTGGCGTGCGAATGCCAGTCGAAACTCGGCTTGTGCTAGAATTCGTTGCACTTGGCCGAAGAAATGGGCCAGTTTCGCAATTGTACCTGCCAGTCCGGAGAGATAGTCTTGGCTGGCTGCCGGGGGCGGCTAGTGGCGTGGGACGTGAAAAATGCTTGAGATCGTCGCGATGGTCGTCGCGGTCCTGGTTGGGCTGCTTCTCGCATTCCTCGTCTACCGGTCCGCCCGCACGTATGACGCCGGCGCGCACGCGACTTTCATCACCACCAAGGACGGCGATTTCTATGGCGCCCTGCGCGCGCCGATGACGATCTGGGATCCGCGCATCAAGGTGCTGCGCGACAAACATGCCCCGCCCCTCTCGATCATGTCGACCGACGCCACCGGGGCGTATTTCGAGAAGCCGCTCGTCAACCGCCGCAATGGCGAGATCACGCTGCGCCTGCAGATCTGCGCCCCCCGCCCTTTCCTCTCGACCACGACGGACAAGCGCGAGATTCTGATCAAGCCAAAGGTTGCCTTCCAGCTCGACATCGATCGCATCCAGATTCCGACCCAGATGGAATCCTTCGGCACGACGCTGGCCTCTCGGATCGAGAACCTCTTCGACAATGCCATCAGCGAGTACGAGGACCAGGACGTCTTCAAGCACCAGCGCGAGATCGAGCAGCGCGTGCTGCGCGAGCTGCAGGACATCGAGGAGCCGCAGGAAGGCGAGCGCCCGACGGGCATGCCGCTTGGCATCAAGGTGTACGAAGCGATGTTCTCGTTCGAGCGGCCGGCCAAGCCCATCAACAAGGATCTCGCCAACGGCCCGATGGCCTACGACAACGAGCATCTCGACGATCTGGTCGACATGCTCGAGAAGGCAAACCCCGCGACGGTCGAAGTTCTGATGCGCATGCTCGAACTCCAGACCAAGCAGAACATCGTGCAGATGCTGTGCAAGTCGGGCGGCCTTGTGGCCTTCACGGCGGCCGAGCTGGGCCTGTCGGAGCGCACGGTGGAGCGCGCGCACAATGGCGCGAACATCATGAAGCCGGCTGACGCGCCGGTTGTCGCCACAGTTGCGCCGTCGACCGTGATCGCGGCAGACTCGCCCGTGGCCAGGCCGGTCGATCCGGCGACGGCTTACTACGCGCAGGGCGCGCCCAAGGGCCAGCCGGCCGCTCCTCCGAAAGACGCGTGACGGCGTCGGCCGCGCGATCAGGGATATAGCGACATGACAATCGAACGCGAGGATCAGCTCGACGGGCTGAAGCGCATCGGGCTTATCGTGGCGCGTACGCTTGAGGCCATGCGCCGGGCGGCTGAGCCTGGCATGACGACCGCGGAACTGGACGCCATCGGTGCGCAGTTGCTGGAGCTGGATGGCGCAAAGTCTGCGCCGAAGACCACGTACAATTTTCCCGGCGCGACCTGCATCAGCGTGTTTCCCGCGATCGCCCATGGCATTCCGGGGAGCCAGGTTCTTCGCAAGGGCCAGCTGGTGAACATCGATGTCTCTGCGGAGAAGGATGGTTTCTTTGCTGATACGGGCGCGAGCTTTGTTCTGCGAGGGAACGATGCAAAGCTCGATGCGCTCTGCCGGGATGGTCGGCGCGCGCTGCAGATAGGGATCGACGCGGTGAAGGTGGGCGGGGCGCTGAATGCGCCGGGTATCGCGATCGAGGAATTCGCGTGCAAGCATCGCTACACGCTGATCCGCAATCTCGCGAGCCATGGCGTTGGTGGCGCGCTCCACGAAGAGCCGGGCGAGATCCCAACGTGGCGCGACATGAGCGAACGTCGCAGGATCAATGAAGGTCTGGTCTTCACGCTGGAGCCGTTCCTTTCGCTCGGCGCAGGCTGGGCCGTCGACAGCAAGGATGGCTGGACGCTCTACGCCGACAAGCCGGCGGCGACGGTGCAGTACGAGCACACGATGGTCGCCACGCGGCGCGGCGTGGTGATCACGACGCTGGCGGCTTAGGTCTCCGGACCGCCGGGCTCCTGCCCGGCACTCCGGATGCGCCCGCGACCTCGCAGCAAGCTGCGAGGCGGGCGGATTGCGATGTCGCGGGATCAGCTGCTGTCGGGTTCGGTGTAGCTCGCCGCGAAGTTCATCAGCGCGTTGGACGAGAGCTGGTGCAGCGGGATCAGCGTGGTGGAGTATTCGCGCACGGCGGGGTGCATTCGTCCGCGCGGTCTCGGCGGGTCGGCGTAGCCGAGGCGCATGGCGAGTTCGCGGCAGCGGGCCATGGCGAAGGCGGCGCGGCGGATCAGCGGCTGCGGCTTGGCGATCAGCTTCACGAGGGCGAGGAAGCGTTCGACCATGATCTCGCGCGAGATGGTTTCGGGTTCGCTCTTGGTTTCGATGACCAGCGCCGGGGGGTGGGGAGAGATGCCGGGCGGGAGCCCGGCGGTCCGTTTCGCGCGATTGGGGCAGAGTATCTTCTTCTGGCCGGATGGCAGGAGGTCGCCTTCGATGCGTTCGCGGCGGGTGGGCGGGAGATCGCTGCGGCGGCGGGTGGCGGGTTGGCGCTTCGTCTTTGCGCGTTCCGGTTTGGCGCCGGCCTGCAGCAGCGTATCGGACTGCCAGGTGACGAATGGGCGCGTGATGATGAAGCGGCGCTGCGGTTTCGGCGGCGGCGGGGCGTCAAGCAGCATGATGCGCGGGCGCGGCGCCGGCTTGGGCCAGCGGACGGAGAAGAGTTTGAAGGTGGGCTTGTCGGGCCTGGGTTTGCGCTGGGGCTTGGGTTTCGGTTGCGCGGTTTTCTTCTTGCGCGTGGGGCGGCTCCAGCCCGGCACGACATCAACCTTGTAGTCGATGGCGGCGAGGAGGACGAGACGACGCAGCATCGTCTCGAGCAGGTGGAGCCAGCGCTTGATCAGCGTCATGTCGGCGCGAGTGAGCATCTCCGGCGACTGGCGGATGGCATGCGAGGCATAGCTCATCCAGTCGCGCATGGTCTGCCAGTAGGCGGCGTTCGCGCCTTCGTAGTCGATGAGGTCCTGCTCCCGGGGTTGCACGATCTGCATGCGGGCAATGTACGCGCGTTTTGCGCCCGGCCGGACAGCGGGGCGGGTTTCCTACAAACTGCTGCGGTAGGCGGTTGAAAGCTCGCGCGAAGTTCTTTGGCGGTCCCACGGATTGGGGAAGTGCTTCCCCGCATCTGGCTTCGGTGAGCACGGCCCCGCCCTTCGACGGGCGGCCCTTCGGGCGCTGCTCAGGATGAGGCCTTCTCCAGCAGGCCTGCGGCAGCGTCTCATTCTTGGGGTATCTTGGTTGAGGGATGGGTCCCGGTTAGCGTTTCGCGCTTCCGGGATGACAGAATGTGCGGGCCGGACAAAAGCAAACGGCGCGATCCTTTGGGGATCGCGCCGCTGCAATGTCGGAGGGTGTTGGCCCTGCTTACTTCTTCTTGCGGGCGACTTTCTTGGCCGGACGCACGGAAGCAGCGGCGACCTTCATCTTGATCGGCGCCTTGGCGACCGGCTTCTTGGCAACGGGCTTCTTCGCGACCGGTTTCTTCACCGAGGCTTTGACCACCGGCTTCTTGACGGCGGCTTTAGCAGCGACCGGCTTGGCGGCGACGGTTTTGGCGGCGGGCTTCTTCGCGACGGGCTTCTTCGGCATCGGGATGACGTTCGAGACGTGCGCGATGGCAGCGGCGGGCATCGGGGCGGACGGCATCGCGACAACCTTGGCGCCAACTTTGGGGATCGGCTTCTTCATCGTGGTGACTTTTTTCGACGTAGGCATTTTGCACTCCTGGGTTTTCTGCTGCGGCGGTTATGCACTGCGCATCCGCCATATCGATCTGATGACGTGCAAACTGCCCCGAGAAGCTGAACGCGAAGTTTCCAAATCGAGGCGCGCGAGTCTTCGACGAAAGTTTTTTGCAGAAATCTTTGCGCGTGACTCGCGTGCGTGATCACCATCGCATGATCGTCATCGCGCCATCGTCAGGGCACGATCATCCGTGTCGAGATGATCAGAAGAGATCGCCTTGCGGTTTGCTCGTCTGCTGCTTCGCTGATTTCGACGGCGCTTGCTCAGCCATCTCCCACGCGCCCTGATCGTCGAATGTCTTCAGCAGCGATTTCGCTTCGACGGGAGATGCGTCATGCTCGCCAAGCCATGCGGGCCAATCTTCCTGGCGCAGGATAGCCGGCATGCGATCGGTGATGCGCCCGATCAGATCGTTGGGCGGCACGGTGACCATCACGAAGGTTGGTTCAGAGCCAGTGTCGCCGACCCAGTCATCCCAGATGACGGCGATTGCGATCGGTTTGCGATCTTTCGGGCGGATGACCCACTGCTTCGTCTTGCCGGAGGGAAGCTGTTCGCCCTCGTTGAATGTCTCGACCAGAACGAGGCCACGCCGTTCGGCGAAGGATTCCGCAAAAGTGGGGCGCGAGTTGATCGTCTCGGCCCGGGCGTGCATGTGATCAGGCTTGAAGGACGGGTTTTCGGGCTTCGAGAAGCCCCAGCGCATCGGCGCAAGCTCGCGCCTGCCATCCTCGCCGACGCGCATCACCTTTGCGATACGCATCGGCGTCGAGACAGTGACGGGCTGGTCCTGCGGGATGGCGGTGAGCGGCTGGGAGAAGGCCACCACCTCCGCCCACGTCGCCATCTGGGTGAACTTCCCGCACATGAGACGTCAGCGCTTGCGGTTGCCGAACATGCCGCGGAACACGAATTTGGTGAGTTCGCGGGTGGCGGTGCGCATGAAGCTGCTCTGTGCGGCTTCGACTGGCGTCTGGCGCGTGGACTTGCGGGCCGTTGAGGCGCGGGTTGTCGCCTGTGTGCGGGTAGCGGCGGCGGCCTTGGTTGCTTCTTTGCGGGCGCGGGCGGCCTCTGCCTCTGCGGTTTCGGCGCGTTTGAGGGCGTCCTTTTCCTTCGCGGCGATGGCTTCGCGGCCGGTGAGGATTTCGTAGGCGGACTCGCGATCGATGGCGGTGTCGTATTTCAGGGCGACCGGGCTTTGCGCCTGGACGGCGGCGCGATCGGCGTCAGGCGCGGGGCCGAGGCGCGACATGGGCGGGCGGATGATGGTGCGCTGAACGACGGTGGGGGCGCCCTTCATATCCAGGGAAGACACAAGCGCCTCGCCGGTGCCGAGTTCGGTGATGGCGGTTTCGGTGTCGAGGTCCGGGTTCGGACGGAAGCTCTGGGCTGCGGCCTTCACGGCCTTGCGTTC
>Ga0209181_10007755_pt1 | contig 14602 bp, 7 predicted proteins | sample MAT05_FD_187208 | JGI IMG/M metagenome (GOLD analysis project Ga0209181, IMG submission 187208) | Freshwater microbial communities from Lake Fryxell liftoff mats and glacier meltwater in Antarctica - MAT-05 (SPAdes) (version 2) | ecosystem: Environmental > Aquatic > Freshwater > Ice > Liftoff... | reverse complement strand
TGGGATCAGCGCGCTCTTGCCGAGGTACTCAATGCTGTTGACGCGATTGATCACTACGTCATTGGCGGCCAACCCGAAGACTCGAAGCTCATCAGCGCTGACGCGAACGCGCTTCAACGTTGCCAATTTCCTCACCGCGCCGTCGTAGAACGCATCAATCCTTAGGATGGGCGTGCCCGACCCGTAATCTGTTGATGGCTTGTACAGACCGTTTTGAGGGCCAGACTCTGTCAGCTCGTCAAGACAGGGTTGAGGCCATTGCATTGGGTTGCTCTGCGGGTCGCCAAACATCTCGATGAAGATGGACTGCGTGAGGCTGTCCAGTTGCGCCAAGGCTTCCCGGCGCTTGGCTCTGAGCGCATCGGCTTGGTCGAGGATGGCGGCGATGCGGCGTTGTTCGGGGAGGGGTGGTAGGGGAACTGGAAACTTCCAGAACTCACTCATGACCATGCGCGGCATCTTCGCGCCGGCCACAACGTTCGTCGCAAACCGCGGGAAGTCCAGCCCGCGTAGAAAGTGCGCCAGGTACAGGGCGTTCAGACGTGATTCGTCACAGCGAAGCGGTACCAACTCAGTCGTCGCCACGCCATCGTCATCGGCCACCACGACCTTGTTCAGGTAAGGACGCAGTTTGGAATAAAGAACCGTGCCGCGATCAAATGCGTGGGTCGATGGGCCAAGTTCGCTGGCGCTCAACATGCACTTGGAGAGCACGCGGCCGCTGTGCGGCTCGATCTGGTCCAGGTTGAGGTTCCACACTTCGTCGTCGGCCGGCTGGCGTGGCCTATAGCTCTTGTCGATCAAGGCACCGAGGGGCAAAGTAGTCGCGAGCATCAATGCAGCATCCCCTCAAGCGCCGTCATCCCAGCCCGAATCACCAACATCCACGTCACCTTTAGCTCGCCAGCGCAAACTGCGCCACCCGATCACTCAGCCAGATACCTTGGCGGCGCATGCGGTCCAAAGCCTGCGGAATGTCGACTGCAAAGCCCAGGCTGCGAGCCTTGAGCAAGATGCCGATGGAGCCGGTGACGCGCAGGTCGCACAAGCGTGCGATTCGCCGCCCGGCTGCTTCATCAATGCACACCAAAGGCAGCTGCAAATTCAGCGCGGTTTGAATCACCGCCGCCTCGCCTTTGTCCAGTGAGTTGTGCAAGAAGGGTTGCAACGCAACGGGCTCGACTTGTACCTCCAGCCACTGAGCCGATGAGTTGAATACTTCCACACCAAACGCTTGGCGGCCACCGACACGAATCTCCTGGGCCACTTCCAGCGGCACTACAACTCGCTCATACAAAAACCGCAACACATCCAGTCCGCCGGTCGCCGCGGTCAGCGCGATCAATGGCGTGGTATTGGTCACCAGGCTGCGTTCGCCGGCCTCAGGCATTGCCCACATCCTCAGCCAGTTCATCGGCGGCCAGATCGATCACCGGCACGCCGAAACGCTGCAATTGCGCCAGGAACGTCAACCGGTCCATGCCGATGAGACTGGCCGCCATGCCTGACGAGAGTCGCTTCATCTCGAACAGCTTGGCCGCCATGGCCAGCTTGGCCTCGTAGGCGAAGTCTTCTGCCGCCCAGTGCGTCGCATCCAGAAAATGGCTCGGTACGTCCACCACAATTTTCAGCATTGCATGCTCCCTCAGCGTGACCGCTCGATCGTTTCAACCCGGGCTTGCAGCAGCGTTTCCAGCTCGGCCATGCCCTGTGCTGTATTGTCTGCTCCAACGCGGCCAGCCTCGCCAGAATCTCCCTCGGCGGCACATGCTCCACCGCGTCGTGCACCACCTCCTTGTAGCGGTTGATCGACAAGTCATAGCCACTGCCCGCGATGTCCGCCTTCGGCACGCAAAAACTCTGGTCGGTGCGCACCCGCTGCCGCTCGGCGCCGTCCTTCTGCCGCCAGCGCGCCAGCACATCGGGCAGGTTGTTCTTCGCATGCTCGGCGTCCGTCAACGCCTGCCCCGGGTTCACGCCCAGCAGGCCCTCAGCCAACAACGGCGCGCGCTTGTCGTCCAGGCTCCAGCCGTCGGCGCGCATGTCGTAGAACCAGACCTGATCGGTGCCGCCGGAGTTGGTCTTGGTGAAGAACAGGATCGCGGTGGACACCCCCGCATAGGGCTTGAACACGCCCGAGGGCAGCGACACCACGGCATCGAGCTTGTGGTCTTCGACGATCAGCCGGCGCAGTTCCTTGTGCGCGTTGCTGCTGCCGAACAGCACGCCGTCGGGCACGATCACCGCCGCCCGGCCGCCGGGTTTCAGCAGGCGGATGAACAGCGCCAGAAAGAGCAGCTCGGTCTTCCTGGTCTTGACGATGGCCAGCAGGTCTTTGGCGGTGTTCTCGTAGTCCAGGCTGCCGGCAAACGGCGGGTTGGCGTGGATCAGCGTGTAGGCCTCTTCATCGTCGGCGTGGTCTTGCGCCAGCGAATCCTTGTAGCGGATGTCGGGGTTGTCCACCCCGTGCAGCGCCATGTTCATGCTGCCGATGCGCAGCATGGTGTTGTCGAAGTCGTAGCCGTGGAACATGCCGCGGTGGAAGTGGTCGCGCAGCTTGGCGTCGCGGAAGATTTCGGGGTGCTTTTCGCGCAAATACTCACCCGCCACCACCAGAAAGCCGCAGGTGCCGGCGGCCGGGTCGCACATCACGTCCTTGGGCGTCGGCGCGGTCATCTCGGTCATCAGCCGGATGACGTGGCGCGGCGTGCGGAACTGGCCGTTCTGGCCGGCGCTGGCGATCTTGCCCAGCATGTATTCGTAGAGGTCGCCCTTGGTGTCGCGGTCGTCCATGGGCACCTGGTCGATCATGTCCACCACCTTGGCCAGCAGCGCCGGTGTGGGGATGGTGAAGCGGGCGTCCTTCATGTGGTGGGCGAAGGTGCTGCCGTCGCCGCCGCTGTTGCCAACACCCGTGCGCATGAACGGGAACACATGCTCCGCGACCACGGTGTACATCTCGGCCGGGGCGAAGTTCTTGAAACGGGACCAGCGCAGGTCGGTGTAGTTGCGGCCTTTGGCGTCGGCGCCCAGCGGGTAGACGCGGCGCTCGATGGGCTTGCCCAGGCGGATGGCCTTGTTTTCTTCCAGCGTGTGCAGGTCATCCAGCCGGCGCTGGAACAGCAAGTAGGTGATCTGCTCGATGACCTCGATGGGGTTGGCGATGCCGCCGGACCAGAAAGCGTTCCAGATGGCATCGACCTGGCTGCGGAGTTCGCCTGTGAGCATGGTGTGGGATATCAGGAACGGTGTATGTGAATGGGATGACTGCCAGGCGCTGGCGCGGGTCAGTTCCCGCCGGTCTGCAAGCTGCCGCCAGAGCCGTGCAGGCGTGGGCTTTGCAGGCAAGCACTCAGTGGTGCAACAGCCGATGCTCGCGGGCTGCCGCGTACAGATTCAGGTATCGAGCTGCGGGCTCTCGCCAGGACAGGTCCTGGCCCATCGCAGCTGCCACCCGCGCCTGCCAGTCGGCTCGTGATGCGTGCAACGCCACGGCCCGCAACGCAGCCTCCAGCAGCGCCTGCGGCGAGGCTTCGTCAAAGACAAAACCGTTGACAGGGCCCGACTCCGAAGCGAGCTCTCGAACCGTGTCGCCGAGCCCGCCCACCCGCCGCACCAGCGGCAAGGCGCCGTAACGCAGGCCGTACATCTGTGTCAGCCCGCAAGGCTCGAAACGCGATGGCACCAGGATGACGTCGGCACCCGCCACCAGACGGTGCGCGCGCTCTTCGTCGTAACCCACGTGCACGTGCACCCGGCCCGGGTGGGCCAGTTGCGCCTGCCTGAGTGCAACTTCGAGCGAGGGGTCGCCGGTGCCCTGCACCGCCAGCTGGCATCCGGCACGGATCAACTCCGGCAAAGCCGCCAGCAACAGGTCCACGCCCTTTTGCGATGTCAGGCGACTGATGAGCACCATCAGAAGTGCCTGCGCGTTGACTTGCAGCCCCAATTCCACCTGCAGCGCCAGTTTGCATGCGGCCTTGCCCGAAGGGTCGGACACGCTGTAGCGGGCCGCGATGGCGCCATCGGTGGACGGGTTCCAGACCTCGTCGTCGATGCCGTTCAGGATGCCGCTGACTGCCGCGCCGCGCTTGTGGATGAGGCCCTCCAGCCCGCAGCCGAAGGCCTTGGTGCCAATCTCGGCCGCATAGCTGGGGCTCACGGTGGTGACCCGGTCGGCCCAGTTGAGCCCGGCTTTCATGAAACTGAGGTGGCCGTGGTACTCCATGCCGTCGTGCGAGCGCAGGCGGGCAGCCAGGCCCAGCAGCGGCCAGTCCTGCAGCGGATACAGACCCTGGAACACAAGATTGTGGACGGTGAAGACGGTGGCCGCAGGCGTGGGCGCGTGTTGGTGGATGTACGCGCAGGTCAGCGCCGCGTGCCAGTCGTGCGCATGCACGACGGCGGGCTGCCAATCCAGGTCGGCGTCACCAGCGGCCAGGTGCGCGCCTACCCAGCCCAGCAGCGCAAACCGTTGCAGGTTGTCGGGCCACTCCTGCCACTGCGGGTCCTGGTAGGGGCCCCCTGCGCGCTGGTAGAGATAGGGCGCATCGATGACGTAGACGTGCAAACCGCTGCCCGGCATGCGGGCCAGCATCAGCCGGGCACGAAGCGCGCCAAAACTAGGGCCGAAATCCAGCACCGGGCGCAGACTCTCCACGCCTTGCAGCACGGCTGGGTAGCCGGGCAACAACAAGCGAACATCAGCTCCCAACGCCGCCTGGGCCACCGGCAACGCCGCGACGACGTCTGCCAGACCCCCGGTCTTGACCAGAGGAAACACTTCAGCCGCCACATGCAGGACCTTGACGGGAGGTGGACTCATTGCTGGCGGGCCTTCATCAACCCAATCGGCGCAGCATGTCGCGCGTCACCAGCGTGATGCCGGCGCCCTCGGTGCGATAAAAACGTGCCTCGTCGGCAGCGGCGTCGACGCCGACCTGCAGCCCGTCGGGAATGACGCAGTCGCGGTCGATCACGCAGCGGTTGAGTGTGGCGCCGCGCCCCACCTGCACGCCAGGCAGCAGCACGCTCCAGTTGACCTGTGCGTGCGAGTGCACCCGCACGTTGGAAAACAGCACCGACTTTTCGACCGAGCCCGACACGATGCAGCCTCCCGACACCAGCGACTCGATGGCCGTGCCGCGGCGTCCAGGCTGGTTGTGCACGAACTTGGCGGGCGGCAACTGGGGCTGGTGCGTCCAGATGGGCCAGTCCTTGTCGTACATGTTCAACAAGGGGTCGGTGGCCGTGAGGTCGATGTTGGCGTCCCAGTAAGCGTCGATGGTGCCCACGTCGCGCCAATACGGGGCGTGGCCCGGCTTGTTGCCCACGCAACTGAGCTCGAAGGGGTGAGCCGACGCCACACCCAGCTTCACCATGCGCGGAATGATGTCCTTGCCGAAGTCATGGCTCGACTGCGGATCGGCCATGTCGTGCTCGAGCGCTTCATACAGGTAGGTGGCATTGAAGATGTAGATGCCCATGCTGGCCAGCGCACGGTCGGGCTTGCCAAGCACGCAGGGTGGGTCTGCCGGCTTTTCCACGAAGTCGGTGATCAGGCGTTCGCTGTCCACGGCCATCACACCAAAGGCCGTGGCCTCTGCGCGCGACACCTCGATGCAGCCCACGGTGCATTCGCGACCCATGGCCACGTGGTCGGCCAGCATGCGGGCGTAGTCCTGCTTGTAGACGTGGTCGCCGGCCAGCACCACCACGTAGTCGGCCCGGTAGTCCATCAAGATGTCATGGTTCTGATAAACCGCGTCGGCAGTGCCGCGGTACCAGCTTTCTTCGTCCATGCGCTGCTGCGCGGGCAGCAGGTCGACGAATTCATTGCCCTCGCTGCGCAGAAAAGCCCAGCCTCGCTGCAGGTGGCGCAGCAGGCTGTGGCTCTTGTATTGGGTGATGACGCCGATGCGGCGGATGCCGGAGTTCATGCAGTTGGACAGCGCGAAGTCGACGATGCGGAACTTGCCGCCAAAGTACACCGCCGGCTTGGCACGCGTGTCGGTCAGGTTGCGCAACCGGCTGCCGCGCCCGCCGGCCAGCACCAGGGCCACCGCGCGACGCGGCAAGTCCAGGCCCTGGGCCACATCCACGTTTTTCATGTCGAATCCTTCACGGTTTTCCTTCACGCTCTTCATTCACGGTGTCATGGCAAGAAAATTACAAGTTGCGCCGCCATGCGCAAGCGCTCGATTTGAACCGAGCCGTTCGATCAAACGCAGGTTTTACTTGAGAACCAGTGGCCAACACTTTGTCGGTGTGGCGAACTGGAGAGTCAGGCTGCTCCTCATAGTGCGCAGGCATCATGAAATCTTGTAGTGAAACTACAGAAAAATTCGGGGGTGGACGTTGACGCTGCAACCCCGATTCAGCAACACTTGTGCCCACTTCACTCCCTTGCCGCGTGCGCCGGTGGCGCTTTCGGCCTTTCGACATGAGCATCACGCAGGCCCAGAACCACGCTACGCCTTCCCACGTGGCCATCTCGCCCACGGGCGCTGCTGCGGTGGACGCCCATTTGCTGGCCACTGTGGGCACCGATCCGGCTCGTGCGTCCACGGCCGAGATCATGCGCGCAGTGGCGCAGGTTGCGCGTGAGCAGTTGTCCCAACGCTGGGTGGCCAGCGACAGCGCTGACCGCGCAGCCAAGGCGCGCCGGGTCTACTACCTGAGCATGGAGTTCCTGATCGGCCGCACCCTGAGCAACGCGCTGGCCGCACTCGACATCAAAGGCGACATGGCAGTGGCGGCGCGGGCGCACGCCAGCTCGCTGGAAGACCTGGCGGCCACCGAAGCCGACGCGGCACTGGGCAACGGTGGCCTGGGCCGCCTGGCGGCCTGCTTTCTGGACTCGATGGCCACCGTGGAACTGCCGTCGTTCGGCTATGGCATCCGCTACGAATTTGGCATGTTCAAGCAAAGCATCCACGAAGGCCGGCAGGTGGAGCACCCCGACCCCTGGCTGGAGGACGGCACACCCTGGGAATTTCCACGCTCCGGCGTGGCCTACACGGTGCGCTTTGGCGGCTGGGTGGAGCCTGCAGCTGACCCCAGCTCTGCAACACAAAGTCGACCCACCTGGCGCCACGCGGGCGAGGTCAGTGCCAAGGCCTACGACATGGTGGTGCCGGGCCACTGCACGCAGCGCGTCAGCACCTTGCGGCTGTGGAAGGCCGTGGCGCCCAGCCAGATCGACCTGCACGCCTTCAACAGTGGCGACTACGCACGCGCCGCCGAGTTCAAGAACCAGTACGAGAACATCAGCTGGGTGCTGTACCCCAACGACAGCACGCCGGCAGGCCGCGAGTTGCGGCTGCGCCAGGAGTACTTTTTCACCAGTGCTTCGATCCAGGACATCCTGGCCCGCCATCTGGCCGAACACGGCCGTTTGACGAATCTGAGCGACCGCGTGGCCATCCACCTGAACGACACGCACCCTGCCATCGGCGTGGCCGAGTTGATGCGCTTGTTGGTGGACGAGCATGGCTTTGGCTGGGCGGCGGCCTGGGCGGTGACGAAAAAGGTGTTCAGCTACACCAACCACACGATCATGCCCGAGGCGCTGGAAACCTGGCCGGTGTCTTTGATGCAGCAGGTGCTGCCGCGCCACCTGGAGATCATCTTCCGCATCAACGCCGAGTTTCTGGCCGAGGCCGCCGCACACCGCCCGGGCGACCACGGCTTCCTGCGCCGCCTGTCGCTGATCGATGAAGGCGCTCATTCTGGAAGTGAGCGGCGCGTGCGCATGGCCAACCTGAGCGTGGTGGGCAGCCACAAGATCAACGGCGTGTCGGCACTGCATTCAGAGCTGATCACGAAGACCATCTTTGCCGACTTTGCAAGCCTGTGGCCCGAGCGCTTCACCAACATGACCAACGGCGTGACGCCACGCCGCTGGCTGGCACAGGCCAACCCGAGCTTCGCGTCGCTCATTGACAGCACCATCGGCAGCGGCTGGCGGCTCGACCTCGATCAACTGCAGCGCCTGGCACCGCATCGCGAGCGCGGTGACTTCAGGGCTGCGTTCATGGCCGTCAAGCACGGCAACAAAGTGCGGCTGGCCGAGCACATCAAGGCCGCCACCGGCATCGTGCTCGACCCCGCCAGCCTGTTCGACGTGCAGGTCAAGCGCATCCACGAGTACAAGCGTCAACTGCTCAACGTGCTGCAGGTGGTGGCGCGTTACCAGGCCATGCTGGCCGACCCCGCCGGTGCGGCCTCGTCGGCCTGGGTGCCGCGCAGCATCATCTTTGCCGGCAAGGCGGCTTCCAGTTACGAGGCGGCGAAGGATGTGATCCGCCTCATCCACGACGTCGGGGCGGTCGTCAACAACGACCCCCGCATCGGCGGCCGCTTGAAAGTGGTGTTCCTGCCGAACTACGGCGTCTCGGTGGCCGAGCTCATCATGCCCGGGGCCGACTTGTCGGAGCAGATATCCACGGCCGGCACCGAAGCCAGCGGCACCGGCAACATGAAGCTGTCGCTGAACGGCGCACTCACCATCGGCACCGACGATGGCGCCAACGTCGAGATACGGCAGCAGGTGGGCGACGACAACATCTTCATCTTCGGCCTGTCCACGGCCGAAGTGGCGGCGCAGCGCGCTGCCGGCTACCAGCCGATGCGTCACTACGAAAACAACCCGAAGCTGAAGGGTGTGCTCGACGCCTTGGCGGGCGGCAGCTTCAGCCCGCAGGAGCCCGGACGCTACCGGGCATTGGTGGACTCGCTGCTGTGGGGTGGCGACCACTACCTGCTGCTGGCCGACTTCGAAAGCTATGTGGAGGCACAGGCGCGCGTGGATGCGCTGTACCGCGACCCCGAGGCCTGGGCAGCCAAGGCCATCACCAACGTGTCGGCGATGGGGTTCTTCTCGTCAGACCGCACCATCCGCGAGTACGCCACACAGGTCTGGGGCCTGCAGCCCAAGGCGTGAAAGCGCGCTCACCTTTGACAGCCGCTTTGCTGGCGGTAGCCACATGCTGACAACCGCCGACATCGACGCCCTGCAATCCGGCAGACATGGCGACCCTTTCGCGGTCCTGGGCCGTCACCCCATGACCGGAGGTGGAGCTGAACTTGCAGTGTTCCTGCCCGGCGCGGTGGCGGTGCAAGCGCTGTTTGAAGGCATTGACGGCGTTGAAGACGCTGACGGCGCTTCGTCCCGTACGTGGCCGCTGCAACGCCGCCACACCGACGGTTGCTTCGACGGCGCAGTGCCCGTGTCGGGCGCCTACCGGCTGCAGGTGCAGTGGGCTGATGGCAGCCATTCGGTGATCGATGATGCCTACCGCTTCGGCCCCGTGCTGGGCGAGCTGGATGTGTGGCTGCTGGCGGAGGGCTCGCACCTGCGGCCCTATGAAATGCTGGGGGCAACACCGCGCGTGTTTGAAGGCGCAGCCGGTACCAGCTTTGCCGTCTGGGCGCCCAATGCGCGGCGCGTCAGCGTGGTGGGCGATTTCAATGCCTGGGATGGCCGCCGCCACCCCATGCGGCTGCGGCGTGAATGCGGCGTTTGGGAGCTTTTCGTGCCCGGCGTCGGCGCGGGCGCACGCTACAAATACGAGCTGCTCGGGCCCCGTGGCGAGCTGCTGCCCTTGAAGGCCGACCCCTGCGCCAGGCAAGCCGAGCTGCGGCCTGCGACGGCCAGCATCGTGGCCGCGATGCCGCCCGTGGCGCCCCCTTCGCCAGCCCGCCAGGCCGCCAATGGCCTGGCTGCACCGATCAGCATCTATGAAGTGCACCTGGCCAGCTGGCGCCGCGTGGCCGACCCGGCAGCAGCGGGCGGCAACCGCTGGCTGACCTGGGACGAACTGGCCGACCAACTGGTGCCCTACGCGAAGGACATGGGTTTCACGCACCTGGAATTGATGCCCGTCAGCGAGCACCCTTTCGATGGCTCCTGGGGCTACCAGACGCTGGGTCTGTTTGCGCCCACCGCGCGCTTTGGTGCCCCCGCCGGGCTGCGCCGGCTGGTGGACCGCGCGCATGCGGCCGGCATCGGCGTGTTGCTGGACTGGGTGCCGGCGCACTTTCCGAGCGACGCTCACGGCCTGGCGCTGTTCGACGGCACGCACCTGTACGAATACGCCGACCGCCGCGAAGGCTTCCACAACGACTGGAACACGCTGATCTACAACTTCGGCCGCACGGAGGTGCGCAACTTCCTTGTCGGCAACGCGCTGTACTGGCTCGAACGTTACGACATCGACGGCCTGCGCGTGGACGCCGTGGCCAGCATGCTGTACCGCGACTACAGCCGCAAGGCCGGCGAATGGCTGCCCAACGTGAACGGCGGGCGCGAGAACCTGGAAGCCATGGCGCTGCTCAAGCGCACCAACGAAGTGGTGGGCGGGCAGCGCGCACAGGCCGTGACGCTGGCCGAGGAAAGCACCGCGTTCCCCGGCGTCAGCCGGCCCACCTACGCCGGTGGCCTGGGCTTTCACTACAAGTGGAACATGGGCTGGATGCACGACACGCTGGCCTACATGGCACGCGACCCCATCCACCGCCCGTTTCACCATGGCGAACTGACCTTTGGCATGGTGTACGCGTTCACCGAAAACTTCGTGCTGCCGATCTCACACGACGAGGTGGTGCACGGCAAAGGCAGCCTGCTGGCCAAGATGCCCGGCGACGACTGGCAGCGCTTCGCCAATCTGCGCGCCTACCTGGGCTTCATGTGGGGTCACCCCGGCAAGAAGCTCTTGTTCATGGGCTGCGAGTTTGCGCAGGCGGCCGAGTGGAACCACGAGCAGAGCCTGGACTGGCACCTGCTGGCCCAACCAGCGCATGCCGGCATGCAGCGCCTGGTGCGCGACTTGAACGGCCTGTACACCAGCAGTCCTGCGCTGTACACGCAAGACTTCGGGCCCGAAGGCTTCGAGTGGGTGGACCACCAGGACGCTGCGCGCAACCTGCTGGCCTTCGTGCGCAAGGGCAGCGCGGGCGAGCTGATGCTGGTGCTGTGCAACTTCGCGCCCGTGGTGCACCACGGCCTGCGCGTGGGCGTGCCCTGTGCCGGCAGCTGGCAGGAGCGGCTGAACACCGACTCTGCGCACTACGGCGGCAGCAACGTCGGCACGCCGCTGGGTGCGGCTCACAGTGAAGACGTGCCCGCCCATGGCCGGTCGCAATCCATCGTTGTCGACCTGCCGCCGCTCGCCACGGTGTTCCTTGCATGGACCGGTTGACGAGTGGCAGCGGCATCGGCGGCGCGGCCTGGAAACCGGCGCCGCCCCGGCAACCCGTGCTGCAGCCGGGCCAGCCCTGGCCCATGGGTGCAACCCCCGACGAAAAAGGTGTCAACTTCTGCGTGTTTTCGGCTCACGCCACGCAGGTGGAACTGTGCCTGTTCGATGAAGGCGGGCTGCACGAGGTGGCGCGGCTGGCGCTGCCTGCGCGCAGCGGTGACGCCTGGCACGGCCTCTTGCCCGGCGCACGGGCCGGCTTGGTCTACGGCTTTCGCGTGCACGGGCCGTGGCGGCCTGACCGCGGCCATCACTTCAACCCCCACAAGCTGCTGCTCGACCCCTGGGCGCGCGAGATCGTCAGTCCGACGGCAGGCTTCAACTGGCAGGGCCCGCACTTCGGCGCCGATGCACAGCACCCTCAGCACATGGACACGCGCGACAACGCCGCATGGGCCTTCAAGGCGCGCGTGGTGGATGACGCACCTTTCGACTGGCAGGGCGACTGTGCGCCTCAGGTACCGCTGGTCGACAGCGTGCTGTACGAATTGCACGTGCGGGGTTTCACACGCCGCATGCCCGGTGTTCCCGCCCATCATCAGGGCCGTTATGCCGGCCTCGCCAGCGACGCAGCCATTGCCCACCTGCACCGCCTGGGCGTCACCGCCATCAGCCTGCTGCCCGTGCAGCAGGTGCTGGACGAAGCGCATCTGGCGTCGCGCTCGATGGTCAACTACTGGGGCTACAACACGCTGGGTTTCTTCTGTCCCGACCCGCGCCACGCCGCCAGCGCGCAGCCCCGGCACGAGTTCAAAGCCATGGTGCGCCGCTTGCACGCTGCCGGCATCGAGGTCTTGCTCGATGTCGTCTACAACCACACGCCCGAGGGCGATGCGCGCGGCCCCACGCTCAGCTGGCGCGGCTTCGACAATGCCAACTGGTACCGGCTGGAGCTCGCTGGCCAGCACTTGAACTACAGCGGCTGCGGCAACACGCTGGACGTGCGCCATCCGCGCGTGATGCAGATGGTCATGGACAGCCTGCGGCACTGGGTGCAGGAGTTCCACGTTGACGGCTTTCGCTTCGACCTGGCGCCTGTGCTGGGACGTTCCAGCGCGGGCTTCGAGCGCGACGGCCCGTTTTTCAAGGCCGTGCTGCAAGACCCGGTGCTGCAGCGTGTCAGGCTCATTGCCGAGCCCTGGGACCTGGGCCCCGGGGGCTACCAGGTGGGGCGCTTCCCGCAGGGCTGGCTCGACTGGAATGATCGTTTTCGTGACACGGCGCGCGCCTTCTGGCTGGGCGGCGATTGCACACGCGGCGAGCTCGCGCTGCGGCTGGCCGGCAGCAGCGACATCTTCCAGCCCCGCTACCGCACGCCGCTGGAGTCGGTGAACTACATCGTCAGCCACGATGGCTTCACGCTGGCCGACCTGGTCAGCTACAACATGCGCCACAACGGGGCCAACGGTGAAGACAACCGCGACGGCCACGGCAACAACCTGAGCTGGAACTGTGGCTGGGAAGGCCCCACCACCGACCCCGAGGTGCTGCTGCGGCGCCAGCGCCTGCAGCGCGCTTTGCTCGCCACGCTGCTGTTGTCGCAGGGCACGCCGATGCTGGCCGCGGGCGACGAACTCGGCCACAGCCAGGGCGGCAACAACAACCCCTATTGCCAGGACAACGAGACCACCTGGATCAACTGGCCCGAGGCCGACCATTCGTTGATCGAGTTCACCCAACATGTGCTGTCGCTGCGCCGCCGCTTGATGCCGCTGGGGCCACGGTGGTACACCGGCTTGCCCGATGTCCATGGTCTGCAGGATCTGGCCTGGCTGCGCCGCACGGGCGAGTCCATGACGCCCGAGCACTGGCAGAACCGAATGTCACGCATCGTCGGCGCCTGGATCGGCGCCCCCGGTCGGGGCGGCCAGCCTCTGTTGCTGTTGATCAACGGCCGCGACCTCGACGCCAGCTTTGTCCTGCCTCCCGGCAACTGGGCGGCCGAGCTCGACAGCTCGCAAGCGCACGGCCGCAGCCACTGGCGCCGAGCCTGCCTTGCCCAAGCTGAGGCCTTGGAGTTGCCCTCGCGTTGTGTGATGCTGCTGCGCGATGACACAGCACCGGGTGCGCGTTAACGTGGCAGGGTTGCATGAACCGGGGCGCTGCCCCGCATCATGAAACCTGGTGTGGCCCACCCGGGCGCCCAGTGACCAGTGCCCAGTGACCAGCCGACAGTGCCGCGCTCGACCGACCATCACACCTTGCCCGTCAGGACCTGAAGATCATGCGATTCGAACGCGCCAGCGGCGTGCTGCTGCACCCCACCTCGTTACCGGGCCCCCACGGCAGCGGCGACTTCGGCCGCGATGCCTACCACTTCGTCGACTGGCTGGTGGCCGGTGGTCAGAAGCTCTGGCAACTGCTGCCTCTGGCTGGCATCGGGCCGGGCAATTCGCCCTACATGAGCAACTCGGCCTTTGCCGGAAATGCGTTGCTGATCGACCTGAAAGAACTGCACGCGCACGGTTGGCTGGATGCGGCCGATCTGGAGCCCGTGCCCGGCCTTACCGAAACCCAGACCGACTACGCGGTGATGTACCCGTTTCGCATGCAACGCCTGGCCAGGGCCGCTGCCTGCTTTGCTGCCACAGGCACTGCGCAACAGCAGGCCGACTACGCGCGCTTCCTGGTGGAACAGGGCAGCTGGCTGGGCGACTACGCTCTTTTCATGAGTCTGTGCGAAGCCTGCGGCTGGAAGGACTGGTGCGAGTGGGAGCCGGCGCTGGCGCACCGCAGCCCCGCCGCCTTGGCCGAGGCACGTGTGCTGCATGCCCGGCGCATCGCCTTCTGGCAGTTCTGCCAATGGCGCTTTTTCCGGCAATGGGCGGCACTCAAGACCTACGCCAATGGCAAGGGCGTGCAGATCATCGGCGACACGCCCATCTTCATCGCCTACCTCTCGGCCGAGGTGTGGGCCAACCAGCACCTGTTCGAGCTCGACGGGCACGGCCGCCCCACCGTGGTGGCCGGTGTGCCCCCGGACTTCTTCAGTGCCACCGGTCAGCGCTGGGGCAACCCGCTGTACCGCTGGGCTGCGCACGCGAAGGACGGCTACGCCTGGTGGGTGGAGCGCATCAAGCGCACCTTCGAACTGGTGGACATTGTGCGCATCGACCACTTTCGCGGCTTTGCAGGCTACTGGGAAATCCCGGTCAGCGAACCGACTGCCGTCAAGGGCCTGTGGGTACCCGGCCCGGGCGAGCCGCTGTTCAAGGCCGTCAGCAAAGCCTTGGGCCCGGTGCCCATCATTGCCGAAGACCTGGGCGTCATCACCCCTGACGTCGACGCCTTGCGCAAGAAATTCGGCTACCCCGGCATGCGCATCCTGCAGTTCGCCTTTGCAG
>Ga0209181_10007754_pt1 | contig 14604 bp, 16 predicted proteins | sample MAT05_FD_187208 | JGI IMG/M metagenome (GOLD analysis project Ga0209181, IMG submission 187208) | Freshwater microbial communities from Lake Fryxell liftoff mats and glacier meltwater in Antarctica - MAT-05 (SPAdes) (version 2) | ecosystem: Environmental > Aquatic > Freshwater > Ice > Liftoff... | reverse complement strand
ATAATCATCTGATTCGGGAAAAGCTGGGTTGGGCGCCATCATTGCCGCTGGATCTGGGGCTTCGGAAAACCTATGCTTGGATTGCCGAGCAGGTGGCCAGCAAAGCCAGTGATGCAGATTAATCGCCCTTGGCTTGCTTGATCGTTGATGGAGTTAGTTGATGAGTCTGCTTTCGACGCTGTCATTTATTTGGCAACATCCATTGAACCGGAACGGCAAACTTCAGGCCGTGAGCCGCTTTTTAAAATGGCAGATTGCATCACGAATATTGCCATATACGATTTCACTTCCTTACGTAAACGGAACCTCGCTATTCGCACGTAAAGGCATGACGGGTGCAACCGGGAACTGGTATTGCGGTCTGCACGAATACCGCGACATGGGGTTTGTGCTGCACTGCTTGCGGTCGGGTGATTTATTTTTGGATATCGGCGCCAACATCGGAAGTTACACGGTGCTTGCGGCCGGCGCGGTCGGTGCGAGTGTTATCGCGGTCGAGCCGATTCCTTCGACATTTGCATCATTGGAAAACAACGTAGCCTTGAACCATCTCAGCGCTAGAGTTAGCTGCCACCGCGTTGGTTTGTCCGATAAAGCCGGAACCTTGCGATTTACCAGCGATCTGGATACGGTGAATCATGTTGCGCTCGAATCGGAGCAAGACGGCGTGATCGAGGTGCCGGTGATTACAGTAGATGAATTGTGCTCCGCGCGTGTGCCCGCCATCATCAAAATCGACGTTGAAGGGCATGAAAAAGCGGTACTGCTTGGAGCGGCTAGGACTCTCGCGAATCCGGCTTTGATCGGTGTGATCATGGAGACCAACAACAGCGGCCTGCGCTACGGACAATCAGACGATTTGCTTCATGAAATAATGAAAGCGCACGGATTTTCGGCGTATTCGTATAGTCCGCTAGACCGAAGCCTGCAGGACGTGATTGCATCGGAAGGTAATACAGTTTTCTTGCGGGATATCGATCAGCTGATGGAGAGAATATCCTCCGCCCCGCAGTACCAACTAATCAATGGCTTCATTTAAGAGTTATTGCAATGAACATTCTAGTTACCGGCGGCGCAGGTTATATCGGCTCACATACCGCACTGGCACTACTCGAGCGCGGCCATAATGTGGTGGTGCTGGATAACTTCAGCAATAGCTCGCCTAAAGTGATCGAACGCATGGAGGCATTGGCAGCAGCGCCGATTCCACTCTGTCAGATCGATGTTCGTAAAGGCGACACGGTGTTCGATGCGCTGGTGTCGCACAAGATTGAAGCGGTGATTCATTTTGCCGCGTTGAAAGCGGTAGGGGAGTCGTGTGAACAGCCGCTGCGGTATTTCGACAATAATATTTCGGGCACGATTTCACTACTGGCGGCGATGCAAAAAGCGGGTGTAAACCGTTTCGTGTTCAGTTCATCTGCCACGGTTTATGGCGATACCGATAAAAGTCCTATCGCTGAAAATGCACCACGCTCTGCCACCAATCCCTATGGCCGCAGCAAACTGATCATTGAAGACATGCTACGGGACGTATGCGCCGCAGACCCAGATTTTAATGCTGCGATCTTGCGCTATTTCAATCCTGTCGGTGCGCATCCGAGTGGGTTGATCGGCGAGAATCCGCTTGGAGCACCCAATAATCTGATGCCATATTTATGCCAGGTGGCCGTTGGTAAGCGCCAGAAACTTTCGGTATTTGGTAATGATTATCCAACGCCGGACGGCACCGGTCTGCGTGATTACCTGCATGTCATGGATCTGGCACGCGCGCATGTTGATGCACTGGAATATTTGCAAGAAAAAAACAAAAGCATCACGGTAAATTTGGGTACAGGCCGAGCATACAGCGTGCTTGAAATGATAGAAACCTTCGAACAGGTCAATGCGGTAAAAATCCCACACGAATTTGTCGGACGTCGCGTGGGTGATGTGGCAACATTATATGCCGACCCAAGCCTGGCAAAAGAAATGTTGAACTGGCACGCGGAATTTGATTTGGCACAAATGTGTGCCGATGCGTGGCGCTGGCAATCCGGCAATCCTGATGGGTATGAGAGTTAGTTCTTGGTTTGTTGCATTTAGTCCCGATAGCTGTGCTGTTTGTTTTTATGGTGGAGGCAGGGATTAAAAAGTGTGCTGTTGTATTTGCCTCGCAGGCGTTTCGTGCTCGCGAGCGCTCCTGGTAGAGCAGTCAAAGTTGCGAAAACTCATGCACGGCATCGACCAATACTTTGACGTGATCGGGATTCATATCGGGTGACATACCGTGGCCGAGGTTGAAGATATGGCCGGGGCCTTTGCCGTAACTATCGAGTGTGCGTTTTACTTCGCGACGAATGCCGTCCGGGTCGGCATACAAAGTGACGGGGTCAAGATTGCCTTGCAACGCCACTTTATTTTGGGTTCGGCGGCGGGCTTCTTCGAGTGAGACTAGCCAATCGACGCCGATGCCTTCGGCGCCCGTGTCGGCTAATTCTTCGAGGTAGGGCGCGTTGCCTTTACCAAATAAAATCAGCGGTGTTTTATCAGCACCTTCGCCGCGTACTAATTCGGCGGCAATGCGTTGCAGATAACGCAATGAAAACTCGCGATACATATGCGGCGATAACACGCCGCCCCAGGTATCGAATACCTGCAATGCCTGAGCACCTGCAGCGCGTTGCGCGCCTAGATAGGCGATAACGGCATCGGTGACAATTCCGAGCAGGCGATGCAAGGCCGGTGCATCGTTTAATGCCATGGCTTTGATCTTCGAAAAATTATCACTGCCGCCGCCTTCAATCATGTAGCAGGCGAGCGTCCAAGGGCTGCCGGAGAATCCGATTAGCGGTACGCTGCCGTTTAATTCTTTACGAATCAAACTGACGGCATCCATCACATAACGTAATTCTTTTGCCATGTCCGGCACGAAAAGTTTTTCGATATCGGCATGCGTGCGAATGGGGCGGGCAAAACGCGGGCCTTCACCTTCGGCAAAACTCAGCCCCAAACCCATCGCATCGGGAATAGTCAAAATGTCCGAAAACAAAATCGCGGCATCCAAGTCGTATCGACGCAAAGGTTGCAACGTGACTTCGCAAGCCAGTTCCGGATTTGTTGCCAGCCCCATGAAACTGCCGGCTTGTTTTCGTGTAGCCAAATACTCGGGCAAATAACGCCCGGCTTGTCGCATTAGCCAGACCGGTGTTGCATCTACGGGCTCGCGACGCAAGGCGCGCAGGAATCGATCATTTTTTAAGGTCATTTTGTTCTCGTACTATCGTGGTCAGGGCGCTTCGGCGCCCTGCACAAACATAATCTGAAAGCCGCGTTTTACTTGCGCGTCACGCGCTTTTTCAAATGCGCTAATGGCGGCGTCGTGTTGCAAAAATTGTTCGCGTTTCAACTGGCTGCGGCCACCGGTGTGTCCGGCCTCCTTGACCAAACACCAGCCACCCAATAAATCCTGTTCCAGAATTAGCTGGACGAACTTTGGCGCTTCACCTGCGGCAGGTTTTTGCTGAAGAAATAATCGCATGGGGTATTTTACCCGCTAAGCACATGCAAGATGGCGGTTTCCGCCACATCAGGCACCACATCGGCACGACCCAAACCTCTCCATAGAACCAAGCGCAACGCGCCCGAGAGGGCTTTTTTGTCCAGTTTCATCCGCGTCAATAGGGCTTCACTGTCCAGCTCGGCAGGCAAGGTGGTCGGTAAACCGGCGCGGGTGAGTAACTTGATGAGGCGTTCTGCATCGGCAGCTGGCGCGCGTTTGAGCTGCGCCGAAAGCTTGGCGGCGAGGCACATGCCAATAGCGACGGCTTCGCCATGCAGATAACCGCCGTAGCCTTGCTCGGTTTCAATGGCATGGCCGAAGGTATGGCCGAAATTGAGCAGCATGCGCTCGCCCTGTTCGGTTTCGTCACGCGAGACCACGCCGGCTTTTTGCCGGCAACTCCGCGAAATCGCTTCGGTTAGTGCGGTTTCATCGAGTGCCAATAATTCGTCGATATGTTTTTCCAGCCACGAAAAAAAACCGACATCGAATATCGCGCCATACTTAATGACTTCGGCTAAGCCGGCTTTTAATTCGCGCTCGGGCAAGGTTTTTAATGTGCCTAAATCAGCGAGTACCGCCACGGGCTGATGAAAGGCACCGACCAGATTTTTTCCGCTATCCAGATCTACGGCGGTCTTGCCGCCCACCGATGAGTCCACCATGGCAAGCAAGGTGGTGGGGATCTGCACAAAGCGCACACCGCGCATCCAGCAGGCAGCAGCAAAGCCGGTTAAATCGCCTACCACGCCGCCACCGAGGGCAATCAGGGTGACATCGCGACTGGCTTTCATATCGGCCAGCACATGCATGACTTCGCCAAAGCGGACAAGATTTTTTTCCTGTTCGCCGGGCGGAAATATTAGCGTGTGAACTATTTTATTTTGCAAGGCTGCCTGCACTGTCGGCAAATAAAACGGTGCGATATTTTCATCGGTAATAATTAGTGCCTGTTTGCCCATCACCAGACTTGCCAGTGCGGCGGAATCGCTCAGTACATCGTTACCAATACGAATGGGATAACTGCGTTTCGCCAGGCTCACTTGAATCTGCCGCATTAGGCTGCCTCGGCACGTTGCCAGTGATGTTGAAGTTGTAGCTGCAAGCCCGTGACCGCATTAATCACCTGGTTGTCGTTTGATTGGTACACCAAATCGGCAATTTCAAGATAAAGCGGATGCCGAACGGCGGACAGACCCAATAATTTTTCGCGTTTATCACCGCCGGCCAACAAGGGTCTGCTGCGGTCACGCACCAGTCGTTCCAATTGTTGTTCAACCGTGACTTGCAAGTACACGACAAAGCCATTTGCCTGCAGTTGTCGGCGATTATCGGCTGATAACACCGCGCCACCGCCAGTGGCGATGAGTTGATTTTTGCCTAGGCATAATTCGCCGATGAGTTGCGATTCGCGTTGTCGAAATCCGGCTTCACCCTCGCATTCAAAAATAAGTGGCACCGCAACGCCGGTGACTTCTTCTAGGCGATGATCGGCATCAACAAAATGCAGGCCCAATAAACTGGCGAGGCGTCTGCCGATCGAGGTTTTACCGGCCCCCATCGGGCCAATTAAAATAATGTTAGACGCGGGATTCATGACCCTAATGCTAACATCGCTTGCAAACCAAGAACTACGCCATAATTAATAAACGCAGGTGATAAATGAGCAGCACAACAATAATTGCCGGAGCCGGTGATGTTGGCGGTCGAGTGGCCAAGGCTTTGTCGGGCGCTACTCATGAGGTCATTAGCATTAGCCGCTCTGTTCGCGAGCTGCCAGTCGGTATTCGCTCGGTTGCCGCCGATTTAATCAGCGGCCAGGGTTTAACAAAACTGCCACAACAAGCCGATGCCTTGGTGTTTTGTGTGGCACCTGATGAACGTAGCGCCGATGCCTATCGCCGTTTATATGTTGATGGTCTGCAACGCTTGTTGAGGCAATGCCAGTTCAAGCGCCTTGTTTTTGTTAGTTCGACCGCCGTTTATGGGCAAGATGCCGGTGAATGGATTGATGAGCAAAGCCCTGCCAATGCCGTGACTTTTAACGGACAAATTCTGCGTGAAGCCGAAAACCTATGCCACCAGCATGAACAGGGAATCGCATTACGATTTACTGGTATTTATGGTCCTGGCAGGCTGTGGATGCTGCGTCGTGCGCAGGCCGGTGAAAGCGGACGCGCGCACTGGACCAATCGAATTCATGTCGAAGATGGAGTTGCCGCAATCGTGCATGCGCTGGGCCTGGCATCGCCCAGTCCGCTTTATTGCGTGACCGATAATAGCCCGGCATTGGAATCTGAAGTGCTGGCATGGTTGCGTGAGCCCAATGCTAAAACCTCGGAAGAAAATAAACTTGAAAGCACTGGCCGCCGTGTTCGCAATGACGTGTTGCGAGCTAGTGGCTGGCAGCCGGAATATTCAAGTTACCGCGAAGGCTATCGACAACTTCTTAACATCGCTGGCGTATAGTCTGCAGGCCAGCTTCGGCGAACAATAAAGGATTTCTAATGAGTAATTCTGTCGCGAAAGTTATCGAAATTTCTTCCTCTTCCACTAAGGGTATTGAAGACGCCGTGCAGGGCGGCTTGAAGAAAGTATCAAGAAGCGTAAAAAATATTAAAGGCGCCTGGTTAAACGATATTAAAGTTCTGACCGATGGCGATGGCACCATTACCGAATGGCGTGTCGATATGAAAGTGACTTTTGTTGTAGGTAAGGAATAAATTTACTTTATTTGCTTTAGGTGCGTATTTTTTCGTAGGAGCGTCCTTTAGGCGCGATAATTCCGGTGGGGTTTGTCGCGCCTAAAGGACGCTCCTACGGTCGGCATCACACGCAATAATCAGGAAAGAATCATGCAGGATTTGTATAAAGAAGCACTCGATACCTTTGCCCACTTGCTTGAGCGCGCCAAACATAGTGGCGAACGTGAGCCGACCGCTATGACGGTCGCCACACTCGGCAAAAACGGGCGGCCATCGGCCCGCACTGTTTTACTGAAAGCCTTTGATGCTCGCGGTTTTGTGTTCTATACCAATTTCGACAGCCATAAAGGTCGGCAACTGGCGCGTAATCCACAGGCAGCATTATTGTTTTTGTGGAAGAATTTGGACAACCAGATTCAAGTGCGCATTGAAGGTACCGTTGAGCCGGTCAGCATTGAAGAAGCCGATGCTTATTTTGCATTGCGCCATCGCAGCAGCCAAATCGGGGCTTGGGCTTCCAAGCAATCGGAAACGCTGCTTTCACGCGAGACTTTTGAAGCACAGATCGAGCTATACGAAAAAAAATTCGAGGGCATTGAGGTGCCGCGGCCCCCGCATTGGTCAGGCTTTCGCGTAGTGCCGGAAATGTTCGAGTTTTGGTATGGCGCTGAATTTCGTTTGCATGAACGTCAATGTTACGAACGGGTAAATGGCGAGTGGAACAAGCGGATGTTGTTTCCGTAGCAACTGTCTTCCGACGAAAGTCGGGGCCCAGAACTACAAGCCGCAGCGAAACTGTTAGTAAATTATTCGCTATTTTTCTAACCATAATGTGATTGCGAAAATACGCTACGCTTTTTACTTCTGGGCCCCGACTTTTGCCGAGGTGACGGTTTATTTCGTCGCAGTGACGGCTTATTTCGTGGAGGTGACGGTTTTTTCAACTTTAAATATGAGAAGGTAAAATTACGATGACCATCGGTCCTCAACGTATCGTCTGCTTGACCGAAGAACCGACCGAAGTGCTGTACGCACTGGGTGAACAGGATCGCATTGTGGGTATCTCCGGCTTTACCGTGCGTCCTGCAAAAGCACGCAAGGAAAAGCCGAAAGTCAGTGCTTTCACCTCGGCAAAAATCGATGAAATTTTAAAACTGAAACCGGATTTCGTGATCGGATTTTCCGATATTCAATCTGAAATTGCCGCCGCCCTGATTAAACGCGGCGTTGAAGTCTGGATCAGCAACCATCGTAGCGTAAGCGGCATCATCGATTATGTGAGACGACTGGGGGCTCTGGTCGGCGTTGCAGACAAAGCAAATGCCTATGCCGACGATCTGGAAAGAAACCTAAAGTTTATCGAGCAGCAGGCCAGCACCCTGAAGCGTCGCCCAAAAGTGTATTTTGAAGAATGGGACGAGCCGCTGATTACCAGCATTCAATGGGTTGCGGAATTAATTCGTATCGCCGGTGGCGACGATATATTTCCCGAACGGGCAGAAAAAAGTCTGGCCAAAGATCGCATCATGGCCAATGGTGACGAAGTTATTGCACGTAACCCGGATATTATTTTCGGGTCCTGGTGCGGCAAAAAATTCCGTCCCGAAAAAGTAATGCAGCGTGAGGGTTGGACGAACATCACTGCAGTACGAAACAATCAATTGTTCGAAATAAAATCGCCGATTATTCTGCAACCCGGGCCGGCGGCCTTGACCGATGGGGTGCAGGAAATCGCTGCGCATATCCAGCGCTGGGCGGCACAGGGCTAATAGACCTGCAACCATTTTAGCTATAAGTTCGTCTTGATAATTTGAATGGGTTTGATCGAAAAAAAATCATGTTGCCAATCGGTTGATCGATGATGACTAAATTTCACTAGCACCAATTTTTGTAATACCCGGTGCAGGCTTGGTTCACAGCGTAACTCAAGGCTGTGGCAACGAAAGACAATTATAGTGGCCTCGTTCCTTTGTGCTCACAGGTCAAGCAGCGCCATTACTGCAACACAGAAAGGCAGGAGATCTTTAATTCCAGTCTCGGCGACCCAGCCAAATACATGAAATGGTAAAGAGAATTAATCCGCCCGCTAATCCGGTGATGATCGCCTGCAGTGCTCGAGACGGGTCAGAGGCCAGAATATTTGTTGGCAGCAACCAAGGGAAATAAACTCCTGATTTCGCGCTCGTCGCGACAAGTGCAACAAATGTTCCGCCTATGCCCACCACCACCGGCACTGCAAAGCTACGAAATGCCATTGCGACAGTGAATTGGATGGCTATCACCAATATTCCTGCGAACCACATTTTTGTCAGCAGGTTCGCCAGAAGTAGTGCTGAAACTTCGCCGGTCAATTGCTTTTCCGGAATAATCGCACCAAGCAATAGCCCACTGCTAAGCAAGGCGAACCATAGCAACACTGATATCAGAGCCATGAGTGCGATGGCGAGAATGGCTTTGGCAGCGAACACCATCCATTTGGGATAAGGCAGTGCTAGCAAATGAGACCAAGCGCCGGGTCCATGTTCAATCTGTGCGAGTAATGCAGTGAGTGCGGTCGCGGTCATCGGAAGCAAAAAATAGGCCCAAACTGCGCTGCCCCCCATCACGAACATGGGCCAGTCGGGTGCGTGCTTGGCGTTGAGCAATAAGACAAATTGCATCACAAACATCATGCTGGGAATGCCCAAAACAAGCAGTAAAGTCAGCGAGCGTTTTAATTTTTTTGTTTCGGTAATTAGTAGGCGAGCGATCTTCATAAAATGGCCTCCGATGCGCCGGTGAGCTGGAGGAATAGCGACTCCAGATTGGGGCGTTCCACCCAAAACCCGCTTACCGGAATGCCTGCCTTCACCAGTCCTGCTAGAAGCAATGTTCGGTCGCTGGTATTAAGGTCGCGATGCACGCGAACGTCTTGTTTGCTCATTTCGAAATCAATATCAATATCAACATCGACATTGTGCTGCGCAAGATGGCGTTGAATGTCTTTGGGCTGAGTAGTCTCAATAACGATTTGTGGGCGAGCACGTGCTTGCAACACCTCTAGACGATCTTGAAAAACCAGTTTTCCGTTGGCAATGAGTGCGCAATGGTCGGCCATTTGTTCGATCTCGGAAAGCAAATGGCTGGACAGCAGTACAGTAGTTCCAAAGCGGCTCGGTAATTCGCGAATTAGATTTCGCATTTGAGCAATACCGGCCGGGTCTAGTCCGTTTGTGGGCTCGTCGAGAATTAGTAGTCGTGGTTCGCCGATGAGTGCACGGGCGAGGGCAAGGCGTTGCCGCATTCCCAAGGAATAGGTTTTTACGGTGCGGTCGGCGGCATTTGTTAGGCCAACCAGTTCAATCAATGCTGCAACGGCTGACAAAGGCTTCCGCAATAACTTGGCCGTTATGGCCATTGTTTCTGTGCCAGTAAGATGTGCATACAGAGCCGGGCTTTCGACAATCGCACCAACGCCAGTCAGCGCTTGTTCGCGATGCGTATGAATGTCGTGACCATTGAGCACTATGTTTCCCGATGTCGGCTTGATCAGCCCGAGTAACATTCGGATTGTGGTGGTCTTCCCGGCGCCGTTGGGCCCCAGGAAACCGAATACGGCGCCTTGTGGCACTGCAAGGTCGATGGCATCAACAGCAGTGACGCCCTGAAAGTGGCGTGTAAGCCCCTTTGTTTGCAATGCATACGACATTTTATTTGCTCCGGTCATCGTCATTTCTAATGATGGCCTTAAATAGTAAGGGGACTTGCTTGCACGATATCGATGGAGCTAATGAGCCGCTCAATACTTTTATCTGCAACGACCCGGAACGCTTAATCTGGATTAGTTTTTCTCGGTCGATGCAACACGAAATCCGATAAGCAATAGCGACGGAAATAATACGATCTCCGCTACACGCTGGAAGGCTCCGCGCCACATTTCTAGCTGCGGAGTGCCGATCAGAAAAAGTGCAAAAATGCTCATTGCACCCGCCACCCGAAAAAACCTGCGTAGCGAGATGTTATGAATAGAGCTGGCGAACATTAACAAGCCAATGCCACCGGCGCCATATCCCATAAGTCCTAGCAGATTGTGTATTGCTTGGCGTTCCGAACCGGAAGCGGGGCAAGCAAGATCGCAACGAAAAAAGGCAGCGCCGATATAAGACGCGGCAATGCCAAGCAGTAGCCAATAACCAACGCGTGCGTGGCCTTTCATTGTTACAAAGGGCGAAACCAGAAATAGGAAGATCAGTATGAGTAAACCGATTGGCAGGAAGCCCGCAAAGCTCACTATCTCGCCGTTAGGCACACCGAAAGCACCCAGTTCGCTGATATAACTTTTTGTATGGGAATAGTTCGGTAGTAATGCGCCTGCCAACAGAGTGACCACCAAAGCAAGCACGGCAGCAATGGATATCAGAACTTTGCTAATGCTTAAACGCTTCATCGTGCAACTCGTTGCAAATCACTTTGCCTAGCACTTCGTAGCAAAAACGCTGCGATTGCGTACCAGCCGAGGAAAACGGCAAAACTTGCACGCTGCCACAGGCCGGGCACATTGGAGTCGGGCCCTAGCATTCGGTAAGCCGTAAGTGCTGTTAGAACGATGAATGCAAAAATACTGACTACTGCGAGTGCTCGGAATGGACCTTTTCGATAGTGCTGAAAAATACTGATTATGGCCCAAAGCCAGGGTATTGGGACCAGCATGACGAAGACGAGGTGTACCATCGTGTAGCTTGATTCCCGGTCTGGATCGCCGTCTGCGAGCATCGCGATGGGTAAGGCGGTCAAAGCAAAAAATAAAGCAGTGATTAGCAGGGCTTTATAACCTGCAACCTGTTCACCGACGTAGAGCGATAGCCAACGGCAAACATGGCCATCAATAATCCGGTGCCGATAAAACCGAAGGTATTCATTACCAGCATGTAAGGTGCACCGATGGCGCCCAGTTCATTAATGGCTTTGTATGCGTGCTGATATTCCGGCCGAAGCGCTGCCAGGCAGATGACCAGCAACGAAAACCAGACGAAGGCGATCAAGCCTGCCGATATCCAGTGTTGATGGTTTTCGTTTCGCATGCAGTATCTCAGATTAGTTAGTTAGGCTAACTATATTGTTATGTGTTATATAGTGCGAGCATGACGACACCATCACTAGATGTCTTATCGGAAGAATTAGTACTGATCTCGATCAAGCTGGTCCGACGACTACGTGGGCTTGACCCGACGCCTGCACTTTCGCCTGCAGAATCATCGGCTTTGGCGGTGCTGATTTTTGCTGGTGAAATCACCATGGGTGAATTGGCAAGCTATGAAGGTGTGAAAGCGCCAACCATGACGCGCCTGGTGCAAAATCTCGAACAACGTGGCGTCATCAAGCGCATTAAAGACGAAAAAGACGCACGCATATTTCGACTCGGCGTGACCGCGACCGGTCGCAAGTTATGTACGACCGGGCAAAAACGCCGTCTGCAACCGCTGATCAAATTACTGGATTCACTAGAGGCATCCGACCGTACGAAATTAATGGCAGCGTTGCCAGTATTGCGAAAAATAGCAGAAGTGGGCGAGCAAGAGCGCGCAATTGCAAAACAATAATTGCTATAGGGGCTCAGCTAGCGGCCCCCTACAATTTTAATTACAAATTAAATATGGCGATAAAATTATTTTTTGTTGACCTGTTTGCAATTTTCCAGCCAGACCATTTTCTTGATGTTGTCGTAGCGATAGAAGCTACCAATAAAAGTGACTGATTGCTTTTCACGCATGGTGAGTACCCATGCCAGTTGATTCGGTCTGAACAGGCAAGCGACTCCTACACGGAAAGGTGCGTCACCGGGTAGGGATAAAATGCCGACATCGGTTTGTTCGGGAATGGCAAACGATACGTTGTAGTCTTCGCCATCTTCCTGAATGTAATCAATCTTGCCTTTTAATGAGTAAGAACGACCTTTGTGGCGGGCATTAACGGCGACTGCATTCTTTTTGGCTTCGTTGGCGATTTCGCGCGAGAACATATACACATCGCGGTTGGTGGTGTCGGCAACATTTTGCGTTTTTGAACCTTTGCCAGCTGCCAGCTTACCTTGCTTGCCGCCTTTTACTTGCACCAATAGTTTGCACATGAAAGCTTTAATGTCTTCCGCTTTTCCGAACACGCCCTTTTCAGGTTTTACAGTCATATCCACATTGGCCGTCGTCCCTTCTGTGGTAATAGTGATGATGGTGGGAATTGGGCGTGCGGTACTCGTACCGCGTTGCTCGACCAACATGACGCCCGATTCCGGATCTTCAGTGATGACATCCATTTTTTCACTGATCATGATGCCACGCATCTGTCCCATGCCATCTTTGACGGATAGATTGGGCACTGTCACGGAGCTGTTGTAGTTATTACCCTTAAACATATTGCCTGATTTAGTGAAGTTGTCTTCACATTCACCGGCAAAGATCGGGCTGGACAACGTCAGCAGCAGAGAAGCGAGAATAGTTTTTTGCATTACAACCTCATTATTGATTTGCGCAAGGGTTTAAAAAATGAATCATTGAATGATACTGGGCGGGTTAATATCGTGCAGGTACTAATGCATAGTATCGTGCATATTTCTAGATATTGATGTCAAGTGAAAGTACCCTGATACCTTTAGCGCTATTTTCGCAAGCAATCCTGTCATTTTTCCTGCCTGCAGCGCCTGCATCGCTGGATGCGTAAACTTATACAAAACGTGGAGTAACGCAGCACTGTCCAGTGAATAAAAGACGAGAATGATGCACGTATATTTTGTGTTGGCATTAGCTCTGCGGTGGTGAATTATTTACCGTGGGGCAAAAGCGCAAACTGGCGCTACTCATCAAGTTGCCGGACGTGCTGGAAAAACCGGAGAGGTAAAAATTAATGGCGGCATTGCCGATATTTCGTAAAATAGCGGAAATTGGTGAGCAATCTTCTAAATGATGCACTCGTCTTGAATCGTTCAAGTCTGCCTATGCAACATTTTCTTTAAAACAAAAAGCCGAAGCTGTTTCCAGGTTCGGCTTTTTTGCAAACGATTAGATATTTACGACGCAATTACCAACCAAACGATGCACTACCACCTGCAGCTGTTTTGTCACCATCAAATCCTGCACCGAAGCTGACGCTGACATCGTTTGATATTGCACGCTGGAATCCGAGTGCATAGGCTGTACGGCCGCCGTAATAGCCAACGCCTACTGATAAACGATTATCATGAGGGTTAGCGGAACCGGATGCTGCTATTTGTGCCATTGCAACCGACATCGCTCCCACTTGATCAATTCGCTTGTCTAAACCTTGTAGCCTGTTATCGAAACCATCGAGTCGATCCTCAAAGCCTTCAAGCGAAATAACAATCGGCGCGAACATGGCATTGGTGTAGTTATTGGCCGACGTCAACACAGCGGTATCTGCGGCGCGCGCTGTCGCCAACACACTGGCATCACCCGCCTGCGCCGAGTTTTGTGCGGTAATCAACACAATGGCATCGGCCGTCTGTGCGGCATTCAAAACCGCAAGATCTCCGGCTTGAGCGGAAGCTTGTGCCGTTGCCAACACCACAACATCACCGGCCTGTGCAGCGGCTAAAACGGCGGCATCGCCGTCTTGAATGGCTTGGGCCGCTTGTGCTGCCAAAAGCGCTGCATCATTGGGAGCCAATGAAGGGCCTTGCAACGTGACCGCCGCAATTTGCGTTGCTTGTACTGCAGCGAGCACTGCAGCATCGCCTGCTTGCATTTGATTCAAGTTCACTGCATCCGTGCCCGCGGTGGCTGCCGCGACATTGGTGATCTGGCGTTCTGCCCCGACATCGCCAACAGAGACTGTGTTCGCACGTGAGCCAGTGCTTGATCCGGTACCGAGAGCAACGCTGTTGGCGGACGATGCATTAGTGAATGCACCAAAGGCGCTGCTATTCAAACCGGTGGCGGTGCTGTAATAGCCGATGGCTGATGCATTATTACCAATCGCGGCAGAGTAAGAGCCAATCGCTGTGGCACCGATGCCATTTGCAAGACTATATGTGCCAATGGCATTACTGTAATTGCCGGTCGCGGTGCTGTAATAACCCACCGCTGTCGCATTGCTTCCGACCGCGCCAGCATACGCACCCATAGCGGTCGCACCCGCGCCATTGGCCGCACTGTAGGCGCCAATGGCGCTGCTATTGTCACCGCTTGCAGTGCTGTAATAACCCGTTGCAGTTGCATTAATACCAACGGCACCGGCATAGGTTCCAACGGCGGTAGTGCCGATACCATTGGCCACACTGTAGGCACCAAGGGCAGTGCTGTTGTCACCGCTTGCAGTGCTGTAATAACCCGTGGCAGTTGCATTAATACCAACGGCACCGGCATAGGT
>Ga0209181_10007753_pt1 | contig 14606 bp, 12 predicted proteins | sample MAT05_FD_187208 | JGI IMG/M metagenome (GOLD analysis project Ga0209181, IMG submission 187208) | Freshwater microbial communities from Lake Fryxell liftoff mats and glacier meltwater in Antarctica - MAT-05 (SPAdes) (version 2) | ecosystem: Environmental > Aquatic > Freshwater > Ice > Liftoff... | reverse complement strand
TCAAAAAGTACCGGAGATTTATTGCTGAAAAATGTTTCATAACCTGATTTGAGTTTTGTCGAAGGGTGCCATGACGCCTTACTTGCCATTTTTTTGAAGTTCAGCCGCTTTGTGGATCGCTTTTCGGATACGGGAATAGGTGCCGCAGCGGCAAATATTGCCAGACATGGCATGATCTATATCCTGATCGGTAGGGTTTGGGTTTTCGCGCAGCAGCACGGCGGCAGCCATCAATTGTCCAGAATGACAATATCCACATTGCGGCACATCAATTTCCTGCCAGGCCACTTGCAAGGGATGATCATTACTTTCAGACAAGCCTTCAATGGTGACCACCTGCTGCCCAACCGCGCGACTCACCTTGGTCACGCAGGAAAATACGGCTTCTCCATTCAGATGAACCATACAAGCGCCGCATTGTGCTACACCGCAGCCATATTTGGTTCCTGTAAGGCCAATAACATCCCTTATTGCCCACAATAGAGGCATATCGGGGTCTACATCCAATTGATAGGTCTTTTGATTTACGTTTAAAGAGATCATAGGTCAGAATGCTGTGCGTTGTCTGGCAAATGTAATAAACGAACGGGTAAATAATAACTTGTTACTTTCAAGTAGATTACTTTTTGCTCAGACAACTATCTTTTTATGCGAATAGCGGCGCTCTTTTGTCAAAAAGATGGGCGGTATGGGCGGAAAGGAATCAGATGAGTCTCTTCCCCGAGCCCCTACCTCCACTATATTTTCTACTTTTGCCTCCAATTCGGTGGAAAAATCCGCCGCTTCCCTTTCCCATGCGATTCAGGATCCTTGTCATTTGCTACTTGTTACTGTCCATTTGCTACTTGCTACTTCCGACCGCTTGTCAGCCCCCGGAATTCAATCAAAAAAAGGAGGTCGAACTCGGCAAGACCAACCTCGACTTGCGCAACAAAAAAGTGCAGCTCCTTTACAGTCTGCGTGACAAACGCAGCACGGACAGTCTGTTGCTTTTCCTGAATGATCGCGATGTTACCCTGCGCTACCTTGCCGCACTGTCTTTTGCTTCGGTGCGCGACACCAATGCCATCCCCGCCTTGGCCAGGTTGCTTCAAGATCCGGTGGAGGAAGTGCGCGTAGCTGCGGCTTTTTCTTTAGGTCAAATCGGCTCGCCCAAATGTGAAGCCCCGCTGATCGCCGCGTTTTTCGCCAAAGATTCCCTTTCAGAACACCAGCGATTCAATGCCGTGGTGCTGGAAGCGGTGGGCAAATGCGGCTCTCGCAAAAGCCTGCGCCAAATTGCTGCTACCACAACCTACCTGCCCTCTGATACCCTCCTGCTCGAAGGGCAATGCCGTGCCATCCTGCGTTTTGCGCTGCGCGATTCCGCCATCATCGAAGCTTCTGCCACCCAACGGATGGTAGATTACGTGGGGGATGAAAAAATCCCGGTACCCGCCCGTTTGGCTGCTGCCACTTACCTCGTCCGCGCCAAGGGCATCACCCTCGACAGTGCACAAGCGGCGACGATGGGCCTTGGATTTGTACGTGCTGTAAATGCCCCGGAGGTAAGGGCTCAAATTGCCCTGGCCTTGAGCAAATCTGTGACCACACCAGCATTCGGCATGCTTTCCAAAGTGATCAAAACAGAGCAGGACTGGCGCGTTAAATGCGAGATTATCAAGGCCTTAGGCAAGTTTAATTACGATACGGCGAGGATACTGGTGGCCGAACGTTTATACGATCCCAATCCCCATGTGAGTCGTGCGGCGGCAGAATTTTTTGTACAAAATGGTCGGCCTCAAGACGGAGAATGGTACTGGAGAATGGCGCGCGACAACCCCTCGTGGCCCATGCCGATGCAAATCGCGCTGTACCAGGCTGCAAACAAAACCCTGTCTTTTCGAGGAGATTCCACGGCAAAGTCTGACCTGAACTGGCGCTTGAAGCAGATTTTTCAACAGTCCAAAAGCCCCTACGAACGAGCCGCTTGTCTGGGCGCATTGGCCGAGCATGGCTGGAATTATAGCTGGATTCACCAATACGGCTTCAACGACCCTGCCCCGGCAGTGAAAGTTGCCGCCATGGAAGCGCTGGTCTCTATTATGGTTCGCCCTGATTTTTGGGGGCATTTTGGCGAGGGCGCAAAGGGCGTTCGCCGGACGCTATACAATTACACCAGAGAGGTGGTAGCCAATGGCGACCCAGGTATGATCGGCGCAATTGCACCAGCATATTCAACCAAGAATCCCCTGAATTTCAGAGACATACGCGACTCCACCCGGGTCGGAGATTTCCGCGAAGCATTTGCAAAACTTAAAATGCCCCGAGATTATGAGGCCATTGCGGCACTCGAAAAAACGATTGCTTATCTTGAAAGCCGGCCTGTGCCGGCCATGCCGCAAATCCCTAGAAATCACCCCATTAACTGGGAGCGGATGCAAGTAGTGTCCGACCAGACAGAGGTTAGTATTCAAACGGCAAAAGGGATCATTGTTCTGGAGTTATGGCCGCAGTGGGCGCCTGGCTCGGTGGCCAATTTCATCGAATTGGCCGGTACAGGCTTTTACAACGGCAAGGTATTTCACCGCGTCGTAGCCGACCATGTGATACAAAGCGGTTGCCCGCGTGGCGATGGCACGGGGTCTTTGGACTACTCCCTTCGAACGGAGATTGGATTGACCTGGTACGATCAGGCCGGACTATTGGGCATGGCCTCTTCAGGGTTCGATACCGAGGGCACACAGTTTTTTATCACGCATTCGGCTCGTGCGCATTTGGATGGCAACTACACGATTTTTGGTCGGGTAAAATCAGGCATGGATGTGGTGAACAATATCCAGCAAGGTGACGTGATGGAAAAAGTGACCGTGAAATATTAGGAACGCAGACGAAATAAAGTAACAGTTTTGGGGAGCCGGTTTTGATCCTGTTAAGGCACGAAGAGGGCGTTTAGTGGGACTAAAAAACCGATAAGTAACGAGAACAGGGACAAAACAAGGCCGACAAAACTGTTACTTTATTTCGTCCGCGTTCCTTAGGAATGCGGTTGGAAAAAATTTAACTGGAAAACACTTCCGCCATCATACAACGTGCTGAACCGCCGCCATAAGTTTCAATAGTATCAATCGGTGCATGAAGTAATTGGGTGTAGCCTTCCAATTGCTGAATCTGGCTTGGTGTGAGGGCGCGGTACGCTTGGCTAGACATGACGAGTATCGTCTGTCCTTCCTTGTTGCGCACCTGGAGCATGTTGCCCGCAAAAGAGTTCATTTGGGCCAGCGAAATATCCACTATTGCTTTTCCGGTTTCCTTAAATTTCGCTTCCAACATCTTGCGTTCAGCGGTATCACGCACGGAATCAAGACATATCACCACAAAGGTTTCGCCCAGCGCCATCATCACATTGGTGTGGTAAATATCCTGGCCATGGCCATCCACAGAATGGAACACAACTTTTTGATAGCCAATAGCTTGACAAAGTTCTTCAAGCAATGCGTCATCTGTTCGAGGGCTCAGGCAAGCGTAAGCCAATCGGTGCTGATGATCGAAAATAATGCTGCCCGTACCTTCTAAAAACCTTCCAGCTGGCTCGTTGGATTCAAAGTTCATTCGGCGGTCAAAGTGAAAACCTTGTCCCAAAACCGTTTCGATGATGGCTTCACTGCGCTCCAATCGCCGCGTAGGTGCGAGCATAGGGTAAGTGACGATGAGGCCCTCCTGGTGAAAAGTGACCCAATTGTTGGGGAATACCGCATCTGTTTTCACGGGCATGGGCGTGTCTTCGGCCACAATGACATTTACGCCAGCAGCGCGCAACAGTGCCACAAATCCGTCGAACTCTTGCATGGCACGTTCACGCATTTCTGCGGCGCTCAGTTTGCCGTCACGGCTTTGGAAAGCATTGCTTGCCGCAGTTTCTTCATTGAACGCGAAGTTGGCCGGGCGGACCATGAGAATATTAGGCGTGGTTTGCTGTCGCATAGGTTGGAGAAATTGAAAGATTCTGAATTAGTGCCAAAACTACGGCTGTTTTTCAACCTGCAAAAAGGGTTGTCTGAATACCTTTGGCCGAACCCGAACAATTTTCTATATTTCACACCGTGAAACGCTACTGCCGCAACTGCTATCACCCACTGCCCTACAAGGCCAAATACTGCGCCAATTGTGGGCAAAAGGATTCGGATGGGCGTATTGGCATGAAAAGTCTGATGGGCAGGCTTTGGAACAACACCTTCCACCTGGAGGGCAAATTTGTCCGTACGGCCTGGCAACTTTTTATTCCTGGAAAGGTGACTCTTGAGTTTTTCAAGGGCAAACAGGATCGATATCCGCATCCGATAAGGCTATTTGCCATCGTGATGTTTTTGTTTCTTTTCTTGCTGAATCAATTGTGGAAAAACAAGGATGCTGGAAATGAAAGTACTTATTTTAGCTTCCAAACCAATGAAGATACTGACAGGAATAAAAGTGCTAAAGTAATTGATAGTCTGGTTACGGAAGTATTCGATAGCACTGATGTAATCGATAAAGCCAATACTATCGATAGCACCGTTGAAGAACCATCGTTTTCAGCGTATGAAAAAATGAAGTACAACGCTGTGCTGTATGATATAAAATACGATTACGATTCGCTTCCTCCCGGCTTGAAAACCCCGCAAGCCGAAAGGGCTGTGGATAGTCTGATGAAATCATTCGCCAAACGTTATGCTTTAAAAAACAACGGGCTGCAAGACTCGCTCCTGCAAGAACCACTGGATAGTATTGGCTTTGGGATGGGTTTATGGGGCGGCGGGGTGCAAGTTGCAACTCTAGACATGGTGCGATATGACCCGGAAGAAATTATCAAACGATACCATGTCACCAGCTGGTTTGAAAAAACGATGCTGCGCCAGGGGATTAAGTCGTACAAAACTCCCGAGGTCTTCATTCATGCCTGCATTGGCAGCCTGACCTGGGCAATTTTAGCCCTGGTGGCCTTGATGTCTGGCGTGTTGGCCTTGCTGTATACCCGACAACACCGCTATTATGTAGAGCATTTTATCTTTTTGCTTCACTTCCATACGGGAGCGATGTTGCTACTGCTGCTGGCCCTTTTAGGTGAAATGTTGGGAATATGGGGAACAGGAATAATTGGCCTGGCAGCAATGTTGCCCTTTCCAGGTATGTATCTTGGGATGCGTAGATATTACAATCAAGGTTGGTTTAAGACCTTTGTTAAATGGCTGCTGTATGGGTTTTTATACGTTTTTGCCTTCACATTCTTGTTTATTTTGGGCATGATTATAGTGTTTGCAGTTTTCTAGTGGTTACAAGCTGTGATAAACGAGCGTTGTAAATAATTTTAGCTTGCAAGACGTTTGTGCCAGCTTTCTCCGAACGGCACCAGCCATTTTTCGGTCAATTGCCGTTTGGTTTGCACCAGCGTATCGGCGACTAAGGTTTCACTTCCAATCTTTCCCTCGCGTGCAAAGGCGACAAACTCCGGGCGGCTGGCAAACTGCATTTTTCCCTGTTCATCTATCCAGGCAAAACGCATTCGTTCAAAAAAATCGGCATTGATTTCTGCACCGAGTTGTTCCAGAAAATGCACGGATTTGTCAATGGAACAGCCACTCGCACCTGCTTGCGTTTCGTCCACCATGAGTATGATGAATTGATTTTCAAACACTTCGGCCCTGGCCAGCAGGGCTTGATTATGTGCCGTCCACTGCTGACAAAATGCGTCCAAATTGCTTTGGGCAAATTTAGATTCCGACGCCGATAGTGGCCGATTGGAAGTGTAAACCCAAACGCGGGAGTCTAGTGAAAAGGTGGAATCGTTGGCGATTACAGGAGTCATGGGAATGTGTTGAATGTGGTCAGGGTAGAAAGATTTTTTGGGATTTGTCATGTCGCAGCGAAGCGCAGACATCCACACAACCCAAGTTCAATGAAAATGCATCGTTTATCAACGAAACCAGCTTTAATTTAAAGGGGATTTCGAAGGCTCCTGGCTTGTGTAGATGTCTCCACTGCGCTGCGACATGACAAACCTGTTCAGCTTTGTATTTATGTACATACGCTAGATCATAAAACCCTACAATGTCTTATAACCTGGAAAGGATCATCTCTGAAAGATCGTACACAGGAATTTGTTCATTCCGTTCCTTGGCTTTCAAGCCATCCTGCAACATGGTGATGCAGAAAGGGCAGTTGGCCACCACAGCAACAGGATTTGTTTCGAGTGCTTCTTCGATACGTTCGAGGCTGATACGTTTTTCGCCGGGCTCGTCTTCTTTCCACATTTGAGCACCGCCAGCACCGCAACAAAGACCGTTTTTGCGCGAACGTTTCATTTCAACCAGATCCACGTCGAGGCTTTCGAGCAGCGCTCGGGGTGCCTCGTATACGTCGTTGGCACGACCCAGATAGCAGGAATCGTGGTAAGTGATGCGTTGGCCCTTGAAGTCACCCCCTTCTTTCAACTTGAGTTTTCCGTTGACAATCAATTCATTGATTAGCTGAGTATGGTGCACCACCTCGTAATTTCCACCGAGTTCCGGGTATTCATTTTTCAAGGTATTGAAACAATGCGGACAGGCGGTCACGATTTTTTTAACGCCATACATGTTGAGCGTTTCGATATTCATCGTGGCTGTCATCTGAAATAGGAACTCGTTTCCAGCGCGACGGGCCGGATCGCCCGTGCAGCGTTCTTCATTACCGAGAATGGCAAATTCCACTCCCGCGTGATTCAGTATCTCGCAAAGCGCACGGGTTATTTTTTGGGCGCGGGCATCAAAGGAGCCAGCGCAACCTACCCAGAAAAGGATTTCAGGATTCTTGCCTTGTGCGGCCATTTCGGCCATGGTATATGCTGTCATGGTGTTGATTGTCAATGCTTTAGAAGTATATTATGATAACTTGTTTTCACACTCCCATTATTCTATTTCAAACTTTCTTGGGCTTGTTCAAGAACATTCATTACACGGTCAACTGGTGTACAAAATATTGGCAAATCTCTATTGAGCCAACCAAGCACCGTGTGTATTTCTGAATGCATTTCTTCAAGATAGGCGAAATTCCAAGTAATTGGTTCGTTATGATAAACTCTATTACGGAAATTACGTATTTTATTCAAGGGTGCTGAAACATTCTGTCTCCTACGTTCTAATTTAGGCATAAAAGGAAATGCTCTACGAAGGTCTTTCCACAAAATTTTCTCATATTCCACATTCAGAAGCCTAACCCAAAAGCCTAAAGTCAGTTCCGCTACTACTTTTGAGGCATTAATAGGCTCTCCACGTTTCGTGATATGATTTATTGCGAGCGTGATTTCACGGTTCAAACTGTTTAAACCTGGGATTGCACTAAGCCTGGTGTGCCAATCTTTGGTTTTGAACATAGTAGAAAGCTCTCGGTTCAAACTATTTCGCAAGGCCACTTCCAAGATAGAAAGGATTGGGTAAAAGGCCTCTGAAGTATACAGGTTGGCGTAGTAATGCTTAAGCGACCTGCCTTCATCCAAATAAAGGTCAAAATACTTTTGAGTGCGTTCGTCAGAAAATACTTTTTGAAGAAACTTTTTGTTCATGTTAGATTTGGGATTATCTTTGTCCCATTAACTAAGAATAATTTGCAGTCCCGGTCTTTCCTCTCCCAGATATTAGATGCTGGTGTATGAAACCGGGTTTTTTATTTTTAGTAAGTATTTTCTTTAGCCCGCTCTCCAGGCCTCACGTGCCTCACTCATCGCCCAAGCCGCTCCGGCATTTTCAATAGCGTTAAACATCGGCAGCCACTCTGCCGGACCGGCACTTTGAGTCAAAATCTCGTGGCGGCGCATTTGCAGGATGATCTCTAAGGGATTAATCAGCACCGGGCATGCTTCCACGCAGGCATTGCAAGTGGTGCAGGCATGGAGTTCTTCAGGCGTGATGCGGTCAAACAAGCTCTTCCCATCATCATAACTTGCCAATTGCTGTTTCCCGCTTGCTATTTGCTGACCCGCTTCCTCCGCTCGATCGCGCACGTCCATCATCACTTTGCGAGGCGATAGTTTTTTACCCGTAATACTGGCCGGACAAACTGCGGTGCAACGGCCGCATTCGGTGCAGGAATAAGCCTGAAGGATATTGTTCCAGGAAAGCGAAAATACATCATTGGCTCCAAACTCAAGCGCGGCGTTTTGCACTGCTGGGGTTGGAGCACCTTCGAGGGGTTGCAACCCCATCATGGCCCTTACTTCAGATTGAATTTCAGGCATATTCTCCATGTGCCCTTTTGACGTAAGACGGGCATACCAAGTATTGGGAAAAGCCAGGATAATATGCAAATGTTTGGAATAAGGCAAATAACAAAGGAATCCGAACACCGTGAAAATGTGCAGCCACCAGCCAAATCGTTCGACGACAATTACCGCAGCGTCGCTCATTCCACCAAATAAAGCAGGCCCCAACCAGGTGCTTACCGCGAAATTCCCGGTAAGATGATAATGCTCTACGCCTCTTAATTGCAACACTTTGTCCCCACCGTTCATGCAGAATATTCCGATAATGAGGACTAGCTCGCCCAAAAGGATCAGGTTAGCATCCCGGGAAGGGAATCCTTTCATTTCAGGGTTTTGAAAACGCGCCACGCGAAGCAGGTTTCTTCTGGCCAAAAAGATAATCGTAGCCACAAATGCCAAGACCGATAACACCTCAATGCTGCTGATCACGAAAGTGTAAAACCCGCCGAGGTAAGGCGCGAAGAATCTGTGGGTACCGAAAATGCCGTCCACAACGATCTCGATTAACTCCACTTGGGTTACGACAAAGGCAACATACAAAGTCAGGTGTAGCACTGCCGGCAGCCAGTTTTTGAACATCTTTTGCTGCCCCATGGCGATTAAGAACACATTCCGCCAGCGTTGGGGTTTGTTGTCATTGATCTTTTCAGGCTTGCCCAGTTGGATATTTCGCCACACCCGGCTGAAGCCTTTCCAGGTAAACCAGCTTGCCGCACCAGCAACTAAAATAAAAAGGAGCGATTGAATCATAAAAAAAACGTTTCAGGGCACAAAATACAGCAAGAGCGTTGGACTTTTGCGAAGATTTCCGTTGTTTCAACGCTGTTATAAAATTTAGAAAGGATGCAAATACTTACCGACCGCCAGATCCGTCAAAAAATCCGTCGAATTGCAATCGAAATTCTGGAGCGCAATTACGGCGAGCCTGAAATTATCCTCGCCGGGCTCAACAACAACGGCTTGGGTTTTGCCCGTCTTTTACTGGCTGAATTGGAAGTAGTTGCTACCCAAAGCACAAAACTTACACTCACACGCATTCGGCTGAATCCTGCAAATCCGGTTGAGTATGCCCCTGAGGTAGAATTATCTGCTGACCAACTTCGGGGCAAATCCATCATAATTGTAGACGACGTGGCGAACACCGGGCGCACCATTTTTTATGCGGTCCAGCCGCTCTTGAGCGTGGTGCCTAAAAAAGTTGAGGTAGCGGTGTTGGTAGATCGTCAACATAAATCCTTTCCGATCAAAGCGGATTATGTAGGCCTCTCACTCGCCACAACTTTGCGCGAGGACATTGAAGTGCGCATTCGAGACGTGGAAGAAATGGCGGTGTTTTTGAGGTAAAAAATGGAGGAGGGATTGGGTTTGTCATGTCGTAGCGCAGCGGAGACATCTACACAAGCCAAGAGACTTCGAAATCCCTTTAAATCAAAGCTAGTTCCGTTGAGAAACGAAGCATTTTCATTGGACTTGGGTTGTGTGGATGTCTCCGCTACGCTGTAACATGAAAAACCCGTTCGGCTTTGCATTTGTGTACACACGCTAAATTTTAAAAATCTGCGAGGTTTCAAGCCTTTAGAGGTCAGCCTTCGACCTCGAAACTGATTTTCAAGTTCACACGGAACATCTGAACCTTGCCGTCTTTTATAGTAACGCTCTGATTTTGCACATGCGCCGAACGAATGTTGCGCACAGATTCTGAAGTTTTTACAACCCCTTTTTTAGTCGCGTCCTCCCAGCTAATAGCTGATTCACTGAGGATTTCAATTACTTTTAAAATTGCCATAGTAGATATTTGTTTAAAAGGTTAAACGGTTTGAGCACACTTGTTCTGCAAATATAAATAAATTTTGTCTCTGTTCGTAGTAAAATTGTCCAATAAATCGGCTAATCCTATCTAAACCCTGTTGCGATTGAGAAACCCACGCCTAGCACTTATTGCCGTACCCGATATGCCCACACGCCATTTACATTGCCCGAAACCAGCATATCCACCTCGTTAAGGCGGCAAAATTCGAAGGCTGTATTCCCCCCCAGCGGAAACCCAGGAACCGTATTGCCCTTATTGTCCAGCAACCAAACGCGTCGGCCTTGCTTGTTCACTGTTCCAATTTGATGGGCATTGGTAATAAACACAAGGTGCTGTTTTTCCGGAAACTGAGTCTTAAAAGTCTGAAACGCTCCCAATTTACCCCAACCGCCAACAGTCAAATTTTTTCCTTCCAAAACTGCCCATTCAAAATTGGCATCGCCACTCAATTGGCCAAACGCTGCAACACTTCCAGGCTTGCCAACTTGCATTGTGGATACCTGGCCCATTAAATCACAAGCAAAAATACTCCCACTCGAATTGCCACAATAGATGTGCGGCGCATTAGATGCTGCATCCACTTGCAAGGGCGTGTTGAATTCCCCAGCTCCGTTTGGGTTGTTTAGCTGCACCGGTTCGAAACGCAGGGCTCCATCCCGGCCAAAGACCGACAGCAGACCTCCTTCAGTCAATACGGCTAAATAATCCTTCCCCTTGTGTTGAAAATGGAGCATGGGTTGTCGCACTTTGCCTTTATCTGCCGCTGGCTTTTTAGCTGTTTTTGATTCGAAAGCAGGGATAGTCAGTCCATTCCAGCCGTCAAGCGGCTTACCCTGAGGCCCGAAACCGTAAATTTTGCCGTTTTCACAAGCCACGAAGTAGTTGAATTTTGTGTTTTGATCAAATTCAACCACAGTAGCACCATTGGTAGCTTTGGCTGATAATTTGAAGGGAAAACCATCCACATCATGCCCTTTTTCATTCAGGGTGTAGAGCTGCGTGGCTGTACTGAACGTGTAACATTTTGCTCCGTTTCCATAAAAATCAATACCACTAATCTCCGAAAGGATGCGATTGGGTAGTGCTCGATTCCAATCATTTGCGCCGTTTTGAGCATCCAGACAGTGCAGGTTGTTTTCCAGATCCTGAATGAGCACGAAGGTTTTGTTCGCTGCTTGTTCCACTAGATACGGCTGGGTAGCTACGGGCGCTGCAAACACAGATTTCCATAAAATATCCGTCTCCGCAAGGGGTTGAGAAATGGCTTGGCTGGTCAGTGTAAGCTCCATTTTTCGACCAAAACCGGGCTGTAGTTCAGCCCCAATAAAACCGGTCTTAGCAAACGATGCTTCCCCTTTTGTACCACACAGGTTCTGCAAAAGACTCGGCAGATAAACAGTATTCAACATAAACGAGGCTAGACCATTCTGGGCGTGTTTTTGTTGGAGTTGGAGGAAATCTACGTTGGCCGAAAGGGTCTGATTTACAAGATATTTATCCAAAAAAATCTCTAGCGAGGAGCGATCAGGTGCAAAAACAGCAAATCCGCCAACCAGTGCACAAACCGGGTTTCGAAACGCCTCATCATCGCCCAAAAGCGGCTTCAGCAGCGATGAACTTTGGAAGCTCAGCACCTCAAACATTTGATATGCCCCTGTCGTGCCGGGCAAGGTACCATGTGCTTTCCCAAAGGCTTGCAGCTTTTTGATCGCCATCGAACTGTCGCGCACAGCAAGCAGCAATAAGCGATCTCCCTTGAGCTCGGGAGAAAGTGGCTCCGTCACGGCAATTGCGGCTTCTGTGCCCACCCAGGGCTCCACGTATTGCTCGAAATCGCTGGAACGTTCTTCGCCAATTGTTCTAAAAAAGCCAGCAACATTGCCCAAACCAGCCCGGACTAAAAAAGCGGTATTGTCGGGCAAAAGGCTGTATATCAAGTTGCCCGGCGTTTGGCCCCAACTACTTAAATTACGGAGAAAGCCATTTGTTTCAGCTAAAGCTTTTAGCGATTTCCCATCCCATGAAAGCCCAAGCCATTCAACGTTTCGCGCCAGCAAATCGGGCAATTCGCGCCAATGGGCATTCATTTGACCGCGCCACTGCGCTGCAAGGGACGATGGGCGAATATGAATGCGCAGGGGCGACTCTGGCAAATCGCTGATATGGGGTCGATCAGCCCACCAATTATGCGGGTTTTCGAGTTGGGCGAGTGCGTCTTCGAGCAAAGTTGCCCGCCGCGAAAAGAGCAAAATTCGGCCAGATATTGTCACTTCAATTTGCTCGGTTTGGGAGAGGTGAACGTTGAAAATATCGTTTCCGTGAAATTGGTGGGGGAAATATTTGGGGCTTAGTTTATTGGTTTTAAGGCTTTTTTCCAGCTCAAAATCCGCGTCAAGTTCAAGCGCGAAAAGGGCATGGAGACTATCGGCAGGATGAAGTGAGAAGGCCGCAAGGGCTTTGTTCTTTGCAAAGGCGCGAAGCACATTGGGATCATGTCCAAAGAGTTTGAAGGCGGCATCTGCATCCTCAAAACAATGCTCAAAAAGCGTGCTGTGCAGCACTTCGCGCCATGGTGCGTCGGGTGTTTTGTCCGTCAAGATTTTAGCTCGAAGCAGTCCCGTACATTCCAGCAAGAGAGAAGTTTGGGCCGGCACGGCACGAAAAGCCCCTGCATTGCGGGGCAAAAAAAGAAATAGAAAGAGCGCAGCGAGGAGGATGCTGGTGAAGAGGAGGAGGATACGGCGAGGTAAAATGCCTGGTTTGGTTTCGATGCGCATGGGGACATTCTGATTTTAGGAACAGTGAAACGATACCGTTCCTCAGCCGAATCGGACTTTGTATGCTTTTTTTCCAGGGTCTGTTTGGACTTCGCATGTTGCATTTTTCAAACGGAATGGGCTCAAAATCAACCCGCCAAAAAGGAGGCATCCATTCGTAACCGGATATTCCTTGACTTCAAATCGTTGAACAGTTGGTTCCATACAAAAGGCCAGATTTGGAGGTGAAAATAAGTTTCATTCTAAAAAAGAGGCAAAAAGAACGTGCTGGGAGAAAATTTGCCAACTTTTCCCAAACCTTGCGCACCATTCCGAAGGCCCTTCAATGACGAACGACAAAATGTAATAACGAGGACAATATGATAAACTCTCCTTTTCTCCGTATCGGCGCCCTACTCGGCGCATTAGCCGTGGGCATCGGCGCTTTTGGAGCGCACGGCCTAAAACCACACCTTTCTGACTATCAAATCGCGATATTTGAAAAAGGCGTGCAGTATCAATTTTACCACGCGCTTGCCCTTTTAGTCCTCGGAATAATGTTCCAACATTCGCCTGAAAACAAATGGCTCCGGCGGGCAGGATGGCTTTTTGTAGCTGGAATCATCGGATTCTCTGGCTCGCTTTATTTGCTGGCTTGCCGCGATTTGCTGCCGTTCCCGGTCGGCTTTGCAGGGCCCGTTACGCCGCTTGGTGGCTTGTGTTTTTTGGCCGCTTGGGTGATTTTAGCTGTCTCAAGTGGTCGTGAGAAGTAGTTAAGTTAATTGCTTATCCGCATATTGTACAGTTAAAAGATTTCCGATATCCGATTACATGATTTCCGATTTTTGATTGGATTGAAGATTGAAAAATTTTGCAACCTGCTATTAATCAATCATTTCGTACAATAATCAGGTATGTATTGGGTATTACCTGTAAATCCTATTTCTGCCTTCTACCTTCAAATCAAAAATCGGAAATCATGTAATCGGATATCGGAAATCTTCTAACTGTACTACACGCCGATGGGAAATAAACAAAAAACAGGGCACTTGTAAATACAATGAATGCCTATCCAAAACTCAAGTTTCGTTCAACGTGTCATTCGTTGCGCTTTGCTAATTTTCCACTCTTCCGCCAGCCCTTGCCGCGCAGTTCCCAGACATAGATTCCGGCGGGAATATCGTTGAGGCGCAACTGGCCTTTTGTTCCAGAAAAATCTGCTTCCTGAATCAATTTTCCATTCAGATCAAAAAGCCTAAGGTGCGAATAATCAAGGTTTTGTCCTGAAATACTGAACTCCGCAAGCGCATGCGCTGGATTCGGCGAAACACGCACAAAAACATTGTCTTTGGGCTCCTGGATTCCCGATTCCGTCTTGAAATTGGCCGAGAATAACCCGTTGCCGTGTGTTGCAGCCACCACATAGCCGTCCGCGCGACGAACATCCACGAAATCTACCACATTGGCACCCATCTGATCCGCGCCTTCGAGTGTCCACACAGTACCAATCAGGCCGGTAGCATGAAGTTTTAGGGTATCGGCACTGTAAAGTCCCACACTGGTGCCGCAGAAATATTTAAGCGAGCCATTGTCCATGGGTAAAATACTTACCCAACGCAGCGAGGAACCTGGGCCAGTGCCGGCCAGATTAGCTTCCAGATTTCCAGCCACTTTTTTCCAGCTTGCCCCCGCGTTTTCACTAAGGTACATGCTGTATACCACGTAATTGGAATACACCAGGACCACCCGATCCGGATTGGTCGGATCAATGGCGAGGCAATTTATTACG
>Ga0209181_10007747_pt1 | contig 14618 bp, 14 predicted proteins | sample MAT05_FD_187208 | JGI IMG/M metagenome (GOLD analysis project Ga0209181, IMG submission 187208) | Freshwater microbial communities from Lake Fryxell liftoff mats and glacier meltwater in Antarctica - MAT-05 (SPAdes) (version 2) | ecosystem: Environmental > Aquatic > Freshwater > Ice > Liftoff... | reverse complement strand
TGCCCTGGCCCAGGCTGGCAGCGACCTGGCCCTGCAGGTTGGCCAGGATCGTGGCCGTCGAGTTGCCGACGCCTTGCACCTGCAGCCTTGCCGCCATTCGCCCGCTCAAGAAGGGGGTGCTCTGGGCTTGAAGACGGCGCAACCACTGCTCCACCTGAACGCCGGTGAAGCGCAAGTCGGCCTGCCAGCGCGCCACGCTGCTGGCAGGCGTGGTGCTGAGGCTGGTGCTGCCTCTGAGCTGGCCCCCGGCGACCTGGGCCTGGAGTTCAGCCAGGTTCAAAACGCCGCTGCGCAGCGTCAAGTGCGTGGCCAGGCCACGCAACGGCGCGATGACGGCGTCGTCGCCCAAGTCGAGTGTGGCGATCGCCACCTGCACGTCTGCGTCCATCGCGTTGAGCGCGCGCAGATCGAAGCTGCGATCGGGCAGCACTCGCCCAGGGCGGCCCGGTGCAGCCCGCAACGGGGCGCGCGACTTGTTCGGCACTTCGCCTTCGTCGAGCACCGTCGACAGCGCCGGCGTGTCAGTCGGTGGGGCGCCGCCGATCGCCGGGCCCAGATCTTTCAGGCGCAGCAGTTCACCGCCCAGGCGGCCGCTGAGCAGCGCTCGAGCCGATCGGGTGTCAAAGTTCAGGTCTGCCTGGAGCCTGCTGCCGCCGATGCGAGCCTGGGTCGTCAGCACCGTCCAAAGCCCGGCGTCGTGCGTGATCGCGGCGGCCAGGCGAAACGACGGCGTGCTGGGCAAAGTGACCCCCAGCACGTCACCGACGGCAGCCAGCGATGGGCCAAGCACCAGGATGCTGCCGCGCAAGGCGCGCGCGCTCAAGAGATCGGCGGCAACGCCACTGAAGCGGAACTCGGTGTCGCCCATTCGCCCCTGCAGCGCCAACGGCACCACTTCGCCGTCGTCCAGCAATGCAGTGCCGCCACCGGCCGTGGCACGCAGGAAGAGCGGCCGGTTACGCCAGCTGCCCTCGGCCTGGGCCGCGATCCGGCTGGCACCGCCCTCGAGTTCTTCACCTTGCAGCCGCACTTGCACATCGACGGCGGTGTAGGCGTCGCGGTAAAGGATGTCACCGTCCCCGAGCCGTAACAGTGCCACCCGCAGTGGCAACTCGTCCGGCGCAGCCGCATCCGCTGCCGTTTTCGGTGCCGAGGGCACCGCCGACCAACTGCTCCGACCATCGGCCAGACGCACCAGGTTGGCCTGCAAGCGACGCGCGCTGATCTCGCGCAGCAACCACGGCTGACCCGGTTCGTGTGACCATAGATCGCCCCACCGCCAGCGCACGAGAAGGGCTTCGGCGTCGAGCAAACGATCGACACCCACACCGGGGGCGGCGCCCATCTGGACCTGGCCGACGGCCAGACTGGGCCGCCAGAGCAACTGCAGACGAAAGGGCGCCTGCAGCGAAACAGGTGCCTGCACGCGCTTCTGTATTTGCTGTTGCAGCGGAACCCGAAGAAAGGGCCAGCCTGCCCATTCGGCCAAAAGCGTGGCCGACACCAATACCAGCAAGCTGCCAACAATCCAGGCAACCACGCGCAAGCCCAGACGGCGTCTGCGGGTGGCGCCGGCTCGGTCACCAGGAACTTCGGGGATGGGATTTACGGGTTGCATGTACTGCGATCGTGCTGGCGTGTCTATTCGAGCGATATCGGCTCCGCCCGCGAGCAGGCGTAGGCACAGGCCTACAGATCCCGCGTGTGATCGCGTGCGCGCGCCTTCCTGCATCGACGCAGCGCGGTCTGGCACGGCATTGAAGGTCTGGCGCAGTGCGGCGCCAGGTTGATGCCGGGCGTCAGACGCCGCTGCGGCGCACCTGCGCGCCAATCGCCTCGCTCAGTGCAAGCAAGAGTTCGTTCGGCGGGCACGGCTTGCTCAACACCTTGAACTCATGTGCAGTGCCCGCGACGGATTGACCGAATGCGGTGATCAACACCACCGGCAGCAGGGGTCGGAGCACCCGCAGCCGGCGGGCCAGCGCCAGCCCGTCCATCGCCCCCGGCATCATCACGTCGGACAGCACTGCGTCAAAGACCTGCCCCTCAGCGACCAGGTGCAGTGCCTGCGCCGCGCTGTCCGCACGCTGTATGCGCGCGCCATGCGCCTCCAGCAGCTCAGTGGTGATGTCGCCCAGCGCCGCGTTGTCCTCGACCAGCAACACGCGTGCGCCAGCAATCTGGCCCCTCATCGCCGCCTGGACATCAACTTCTGCGGGCATCGAGGCCGGAGTTGAGTCTGCGGGCTCGTAGACCGCTGGCAGCAGCAGCATGACGGTAGTGCCCAGCCCGGGTGTACTGTCCAGCCGCGCGGCGCCTCCTGACTGAGCGCAGAAACCGTGTACCTGGCTCAGTCCCAGCCCGCTGCCTTCACCCAGGCCCTTGGTCGTGAAGAACGGCTCGAAGGCATGGGCAGCGAGCTCGGGCGCGATGCCCGCGCCGTCGTCGCCCACGGTGACCAGCACATAACGGCCCGGCGCCAGTCCAGGGTTGAGGGACAAGTCGTCAGCATGGGCATCGCGCGCGCGCAAGCGCAACTCGCCGCCGTTGGGCATCGCGTCGCGGGCGTTCAATGCCAGATGGATGATGGCGATCTCCAGTTCGCTGGCGTCCGTATGCACGGCCGCGGTGCCACGAGCCACATGCACCGAAACCTTCACGCGCGAACCCAGGAAGCTGCTGAGCAATTCCTGCAGCTCAGGCAAGGCAAGACCCAGCCGCACTTGTTGTTGCTTCACTGACTTCCTGCCGGCAAAGCGCAACAGGTGCTGGGTGAGCTGACTGCCCATCTGAACCGCGCGCTGCGTGGCCGACAGCGGCACCTGCAGGTCCGCCGCAGCCGGATGGCGCTGTATCAGGTGGGCGCTGTTGCTGACCACACCCAGCAAGTTGTTGAGGTCGTGCGCCACGCCGGCGGTCAAGCGTCCGACTGCGGCCACGCGCTGGCCCTGCGCGGCCTGCTGCTCGGCAAGGCGGGTTCTCTCGACCGCGGAAGCCACTTGGCGCTCGAGTTCGGCGCGGTTGCTCCGGATGGTCCTGGCGGCTTCAGTCAGCGCCAGGTTGACCTCGTCGCATTCGACCAAGCCCGTGGTGTGAACCTGCACCGGCTGGCCCCTCTGCAGCTCGAGCACCGCGCGCTGGAGGCCTTGCACCGGATCCACGATACGCCGTGCCAGCCACAGCGCGCCGGCCACCGCCAACCCCAACAGCAGCAGCGCACCCACGCCGATGCGTACAGCGGCGTCGGGCAGCCGGCCCGCAAAGACTTCCACGGGCATGCCGAGAACATAGGTCCAACCCATCGGTGCGCGCGCGAAGAAGACTGTGGTGGGCTGCCCATCCAGCGAAACCGACTGGAACAGGGCCTCGGACCGATCTTGCAAGTGCTGGAGCAAGTCGGCGGTGGCAGGTCGGCCGACGTAGGTCGCCCCGCCGGGGTAGCGTGCGACGAGGGTGCCTTGGCCGTCGAGCACCGCGCCGACCGAACCGGGGGTGTGCGCCTGAGCGTCGATGACACGCTGCAGTTCGATCGGCAGGACCGTGATCACGAGTTCGTAAACCGTGACGTCGTCGCGCTGCACCGGCACCACGATCGCGGCGTGGGGCACGGAGGCGGGCGAGGTGTCTGGCGTCGTTCCGGGCGTGCCATCGATCCGTGCTGTTTCCGATGGCGGCATCCACAACGGTTCAATCCGCGTCGCCTGCGCCAGGGGGTGTGGCGGCAAGCTGCGGCCGGAGAAAGCGCCGCCGCGGGTGTCCACCAGTACCCGGTCGGCGCTGCGCAGCTCGAGCCAACCGTCCATACCCCGCATCGCCCGCCGCGCCTGCTGCTCAAAGCTTGTCAGCCGTTCGGCGTCGGCCGGCACCGGTCCGTCCAACCAGTTCGACTGCGACAGCACGCTCGCAATCGTCACGCGACGCATCAGTTCGCCGTCGATGACCTGGGAGAGGGCGCGCCCGGTTTCGCGCAATGTGCGTTCGTTGGCCTCGCGTTCGGCGCTGAAGGTGGAGCTGATCAACCATGCCACACCGAGCATGGCGGGCAGCAGCGTGGCGAACACCAGCAACAGGACGCGGGATCGGATCGAGAGAAGCATCGAGGAAGTGAGTGGCTCCGGTCGGCGGCGCGAACGCGAGCCATGAAGATTACTCGACAGCATGCGAAGTTTCATGCGCTGGGGCGCCTGCAACCGTGAGGCGACAGCAGGACGAGCTTCGGCAGATCGCGCTTTGTTCACTGCGCACCTGCAGTGCGCCTGGGCGAGATGGGCTCACGGGCAAGTGTCGTGCCCAGTCATCTCGCGCCCCTTGCGCCGCCACTCGGGCGGCTGCCGGCTGCGCGGCCGCCGCCGATGGGACCCACAGGATCGGCATCTTCATCTTCAGCGCCACCGGGTTCGACGTCTGAATCGGTTTCGTGCGCATGCTCAGTGCTGATTCCGGGTTTGTGGTCGTCGGTGGGGTGGGCAAGGATGGCGGTGCGGCCAACTTTTGCGGCGCTGCGAGTGGGCATCTGCGTTCTCCGAAGTGACAGGGTTGAGGCGGGCGTTGGCAAACGCTGTGCCCTGTGGGGTCTGGGCCAGGTCCGACCCCGCGGCCCCCGGCGGCAGACCTTGCCGCAAACCAGGGGTTCGGGCCCGCATCTCGGTAAATCTCGCCACTTGCTGCCAGCACGCTGGGGCGTACCGGCGCCCGGTGCGCCGGGCGGTCTCCATGGCGGCCGGGCACGCCCAAGTGCGCCGTGACTGTGCGAAGCCAAGCCCGGCATGGGTATTGCAATGCGAATTGAAGTGGCTCGCGGTATCGGCAAGGCCCGCAGAGACATCAGCCCCACGACAACACCCACGAGGACTTGCTCCATGACCATGATGGATATGCGCGCCGATCACCGGCAGAGCCAGACCATGTCGCCCCGTCTGCAGCACGCGGTGCGGCTGTTGCAGATGTCCTCGTTGGACTTCGCTGCCGTGGTGCGCGACGCTTTGGACAAGAACCCGTTCTTGGAGACCGAAGACGGTAACGAGGGCGGCGCGATGATCCACGCCGACGCCCCCACCCAGTCCACCGCGACATCGAACGCGCCGGGCCAGCTCTTTGACGGGCTGGACTTCGGCGAGGCCCAAGGCTCGGCTGACGGCAGCCATGGCACCGACGCTGAGAGCAGCACCTACGACTCTGCAGATGATCCGTCCGCGGGTTACGAAGGCGGGACCGCAGACGGCCAGCACCACCCTGCCGACGCGAGCGACCGGGATCTGTGGGGCATCGACAGCGGCAGCGGCAGTGGCAGTGGCACGCGACGCACCGACGACGGCGAGTTCTCCGCGTTGGACATGATGGCGGTCGAAACCTCGTTGACCACGCATCTGCACGGCCAGTTGAACGTACTGCCATTGCCGCCGCGAGACTTGCTGCTGGCCCGGGTCGTCGTGGAGTCGCTGGACGATGATGGCTATTTGCGCACGCCATTGGACGAACTCATCGACGTGGCAGACACCGATCCGCCCTCGTCGCCCGAAGAGATGCAGATAGCGCTGCGACGGGTTCAGTCACTGGAGCCCGCCGGTGTCGCCGCCCGCAGCGTGGGGGAGTGCCTGCAACTGCAACTGCCGGCGGTGGACTGCCCGCACGTGCGCGCTTTGGCCAGGACGATCCTGTCTGCCCACCTCAAAGCCCTGGCCGCGCGCGACACCACCGGACTGGCCCGGCTGCTGGGCCACACGCCGGCGCGAATTGAAGAAGTGTGCGAGCGAATTCGCCGCCTCGACCCGCGCCCCGGCTGGCGCTACGGTTCCAGGCAGGTGGCGTATGTGGTGCCCGACGTGACCGTTCGCAAGCTTCGTGGCCAGTGGACGGTGCAACTCAACCCGGCGGTGGTGCCCAGGGTGCGACTGAACCGGATCTACGAACAACTGTTCCTGCGGCATCGCAGCCCGCAGAACACGCAAATGGGCGAACACCTCAACGAAGCCCGCTGGACCGTGCGCAATGTCGAACAGCGCTTCCTGACCATTCTGGATGTCGCCAATGCCATCGTGCGCAAACAGACCAGCTTTCTGGAGTACGGCTCGATGGCGATGAAGCCGCTCGGCCTGAAGCAGATCGCCGATGAGCTGGGCATTCACGAAAGCACGGTCTCGCGGGTCACCAACAACAAGTACATGTCCACGCCGGTGGGGGTGTTCGAGCTGAAGTACTTTTTCTCGCGCGCCATGCCCACGGCCAATGGCGGCGCCTGCTCTGGTGTCGCGATTCGCGGCGTGCTCAAGGACATCATCGAGGCAGAGAGTGCTGACGAGCCGCTCTCCGACGCCGACATCACGCGGCAGTTGGCGAAGCAGGGCCTGGTGTTGGCGCGGCGCACCGTCACCAAGTACCGGCAGATGTTGAAGATCGATGCGGTGGATCGTCGCCGCCGACATGCCGCCACCGCCTGACAACGGCTGGGCTGCGGCTTCGGCGGGAGTGGAACTTGCCTGGGCAAGGCTTCCACCACCAGCCCGCAAGAAGGACGCCCATGCGCGCACTCACCTACCACGGCAGCAAGGACGTTCGCATCGAGAACGTCCCCGACCCGCAGCTGCAGCACCCGCAAGACCTGATCCTGCGTGTCACCGCCACGGCGATCTGCGGCTCTGACCTGCACCTGTACCGTGGCAAGGTGCCGGGGCTGGAGACTGGCGACATCCTCGGCCATGAATTCATGGGCGTGGTCGAGGAGGTCGGCGCCGACGTCAGCAAAGTGCAGGCCGGCGACCGTGTCGTGATTCCCTTCGTCATAGCCTGCGGCACGTGCTTTTTCTGCGACCGCAAGCTGTTCTCGGCCTGCGAGACCACCAACGACAGCACCGGCATGGCGATGAACAAGAAGAGTCTGCGGCCCCCGGCGGCATTGTTCGGTTTCACCAAGGCCTATGGCGGCATGCCGGGCGGGCAGGCCGAATACGTGCGCGTGCCGATGGCCAACACCGGCCCGCTGAAAATCCCCGACGCGTTGAGCGATGCGCAGGTGCTGTTCCTGTCGGACATCCTGCCCACCGGCTACCAGGCGGTGCTCAACGCCGAGGTCGGCCCGGGCAGCACCTTGGCGATCTTCGGCGCCGGACCGGTCGGTTTGATGGCTGCAGCCAGCGCGCGCATGCTGGGCGTGGAAACCATCTTCATGGTCGATCACCACGACTACCGGCTGCAGTTCGCCGCCGACACCTACGGCGTGCGCCCCATCAACTTCGACCAGGTCGACGACCCGGCGGAACAGATCATTGAAGCAACCCAGTTCCGCGGTGTCGACGCCAGCATCGACGCCGTCGGTTTCGAGGCCAAGGGCAGCACGCTGGAGACCGCGCTGACGAACCTGAAGCTCGAAGGCAGCAGCGGGCAGACGCTGCGCCAGTGCATCGCGGCCACCCGCCGCGGCGGCATCGTCAGCGTGCCCGGGGTCTACGCCGGCTTCATCCACGGTTTCTTGATCGGCGACGCCTTCGACAAGGGTTTGTCGTTCCGCATGGGCCAAACCCACGTGCAGCAACATATGCCGCAATTGTTGGAACACATTGGCAACGGCCGGCTCAAGCCGGAGGCCATCATCAGCCATCAGCTCCCTTTGGAGGACGCCGTGCGCGGCTATCGGATGTTCGACAAGAAGCAGGACGACTGCCGCAAGGTGGTGTTGACGCCGGCAACGCCGGCAGGCGCGCGGCTTGCCACTGCCGTGGCTCCCTGACACTTTTTTTGGAGATACCGCATGACAGCAGGCAACCACGAACGCCGTGAAGACGGCTCGAACTACGGCATGACCACGGCGGGCCAAAGTGGCAGCACGGTCGCAGACAGCTCCACCCCAGGCAGCCGCACCCCCGGTGACGACGGCTACCTGACGGGCCTGTTCCCCGACCGCGACAGCGCCGAGCGCGCCTATCAGGGTGCCGTGGCTCGCGGCTACAAGTCCGACGACATCAACTTGGTGATGTCCGACGACACCCGCAAACGCCATTTTGGCGAAACGGGCTCCTTGGGAGGGCGCGAGACCGAACTCGGCACCAAAGCGGCTGAGGGCGCGGGCATCGGTGCCGGCATCGGCGGCACCTTGGGCGCCATCGCCGCGGCAGTCACCGCAGTCGGCACCAGCATCGCACTGCCGGGGTTGGGCCTTGTCATCGCGGGGCCGATCGCCGCCGCGCTGGTGGGCGCCGGCGCGGGTGGCATCACCGGCGGATTGGTGGGTGCTCTGGTCGGCATGAACATCCCAGAAGAGCGCGTCAAGGAGTACGAAGCAGGCATCAAAAAGGGCGGCATCCTGATGGGCCTGCGTACCAGGAACGACGATGACGCCTCACTGCTGGAACACGATTGGCGCGGGGCCAACGGGCAGTCGGTTTACCGGTAACACCTGCGAGACGAAGACCTCTCCGTCCTCCGGGCCCGCCTGTTCGTCGGCTTGACGCCTGAGCGGGCCCGGCTTACATTCGGATCATGCATGCGATCCGAATTTCTGCCGGCAGCGCGCTGCCCCGCAACCTGGCGTTACAGCAAGGCCTGATGACGCTCTTCGCGCGCAGCGCCGCCATGGGCGTATTGCCCAGCAGGCCGCTCGTGGCGCTCGACAACGGCGCGGTGCGCGGCCTGGTGGATGCCTGGCAGCAAGCCGACCTGCTGCAGTCGGCCGCAGTCGACCTGGCACCGTTGCTGCGGCAGTCGGCCGCCGACCTCGACCCCGCCACCGCCAAGCAGATGAGCGCGGTAGTGGCCCGCTTGGCCGACACGCTGGAAGAATCGCCTTCGCCCGCCACTGAATGGGCTCCCATGCGCGAGCTTTTTGGCGACGAGCCCCTGTGCGCGCTGCTCGGCGTGGCCGAGGCCTCCCTGCGGCGTTATGCCGCCGGCACCCGAACCACGCCGCAGCGCACCGCCGAACGGCTGCACTGGCTGGCCATGGTCGCCGCGGACCTGGCAGGCGGCTACAACGATTACGGCATCCGCCGCTGGTTCGAACGGCCCCGCAGCCAGCTGGACGGTGCAAGTCCACGCCAGCGGCTGGGCGCTGACTGGGGCGTTGACGGCGAAGCCGCGGCCAGCGTGCGCGCGCTGGCCGCGGCATTGCTCGGCGCCCAGCCGCTGGCCACCTGACCCGCACGGCGCAGGCGTGCGCACCGGCTACCGCCACTGCGACCCGCGTTTCCCGTTTCTGTGGCACGGCGCCGGGCAGCCGGCCGCACGCTGGCACGGCAGCGGTGAAGGCCCGGCGCACTACTTCGCCGACACGCCAGTGGGCGCCTGGGCCGAATTCCTGCGGCACGAGGGCATCACGGACGCGTCTGATCTGGCGGGTGTGCGTCGTTCGCTCTGGGCGGTGGAACTGCCCGACCTCGACGAAGCGCGCTGTGGGCGGCCGGCGCTGGCGGCGCGGCAGTTGTTCGGCGGGTTGACCAGCCATGCAGCCTGCCAGGCCGCGGCGCGGGCACTTCGCGCCGCCGGCGCCACAGAGATCGAAGTGCGCGGCGCCGCGCTGCTGCCAGGTGCTGCCCGCGGCTGGCAGGCCGACCCCCTGCCGCGCCCGGCCACTGCCGCGCGCGACGGTCGGGTGTGGGTGCTGTACGGTGAGTGCGCCGCGGTGGGCTGGCCGGTGGTTGACGGCGGGGCGCCGCCCGCGGCAGCATTGGGGCTGGTCAGGGCGCTGTGAGAGTCCGCAGCGCTGGCGTCGGTCATGGCAGCAGCTTCACGGCCTGGGGTGCCGCTGCCGCCCGCTCCACGGTTGGCTGAATGACCGATTCCTTAGCGCCGCTGCATCCGCAGCCACCCTTCCCACAAGCCATTCAACGACGACATCCACAACCGCAACGAGCTTGGCGACCGATGCGGCGCGGCGAACCTCACCAGCCACGGCAGCGCGACCGACACCGTGGCTGCTGCCGCGCCAGGACTCACTTGCCGCTTGAACCGCGCCGGCAGGAGCGGCCACACCAGGCCAATCACCGCGTTCCAAGGTACGGCAGTCAGCAGACCAACAGCAGCCACCCCCCGCATCCGCCAATTCGCAGTGTGTCGGGGGTCCCGTCCGCGCCCGAACTGCGTGCGTCGCGCTCCGCCACGGCGGCGCACCAACCACCACGCGCCGAAGGCCGCCAGGCCCACGCCTCCGGCAATTGCCAACGGTCTGAGCAGGCGCCTGGGTTGCACAGCGGCATGCACACGGGTACGTATCGCGATCGCGCCCGTCCACAACCGCTCCTCACGGGCGATGAGCCGCAACTCGACCTGCTGGATGCGGTCTTCGAGCGTTGGCCTTGGGCTTTCAGTGCGCGGGCTGGGGGACATGCGTCGAGCCGGTAGGGGGATGGGTGGGGGGCTGGGCATCCAGCGGATCAGGCATGGAGGCGCGGGGTGATGGCGTGAACGACAAATGCCGGCGTGTCGCTGGCAGGTCCAATTGCGGCCATTGCAGCGTCGCCTGCCAGACAAGCACTGCGGCGGCCACCACATTCACGGCGAATGCGATCAGCAAGGCGCCCCACTGCACCAGGCCCAGATGCACCATCAGGCTCACCAGCAGCGCCCAGAGCAGAGCCCAGGCTGTCATGGCCATGAGTGCCGCGGCCACGCTCAATACCAGCATGGTCACCAGTGCGCGAGCGGCCCGCTTCACCTCCAGCCCCATCAACTCCAGGCGGTCTCTCAGCAGACCGGGCAGGTCACGCCAGAGCGACAGCGCTTCTTGCGCCAGAGGTGGCAGGGCTGTCGGTGACCTTTCAGCCCCAGGCACGGCACTCACGGCCGACCTAGCGGGTGACGCGCGCGACAACCATGCCCACAGCCAGGGCTGCGAAAACGGCTGCCAACGGATGCTCACGCACGGTGGCGCGCAGGCTCTCGGCCCACTCTTCGCTGACATCTCGCGCCAGCACGGCGCGCTCGCTGACGGCGTCACCTGCCACGGACATCCCCTCTTGCAGTTTATGCACATGGGGTGCAGCGGTGTCGGCAAGCCGGTCGATCGTCTGGTGCGCACCTTGCACAACCCGAGACAGCAAGTCGCCGCCGTCACGGGCAGCGCCTGTGCCGACTGACGGCGGTGCGGTCGGGTTGTGGTCATGGCCGGTGCCGTTACCGGCCGCCTGGATCGGCATCGTCGGGGAGAGGGTGTCTGTGTTCATGGTGAAGTCCTGGTGATCGAGTTGCAGTTCAAATTTCATGGGTCGGGTCAGTTCTGGTCAGCGCGCGGTGCCGCGCCGGACCATATTGACGATGCCCAAGAGGATCACGGCGCCGAGCAAAGACACGACGAGTGCGCCGATGCTGAATACGTCCTGATTGATGGTGGGCACACCGACCAACGGCGAGATGATCCACCCGCCAAGCGTGGCGCCAACGATGCCAACGACCACGTTGAGGATCACGCCCTGCTGTCCATCGGTCCGCATGATCATGCTGGCGACCCAGCCGATCAAGCCACCTACAACCAACCAAATGATGATGTTCACGTTCCAAGTCCCTTTGAGTGCGGTGGCCGGCGGCCCCGTCGGACAGGTACAGGGCAATTCCGGTGCCATGCTGCATCACGCAGGCCGTGAGACCGGCTCCTGAACCCACGCTGAACTATTTGCCGCAATAGCTTCTGTCGCCGGCGGTAAATGGGCACGCATCCGTCGCTCGTGGCCGCCGTGTGCGCCCAGGCGGCCCGCCCTTGAAACAAGCGCACTGGTCGGTGCGTGACCCGTCGCCGGTATCCACACAGGTGCAGTCACGACGTGTCATCGGCGGAACTGCTTGGAGGCAAAGGCCCACACCATGCGCGACGCGTCGGGGCCCTGTGCATTGCTGAAGGGTTCCTTGGCGGCGCCACCGCTCCAGGCATGGCCCAGGCGCTCGATATCTGCGAGCGTGGCCACGGTCCTGCCGTTGCGCCTGAAGTCAGTGATCTTCATGGCGAAGCGTCTGCCACGCTGGACGCTTCGCTCCGCGCTTGCCCGCGCGCCGCCGGCTTCCGCCCACACCTGCGCTGCGGCACGCCCGTTGCGCACGTCCACAACGGTATCGATCGTGCCGTGAATCACCAGCAGCGGCGGCAACGCTGCTGTCCCCTTGGCGGGCGCAGCTTGCAACGGTTCTGTTTCACGCCGCCCCTGCATCGCGCGCATCGCCGTCAAGGCCGAGTTTGCTGTTCCTGGCGGTATGCCGGAATGCATGACCACGGCCTTGAAGCGCTCGGGGTACCGCGTTGCCATCAATGCCGCCATGCTGGCGCCGGCCGAAAGCCCCGCCACCGCAACTCGATTGCGGTCTACCGAGTGCAGCACGCAGACCTGTTCGACCGCTGCCATCACCAACGCCGCTTCATCGTAGGCGCGCCCGGACTGGGTAGCGAACCAGTTCCAGCAGCCATGCCGGTTGGCCAGCCTGTCCTGCTCGGGGTACAGGACGACGAAGCGTTCACGCGCAGCGATCTGGTTCATGCGCGTGCTGGCGGCAAACGCGCGGGCGTCCTGTCCACAGCCATGCAGCATCACGATCATGGGTAGCTGTTCCTTGGGCTGCAGCCCCGGCGGGCGGTACAGGCTGTAACGCCGCGCACCCGCGGTCCCGATCGCGACACCCGACGACCAAACCCCTGTGCCCGGCTTTGGGCTGGCCCGGGCCTTGGTGGACTTGGCCACGGACAGCAGCAGCGGGGAACGGGAGGCGGTCTGGATCTTCTGAGCTGAACCCCGTTTGAGCGGCGGCCGACCTGCTTTCAAGAACGCTGCCAGGGTGCGGGCCGCGCTGCTCGCCCACATCGACTTCCAGGTGCGTCTCACCGCGCAGCGCAACAACGAAGGAGGGGTGCGGCGCGTCGGCCTGGAGCGCTGGAAAATGAGTTGAACATCGTCGCGCTGCGGTGGCAGATCGGCTGGGAAAGCGGCATCCGTGAATCCAAGAGCGGAAGAATCGGCGTCAGCGCGGCATGCGGCGCTTGCGGGCGGCAACGGGAGGTTTGGGGCTCGCGTTGATCCAGAACTCAGTGACCTGGTGCGTGGCGGCTGTGGCCGCCGCCGCAACGGCGTGCTGGCTTTCGCGCTTCACAGCGGCCTTGACCTGCCCGCGCGCGTGGCCCATGACCTTGTGTGCACTGCTGAGCCACATGCTCATGAAAGGGTTCTTCTTTAGCCAGGGGTTGTTCATATTGTCCTTCCAGGGTATGGCGGCAGGGAGGTGCAGTGGTCAGGGCGCAGCTTGGCGTCAATTCACGAAGAGCGCAATCAAGATGATGATGGGAATGGGAATGCCGAGAAAAAGCAGCAGCAGTGAGCGCATGGCGGTCTCCGAAAGGTGGTTGCAGGGCAGTGGCCGGGCCCAGGGTTCAATTGTCCCGAAGGCGGCCACCGTACGTGGCTGCCAGACTGGCAACAAATGCGCCGACCAGCAGTGACACGAAGAGCCAGAGTGCCCCGTAAGCAGAGGCCTTGCGCGCCTTGTCGGCAGCATCGCGCGCGGCGACTTCGGCATCGCGAAACTTGGTCTGCGCACGGCCATAAACGTCGTTGACGCGCTTCTCGGCCTCCTGTTGCGACAGACCGGTGCGCTGTGCCACGATCTGGCCCACCTGGCGAATGTCCTGGGGCGGCAGAGGCTCGGCGCGACTCACGTTCATGAAGATGCGGCCGATTTCCGCGCTTTCCCTGCTGAGCCCGCGCTCGACCGCATCACCAGCCATGGCCTCGCTCGTGGGCGCAGTGGCCGGAATGGCCGGAGAGGCCGGAGAGGCCGGGTCGCGTCGGAACAATGAGTCGACGAAGTAGCCCATCGGCCCGCTGTCGCCGCCCTCGGCTGATCGTGACGGGGCAACGGCGCCTCCGAGCATCGATGTCGCCGTGCCGGCGGCAGCACCCGCGACGGCGGCGCCGGCTTGTGCACCACCACTCAAGATCGACCCGATGACCGAGGTCAGCAGGGCCGCCGTCGAAAGGGTGGCCACGGCCCAGGCGAGGAACCCGTGCGCGGTGTCACGAAAGTAGAGCTCATCGCTGTGCGTCCCGATCCATTTGGTTCGCAACCGCCCAGCCAGGAAGCCGCCCATCGCTGACGCCAGCAATTGCGTCAGCGTCAACCAGACGATCGTGGACACACCGAAGGTACCAGCGCCGATGCCGTCGCGTGCCCACGGCGACACCGTCGACAAGCCGAGCCCGACGCCAAGAATGAGCAGGATCAATGACAGAGACGCAGCGGCCGCTGCGCCCGCTGCAATGGCCCCCCAGGAGACCGCGCTGGCCAGCGACTGCGGGCTTACATCGGCGCCGCTGGAGGCCAAGCGCGGGCGCACTGGATCGGCGGCAGATGAAGGGTATGAACTGGACAATGGAGACTCCTCAGAACGCGTGAGAACGAGCGACGCCGACGCAGCGCCAAGGACGGCATCGCCATGAACGACGACGAGTCTTGGCAGACCGCGGTGAATTAACGCCGTGCTGCGCTTGGGCAAACTGCGTGCCTGCGTTTACGCGCCGAAGGGCGGCCTTCCGCTTCCTCGCGTCATTGCAACAGTTCAGCGATCTTGGAAAGCAGCACGCGGTTCCACATCATGCCAATGCGGCTGCTGTCGACTTCCATGTCGCGGACCAGCCAGTAGCGATTGTCATTGCAGC
>Ga0209181_10007746_pt1 | contig 14618 bp, 9 predicted proteins | sample MAT05_FD_187208 | JGI IMG/M metagenome (GOLD analysis project Ga0209181, IMG submission 187208) | Freshwater microbial communities from Lake Fryxell liftoff mats and glacier meltwater in Antarctica - MAT-05 (SPAdes) (version 2) | ecosystem: Environmental > Aquatic > Freshwater > Ice > Liftoff... | reverse complement strand
TGATACCAAGCAACATCGGCTCGGCAACTGCTGGATGCCCGCCACGTTCCATCACGCGAGCATTCTCGCGCTCGAAGAGATGCTTCTCAACCTGCTCATCCGCCAAGAAGTTGGTATCCCCCACATCGCGGATCCGAACCCGGCGCAGCATCTGACGCACAATCACCTCAATGTGCTTGTCGTTGATGCCAACACCTTGCAAGCGGTAAACCTGCTGGATTTCGTTCACAAGCCAAGCTGCCAGCTCTTTTTCACCCTTCACACGCAAGATGTCATGGGGATTCGCGGGACCGTCCTGGAGCGGATCACCGGCACGCACCTGATCACCAGGTTGCACCTGAATGTGCTTGCCCTTGGGAATCAAATACTCGCGTGCCTGATCCTGCTGGAGCCCGCCGTCGACGGCCATCGGAGTGATGACCACTTTTCGCTTGCCCTTGGTGTCCTTGCCGAAGTCGACCACGCCGTCGATCTCGCTGATAATCGCGTGATCTTTAGGCTTTCGCGCTTCGAACAGCTCGGCAACACGCGGCAACCCACCGGTGATGTCCTGCACCTTCGTCGTGTCGCGGGGAATACGCGAAATGGCTTCTCCAGGTGTGATGGGCTCGCCGTCCTGCGCCACAATATTCGCTCCCACTGGCAGCAAGTAGCGTGCGTCAAGCTCGGTACCCGGCAACTTCACCGGCTCACCTGTCACTGGATCAATGATGCTGATGCGAGGGCGTAGATCACCGGCGCGCGACTCGATAACGATCTTGCGCGATAGACCGGTGACTTCGTCCACCTTTTCCATCACGGTCACGCCTTCAACTAGGTCGCCATACTGCACCGTACCGCCGACCTCGGTTAGAATCGGAGCTGCAAATGGATCCCACTCGGCCACGGTTTGGCCAGCAGGTACCTTGGCGCCATCGACGGTTAGAAGAACTGCGCCGTACACCAGGCGGTGATGCTCTCGCTCACGCCCGGTCTGATCCATCACCACGAGTTCGCCGTGTCGATTCATCACAACCACGGCGCCATCCTTGCGACGAGTGAGCGACGCATTGCGGATCGCCACGGTGCCCTCGGTTCGTGTCTCAAGTGAGCTTTGCTCAATCTTACCGCGCGCTGCCGCACCGCCAATGTGGAAGGTGCGCATGGTGAGCTGAGTTCCAGGCTCGCCAATCGATTGAGCCGCGATAATTCCGACGGCTTCACCGATATTGACGCGATAACCACGCGCCAGATCTCGGCCATAGCACATGGCACAGATCCCGCGACGCGTCTGGCACGTCAGCGCAGAGCGAATCACGACCTCCTCGATTCCAGCCTCTTCTATCAATCGCACGCGATCTTCGTCGAGCTCGACATTCGCCTCAACGAGCAGATCGCCCGTCAACGGATCAACCACATCTTCGAGCACGACTCGACCCAAGATGCGATCGCCCAAAGGCTGAATCACCTCTCCGGCCTCTTCGAGCTTCGTGACCCGAATGCCGTCGAGCGTCCCGCAATCAAACTCCGAAACTGAGCAATCCTGCGCGACGTCAACGAGACGGCGTGTCAAGTAACCCGAGTTCGCCGTCTTCAGAGCCGTATCCGCGAGACCCTTTCGAGCGCCGTGTGTCGAGATGAAGTACTGCAACACGCTTAGACCTTCGCGGAAATTGGCAGTGATAGGGGTCTCGATGATTTCGCCCGAGGGCTTAGCCATCAAACCGCGCATAGCAGCCAACTGTCGCATCTGTTGCGTAGAGCCACGAGCGCCAGAATCCGCCATGATGTAGATCGGGTTGAAGCTCAGCTCTTCGCTTTGCTCACCTGTCTCAGGATCCGTGGCCGTCTCCTTGCTGATCACGCTCATCATTTCTTCGGTGACTCGATCGGCAACTCCTGCCCAGATGTCGACCACCTTATTGTAGCGCTCGCCATCGGTGATCAGGCCTTCCTGATACTGATCTACGACTCGTTCCAGCTCGCGCTGCGCGCCATCAATCAGCTCCTTCTTCTTGTCCGGAATCACCATGTCATCCATGCAGACGGAGCAACCGGCTTGGGTTGCCATGGTGTAGCCAAGCGTCCGCAAACGGTCTGCGAGCAGCACCGTCTCCTTGTTCTTGTGTTTGCGATAACAAGCGTCAATCAGGCCAGAAAGTGCCTTTTTATTGAGAACCTTGTTCGCGTAATCAAACGGGATATCGGGCGGGAGAAATTCGCTGACCAATACGCGGCCTACGGTTGTCTCGACCAGTTGCGTACGCGGTACCCCGCGCTCATCCTTATCACTGATACGCACTAGAATAGCCGCATGTAGCGTGACCGCTCCGTTGTCGTACGCCATCCGAACTTCCTCGGGCGAGGCGTAGACGCCACGGAGCATGCCGTCGAGCTTGCCGGTGTTCGCGTCGTACTTGAGTGTGCCTTCACGGTAGCACCCGGGCGCATACTTGCGCATGCGCGTCGCGTAGTAGAGCCCAAGCACGATATCCTGCGTAGGATTGATGATCGGACGACCGTTAGCGGGCGACAGGATATTGTTCGTGCTCATCATGAGCACGCGCGCTTCCATCTGAGCCTCGACACTGAGCGGAATGTGCACCGCCATCTGGTCGCCGTCGAAGTCAGCATTGAACGCGGTGCAAACCAGCGGATGCAACTGGATTGCCTTGCCTTCGATGAGGACAGGCTCGAACGCCTGGATCCCAAGCCGATGCAGCGTCGGTGCACGATTCAACATCACCGGATGTTCGCTGATGACCTCGTCCAGAATGTCCCAAACCTCGGGACGCTCCTTCTCCACCATCTTCTTCGCGCTCTTGATGGTGTTGACGTAGCCGTGCTCTTCGAGCTTGTTGTAGATAAACGGCTTAAACAGCTCGAGCGCCATCTTTTTCGGCAGACCACACTGATGCAGCTTGAGGGTTGGGCCCACAACGATCACGGATCGGCCTGAGTAATCGACGCGCTTTCCGAGCAGATTCTGCCGGAACCGACCTTGCTTACCCTTGAGCATGTCGCTCAAGCTCTTGAGAGGCCGCTTGTTGGGTCCAGTGATCGTCTTTCCGCGACGACCATTATCAAACAGAGCATCCACTGCTTCCTGCAGCATGCGCCGTTCATTACGGATGATGATCTCGGGAGCGTTGAGCTCAAGGAGCCGCTTCAAGCGATTGTTGCGGTTGATCACGCGCCGATACAGATCATTCAAATCGCTGGTTGCGAATCGACCACCATCGAGTGGCACCAACGGACGGAGATCCGGGGGCAATACCGGAATAACGGATAACATCATCCACTCAGGACGATTCCCGCTACCGCGAAATGCTTCCAGCACTTTGAGGCGCTTGGCGTACTTCTTTCGCTTCGCTTCGCTGGCTGAGCCCTTCATTTCTTCGCGCAAGCGCTCGCACATGGCGTGCACATCAACACGCTTGAGCATTTCTAGAACGGCCTCGCCGCCCATTCCAGCCTCGAACTTATTTTCGCCGTACTCGTCGAGCAGCTGCGCGTAGCGCTCCTCGGAAAGCAACTCGCCGAGGGAAAGCTCCGTGTCCATCGGATCGATCACCATGAAGGCTTCGCAGTACAAAACCTTCTCAAGATCTTTGAGCGTGAGATCCAGCACGTTCCCGATGCGGGACGGCAGACTCTTCAGAAACCAAATGTGTGCAACCGGTGTGGCCAGATTGATGTGTCCGAGGCGCTCACGACGCACCTTGGACTGGATCACCTCAACGCCGCACTTTTCGCACACGATCCCGCGGTGCTTCATGCGCTTGTACTTGCCGCAAATGCACTCGTAATCCTTAACGGGGCCAAAGATCTTGGCGCAGAATAAACCATCGCGTTCAGGCTTGAACGTTCGGTAGTTGATGGTTTCGGGTTTTTTGACCTCGCCGTGGGACCATTCGCGAATCTTCTCGGGGCTTGCGAGCGAAATACGCATCGCCGAAAAAGAGAGCGGATCTTTGGGCTTCTCGAAGAAAGAGAAGATGTCACGCATGGGAGCCTCCTAGAGTCGTCAATTTGCAAGAGCTTTGGATCTGGGACACGTGAGCAAGACTCACGTGAATGCTGATAATTTTAGCTTGGGAATGCTGACGGAGCCTACGCACTGCCATCATTCCTCCGCCGCGTTCGACAAGCCGGGCGTCTCGATGAGCTCTACGTTTAAGCAGAGGGACTGAAGCTCCTTGATGAGCACATTGAAGCTCTCCGGAAGCCCAGCTTCGAGCGAGTACTCACCCTTGACGATCGACTCGTACATGCGCGTTCGGCCCTGCACGTCGTCGCTCTTCACGGTTAGGAATTCCTGCAACGCGTAGGCCGCGCCGTAGGCTTCCATCGCCCAAACTTCCATTTCACCCAGCCTTTGCCCACCAAACTGCGCCTTGCCGCCGAGGGGTTGCTGAGTGACCAGCGAATAGGGTCCGATGGAGCGGGCGTGGATCTTGTCGTCCACCAAGTGATGCAACTTGAGGACGTACATCACGCCGACAGTTACGTCCTGCTCGAAGGGTTCACCCGTGCGACCATCAAACACAATCGATTGACCACTCGTTGGCATGTTGGCGCGTGCGAGCGTGGCTTTGATGTCCGCTTCAGTCGCTCCATCAAACACGGGCGTCCCGAAGAAGACGCCTTGTTTTGTCTTCTTCGCGAGCTTCACGACCTCATCATCCGGCAAGCCTTTGATGAACTTCGAAAACTCCGTGTCGAGTGCGTAGGCCTCGATCAGTCTTTGCCGAAGTTTATCGGGACCGAAGTTGAGCTCGAGCATCTGCTGGAGCTGACGACCCAGCTGCAGCGCTCCCCAACCCAAGTGCGTCTCCAGGATCTGCCCCACGTTCATACGGCTTGGTACGCCTAGCGGATTCAACACGATATCCACCGGAGTGCCGTCCTCCAGATAGGGCATGTCTTCCTCAGGCATGATGCGACTCACCACGCCCTTGTTGCCGTGACGGCCGGCCATCTTGTCGCCGACTTGCAGTTTACGCTTGATGGCAATGTAGACCTTCACCATCTTGATCACGCCCGGGGGAAGCTCGTCGCCGCGAGTGAGGCGATCAATCTTCTCGTGGAAGTGCTCTTCGCGGGCCTTGATCAGCGCTTCGAGCGCTGCGAGCAACGTTTGCAACTCATCTGCCGGCTGTTCCAGAGGAATTTCGCCCCAGTACTTCTGGGGTAGCGGCTCAAGCGTGGCGTCGTCTAGCTTGACGCCCTTGTTCAGAAGAACCGTGCCGTTGTCATCCACTAACTTACCGGAGGTGACTTTTCCGCGAAGCACGCGTTTGATCTTGCGGAAGTAGCTGTTCCGGAAGATGCGCAGCTCTTCATCGCGTACACGCTCCAGCTTCGCTCGCTCCTGATCTTCAATCGCTTTAGCGCGCTCATCCTTGTCTGTGCCTTTGCGAGCAAAGATCCGAGCGTTGATGACGATACCACTCACGCCCGGCGGCACCTTGAGTGAACTATCCCGAACATCTCCAGCTTTCTCGCCGAAAATGGCGCGAAGCAGCTTCTCTTCGGGGCTCAGTTGGCTTTCGCCTTTAGGCGTGATCTTGCCAACCAAGATATCGCCCGGCTTCACCTCAGCGCCGATCCGAACCACGCCGGCCTCATCAAGGTCCTTCAGCGCTTCTTCGCCGACATTCGGAATATCCTTCGTGATTTCCTCTTTGCCGAGCTTCGTGTCTCGCGCAATGCACTCGAACTCTTCAATGTGAACCGACGTGTAGACGTCGTCTTTCACCATGCGTTCGCTGCAAAGAATGGAGTCTTCGAAGTTGTAACCCTGCCACGGCATGAACGCGACCACCACGTTTTGCCCAAGGGCCAGCTCACCCATGTCGCAGGAGGGACCGTCCGCGATCACCTCTCCAACCTTTACCACTTCACCTGGACGAACCAGCGGGCGCTGATTGTAACAGGTGCTTTGATTCGAGCGCTGATACTTGCTGAGCTGATAAATATCCGGAACTTCGTCGCCTTCTTCAGCCGTAGCGCGCACCACGATGCGCTCAGCGTCGACGCTTTCGACAACGCCATCACGCCGCGCCACCACACACACGCCGGAGTCAGCAGCAACCCGCTGCTCCATGCCTGTTCCCACAAGCGGCGCCTGGGGTCGCAAGGTGGGGACCGCTTGCCGCTGCATATTCGCACCCATCAGGGCTCGATTCGCGTCATCGTGTTCCAAGAAGGGCACCAACGCGGCAGCAATACTCACCATCTGATTGGGCGCCACATCCATCAGATCGATCTGATCGGGCAGTGCCATCCGGAAATCGCCATTGAGGCGGGCCGGCACCAGGCTGGTGGTAAAGTTGCCAACTTTGTCCAAGTCAGCACGCGCTTGTGCGATGTACTTGCCTTCTTCCTCAAGTGCGCTGAACCACTCAACGCGTTCAGTCACGCGCCCTTCGGAAACCCAGCGGTACGGTGTCTCGACAAAGCCGTATTCGTTCACGCGGGCGAACGTGGACAGCGACGCGATAAGGCCGATGTTCGGACCTTCGGGAGTCTCAATCGGGCAGATACGGCCATAGTGCGTGGCGTGCACGTCGCGCACCTCGAAGCCTGCGCGTTCACGCGTGAGGCCACCAGGCCCAAGTGCGCTCAGACGCCGCTTGTGAGTCACTTCACTGAGCGGATTGGTCTGATCCATGAACTGCGACAGCTGCGAACTACCGAAGTACTCTTTCACGACCGCGCCGACAGGCTTGGCGTTGATGAGATCGTGCGGCATCAGCGTGTCGATCTCTTGCGAGACGCTCATGCGCTCCTTGATCGCTCGCGCCATGCGCACAAGTCCGATACGGTACTGATTTTCCATCAGCTCGCCCACGGCTCGCACACGACGATTACCCAGGTGGTCGATGTCGTCGACTGATCCGCGGCCATTCTTGAGCTCGATCAGATGGCGAACGGTCTCAAGGATGTCGCCCGCGGTTAGAACTTTGCTGTCGAGACCGGGCTTCTTGTCGTCTTCGAGATCGCGGTAGAATTTGTAGTTCAGCTTGAGCCGACCCACGGCCGAAAGGTCGTAGCGCTCGGAGTTGAAGAACAGGTTGTTGAAGAGCTGCTTCGCCGTCTCCAACGTCGGGGGATCGCCCGGGCGCAAGCGCCGGTAGATCTCCATGATCGCGTCTTCAGTGGTGACCACCTTGTCCGCAATCAACGTGTCGCGCAGATACGGGCCAACGTTGAGGCCGTCGATGAAGAGTACCTTGAACTGTTCGATGCCCGCTTCACGCAAACGCTCGAGAGTCACCTCGGTGACCTCTTCGTTGCACTCCAGCAGAACTTCGCCCGTCTCTTTGTCGATGACGTCTCCGGCGCTCACCTTGCCGACCAGCTGATTGAGCTCCAGCGGCAAGCGATCAATCTTCGCTTCCTTGAGCTTCTTGATCGCAGCGCGCGTGAACTTCGTATTCTTTCTGACGATGATCTCGCTACCCACCTTGATGTCACGGGTCGCTCGTTGGCCAGGCAGAAGATCGTACTCCACGCTCTTCGCGAACTTGCCAGCCTTGTCCATGTAGACAACTTCGGTGGCATAGAAATAGTTCAGGAGTTGCTGCGTGTTGTAGCCGAGGGCGCGCAGGAGCACCGTGGCGTGCATCTTCCTGCGACGGTCGATCCGCACATAAAGCACGTCTTTATGGTCGAATTCAAAGTCCAACCACGAGCCTGAATAGGGGATGACTCGCGCCGAATAGAGCAACTTGCCGCTCGAATGCGTCTTGCCCTTATCGTGGTCGAAAAATACACCGGGGCTTCGGTGCAACTGAGAGACAACAACGCGCTCTGTGCCGTTGATGATGAAGGTACCGGTCTCGGTCATGAGCGGGATCTCACCGAAGTAGACCTCCTGCTCCTTAATGTCCCGCACGATGCGGTCGCCGCCTTCGCGAACGTCATAAACCATGAGTTGCGTCGTCACCTTGATCGGCGCGGCGAATGTCATGCCGCGGGCGCGGCATTCTTCGACATCATACTTCGGCGTTTCCAGATTGTAGGAAACGTAAACAAGCTCACTCGTCCCATCGAAATCGCGGATGGGGAATACACTGCGAAAGACGCCTTCCAATCCGAACGCGTCGCGTGCACGCGGCTCGATGTGCGACTGAAGAAACTTGTCGTAGCTGCTCTTCTGAATGTCGATAAGGTTAGGGATTTCGACTGCAGGCTTCACACGACCAAAGTTCGTGCGGTGCCGAAAATTCGACTGGACAGCTGAACTCATCGACTTAGGCTCCTCAAATGGCGACCAGGCGGGAGGGCACAGAGGGCCCATCCCGCTCGGAAGCGTACTTCGCTACAACAAACGGTGCCGCTGCGCCAAGATTTGGCGCACTGGCTGTTTTTAACTAAAAATGACTGCGTCAAGGGCACGTAAGGCTCAGGATTACTTGACCTCAACCTTGGCGCCTGCGGATTCCAGCTTCTTCTTAGTGTCCTCTGCTTCTTCCTTGCTCACACCTTCACGGATGACCTTGGGAGCGCTCTCAACGAGGTCTTTCGCTTCCTTCAATCCGAGTGAAGTGATTTCACGAACCACCTTGATCACGTTGATCTTGCTAGCTCCACCGTCAGCCAGGATGACGTCAAACTCAGTCTTCTCTTCCACCGGTGCGGCAGCAACTGCTCCACCAGCCGAAGCGACGGCTACGGGTGCGGCGCTAACGCCCCACTTGGTTTCCAGCTCTTTGACGAGCTCAGCGATCTGGATGACCGGCATGTTGGAGAGAAAATCAACAATCTGTTCACGGGAAATTTCAGCCATTTTATTGTGCTCCTTGCTTACTTCTTGAATCTCTAGGTGGTTTAGAAAAACGGGGTTATGCGGACTCGGCTTTGCGCTGCTTGGCAGCCAACACTCCGACGAAATTGCGACCTGGTGCGTTCAACACCATGACGAGATGCTGTGCCGGGGCCATGAACGTGGCGAGCAACATCGAGCGGGCCTCGTCCTTGCTTGGGAGAGTGGCCAGCTGATTCTCAACGGCCCTGGCGTCGAGGATCGAGCCCTCCAAAATGCCAGCCTTAATGACTGGCTTCTGGGCCTCCCTGATCGCCTCTTTGAGAATTCGAGCAGCCGCGCTCGGCTCCTCGAAGCTCCAAGCGATCCCAGTCATGCCTTTGAGCGCAAGATCGAGGCCGCCAACCCAAGGTTCGTTCGCCAGCGCCTTCTTCACCAGGGTATTCTTGACGACGCGGTACTCGATGCCTTTCGCACGAAACGTCGTGCGCAAGCGATCAATTTCGCTCACCTTCATACCGACAAAGTTAACGAACACTGCCGACGACATCCTTGAAAATCGTCCGCGGAGCACTTCCACGGCCTGCTGTTTTTCGGGGTGAACCATCAGTTCTCCTCTTCTTTCAGCGAAAGCGTCGATGCATCGACGCGGACGCCGGGGCCCATCGTGCTCGAAAGCGTCACGCTCTTCAGGTAAATGCCCTTGGCCGTCGTGGGGCGTTTCTGAATCAGCTCCCGAACCAACGCTAGAGCATTTTCAGCAAGCTTGGCGTTGGTGAACGACTTTCGACCGATCGAACAGTGGACAACGCCAGCCTTATCGACTCGGTACTCAACCTTGCCAGCCTTAGCTTCGCGAACTGCCTTGGCAACATCCAATGTGACAGTACCGACCTTAGGGTTTGGCATCAGGCCCCGCGGGCCCAAAACGCGACCCAACTTGCCGACCGCGCCCATCATGTCGGGGGTTGCGATGACTCGTTCAAAATCGAGCATTCCACCCTGTACCTGAGCAACCAGCTCATCGGAACCGGCAAAATCCGCGCCGGCATCTCGAGCCTCTTTTTCCTTATCGCCGCGTGCGAATACTAGGACGCGAACCCCGCGACCCGTGCCGTTAGGCAGTACTATCGCGCCACGAACCATTTGATCCGCGTGACGGGGGTTAACGCCAAGACGCACTGCGATGTCGACGCTCTCGTCAAACTTCGCAAACGCCGTAGCGAGAACGTGACCGACCGCTTGGTCCAACGGATGACGTGCTGCGACGTCAAACTTGGCCAGCGCTTCAGCTGTCTTTTTTGGTATTTTCTTTGGCATTTCTTCTCCTTCGAATACCTCGGCGATGCCTCGGCCTTCTCCCGCGGGTTTAGATGACGTCTACCCCCATGCTGCGCGCGGTTCCCGCAATGGAGCGGGCCGCAGCGTCGACGTCGTGAGCGTTCATATCTTGCAACTTCTCTTTCGCAATCTCACGAATCTGATCCATCGTGATTTTGCCGACCTTCTTCTTGTTGGGCTCGGGCGAACCGGACCCAGGCTTGCCGCTTGTCGGCAGGCCGATCGCTTTCTTGATCAGCACGCTCGCGGGCGCTGACTTCATGATGAAGGTGTAGGACTTGTCCGAAAACACCGTGATCACGATTGGAACAATCGTATCGCCAAGCTTCTGGCTGCGCGCGTTGAAGTCCTTGCAGAACATCATGATGTTCACGCCGTGTTGCCCCAACGCGGGACCCACTGGCGGGGAAGGATTGGCTTTGCCTGCTGGCAACTGCAGCTTGATGTACCCTGTGATCTTCTTCTTTGACGCGGCCATTGCTTCCTCGCTTTAGCGTTTTTCTACTTGGCTGAAGTCGAGCTCGACCGGAGTCGGACGCCCGAAAATGCTGACCATCACCTTAAGCTTTTGCTTATCTGGCTTAACTTCCTGCACAGTGCCCGAGAAGTTGGCGAAGGCTCCGACCACCACGCGCACCTCGTCGCCCTCGGCGAACTGATGGCGCGGCTTGGGCTTTACGGCGCCCTCCACAATGCCCCTGCGAAGATCCTCCATGTGAGGCCCCTTGACCTCGCGAGGGTGCTGATCGCCGATGAAGCCTGTCACCTTGGGAGTGCCCTTCACGAGATGCCAGGCATGCTCGCTCATGCGCATCTCGACAAAGAGGTAGCCGGGAAAGCTGGTCTTGCTCTTAAGACGCTGCTTTCCATCCTTAGCTAACTCCGTCACCGTCTCGGATGGAATCATCACTTCGCCGAAGTGCTCCTCCATCTTGTGCTGACGGATCCGTTCCTGGAGGCCAACTTTGACCTTGTTTTCGTAGCCCGAATAGGTGGTCACCACGTACCACTTCTTCGCCTGCTCCTGCACTTGCGCCGCGGCTTCTTCAGTCATGCCCCATACACCAGTGTTGTGAGAAAACCCCAAAAGCGATCCAAAATTGCTATGTAAGCTGTGATGATCGCGCCCGCGATCATCACCACGACCATCCCATTCTGGACGGCTTCCTTACCTGGCCAACTAACCTTCGCGAGCTCAGCGGCCACTTCATTGGCCCAACGGCGAACACCCTCCTTACGGTAGGTATATATGATCGCTGCTAGCCCTACCGTGGCTCCCGACAAAACCGTGACGAGACTCCGCTTGTCCTCGTCATAATTCAAAAGGAACGGCGCAAACTCAGCCGCACGCGGCCAGTCCGCTAGGCTATTCCAAATAGTGAGCAACAACTTCCCACTAATGAACGCGACCAGGACCGTAGCTCCGAAAAAAGCCGCATGAACGTAACGAGTCACTCCGAGCTCTGAAGCCTCAGCTTCAACAGAGGCCAGTTCGGCAGACGCCAGCTCGGCAGACGCGGGTGAAACAGAGGCCTCACTCAGCGTAAGCTGAGAGGCGCTCTCTTCCGACTCCGTCTCTGTGTTTTCGTCTCGCTTGTCGACCATGATCCATCTCGGTTTCTGTGTGCTGAACGGCCAGGGTTGCAGGGGCGGAGAGACTCGAACTCCCGACCCGCGGATTTGGAATCCGCTGCTCTACCAACTGAGCTACGCCCCTAAATGAGGCCCCGACATCAAACGGCTTCCAGGTGCATCGTGTGTTGCTTACAGATCTTGCAGAATTTCCTTAGCTTTAGAGGAGCCTGACCTTCTCGAATCGGCTTGCTTTTTTTGTAGTTTCGCGTGCCGCACTCAGAACAAGTCAGGGAAAGTTCTTGGCGTGTCAGTTGGGTGCGGCGCCGCTCCACTCCTATTTCAACTCACTCAAGGATCTTGGTAACGACGCCGGCGCCGACAGTGCGGCCACCTTCGCGAATGGCGAAACGCATCTGCTCTTCTAGCGCCACGGTGGTGAGAAGCTGCACTTCTACGGTGACGTTGTCCCCGGGCATCACCATTTTGATGCCTTCAGGCAGCATCACTGAGCCCGTGACGTCCGTCGTGCGGATGTAGAACTGCGGACGATAGTTCGTGAAGAACGGCGTGTGACGGCCACCCTCTTCCTTCTTCAGCACGTACACCTCGCCCATGAACTTCTTGTGCGGCTTGATGCTACCGGGCGCTGCCAAAACCTGGCCGCGCTCAATGCCTTCTTTATCCAGGCCGCGGAGCAGGCAACCCACGTTGTCCCCAGCGTGACCTTCATCCAGCTGCTTCCGGAACATTTCAACGCCGGTGACCACTGACTTCACGCTCTTGTCGAATCCGATGATCTCCACCTCATCATTGATGTGGATCTTCCCGCGCTCAATTCGACCCGTCGCCACGGTGCCGCGACCTTTGATCGAGAACACGTCTTCAACCGCCATCAGGAACGGCTTGTCTACTTCGCGGACAGGCTCCGGGATCTGCGTATCCAGGGCTTCCAGAAGCTCACCAATCTTTTCTTCCCACTTCGGGTCGCCATTCAGAGCCGGCAACGCCGCGCCCCGAACAACCTGCGCATTATCCCCATCGAACTTGTACTTCGACAGAAGCTCGCGAACTTCCATCTCCACCAAGTCCAACATCTCCGGGTCATCCGCTGTGTCGCACTTGTTCAGGAAGACCACGATGTGATTCAGGCCTACTTGTTTGGCCAAAAGAACGTGCTCTCGCGTCTGAGGCATCACGCTATCTGACGCGCTCACCACCAGAATCGCGCCGTCCATCTGCGCTGCTCCCGTGATCATGTTCTTGATGTAATCCGCGTGGCCTGGGCAATCCACGTGCGCGTAGTGACGCTTGTTGCTCTCGTACTCCACGTGGCTTACGGCGATCGTCACCGTCTTCGTCTCGTCGCGTACGATACCGCCCTTAGCGATATCCGCATACTTGATCTCCAGAGCCATCCCCTTCTTGCTCTGTACCTTCACAAGCGCCGCCGTCAGTGTCGTCTTCCCGTGATCGATGTGACCGATCGTTCCGACGTTCATGTGCGGTTTGCTGCGTACGAACTTTCCTTTGGCCATGATTACCTTCCGACTTCCTGTTTTGCCTTAATTTTTTGCGCGCTTCGAGCCCACCACCAGGATTGAACTGGTGACCTCGTCCTTACCAAGGACGCGCTCTACCAACTGAGCTAGGTGGGCAGCCGAAGTTGAGCAGGAGAAGGGCTCAATCCTTCGACCGCTTAACTTACTAGAGCGGGAGAAGGGGCTCGAACCCTCGACATTCAGCTTGGAAGGCTGACGCTCTACCAATTGAGCTACTCCCGCGGTTGTGGAGGGTGTTGGATTCGAACCAACGGAGGCTAACGCCGGCAGGTTTACAGCCTGCTCCCTTTGGCCACTCGGGCAACCCTCCAGGGTTCGACTAATTTTGGGATAAGAAGCTGACGTTGTGAAAACTCCGCAGCACTCGGAGCTGGCGAGGGGAATTGAACCCCTAACCTTCTGTTTACAAAACAGGTGCTCTACCAATTGAGCTACACCAGCACGAATTCGCGCCACATCGTGCTCGGAAGCCCGCTGAGACAGGAATCTGGATTCGAAGCTTTGGTGCTGCACGATGCGAACCTTAAGAGAAATCTGCGCTGCGGGTTGAGGCTCTCACTTGACCGGAGATGTGGAGCCTAAAAAAAGAGTCAGCCCACCTGTGTCGCAGGAGAAACCCCTGCGAACCTAAAGGCAGGGCCTAAAAGACGAGGGGCCTCTGGTAGCTCTACCCCCTGGGGGTGTCAAGCATGATTCATACCGCCCTGTTCGCCGAGTGGTAAAGACCTATAATTGCAGAGTTTTAAGCGCCATTTCGGAGGGAGCAGCTGAAGAAAGCGGGGCAGTTTATGGGCGTGCGCGCACCCTGTAGGATAGCCAGAGCGGGGCCTTAAGGCCCCGGTTCTAAAATATGTGGGCCGAACCTGTGGATGGTCAGTGGGAACCAGAGGCCTTCTGCGTAAGCCGGTCGAGTGCGGCTTGGAGATCGCTCCGACTGAAGCCGAGCTGGTCGATGGCGGCCTGCTCCTTCTTTACATCCTCTTCCAGCGCGACGCGGGAGGCACGTGCCCGGTTCACCCACTCGGAAGTTTCTCCTGTTCGGTCTGCCATGCTCACGGTGTGCTCCATCATCGACAGCGCCTTCTTCAACAGCACCGAATAGCGCAAGCGCATGGCACCTTCGAAGAGACGCTGCTTGCCGACATCGGTTGCCCCAGCTGGGGCAGGAACCAGCATCAGATCGCTGTGCAGAGCGTGGTACAATTCGCCAACGCGAAAACCCGCCATGGCTGACCAGTGCGCGTCGTAAGCACGCATCGAGTTTGAGTAAGCACTCTGCGCGTCGAGTAACAACTGACAACGTTGCTCTAACACCTGCCCGAACTCCTTGGGTACCGGGTTGAAGCGTATCCGATCAGCCCGTAGCCGGCGAACCTCACCGAGTGCAAAAT
>Ga0209181_10007744_pt1 | contig 14619 bp, 13 predicted proteins | sample MAT05_FD_187208 | JGI IMG/M metagenome (GOLD analysis project Ga0209181, IMG submission 187208) | Freshwater microbial communities from Lake Fryxell liftoff mats and glacier meltwater in Antarctica - MAT-05 (SPAdes) (version 2) | ecosystem: Environmental > Aquatic > Freshwater > Ice > Liftoff... | reverse complement strand
AGGGCCTGATTGACAGGGATTACATCCGCGAACAATCCGACCTGCCATTCCTGGTGCGCGTCGATAACGGCCGTTTCCTGCGTGAAAGCGATTTCCTGGCCGCGGATTCGGCCCGTGACAACCTGTTCTATGTCTGGGACGAGAAGACCCGGAAGGCTCAGGCGGCCCCAGGTACCGGTGGACCGCCGCCGCCCCCAGGCTCGCCGGTCCCCGTTATCCCGTCCGGCACGCTCGCACTCGGCGACCTCCAGCCCGCACTGGAGGGTACGTGGACGGTCAAGACTCTGGGCGGCCGGGTCCGGGTCACGACGGTGTTCGAACTGGTGAAGCAGCGCGCGCAGGACTACACGCCGGAGAAGGCAGCCGCGATCTGCGGCGTACACCCGGAGAACATCCGCCAGGTCGCGCAGATCTTCGGACGGGCGAAGCCGGCCATGATTTTTACGGGCTATCGCATGTGCAAGTGGCTGCAGGGCGACCTCCTGCAACGGGCGTTCATGCTGCTGCTGTCCCTGACCGGAAATCTGGGGAAGGCGGGGGGTGGATTCCAGCTCGAGAACCTGGGCAGCACCGCAAGCCAGATCGTCTTCATGCTGGCCGGTCTGCCGCCGACCCTGCGGATCGCGACCCTGGCGCGCTGGGACTACGTGCATTCCGACGGCAAGGGTCTGAACGAGAGGATCTACGGCAAGGCAGTGGCAGACAAGGTTGATCGCTACTTTCAGGAGTCGACGCGTTCTGGCGCGTGGCCGGATTACGCCGCCACCCCCTGGAAGATGGGGATCTTTGCGGGCAGCAACACGGCCAACTGGCGCGCCGGTGGCGGCCGCTGGCGGGACACGACTTTCGCCAAGCTTGGCGCCATCGTGACCATGGCCCCGGACATGGGCATTACGGCCATGTACTCCGACTACGTCCTGCCCATTGCCCATCACTACGAGCGGCAGGACTACATGCTGGAGGCCCGCACTCCCTACGTGCAGGTCCTCGATGCCGCCGTCCCGCCGCTGGGCGAAGCCGTGGACGACTGGCACGCCCTGAACCGGCTCGCCGCAGCCATCGCGGAGCGGGCGAAGATCCGGGGTATCGCGCCGATCCAAGACAGTTTCTTTGGTCAACCCGTGCCGAGGGATTTCACCCTTTACCACCAGCTTTTCACCATGGGCGGGCAGATCAAGGACACCAAGGACGTTATCCAGTTCCTCATCGACAAGGATCCCGGGGTGCCCAAGGTCTCCTTCGACGAGATGCGCAGCAGGGGACTCATGCGTAACGGCGATACCGAGCGGGTCGTCTATGGCCGCAACGCTCCCTATGGCTCAGTGATGCTCCGGGGCGTGGAGCACCTGGAGCCTTACCCCACGCTGACCGGGCGGCAGCAGTTCTACGTGGATCATGCGTGGTTTCTGGCCGAGGACGAGCAACTGCCAGGGCACAAGGCGCCCCTGAAACTGGAGGGCTATCCGCTCCAGATGCTGATGGGGCACCTGCGCCACGGCATTCACACCATGTGGGCTGACGATTCCCTGCTGCTCAGCCTGCGCCGGGGTGAGCCCGACATCTATGTGGGGCCGATGGATGCGAAGGCTCGTGGCGTTGAGGATGGACAGCTGATTCGCGTGTTCAATTCCATGGGGTCTTTCGTGGCCATGGCCCACGTGACCTCAAGCATGCAGCCGGGGATGGTGTACATGTACCACGGCTGGGATCCCATGCTGTTCCGCGGGGGGCGGAACAACTTCAGTGCAGTCGTCGCCAGTTCAGCCCTCATCAAGCCTACGGCACTGGTCAGTGGCTATGGGCACATCACTTACCGGGCTTTTGCCTTCGAGCCGAACTCGACGTTCCAGTCGACGTTCCAGGATTTCACCTGTGATTTCGAGCGGTACTCAGAGGCCAAAGCGTCGTAGAAACGCCGGCAGGAGCGCCGGTAGGAGCGCCAGTAGCAGCGCCTTCAGGCGCGATCAATTACGCATCGCGCCTGAAGGCGCTCCTACACGCCGATCTTGAGGGCGGCGATTGCCAGAAAAACCTCCCGCAGGAAGAGCAGCAGGGCGCCAATCAGCGACAGCATCGCCAGGATGAACAGACCAGCCACGGGCAGCGTGGCGTTGAAGTTCAGGAAGGCGCCGAGAAACAGCAGGACCACAACGAGGGCCACCAGCACCGCTGAACAGGTGCTGAGGGCAATCGCCCGGTTCATCAGTCGCGCACGCCAGGCCATCACCCGCAGTTCCTGCCGGCGCGCTTCCAGGGACTCCCCCGTGCTGGAGCGGGCAGCCTCTTCCAGCCGCCGCGCGCGGTCCACCACCCGGGCCAGGCGATTGGTGAGCACGGTGAGGATGATGCCGACGCCGGAGAGCAGGAACACGGGTGCCACGGACAGCTGGATCACATGGCCGATATCAATGAGCGCTGAGCCCGCCAATACTTCGCTCAAAGCACGGCCTCCCGTGGCACGGGTTTGAGCGCCAGGAAGGTCGCTCCGGCCAGGAGCACGGGCAGGACCGCACACCAGGTAAAGGCCATCTCCCACCCTACGCGGCCGATCGCCCAGGCCAGCGCAAAGGGTCCAAGCCCGAGGCCCAGCTCCACCGCAAAGGAGCTGGCAAAGCTCGCCGCAGTAGCCCGCAGGTCTGCCGGAAAGCTTTCAGCAATGAAGGTAAACATCACGGCGTAGGCGCCGTAGAAGAAGAAGGTCATCGTGCTGAAGGCCAGAAACGTGGACCACCAGTCCTTGGTAAACCAGATCATCACCGCAAAGGCGAGCCCGCCGAGCCAGCACCAGGCCACGATGGTGTTGCGCCGGCTGATCAGGAACTCACCGAACCAGGCTGCGAGAATGTAGCCGAAGGTGCCGATCAGGAAAGACAGCCCAACCAGCTCAATGGCTTCCCGCGCATCCCAGCCGCGGGCCTCGCGGAAGTAGGGCGTCAGCATGATCGTGGCCCCATAGGCAAAGACGTAGAGGAACGTGCCGAGGAACAGGAGGACCGTCTTGCGCCGATAGGCGGGTTTGAAGAGTTCCCGGACGGCAGGCGGTGGCATCCGGTTCGCCACGCGCTGTGCCCGGCTGCGCTGCCAGGCTGCGGAGTCTTTCAGGTAGCGCCAGATGACCCAGGCGTAGGGCAAGAACAGCAGACTCAAGAAGAAGATGTACTTCCAACCCCATGTTTCGTAAATAAAAGGAACCAGGAGGGAAGCCAGGAAGAAGCCCAGCGGGAAGCCAATCTGCAGCACCCCCGTGAAGAGTCCACGCAGGCGGGGCGGGGACTCCTCCATGACCAGCGTGCCCGTCACTGGCGACTGGACGCCTGCCGCGGTAAAACCCAGGGTCCGCGCGATCAGCAGCGCCGCTGTGGTTGGGGCAAACGCGAGGGCGGTCACGAAGACGGGCGTCAGCAGTGTGGCACCCAGCAGGACGGCACGCCGGCCTATCCGGTCAGCGAGTGCGCCGATCTGGGTAATGAGAATGCCGGACACCACGAAGGTGATCGCGATGTACATGCCCCGGTCCAGGTCTGACCAACCGAACTCCGCGGAGATCTCGGTAAGGACGAAGGTAAAGAGCGAGTGATCGAGATTCGCGAAAGTCACGCCAACCAGGCAGATGAGAAACACCCGGTAGGTGTGACCCGGGACTGCGAGCAAAGAGGCCCAGATTCCCGGTTCCGGATTGGTGCTGCCCCGGGTACTCATGTGCCGGAGAAGGCCCTGATCCGGGCAACCAGGTCCTTGATGTCCTGGTCCGACAGCAGGTCGCCCCAGGCCGGCATGATGAAGCTCTGGCCTATGGATTCACCGCCCTTGCACACGGCCAGGTAGAGAAAGGAGTCCGCCAGTGTCTGCAGGTAGGCGGGGTTGCTCTGGTCCTTCGGCGGCGTGTCCCTGTGCATCACGATGACATCGCCCTTGCCACTGGCCCCGTGGCACTCGGCACAGTATTGTCCGTGGAGCACTGCCCCATGGTTGGCGTCACCCCGCCGCCACCCAGCCGTACTGGGTAAGGCTGGGCTGCGGACCGTCGGCCTGGTAGGCCGCCTTCATCTTGCTGAGGCCGTCGGCAGGTATGACCTTCAGGGCGGCGTTGACCTCGACGTTGAACAGGCGCGCGCCGTTCAGACCAAAAATCAGCGCCCGGTCCTCCGCCGAGATTGCCCGGTAGCCGAACTTCTCCTGCAGCGTCTCCGGGATCTGGAAACGCCGAAAGGCCTCAATCTGCCACTGGGGAGAGCCCCACCATATGGAGTCAGTGCCCCAGACCACGTGATCCGCGCCAACGGCAGCTATGACCTGGCCGAGCAGGTGGCCGCAGACTTCCGGGTGAGTGACGACCGAGTGCCCGAACACGGCACCGAGTTCCAGGTAGATATTCTTCACTCCAGACGCCTTGATCTGCTGGCAAAACTCCGTGGTCCAGGGAATATTGCCGTCGGCGTCAATGCCACTCTCGCCCGCCGGGACCTGGGTCATCATGTGCTTCATGCCGGAATGAAAGACGATCCAGTTGAGGTCTGGCCAGTCCTTCGCGGCCTTGAGCACGTCGTCGGGCCGGAAGAATTCCTTGCCGCGACCGGGAATGGGCAGGCCCTTGTGGGTGCAGATGTTCTTGACGCCCAGCTTCAACGTGCGTGCGTAGAACGGGTAGGCGACTTTCTCGTCATCGTGGCGCCAGGGCCCGGCAGGATCACCGGTATAGAACTTCCACGCATCGATCTTGAGTTCCTTGATCTGGCGCTCTGCGTCTTCGATCCAGTTCGGGTTGGTGGGAGTGCCGAGTCCGTGGCTCAGCATCCGGCGGGAGCCGGCCATCTCGTTGACCATATTGCGGGTCTGGACCATCTCCTCCGAGGGCAGGACGTAAGCGCTGGGCGGACCGATCGTGGCGCCACTGATGCAAGCCATCACAGTGTCGCTGTCGAAGAAGACCTCCTTGATGTAGTTCTCCCGGTGGAGGCTGTCCTTGTCAGGGGGCGCGCTGCTCAATGCCGGGTTCAGACCAAGCTTCGCAGTCTGGGAGCGGAACATCAGCGGCCCCACCATTGAGTCCTTCACGTGATGGGTCTGCCCGTCGAGGATGAATTCCTTCTTCGGCCACATCTCCCTGGTGGCTGCCGGTTCGGCGGCTTCCGCTTCGTTGACCAGGAAGGCGGGACCAAACACCTCGTTCATCGCCATGAACGACACCGCCATGCCGCCGCTCGTGCGCAGAAAGTCCCGCCGGGACATCCCGAGTTTACGGCTGTACTGGTCTGCCAGCTCGAAGATGCGCTGCTCGACGCGCTTCTGATCCTCGGTCTGGGGCATCGGGTCGAACTCCTCATTGCCGACGATCTGCGTCGGAACGGGGGTGCCGCGACCCGTTTCCCTGTCCCTGTCGCTCTTGCGAATCCACATGGCCAGAACCTCGGTTACCAGTTCCGAGCGTAACCGGTTTTTTTCTCCCGGGGGGAACAGCCCCGCGACTGGTGACCGTTTTAGCTTTTCCGAACCCGGGGCAGGGGCCATACTCTGCGCCTACAGCCAAGGATCTCCCCATGCGCCTGCAGTACACCGCCGTCGGCATCCAGAACGTCTCCCGGATGGCCGTGACTCGTGATGACTACATGAAGGACATCGAGAACCTGGCGCTCTCGATGCGCTACGCCGTCTGGAACTGCAGCCTCGACCTTCCCGTGAAGCTGATTGCCGTTTCAGAGGGGGGCATCGGGGGCTGGTGTCTGGGCGGCGGCGAGGAGCACCTGCGCATCTGTCGCGATGTCGTGCCGGAAATTCCCGGCAAGGAAACCCGGTATCTCGGCGACCTGGCCAAAGAACTCGGGGTCTACATCATCGCGCAGATGGTCGCCAAGGATCCGGAGCTGATGGAGGACAGGGTGTTCAACATTGCCTTCATCATCGATCCCCAGGGCGAGGTGATCCACAAGCACTACAAGACGGCGTTCTACCAGCGGGAACCCAACGTGGCGCCCAGTGATATCTGGAATGTGTACCTGAAGAAGTTCGGCAATGATCCCGTAAAGCTCTTCAAGGCCATTTTTCCGGTAGCGAAGACCGAGATCGGCAATATCGGCACCCTGATCTGCGCCGAGGGGAGCTACCCGGAGGCGGCGCGCGGTCTCGCCATGAATGGTGCCGAGATCATCTGGCGTACCCAGTATCCCGAGCCCTGGATGGGCAACGGCATCGCCGAAATCCAGAACCGCGCCCACGCGGTCTTCAACAACTGCTACGTGCTGGCGCCAAACATCGGCGCCATCTATTTCCCAGGTGGCGAGCACCAGATGAGCTGTGGCAAGAGCCAGATCATCGACTACCGGGGAAACATCATCTCCGAGTACCTCGGTGGCGGCGAGACGCTGGTGAGCTCTGTCCTGGACATCGATGGCCTCCGGGACTTTCGTGTGCGCGCCCAGTGGCAGAACCTGATCAAGGACATGCGGGTCGAGGAATACAAAACCATCTACGACGCCGCAATGGCCCGGGGCGGCATCTACCCAAGGAACCTCTGCATGGAGGAGCCACCCTTGACCGAAGCCGACCAGCTGGAGCTGGTTAAGCACCAGATCAACAAGATGGTGGACTGGGGCGTGTTCACGCCCCCCAGGGACTGGGAGCCCTACGCAGTAAAGCCCGAGGTCACCGATCGGCTTAACAAAGCAAAGAAACTGTAGGAGCGGCTTAAGCCGCGACCGGCTAAACTCCGCGCCCTCATGCTGACCTTCCGGAACCTTGCCCTGCGGCGCGGCGAGCAGCTGCTTCTGTCTGACGTGGATCTGAGCCTCCACGCCGGCAGCCGCGTGGGCGTCGTCGGACGGAACGGGAGCGGCAAGTCGAGCCTTTTCGCCATCGTCCAGGGCGATCTGGATCCCGATCGCGGCGACCTGGAGCTGTCTGGCCGGGTCCGCATTGCCAGTGTGGCCCAGGAGACGCCGTCCCTGCCGGATCCCGCGGTGGATTTCGTGATGTCCGGTGACCTTCTGGTCTGGGAGGCCACCCGGGCCGAGCGGACGGCGATGGACGCCGAAGACTATGAAGCGGTGGCTGTGGCCCATCAGCGGCTCGCCGAGCTCCAGGCCTACGACGCCGAGGCCCGGGCGGCCCGGTTGCTCCATGGGCTCGGGTTTCCGGCTGTCACCCACGACAAGCCCGTGGGTGAATTCTCCGGCGGCTGGCGCGTTCGTCTGAATCTGGCCCGGGCGCTGATGACGCCGTCGGACCTTCTGCTTCTCGACGAGCCCACCAACCATCTGGACCTGGACGCCGTCCTCTGGCTCGAGAACTGGCTGCTCAATTACCCGGGCACCCTGCTGATCATTTCCCACGACCGGGAGTTTCTCGATGGCGTGACCAGCCACACGCTGCACCTGCATGAGGCTCGAGCGAAGCTCTACACGGGGAATTACACCTCCTTTGAGCGCCAGCGCTCAGAGCACCTGCGCCTGCAACAGATAGCCTTCGAGAAGGAGCAGGTGGAACGGGAGCACCTGCAGAAATTTATCGCGCGCTTCAAGGCCAAGGCGAGCAAGGCGAAGCAGGCCCAGTCGCGGATGAAGCGGCTGGCGAAACTGGCGGGCACCGAAGCCGTGCGGGCAGAACATGCCCTGCACATCAGCTTTGACGCGCCACCAAAGTTGCCCTTCTCACTGATCCGCCTGAACCATCTGGAGGCCGGTTACAGGGCCGCCGCCCCCCGGGACGTGGACGAGCACCTGCCGGGCGAGCTCGTGACCGGGCGCGCCGATATCACCATTCTCAAGAACGTGGGCTTCGGCCTCGAGGCGGGCGACCGGGTCGCGCTACTGGGACCGAATGGCGCCGGCAAGTCCACGCTCGTCAAGACCCTGGTCGGCGAGCTGCCGCTGCTTGGCGGTGAACGGAACGTGCACGGCGACTTGCGCATTGGCTACTTCGCGCAGCACACCGTCGAAAGCCTGCGGGCCGGGGCGACGCCGATGGACCATCTCCGGGACATTGCCCCGGAGGCGTCTACCCAGGACATGCGCAGCTTTCTGGGCCGCTGGTATTTCTCCGGTCAGCGGGCGTTCCAGTCTGTTGATGTCTTTTCCGGCGGGGAGCGGGCCCGGCTCGCCCTGTCCCTGATTGCGTGGCGCAAGCCCAACGTGCTGCTCCTCGACGAGCCCACCAACCACCTGGACCTGGACATGCGGGAGGCCCTCGCCGAGGCCCTGTCCGATTTCGACGGTGCGATCGTGCTCGTGTCCCACGACCGGCACCTGATCGGGCTGGTCTGCGACACCTTCTGGCGTGTGGCCGATGGACGCGTGGAGCCGTTCGAGGGCGATCTGGACGAGTACGCCACCTGGCTCAGTGCCCGGGCGAACAAGTCAGCATCAGGCACCGAGCCCGGCCGGGTGCCAGAGGCGCCAGCCGCCAGCGAGCGCGGTCGTGCCACCGGCAGGGCGAACGGCACCGCTAACCCGAAGCTTAAGGGTAACCAGACGGCGAAGCCGGACCAGAGCACCAGCCGGCGGCAGCAACAACTGGCCAAACTGGAGGCCAGGATGCAGGCGAGCGCGGCGGAACTATCGGTTCTGGAAGGTCAGCTGGCGGAGCCGGGCCTCTACGCAGCAGAGCCCCAGGCGCTGCAAGGGCTGACCGGTCGCCATGCGGCGGTGCAGAAGGCCCACGAGGCCCTGGAAGCCGAGTGGCTCGACCTTTACGGTCAGCTTGAGGCGGGCTGATCTTTCGCGATCCGGGCCCGCCGGTCCCGGCCCCTGCCCCGCCGGTTACCCCCAGCGAGCGTGGGGGTAAAGCCCCCGAAGGTGCCCCAGCCCGTTCGCCGCTCCTCCGGGTCGCGCCGGTCCCCATGGTGGCTGTAGGCACACTGGCACTTTTGCTGGTCGCAGCCTGACAGCGGCAGAGACGGGGCTTCCTCCGGCAGGAAGCGCTGGCCGATCAGGCCTTGGATGGCCGGACAGGCGTGCCGGCCGGGTTTCAGGGAAATGCCGTGAAAGCGCCGCGCCAGCTTTTGCTTCAAACCTCCGGATACCCGTCCCGGCGGCTGGATCGGCGTGGCCACAGGTCGGGCATCCCGGGTCCGGACAGGCGCGAGGGCGGTGGGAATGGAATCAGCCGCGTCCAGCGTCCGCTGCCGCCAGAGGCGGTAAAGGAACGGCGCTGCCAGACCGATGCTGGTGCCGAGGATTGCCCAAAGAATGCCATTCATCGCCGCGGCCCTCCCACCAGAGCTAGCGAGCCCTTAACGGCCTCGATTCTCCCCACGTCCCTGGGGAGGGTCGCGGTCGGCCGTCACAGTGCTCCAGCACGGCAGAGGACAGGGCGGGGCGCCCCGGGATCCTTCAGGGGTCAGTCCTCGGCCAGGGGCGTGACCAGCCACAGGATCACGTAGACCAGCAGGCCCGGGAAGGCGGCACTGAGGATGGATACCAGGATGTAGGCCAGCCGAACGGCGGTCGGGTCCCAGCCCAGCCACTCGGCTAGCCCACCGCACACGCCGCCCAGCATCTTGTTCTTCCGTGAGCGTCGGAGGAGGGGTCTTGGAGTTTCCATCGGTATCCCCTGACAGGCTAGAATGGCGGATTAACCAATCACACCACAAAAGACGAGAGCATGGCTAGGAAGAAAGACCTTAACCTCTACCGCAACATCGGCATCGTGGCCCACATCGACGCGGGCAAGACCACGACCACCGAGCGCGTCCTTTATTACACTGGTCGCAAGCACCAGATCGTCGAGGTGCACGACACCAAGGACGGCAAGGGCAGCACGACCACGGACTACCTCGAGCAGGAGCGCAAGCGTGGCATCACGATTCAGAGCGCTGCGGTCTCGACGGAGTGGAAGGGCTATCAGATCAACGTCATCGACACCCCCGGTCACGTGGACTTCACGATCGAGGTGAATCGCAGCCTGCGGGTGCTCGACGGCGCCGTGGTCGTTTTCGACGGCGTAGCCGGTGTCGAACCCCAGACCGAAACCAACTGGCGCCTCGCCAACCAGTACAACGTGCCCCGCATCTGCTACATCAACAAGATGGACCGCATGGGCGCGAACTTCGGCCATTGCGTCAAGGGCATCCGCGAGCGCCTCGGCGCCAACATCGTGCTCTGTCACATCCCGCTTGGTAGCGATACCGAGTTTACCGGCATGGCCGACCTCATCGCCGGCGTTGCCTATATCTGGGCGTCCGACGACAAGGACAGCGAGTGGGAAACCGTGCCCCTCGACCAGCTGAAGGGCCGCTTCAACTTTTCGACGAGCCGGGACAACGTGTGGATCGACGACATTCCGAAGCTCCGCCAGGACGCGCTGGAGACCGCCCTGGCCTTCGACGATGAAGCGTTCATGGAATTTGTGGAAAACGGCAAATTCGATCCCGACGTTCTCAAGACCTGTATACGCAAGGGCACGGTCGCTGGCCAGCTGGTTCCGGTTTTCTGCGGCTCCTCCTTCAAGAACAAGGGCGTACAGCAGTTGCTGGACGCCGTCGTCGACTACCTGCCGTACCCGGGTGAGACCGGCGGTATTGCCCTCGTGGACGAGGATGGCAAGTCGATCGGCACGCAGGAGGTGAGCGACGAGGCCCCGGCCCGCGCGCTGGCCTTCAAGGTGATCAACGACCAGTTCGGCACGCTGACCTTCGCGCGCATCTACTCGGGCACCATCAAGAAGGGTGACACCCTGATGAACGTGACCCGGGGCAAGAAAGAAAAGGTGGGGCGTATCGTCGAGGTCCAGGCGAACGCGACCAAGGACATCGATGAGGCCCGCGCCGGCGACATCTGCGCCTTTGTTTCGATGAAGGACACAGAAACCGGCGACTCCCTCAGCGATCCGGCGCATCCCGCTCTGCTCGAGCGCATGCGCTTCCCCGACCCGGTCATCAGCGTCTCCGTGGAGCCGAAGACCCGGGCAGACGTCGACAAGATGTCGACGGCGATCTACAAGATGGTGAAGGCGGATCCTTCCCTGCGGCTCGAAGTGGACCACGACACCGGTCAGACCATCCTCAAGGGGATGGGGGAACTGCACCTGGAAGTGACCATCGACCGCATGCGCACCGAGTTGGGCGTGGAAGCCAACATGGGCAAGCCCCGGGTGAGCTTCCGGGAAGCCTTTGGCACGACGCTTGAGCGCGTCTACACCCACAAGAAGCAGTCCGGTGGTTCCGGGCAGTACGCCGAGATCAAGATGATCTTTGAACCCGGTGAGCCGGGTAGTGGCGTGCAGTTCTCCGACGAGGTCGTCGGTGGACGAATTCCCCGGGAGTTCATTCCCTCCGTCGAGTACGCGATCCGCACCGAGTGCAAGCGTGGGCAGATTGCGGGCTATGAGGTGGTGGATTTCAACGCCCGCCTCATCGATGGCAAGTATCACGATGTGGACAGTTCGGCACTGGCCTTCGAAATCGCCGGGCGAGCCATGTTCCGGGAAGCCCACAAGGCCAGCAAACCAAAGCTGCTGGAACCCATCATGCGCGTTGAGGTCGTTCTCGACGCGGACTATCTCGGCGAGATCATCGGCGACTTCAACCGGCGCCGGGGCTCCGTAACGGAGCAGGGCCAGAAGGGCCCCTCGGCCTACGTGCAGGGCTTCATCCCGCTGGCGGAAATGTTTGGCTACATCAACTTCCTTCGGTCCGCGACAAGCGGCCGCGGGACCTTTACGATGGAGTTCGGCCACTACGCCGAGGTGTCGGCGGGCCTGGTCGAAAAGCTGATGGAGCGCGAGACGAAGTAGGAGCGCCAACCAGCGCGACCTTCACCCAAAAAGGGCCGGTTCATCCGGCCCTTTTTTTACCGGGGAGTCCCCCCTGCCGGCGCTGCGGCCTGGTTACCCGCACTCTACAATCCCCGGCCGCAACCAATCACAGGAATCAGCACCATGACTGCCACCAGGGCTTATGCCGCTCATTCAGCCACTTCGGGACTCGCCCCGCACGCCATCGAGCGACGTGCGCCGCGGCCTGACGACGTGGCGATTGCGATCGACTTTTGCGGCGTGTGCCATACCGATCTGCATTTCGTCCACAACGACTGGGGCATGACAGTTTATCCGGTCGTGCCGGGCCACGAGATCGTCGGTCGGGTTACCGCCCTGGGCAGCGCCGTCACGCGGTTCAAGGTGGGCGACCGGGTGGGCGTGGGTTGCCTGGTCGATTCCTGCCGGACCTGTTCGGCCTGCGAGCGCGGCCTAGAGCAGTATTGCGAGGTTGGGATGGTGATGACCTACAACAGTCAGGATCGCCACGATGGAACGCTGACCTGCGGAGGCTACTCAGAAGCAATCGTGGCCAGCGAACGGTTCGTGGTGCGGATCCCCGCAGCGCTGGACCCCGCTGCCGCGGCCCCGCTGCTCTGCGCCGGGATCACGACCTACTCGCCGCTGAAGCGCTTCGGGGTAAAGCCAGGGCACAAGGTCGGCGTGGTGGGCATGGGCGGTCTCGGCCACATGGGTGTGAAGTTTGCGCGCGCGCTCGGCGCCGAGGTGACCGTATTCACGCGTTCCGCCAGCAAGGCAGCGGAAGCAGCGAAACAGGGCGCACACCACGTCGTGGTCTCCACCGATACCCGGCAGATGGCTGCCTCGGCTGGTCGCTTCGACTTCATCCTCGATACTGTGCCCAAGCAGCACGACCTCAATCCGTACCTGGAAACCCTGACCTGTGACGGCACCCTGATCCTGGTCGGCCTGCTTGAACCCATCCTGCCACCCCTGAGCGCCATGGCGCTGGTGTTCAGGCGCCGGATTCTGGCCGGCTCGCTCATCGGTGGCCTGCCGGAGACCCAGGAGATGCTCGACTTCTGCGCCGAGCACGGCATCGCCTGCGATATCGAGATGCTGGACATCCGCAACATCAACCAGGCTTACGCGCGCGTAGAGCGTGGCGACGTGAAGTACCGCTTCGTGATCGACATGCAGACGCTGCGCGCAAAGGGCGCCTGAGGCAGAACAACCGGGTCCGGCGGCATTGGGCCTAGCCCGCGCTCATGACAGGCAGCAGAAAGGCAGCAAACGCGCCTGCCGCAACCAGGACGACGGATGTAACAAAGAGTCCGCCGCTGAACCTGCGCAAACGCTGGCAGGCAGCGGCCAGACCCGGGTCCACCGGACAGGGTAGTTTTCCGGAGTTGAGAAGTGCCAGGCCACTTATGGCCAGCATCCCTCCCGCCAGCCCAAAGACCAGGGCCTTGTGCTCACTCAGCCAGATGAGTTGGGGGATGGCGGTGACTAGTCCCACGACGGCCGCACCGGCGCCCAGTGAGACGAGCACGGCTGGTAGCACGCAACAGACCAGCGTGGTGAGGCTCGTACATAGTGTGCCCATGGCGAGCCAGACATTCCTGCGGAGGGGTTCGATCACTGGCCTGCTGCCTTGACTTGCTCCCGGAGCGCCGCGATGGGCGTGTCCGTGCGCCGAATGCCTTTTACAGCATATCCAGCGCCTTCGAGTGCTTCAGTCAGTTCTGCGTCGGAAATTGTGGCGCCCTCCCGCAGGTCCACGGCAACCAGACGTTGCTCCAGACTGACCAGCACGTCCCTCGTGGCCGGAAACTTGCGCAGGCGCTTCTCGATGCCCTGGGCGCAGAATCCACAGACCAGGCCATTGACGGTCACTTCGACAGTCTCTGCTGCAGACATGAGGGAAAACAGCAGGAGCGCAGGGATCGACAATAATCTGTAAGTCCGCATTGGAAGTTCTCCAGAATCAGAAATTCACCATCACCATGGATTGCAGGTTGCCATCCTCGGTGACCCCGGCTTCTACCCAGATTCTGCCTTTGAAGACACGCAACAGGGCCGCCCACTCGGTACCCGGGTAGAGATCACCGGTGTAGGTACGGCCCTGAACGACGAGCCAGACGGCGACCTGGTCGTACTCGTGGGCATAGGGCGCGACGCCGAGCTGAAGGGTGTCAATGCGGTGGGTGAACTCGGTGCTGTCATAGAAGTCGCTCTTGAGAGAGCCGTAGATCCGCCGTGTCTCGTAGTCCGCCTGGGCTCCGGCATTGCCTGTAAAGACGTTCCCGCCGAAGTCGTTGCCGCTTGCGCCGCCCGCGCCACCCCACACGAACACATTCGCCTGGGCTGCTGCCATGTTCCAGCGTTTCACCAGGTAGTTCGCCCGGGCATAGGTGATGTTCACGACACTCTCATCGACGTCGCTGTCGAGCCTGAGGTAACCGCCACCGACGGAATACCGGTGCGATGGTGCGTAGAATCCCTGCACCTCTTCCATGGTCCCCGCGCCATACTCGCCCATCAGAGTCGTGCCGCCGGCGAAGGCAATGGGTTTGGCGAGGGATGCTGTGCACGCAAGCGTGCCGAGCAGGGTTAGTAATGCGCCATGGCGCATCGGGGTGTTGGGCATCATGGGCCCTCCTCAGGTCGTTTTAGTGACAAACGCAGCCGCCTCCTGGACCGCGTCTACCGCGGGCGCCTGGGCGTGACAGTGGAGAGGGCCGAGATTCCCTGTAGCATCACGGTCGTCAGAAGCACCAAACGGGACAGATCTTTGAACATGGGACCGAGCATAGCGGCGAGGGCCGGGACTGGCCAGTTCACGCGGTCCTGCGCCCCAGCTGCAAATCCGGATACCTCCCGAGCCCCAGCAGCATCACCGCCCCGGCAATG
>Ga0209181_10007743_pt1 | contig 14619 bp, 6 predicted proteins | sample MAT05_FD_187208 | JGI IMG/M metagenome (GOLD analysis project Ga0209181, IMG submission 187208) | Freshwater microbial communities from Lake Fryxell liftoff mats and glacier meltwater in Antarctica - MAT-05 (SPAdes) (version 2) | ecosystem: Environmental > Aquatic > Freshwater > Ice > Liftoff... | reverse complement strand
TATCGGCACAGTCGGCGTCGCTGAGACAGTCGCCACAGATGCCGCCGAGCGGACCGACGACGAAGCACATCATCGACTCGCATTGCTCGTTCTCTTCGCACATCGCGCCGTTGGGCAGCGGATCCTCGCCGGTCGGCGACGTCATCGTCACCGAGATCGTGCCGGGCTCGGTCTCCGACTCGGACTCGGTGTCCTCGGTCGTCGCGGTCGTCGCGGTCGTCGTCGATGCGCTCATCGTCGCCGAGGTCTCGCTCGCGCTCATCGTCGACGACGCCGACTGATCGTCAGTGCCGCCGGTGGACGCTCCGTCACCGGTCCCATCCGCGTTCTCCTCGGCGGGGCAGGCCGTCAGCGCGGCGACGATGGACAGGGCGGAAATCCAATGAAGGTTGGTGGTGCGCATGGTCTCGATCCGAATCTTGACCGGACTCGTCGCGCGCCGTCCACCGATACGATCGCGCGCCACCTCACGCCAAACGACCGAGGGTCCGCGCGCCACGCTCGCCCCGCGACAGCGATGTCATGGCGCGCACGGGCCTGCTGCGTCGGAGGGGCGCGTTCAGCCGTGGAAGAGCAGCGAAAGATCCTTCGCGAGGTTCTTCTGGTGCGCCTCGAGGGTGCCGCCGCCGATCTCGATCAGCTTCGCATCACGCCACAAACGCTCGACTGGGTACTCCTTGCAGTACCCCGCGCCGCCCATCACCTGCATCGCATAGTCGGCGACCGTCTTGCCGACCGGACCCGCGAACAACTTCGCCGCGTCGGAGCCGACGCGGTTGCGAACATCAGGGCCGATGTCGCGCGCGACGTTGAACACGAGCGACTTCGCGGCCTGGGTCATCGCGTAGCCCTCGGCGATGTAGCGTTGGATCTGGCCGAAGTCCGCGATCGGTCGCCCGAACGCGCGGCGCTCGTTCGCGAACCGCACCATGATCTCGACGCAGCGCTCGGCGATGCCGACGCTGATCGCCGCGAGCGTGACCCGCTCGATCTCGAGGTTCCGCATCATGTGCGTGACGCCGTCGCCCTCACGGCCGAGCAGGTTCGCGACCGGGACACGGCAGTCCTCGAACACGAGCTCGGCCATCGTCGAGGCGCGCATGCCGAGCTTGTCGATGTGCGGCGTCGTCGAGAAGCCGGGACAGTCGCGATCGATCACGAACGCCGTCACGCGTCCGCCGACCTTCGCGTACACGAGGAAGCAGAAGCCATCGCACGCGTTGGTGATGTACGTCTTGGTGCCGCGGACGATGTAGTGATCGCCCTCGCGCACCGCGGTGGTCGACATGCCGAGCACGTCGGTGCCGGCGCCCGGCTCGGTCATGCCCATGCCGGCGATCCACTCGCCCGACAGCACCCTCGGCAGCCAGCGCGCGCGCTGCTCCGCGCTGGAGCCGTTGTAGAAGTTGTTCACGAACAGCATCGAGTGGGCGAGGTACGCGAGCGTGAAGCCCGGGTCGTACTTCGCGAGCTCTGCGTGGACGATCACAGCTGCGACGGCGTCCATGCCCGCACCACCGGCGTCGTCCGGCACCGTGACGCCGAGCAGACCGAGGTCACCGAGCTTGCGGAACAGCGCCGTGTTCAGCTCGCCTCGACGATCGAACTCCGCCGCTTGTGGGTCGACTTCGCGACGCGCGAACTCGGACACCATGTCGCGCAATAGAGCGTGCTCGGTCGTGGGCAGGAACAACGCGCGCGATCCAGTCGACATCGGCACGCGGGAATATCCGGCATACTGCCGCCGGTGGCAACGCGATCTGGCGCCGAAACCCCCTGCAATGCGGCCTGCGACACAACGGTGACGAAGTCGGCCGTCGCCGGTGCGAAGTACGACGGTGCCGATTGTCTTGTCGCCCCTTCGGGCCTGAAATCTATCGGCATGCACGCGCGTCAGCGCGCCATGCGAACCACCACGAGACTTGCCGGCCCGCGAAGGCCTCTGGCAATCCTGCTCTCGTTCTCTCTCGTGGGCTCCTGCCAATCGGTGCCCGACGCGCCCTCGACCGCGGTCGTGACGCCGCTCGCGGCCACAGTGCCCTTGGGCCCCGCGCTGGATTTTCCACCTGCCAACGACCGTCGCGAGCGACGCGCGCTGCCCCGCACGTTGCGCACGGTCGGTACCGACGCCGAGATCGCCGTGACCAGCCCCGAGCTGGACGACGACGGCAAGTTCGAATTCGCGGGGCAGACGCTGCGGATCTCGTTCAACGCGAAGCTGAAGATCGATGCCGCCGCCGCGACGCCGCAGCTGCGGATCGAGCCCCCGGTCGCGGGCAAGCTGCAGTCGAAGGATGGCCACGCGATCGAGTTCGTCGCCGACGCCCCGTTCGATCCCGACGCGACCTATGTCGCGACGCTCGCCGGCCTGAAGGACGAGGCCGGCAAATCGGTGCTCGAGGGGTGGAAGGGCTCGTTCCGCGCCGATCCGCAGGTGTGGATCGGCGGCAAGATGCTGGCGTACGTGCCGAAGTCCGGCGAGCCGCGCATCGTGTTGATGTCGCCCGATCCGGGCGTCGAGCTCGGGCGCAAGCCGAGCTTCGATCTGCTGTTCGATCAGCCGGTCGAGCCCGCCGCCGCGACGGCGCTCGTCGAGATCACTCGCGAGACCTCGAGTGGCGAGAAGAAGGTCGCGTTGCGGGCGCGTCGTTCGAGCAAGGCGGTGTTCGACGGCATCAAGATCGATCGCAAGCACCTCGTGACCGTGACGGCGCGCGACAATCTCGCGCCGGGCACGAAGATCACGCTCGTTCGCAAGGACCCGGACGTCAGCAAGCACGAAGCCGAGCAGGAGTTCCACGTCGCCGAAGAGCTCGAGCACACCGGCGTCGAGTGCTGGAGCTCGGATTGCTCGTTCTCCAAGGGCACGCTGCACCTGGGCAGCAGCAGCTTCGTCATCAAGTACACCAACGCGATCGCGGTCTCGTCGAAGGACGCGAAGAACCTGCTGTCGATCGATCCGTCGGTGCCGAACCTGTCGGTCTACAACGACACGTGGTCGTCGACCGGCCGGCTGAACGTCTCGGGTGGCTTCGCGCCGTCGACGACCTACCAGGTCACCGTCGCGACGGTGAAGGATCGCTTTGGCCAGGAGGCACCGGCGGTCGAGTTCTCGATCGAGACGCCGCCGCTCACCGCGAGCGTCGCCATGGCCGAGGGCAGCAAGGGCCTCACGGTCTCCGCGGCGAAGAAGTTCACGATCGACTCGCGCAACGTGACCAAGGCGAAGCTGAAGCTGTGGAAGATCGGCGAGGATGCGGCCGCGTGGGATGCCGCGCAGACCCAGCTGACGAACCGTGAGGTGCCGTCGGGCACGCCCGACCACACGATCGAGATCGAGCCCGCGGCACTGCTGAACACCGACGTGAAGACGACGGTCGACCTCGCCGGCAAGCTCGGCGTCGGGCGACCGTGGCTCGTCGCGCTCGCGCTCGAGGACGCCGCCTTCGGCGCGAAGACCAGCGTGTATCCCGAGTGGAGCCCGGCATCGCGACCACCGATGACGATGGTCACGGTGTTCGACGACAGCTCGATGGCCGTGCACACCCAGGCGATGGGCGATGCGACGCTCGTGCACGTCGCGTCGGTCACGACCGGCGAGCCGGTCATGGGCGCGACGTTCGAGGCCGACGGGCACGACCTGTCCGCGATCAAGTCCGACGCGGACGGCGTCGCGGTGCTGCCGCTCGATCGCGCGGCGTCCGACAAGGCGCTCTTGCACGTCGAGCACGGCGGCAACCACACCCAGGTTCGTCTCGGTCGCGACGGCAAGGACGTCTCCCAGCTCGCGCCACAGCTCTCCGGCGTCACCGTGCCGCCCGGTGACGTGCGCGCGATGGTCATCACGGATCGTGGCGTGTATCGCCCCGGCTCGAAGGTGTTCATCAAGGGCATCGCGCGGACCCGGGACGGCAACGAACTGCCGGCCAAGGCGGGCGCACCGGTGCGGATCCGCATCGTGTCGCCGACCGGCGACGAGGTGTTCACGCAGGCCGGCACGTCGAGCGCACACGGGTCGTTCGCGGTGGAGTACGCGAGCGAGAAGCTGTCCGAGATCGGGCGCTACACGATCGCGTTCGAGTCGACCGAAGGTGATGCCACGACGTGGGCGGAGACGACGGTGCAGATCGCCGAGTTCGAGCCACCGCGCTTCACCGTCGACGTCGAAGCGACCGGCGACACCAAGCGCGTCGCAGCGAACGTGACGGGTCGCTACCTCTTTGGTGCGGACATGGACGGTGCGAGCGTCACGTGGACGCTCACGCGTCGCAATGCGTCGCTGCCGAAGGGCGACATGGTCGGACGCGGGCTCGAGTTCGCCGTCAAAGCCGAGGGCGCGAGCTACTACGACTATGGCTACGACGGTGACGGCGAGTACGGCGCGGGCGAAAGCGGCGATCGTTGGGAGCGCATCGGCGAAGCGAAGCTCGACAAGACCGGCAAGCTCAGCGTCGATCAGCCCGTCGAGATGCCGACCGAGCCCGGTCCGCAGCGCTTCGTGTTCGAAGCGACGGTGCAGGACGAGTCGCACCGCACGATCACCGCGCGCGACGACGTGACGGTGTTCGACGCGAAGCGCTACGCCGGCGTGCGCGTCACCGACGGATCGATCGATCTCAAGAGTGGCACGACGAGCGTGCCGCTCGAGCTCGGCGTCGCCGATCACGAGGGCAACGCCGTCGGCGGTGCCGAGATCGAGGCCAAGCTCGAGCGTATCGAGTGGCAGCGCACCCGCAAGCCCGGCGCCGGCGGCTCGTACTCCGAGCAGTGGCACGAGGTCAAAAAGGAAGTCGCGCGCTGCAAGGTGAAGTCGACGCGTACGGTCGTCGACTGTCCGCTGCCGATCGAGCGCTCGGGTGACTACCTCGTCACCGCGTACGTCGACGGGCGCGAGGGCGGCTCGGACAACCTGTGGGCGTGGTCCTACGGCGACGATGCGCGGCCGCAGCGGCCCGGCAACGCGCTCGAGGTCGTCGCGGATCGCCGCGACTACGCGCCGGGCGACACCGCGAAGATCGAGGTGATCAGCCCGTTCGCCGAAGCGATCGCGATCATCACGCTCGAAGGCGGCAGCAAGCGCGTCACGCAGAGCAAGCGCATCACCGGCGCGAGCGCGACGTTCGACGTGCCGCTCGCGTCCGAGCACGCGCCGTGGGCCCACGTCACCGCAACCGTGCTGCCGATCGACAAGGATCCCCAGACGGCGTTGCAGTGGAAGTTCGGCGCGCTGCGCCTGCCGGTCGCGCTCGGCGACGCACGCGTCGACCTCGCGATCAACAGCGATCGCGCCGTCTATGCGCCCGGCGACAACGTGACCATCGACGTCGCCGTGACCAAGGGTGGCAGCGGCGTCGCGGGTGCCGAGATCGCGCTCGCAGTCGTCGACGAGGGCGTGCTGCGCCTGACCAACTTCCACGCGCCGGACCCGGTCACTGCGCTGTACCCCGGCGCCGGGCTGTCGCTGCACGTCACCGACAATCGCGATCTACTCGCGGCGCTCGGCATCAAGTCGCACATCGCCGGCGACGGTGGCTCCGAGGGCGACTCGTCGCTGGTGTCGACGCGCAAGAACTTCGTGCAGACCGCCCTGTGGAAGCCAGACCTCGTGTCGGGCGACGACGGCCACGTGAAGGTCGAGCTGCCGCTGCCCGACAACCTCACGCGCTTTCGCATGATGGCGGTGGTGCTCGACGCCAAGGGGCGCGGTGCGGTGCACGAAGCGGCATTCGAGGTGCGCAAGCCACTGATGGTCGTGCCCGCAGTGCCGCGCTTCGCGATCGTCGGCGACAGCTTCGAGGTCGCCGCGGTCGTGCACAACGGCACCGATGCGCAGATGCACGCCACGGTCAGCCTCGGCACCGACTCGCGCGAGGTCGACCTCGCACCGATGGGCCACACCCGCGTCGCGTTCCCGTTCGCCGCGAGCGGTGTCGGCACCCAGACGCTCACGTTCGACGCGACGGCCCAGGGCGGCGCGACCGATCGAGTCGAGGCCCTGGTGCCGGTGCAGGCGCCGGGTCTCGAGGAGCGACCGCGACTCGCGGGCAGCTTCACCGGCGCCCAAGACGTGCGCGTGCAGATCCCCGACGACGTGTTCACCGATCCCGACGCCGGCGACCTGCTCGTCACGATGGGTGTCGCGCTGTGGCCGGAGCTCGGCGAGCGCGTCGAGTACCTCGTCGACTACCCGCACGGCTGCGTCGAGCAGACGACGTCGTCCACACTGCCGTTGCTCGCCGCGCGCGAGCTGCTACCGCGGCTCGGCTTCCTGCGCTTCACGAAGGCGCAGATCGACGATCGCATCAAGGCCGGCGTCGAGCGGCTCGCGACCATGCGCACCGAGAGCGGTGGCCTCGCGTACTGGCCCGGCGACAGCGACGCGAATCCATACGGCACTGCGTACGCGATGCGAGCGATTGTCCGCGCCGAAGCGGCTGGTGTCGCGGCACCGGCGGGTCTGAAACAAGGGATGGTCACGTACCTCGAGGGTCAGCTCGAGAGCTCGAGCCAGTACCCCGGTGACCTCGAGGTGCGCGCCGCGATCGCGCTCGCGCTCGCCGAGGCTGGTGCGTTGCCGGCATCGAGCGCTGACTCGCTGGTCGAAAGCGCGGACAAGCAGGGACCGTTCGGTCAGGCGACGCTCGCGCTCGCGTTGGCGACGCTGCCCGGCGAAGAGGTGCGCGCGAAGGCACTGCTCGACAAGATGCTCGCGTCGTTCGACGCGGCCGGCAAGCTGACGGCGAAGCCGGTGCAAGGCGAGTTCGCTTACTACGGGTCGCCCGATCGCACGATGGCCCAGGCCGCGCTTGCACTGCTGCGACTGCGACCCGACGCGCCGATGCTGCCGGCGATGCTCGATCGCCTGGTGACGCAGACCGACAGCTACACGACGCAGTCGACCGCGTTCGGACTCATCGCGCTCGCCGAGCACCTGCGCACCGTGACCGCCGAGCCGATCGACATGGCGCTGTTGCTCGACGGTGAGCCGATCCAGCCGGACATGCTCGACTCGCTGCGCATGGGCACCGGTGCGAAGCGCTATCGCATCCCGCTCGAGTCGCTGCGCGGTCGCAACGCTCGCATCGGCCTGCGCGCTGCAGATGATCGCGCGGTCGGCTTCCTGGTCGAGGCAACGTGGCGGCGGCCGTTCTCGGCGACCGGCGCGCTTGCGGCGACCTCCGCGAAGCACGGGCCCGACGTGTATCGCGTGTTCAACGACGCGACCGGTGGCGAGATCGATCTCGCGAAGGTCAAGCCCGGTCAGCTCGTGCGCGTGACGCTGCTCGCACGCATGCCCGAGGACGGCAGCGACGACGACGACTTCGACTTCGATCGCGACCGGCTCGGCTACGTCGCGCTGACCGACGCGATCGGTGCCGGGTTCGAGCCGGTGCAGCCCGATCTCGCGACGATGGCGACGGTGCCCGACCTCGCGTCGGACCATCCGCTCGCGCAGATGCTCGCGTGGGGCACCGCGGAGGCGAGCCACACCGAGCTGCACGACAATCGCGTCGACCTGTACTTCGACCGCGTCTGGGGCGACTGGGTCGCGGCGACGTACCTCGTACGTGCGACGACGCCCGGCACGTTCGTCGTCGCACCCGCGCGCGTCGAGCTGATGTACGAGCCCGACAGCCTCGGCTACAGCGACATCGCGCAGGTGACGGTGGTGCCGTGACTCGAAGGCGGCGCCTCGCGTTCGCGCTCGCGACGGCGGCCATCGCCGCGCTGTGGCTCGGATGGTCCGCGTGGTGGCACCGTCTGCGCGAGCAGGTCGGTGCGCCCGAGGCCGAGGTGTTCGCCGATGCGTGGCACGACGGCGTGCGCGTGCTCGACCGTCGCGGCGCGCTGATTCGCGAGCTACCGACCGATCATGCGCGCCGCGGTCGACCACTCGTGCTCGACGAGATCGGCTCCCGCGTCGTGACGGCGACGCTGGTCAGCGAGGACGCCGAGTTCTTCGCGCACGACGGCATCGACCGCGCCGCGATCGCTCGCGCGGTCGAGCAGAACGTCCGCCACGCGCGCTTCGTGTCCGGCGCGAGCACGATCACCCAGCAACTCGTGAAGCTGCTCGACGCGCGCGGCGTCCCCGGTGATCGCGACCTCGCGCTCAAGCTGCGCGAGGCCGCGCGCGCGCAGAACCTCGAGGTGGTGCTCGGCAAGGACGAGATCCTCATCGAATATCTCAACCGCCTGCCGTACGGCCACGGCCTCGTCGGACCCGAAGCCGCGGCGCGGGCGATGTTCGGCGTCGCGAGTCGCGACCTTTCGTGGGCGCAGGCCGCACTGCTCGCCGTCGTGCCGCGGGCACCGTCGTACCTCGATCCGTACGAGCACTTCGAGCGGGCCCAGCTGCGCCAGCACGCGCTGCTGCACGCGCTGCACGCCCACGGCGATCTCGACGACGATGCACTCGCGCGGGCGCTTGCCGAGCCCGTCGAGCTTCGACCGATCACGCACCCGTTCTTCGCCCCGCACTTCGTCGCGATGCTGCAGGCCGAGGATCGGCTCACCCCGCGCGGTGTCGTCCACACGACCCTCGATCTGAAGCTGCAGCGCGACGTCGAGGGGCTCGTCGACACCCATCTCACCGCGATTCGCGATCAGGGCGCCCACAACGCGGCCGCGATCGTCGTCGACAATGCGACCGGCGAAGTGCTCGCGTGGGTCGGCAGCGCGGATCCGGACGGGATCGACATCGATGGTCACGTCGACATGGTCCGCGCGCGGCGGCAGCCCGGCTCGACGCTCAAGCCGTTCGTCGTCGCGGCTGCGCTCGCGAAGGGGCACACGCCCCACGAGCTCGTCGCCGACGTGCCGACGGATTTCGTCGAGCACGGTGGCGCGTGGACGCCGTCGAACTTCCACGGCGACAACGTCGGACCGGTCGCGCTGCGCGAGGCGCTCGCGGCGAGCCTGAACGTGCCGCTCGTGCGCCTCGCGGCGGACGTCGGGCCGAAGGCGCTGCTCGAGTCGCTCCATGCGCTCGGGTTCGCGAGCCTCGATCTCGACGCGGATCACTATGGCCTGTCGATCGCGCTCGGCACGGGCGAGGTCGAGCTGCGCAAGCTCGCGGCCGCGTACGTGACGCTCGCGCGCGGTGGCGAGTCGATCGGGCTGCACGTGATCCAAGGCGAGACCACGACGCCGCACCGCGTGATCGAGGCCGGTGTCGCGGCGGCGGTGACCGACGCGCTCTCGGACCCCTCCGCACGATTGCGTCTGCTCGAGGGGCGCAGCCCGTTCGACATCGGGTTCCCACTCGCGCTCAAGACCGGCACGAGCTCCGGCTATCGCGACGCGTGGACCGTCGGCTACACGCGCGAGCGCACCGTCGCGGTGTGGATCGGCAACGCCGACGGCACCGCGACGCGCGGCGTCACCGGTGCAGGCGGCGCTGGTCCGCTTTTCGCCGACGTCATGCGTCGCGCGATGCTCGAGGTCCCGACGCGCATGCCGCTGCTCGCGAGCGATGCGCTCGAGCACGCCGAGGTGTGTCCGCTGTCGGGCAACAGGCCGAGCGAGCAGTGCCCCGATCGCGTGCGCCGTGCGTTCGTCCCGGGCGCGGTGCCGCAGGTCGGCTGCTCGGTGCACGTGCACGCGAAGCCTGCTGGGCGCGGCGCAGACGGTCGCGCGCGCTGGGCCTGCGATCCCGACGCCGACCAGGTCGTCGCGCGGCTGCCAGAAGAATTCAGCGGCTGGCTCGCCGGACTCGCCGACGGCGCGCCGGGATCCGACGCGTATGGCTTGCCGTGGGTCGCCCACGAATCGGTGCTCGGGTGCGAGCCCGGGGCCGAGACACCGTCGCGCATCGTGATGACGACGCCGGTCGCGGGCAGCGTGTGGCCGCGCGCCGCTGCGGGTGTCGACGACGTCGTCGAGCTCGCAGCTCGCGTGCGCGGCAGCGCCCTCGTGGGGGTCGTCGAGTTCGTCGTCGATGGCGAGGTCGTCGCGACCTCACGCGCACCGTTCGTCGCACGCGTCGCGATCGGCCCGGGCGATCACGAGGTCTACGCACGCCCGCGCAATCATGCGATCGCGATCGAGAGCGACCGCACCGCGTTCAGCGTGCGCTAGTGCGGTGCACCAGGCAGCGCGGGATACCGCGCGAGATACTGCCGCATCAGCCATCGCCGGAACCAGTGGTTGATCCGCGGCGCGTCGATGCAGATCGGCCCCCACACGACGAGCGAGCGTCGACCGAGGCTCACGCCGTACGCGAACGTGCGATGCAGCGTGTGTGGCCGCAACGGCGGCACGCCCTTCGGGTACTCGGCCGGCTCGCCGAGCAGCGCGAGCGCATTTGCGGCGATGAGCTTCGCCTGCCAGATGCACTCGATCGCGCGCTGCATCGTCGGCCACTGGCCCTCGCCGCCGAGGATCCGCACCGCGTCGCCGCACGCGAAGATCTCGGGCCGCCCCGTGTCGGCGGTCGGAAAGCACTGCAGCGTCGGACCGACCGCGAGCCAGCCCTCGGCAGTGCGCGGCAGCCCGAGCACGCCGAGGATCGGCGCGGGCGCGATGCCGCCGACCCACACCGCGAACGCGCAGTCGATCCGCGAGCGCTCGCCGCCGCGCACGACGTCGACCCAACCGTCGCCGACCTCCACGACACGCGTCGACGTGCGGACGTCGACGCCCTGCCCCGTCAGCAATCGCTCGGCACGCGCACCGACCTTCGGCGGGAGGATCGACACCAGTCGCTCTTGTCCGCCGACGAGCGTCACCTTCGGCGCCGTGGGCCACGGCCGCGCAGCAGCGTGCTCGAGCGCTGCGAGCTCCCCCGCGAGCTCGACCCCCGAGATTCCACCACCGACGACGACGATTCTCGGCGGCGCGGCTGCGGTCGCGAGCACACGATCCAGCGCACCACGCAGCGTCTCGAACTGGCCCGGGCTCTTGTGCGCGAGCATGCGCACACCGCCTTCGATCGACGACGGCGGCTCGAGGACACTGCCGAGTGCGACGACGATCACGCGCGCACCGAGCCGGGTGCCGTCGGCGAGCTCGATCGTGCGCGACTCGGGATCGAGCCGGACGATCTCGCCCTGGACGAAGCGCGCGCCCGGCAAACTGTCGATGTAGGCCGCCGTCCGCACCTTGCTCGCGTCGATCGGGATGGCCCCGAGCAGTCGCTCCTGCACGAGCGGCAGGTAGCCGTGCTCGCGATCGCGATCGACGACGACGACCCGCGGTGGCTTCGCCGTCGCTTGTCGGTGGAGCTGGTACGCGACCTCTACACCCGCGTAGCTGGCCCCGAGCACGAGCACGTCGGCATCGCGACGTGGCGTCTCAGGTGCCGAAGACATGGACCCGATCCCGCACCGACGCGGGGAACCGCGTGCGGACGATCGCACGCGCGTCGCCGAGCGTGTGCCGTGGGCTGCGATGCACGAGCACGAGCGCCTCGCCTTCGAACTGCTCCGCGCGCGCGATCATCTCTTCGACGTGCGTGTGTCCCCAGCCGCGGATCTCGGCGACCGTACGCCGCTCGTCCCATGCGGTGACCTCGTGGACGAGCACCTTGACCTTGCGCAGTCGTTCGTCGCGATCGAACAGATCAATCTGCGTGTCGCCGGTGACGGCGAGCAACGCAGTCGTGTGCGGATCGGTGATCGTGGTGCCGCTTCTGCGCAGCTCAGCGATCTCGTGCGCCGGCAGGTCGGTGTACTCGGGCCGCAGCCGCTCCGTGGTGCGCGAGACGATCCACGTCAGCGCAGGTACGCGATGCACCGCGCGGACGCAGGTCGCGTGCAGCCCCCGACCGAGGTCGACGACGTCCTCCGGCTGGTGCGCGATGATCGTTGGCGCGAGATCGAAGTCCTCGATCTCGCTCCATGCCGCGAAGATGCTGCGCAGCGGTGCCTCGATCTCGACGGGGATGTGCACCTCGGGCGCGGCCAAGCTCGCGAGCCGGCGCTGCGACACCAGGTATGGCAGGCCGCCGAGGTGATCCTGGTGACCGTGCGTCACGAGGATCCGGCCGTAGCGGAGCTGCCCCGCGATGCTCCCGCCGACGTCGAACATCAGGTCGAGCTCCGGCACCATCAGGCACGTCTGGATACCGCCACGCGTCACGCCCTTGAGCGTGATGCCGGCGACGGAGAGCTCGTCCATGCCTTCGGTCACGGCAGGGCTCGAGGTCAGCGGTGCACCCTCGCGCATCGCCGCCCCCCGGCATCGCAAAGTCGCCGCGTCAAGCGACGAAGTTCCGGTTCGGGGTCCACAGCACGACCGGTGGCGCGGCCGTCTGCCCTCGCGCCGGCGCCGGTGCGGTGGTCGCCGTCGAACGCTTGATCGCGAGCACCGCCTTCGCTGCGGCGATGACCTTGCTCGGCGACACGACGACGTGCTCCTCGAGGTTGATGTTCTGCGGGATACCGGGCACGGCATCTTGCCCGAGCACCCGCGTGACGACCTGCACGCCGGTCGGATCGAGCGCCTCGATCACCGCGCCCTGGATCTCGCGACCGAGGCTCGCGAACACCCGATCCTCGTGCACGACGAGCAGCTTGCCGGTGCGCCGCACGCTCGCGAGCACGCAGTCGAGATCCGGCGGCACGATCGTGCGCAGATCGATGACCTCGGCAAGGATCCCCTCCGCCGCGAGCTTCTCCACCGCGGTCGCGACGAACAGCGTCGCGCGGCCCCAGGTGACGATCGTGATGTCGCGTCCTGGCCGACGCACCACCGCCTTGCCGAGCGGCACGCGGAAGTCGTCGGGGAGATCGGGTGCGTAGCCCTCGAACGCGATCGCTCGCTTGAGCGATGCGACCTCCTTCGGATCGGTCGGCTCGTTCGCGAACGCGTCGCCGAGGTTCATGCGGTACAGGCCCTTGCTCTCGAAGCAGAGCACCGGCCCGCTGTACTCGGCGGCGCTGCGGAGCAGGCCGTACACGTCGCGCGACGTCGTCGGGGCGACGATCGTCAGGCCCGGGATCGACGCATAGAAGCCTTCCATGCACATCGAGTGGTAGACCGCGCCGCCGTGCAGCGGCTCGACCGGCAGCCGCACGACCACGTTCGCGCGCACGGTGCCGCCGGACGTCCACAGCAGGTTGCCGAGGTACACGAGCCAGTGCAGCGTGTTGAGGCTGTAATCGGAGAACTGGATCTCCGGCAGTGCCGTCGCGCCGTTGTGCAGCGCGAAGCCGATCGCACTGCCGAGGATGAACGGCTCGTTGATCGGTGCGTCGCGGACCTGCCGTGGGAACTCGGCATGCAGGCCGCGCGTCGCCTGCATCACTCCGCCCTTTTTCGCGACGTCCTGCCCGTAGATCCACGTCATCGGGTTCGCCCGCAGAATCGCGCGCATCGCCGCACGTACCGCGCCGTTGATCGAGATCACCGTCTGACGGCCGACCATCGGCGGCTCGCGAGTCTCCGGGTACGGATCGCGGATGTGATCGAACACCGACTCCGGCGTCGGCTCGGGCTCGCCCGCCGCGATCTCCATCGTGCCGACGATGTGCGCGTCGGCCTCGCCGCCGAGGCGACCGAGCTCGTGGCGCGCAAAGTAGTCCTTCGTGGTGCCGTCCTTGCGCCGCACGATGTCGCCCGGCTCGAGGATGCCGCGGCGCACGAGTGCCTCGCCGAAGTCGAGCAACGGATCGAACTGATCGAACTTGAAGGTGACGTCGGCCGCCGAGCTGTGATCGTTGAGCCGCGACAGATTGCGGACCCAAACCAGGGCCGGCGCCTGCTCGCCACGGCAGTACTTCGCGGCCCTCGCGGTGACGTCGTACACGTCGACGAAGTCGTTGCCGTCGCAGGTGAAGTACGCGAAGCCGAACGCCTTCGCGTAGGCCTCGAAGTCCTTGATGCCGCGACCGTCCTCGGACGTGACGCTGATCGCGATGTCGTTGTCGGTGACGATCAGCAGCCACGGCAGGCGCAGGATCGATGCGCCCGTCATGCCCTCGTGCACATCGCCCTCGGCACACGTGCCGTCGCCGACGACGCAGACCACGAGCGCATCGTCGATGCCGCGCGTCCGATAGCCCTGCGCATAGCCGACCGACTTCGACACCTGCATGCCGAGCGCAGACTGCACCGGCAGCGCACCGTGGCGCATGTCGTTGAAGTGCGCCGTCATCTGCCGCCCGTGACTCCACGGGTCGGTCACCTTCGACAGCTGCTGACGCATGTGATCGAGGTGGAAGTCGTCGTAGCCGAGCAGTCGCGCCCACGTCGCGAGCAGCGTCGCAGAGCGGTAGTGACCGCAGATCGCGAAGCGATCGGACGCGGCGACCTCGGCGAACGCGAGCGCGCTCGCGGTGCCGTGGATCTCCTCACCCGGACCCCAGATCGCGAACTTGACCTGGCCCTTCAGACACTCCTGCACGACGCGCTCCACGTGCATGCGAGCGAGACACGCCTCGCGGTACGCGAGGCGCAGTCGCTCGGGCGACAGTGCCGGGAATTCGGAGAGACGCGCGAGGTCGTACTTCAGCTCGCCCTTGGCGGGGCCGGATGCTTCGGGCATGTCCATGTCGCTGCTCCGTTATTGATGCGGATAACCACCCGGCGGCGGCGGCGGGTAGCCGGGCTGTGGCGGGTACGGCTGCTGCTGCTGTTGCTGCGGCGGATAGCCCGGCTGTGGCGGGTAGCCGCCTT
>Ga0209181_10007742_pt1 | contig 14620 bp, 11 predicted proteins | sample MAT05_FD_187208 | JGI IMG/M metagenome (GOLD analysis project Ga0209181, IMG submission 187208) | Freshwater microbial communities from Lake Fryxell liftoff mats and glacier meltwater in Antarctica - MAT-05 (SPAdes) (version 2) | ecosystem: Environmental > Aquatic > Freshwater > Ice > Liftoff... | reverse complement strand
CGCGCTGTTTCGGTCCCTTTTCCGCGGGCGCGAGGACGTGTATTCGAAACGCTTCGAGAGCCAGCGCACGGGTCGATCCGGTTAACCAACCCGCCTGCGGCAACGAATGGGTCCGCGGGATCTGCGAGAAGCCGCGCATCCGCTGTGTGGAATGCGCCCACCGGCAACTGTTACGGGTCACCGACGAGGTCGTGTGCTGGCATTTGTCGGGGCAGGATCCCTCGGGCGCTCCGTTCGTCATGGGACTTTACCCGATGCTGCTCGATGAGACGTGCTTTCTTCTTGCGGTGGATTTTGACGGCGAGGCCTGGATGGACGATGCGAACGCCTTCCGTGAAGCCTGCCACAAGCTGAATCTTCCCGTCGCACTTGAGCGTTCCCGATCGGGCAACGGCGGCCATTTCTGGTTCTTCTTCAACGACGCCATCCCTGCACCTCTCGCGCGGAAGCTCGCCTCGGTGGTTCTGACCGCCGCCATGGATGGCCGTCCCGAGATTGGACTGCGATCCTACGACCGTTTGTTCCCCAATCAGGACACGTTGCCGAACGGCGGCTTTGGCAATCTCATTGCCCTGCCTCTTCAGCGACAGGCGAGGCAGCGGGGAAACACCGTGTTTCTTGACGAATCGTTCACCGCGTATCCCGACCAGTGGGTATTTCTGTCGCAGGCGCCAAAGCTTGGCTATGCCCTCGTTCAATCGCTCGTTCGGGAAGCCGAGGGACGCGACCGGGTGATCGGCATCCGTTTTGTCGCTCCTGACGCTGGCGACGAGTCGAAGCCGTGGGCGCTGGCACCGTCCCGCCGCCGAGCCGACGAACCGGTGCCTGGCCCGCTACCCAAATCCCTCGAAGTCGTCCTTGGCGACCAGGTCTATATCCGGAAAGCCGAGCTTCTTCCTCCCCTTCGGAATCGACTGATTCGGATCGCCGCATTTCAGAACCCGGAGTTTCACAAGGCGCAGTCTTTGCGCCTCTCAACCTACGAAATTCCTCGGATCGTCGCCTGCGCGGAGGATCTCCCGGAGCACGTGGGCTTGCCTCGGGGGTGTCTGCCCGAGGTCGAAGGCCTTCTGAAATCGCTCGGGATCCGGACCGTTGTCCGAGACGAACGTTTTGCTGGACGGCCCCTGGCATGCACGTTCCACGGAGAACTGCGCGCCGATCAGAAGGCCGCCGCCGATGCGCTGATGGAGCATGACATCGGTGTTCTGGCCGCCACCACAGCCTTCGGCAAGACGGTGGTCGCGGCCTGGCTCATCGCGGCGCGGGGTGTCAACACCCTCGTTCTGGTCCATCGACAACTGCTGCTGGAGCAATGGGTGGACCGACTCAGTATGTTTCTTGGCATTCCGCCCAAGAGCATCGGGCGGCTGGGAGGAGGGCGGCGGCGCTTGAACGGCATGATCGATGTCGCGCTGGTTCAAAGCCTCGTCAGGAACGGGACGGTTCATGATGCCGTGGCCGACTATGGGCAACTGGTGGTGGACGAGTGTCACCATCTCTCGGCCCCCAGTTTCGAATGGGTGGCCCGCAAGGCGAAGGCCAGGTACGTGGTCGGGTTGTCGGCGACCCTGACGCGAAAAGACGGGCACCACCCCATCATTTACATGCAGTGCGGGCCGGTGCGGCACCGCGTCGATGCTCGGCAGCAGGCCGCCGCTCGTCCGTTCACGCATCACGTGATCGTCCGGCCAACAGGATTCCACGCTTTGGAAGGTGGGAGTGGCAATCCCCGATCCGACTTCCAGCGCATCTTTGGGGCCGTCGCCGGGGACGAAGCGCGGAACTCCATGATCTGCGCCGATGTTCTCCAGGCGGTGGCATCGGGCAGGTCGATTCTCGTGCTCACGGAGCGCACCGAGCATCTGGAGGCACTCGCTGCAAATCTGACGCCCCACGCGCCCCATGCCGTCGTTCTCCGAGGAGCAATGGGCCGGCGCGGCCTCCGAGACGCACTCCAGCGACTCGCAGCAACGCCCCCGGATCGAAAGCCGCTCCTTCTGGCAACCGGGCGCTTTATCGGAGAAGGGTTCGACGACTCCCGCTTGGACACGCTCTTCGTCACGCTGCCCGTATCCTGGCATGGCACGATTGCGCAGTATGTGGGCCGGCTTCACCGGATCCACGAAGGGAAGCGCGAAGTCAGGGTCTACGACTACGCGGACCTGGAGGTGCCCATGCTCGGCCGGATGTTCGAACGCCGATGCAGGGGATATGAGGCCGTCGGGTACACGATTCTGCTCCCGGCGAATGCGTTGCCGGGATGGCCCCCAGAGGTTCCCCTGCCGGTGGACGCGTCGTGGAAGCACGACTACGCCACAAGCGTGCGGCGTCTGGTCCGTGACGGTGTTGATGCACCTCTTGGCCGCCTGTTCGTCGGGGCGACCAGCGCCCCAGGCCCCGACGTCGAGGGAGTCGCCCGCGCGCGGAGTTCATCTGAGGCGTTCCTCTTCGGTCGACTTGAAACGCTGCCAGAAACCCGTGGGAGGTTCCGGCTGAACCAATCCCTTCCGATCGCCTTCGACAACCAGGGTAGGATGGAAGTGGACCTTCTCGATGGCGGAGCGGGACTCGTGATTGAGATCGACGGTTCGCAACATCTGGGCGACCCGGTTGCCTACAGAAGGGATCGGCGGAAGGACTCTCTTCTCCAGGAGCATGGCTACTTTATCCTTCGCTTTCTGGCGCAGGACTTGAGTCGGGACCTGGTTAGTACGTTGGACGCAATTCTCCGAGCTATCTCGAACCGAGAGCGGAAAAAGCTAGAAGCTGGCCCAAGCGGTTGCAGCGCAGGTATTGATGAGTCGATGGCGGGTGGGCTTGCGGCACTCACGGACTAAACCTCAATCGACGCGACCATGGGGCACAGAAGAACCGTTGGGGCCTGAGGCACCCATGAAGATCGTTCCGAGCGTGAGCCAACCGGGGCGAATCGGTTCAGCGTCCACGTTGGCGAAGCGGAACGGCTTTCCGCCCTTCAGTGGATTCGGGATGCCGACGAACAACCTGATCTCCCCGGAAATGGGCTTCACAAAAGCCAGCCTCACGGATTGGGTAGCGGCGGTGGCGGGCAGCAGTTTGTGGAGCACCAAGGGAAGTTCAGCCACCGATTCGGTGCCATCGGACCCAACGGCCATGACCTGTACGGGCCACTCGGCATAGAAGGGGGCAACACCGCGATTCGTGATCGTGACGGATACGACGAGAGCGCCCCGTGCCAACGCAGCCGTCGCCTGGACGACCTGCAATTCATAACCGAGGCCACGCGCCGCCGCGAGCGCACGCTCTCGTTCGTCCGGTGCGAGGGGTTTGGACGTGCTCGAGTCCATGAGCCACGTTGCGTGCGTTTCCTGAATGCAAACCGCGAAGTCCTGCCCGTCCTTGCAGCCTGCGGTCTTCCACAGGCACGGCCAGAGTTCGGGCCGGATCTCGCCGCCGATCGGTGAGGTTCGCCAGCGATCCATGGCAGCGGTCCCGGCGCTCCGCAGCGCCGCGAGATAGAACCAGTCATCTGCCTTACGTCCGGTATCCAGCGTGGCCCAGGCGAAGGAATCGTCGTGGTAACCCATGTTGCGCCGAGCATTCGACGCATGAGCGTGGTCGTTGTCGCCCGCCGGGTAGCGCAGCAGCACCGGCGTTTTACGGAAGGCGGCCTCGTAGGCGTCCATGACTTCGGTCTGAACCCCCTTGGACGCGAACCATTCCGATTGCGGGTAGCAGTGCCACTCGCCCCAGGTACCGAGCAGTCCGGCGGTGATGAAGCCGATGCGCGGGTCACCGTCGTAACGTGCACCGAGTGCGGCGATGAAGTTCGTAAGCGCCCTGCGCAGGCGCGGGTCTTCGTAATCCGGCGTGTGGTCGATGGCGGGCGGGAGCGGTTGGGTGTTGGTGTTGGTCCATGTGCGCACTGTCAACCCGGCTTGGACGAGATACTCCGGTACTCCGCTGGGTTTGCGGGGGTACTCCATGTAAACGCGGAAGACGCTCTGGCACCCACGCGAGGCGATGCCGTCGAGAAGACGCTCCATCGGCGCCCAGTTGAAATTCGTGGGACCGATCATCATCGAAGCGAGCGGCAGATAGTTGAACTCCAACGAATGAGGAAACGTCCTTCCCTGACCGGCATAAGGCACAAAGCCCTTCAGCGGATTGTCCGCTGGGCCGGGTGCATACGCCTTCCGGAAAACCACCGGCTCGTCGGCCAGCACGTGCGCGCCGAGTGCGACAGTCCGACCCGGCTCGGCCTCGACGGCCTTCAGCGCCCGGGCGCGCGCGAGATTGCCAAGGCTTGCGGGCGGATGGGTCTCCGTTGCGAACGGGCTGTGAACGCAGCATGCAGCCACAAGCGCGATGAGAACCCAGGCGGTTTTCGACGGTAATCGCTTCATGAAAGGGGTGGAAGGCAATGGGTCAGACGTTGACTATCGACATTCGATCACGGCCTTTGGAAGGCGTCTCGCGAACTCTCCCATCTACGCCCCAAGACCTTTTCCGCGGCCCAGACGATAACGTGCCACTCCGGCCGCAGCCCCAGGTTCGCCTCCCGAATGCTTCTCGCTTGCCCGCCAGGCTCCCTTGCGGCGGCGCGCAGCAGTGCCCGGGCCTCATCCGCATCCCCCACAATGCCGCTCCGGCTACCAATCCTTCCCACGGAGTCTCCAGGCGCCCCTGCCGGATGGGCGCTTCCGTGTAGGCCACCAAGGCTGCCGTCTGCGCCTTCTTACCTCTCCCCCTGCATCCCGCCGGAATCCGATCTCTCGTCAGCCAGCCCAAGGAATCGGCGTCCGTCTTCGTCGGTCCGCCAGATCGCCTCCCCGCCGTTCCCCCGGCTCATCACGTGATACCACCCGTCCGTAACATGAATCCTCAAACCCCTCGCCATGTCCTCACATTCACCAGTCGCCCAAAGCAATGTCAACTGTCCACGTTTGACCCCATTGCTTCAGTTATTCATCCAGCAACAAGGGGGAGGCGACAAAACCATAGCCGGGTTCGTGGGCCGAAAATCCGCTCTTGAGATTGACCTCCCAGCGAAGTTCCCCGGTGACGACGTTCAAGCACATGAATCGTCCGTCGAGGCCTTGGACATAGGCTGAGGACGCATCGATTGCCGGTGTCGGTGTCGAGAGGGGGCCGCGAGGGACTCCTTCTCCGCGCTTCTTGGTCCGGCCAATTGTAATGCGCCACCGTTCGTTGCCAGTGGTGGCATCGAGCAATACAGGTGAAGGCGATCACGCCGTAGATGCCCAACAAAGAAAGACAAAGAGCGACGGCGCCGAGCGCCGTTAGCAGAACGGACGCCGTTCTGAGCAGCAAAAACGCCGGGCTGATGCATTCCTCCAACGTGCCGGTGTGGAAGGCCCTTACCTCCGGAGAGACGCGCGCCACCGCCGCGTTCAGCATTGCCGGAACATCGTCGGCGCCGCTCCGTGATCGGACGAGAGCCACAGCATCGGTTTCTCCCCACTGGATGAGAGAGGTCCAGGCATGGAGCTTCGGGGCTTCGCTCAGGGCACGATATTTTCCGTTCATCGCGATCCCGATCACCTCGCATTCCCGGCCCCAGATTTTGACCGTTTGGCCCAAAGGATTTCGATCGGGGAAAAGCCGCTTCGCGGCGGTCTCGTTGAGAACCACACCGGAGGGCGCCTGGGCGTCGTCTTATTCGCGAGGTGGGCGATCACCAGCATGAGGACCAGCGCCGCCGCCACGGCCAACGAACGCAACAGAGGCAGGAACAGATTCTGCGCGCCCCATGGGCACTGCCCCATGGGAAACACGGTGATCTCGGCTTCACGAGCGTCGCCGAGTTCATCGGGGTAGGCGTTCTGCAATCGGCGCGAGACGACGCCGGCGACAGCACGCGCCTGCGCGCTGCCGATCCCCAGTTGGAGCCGGGCGACGGTGTGGTAGGCGGTCCAGCCTCTCTTGTCCGCCGGGGCGCCGAAGCCCACGTCCGCCTGCATCGCCATCGGCAGCCAGAGGTCGAACGCCAGTCCTCCCGTGATTCCCAGGAAGCCCTTGTCTGCGACGCCGACGATCGTGACCGGATGCCGGTTCACCTGATGGGTTTGCCCAACGATCCCCGGATCGCCCCCCAGTTCGAGCCGCCAGAACCGTTCGCTGACGACGACCTCGGGCGCGCTGCCGGGATGGAGATCGCTCATGGCCACGGCGACGATCCTATCCGGTTCACAGGCCCCGGGAATGCCGATCATCAACACGCCCCGCACCCAGCCGAGGACGACGACATTTGCTCCGATCCCGAGCGCCAGGGTCAGCGCGGCCACGGCGGTGAAGCCGGGGTTCTTCAGCAGTTGGCGGCAGGCGAAGCGGAGATCGTTCATGGCGGATGACGGCGTGGAGGTGAGGTCGCCGATCAAATTGAAGCTCTGGAAGATGAAACCGATCTCGCGGTTGCGGATCCGGGCGCGTTGCGCGTGATCGAGGTTGGCCACCTGCTGGTCGTTCAGCACGTAGGTGCCCTCGCTCGGCGTGTCGAGAAGACCGAGGATGGCGAGCAAGGTCGACTTGCCGCATCCCGACGGCCCCGCGATGGACACGTATTCGCCCTGCGCAATGTCCAGATGGATGCCCGAGAGCGCGTGTGTCTCGATTTCCTCGGTGAGGAAGACTTTCTTGATGCCTTCGAGGCGGATGAGGAGGGAGGACATGAGAAGTCTGGTGATCAGCGCAGGCGGACTTTGTGGTAGGCGTCCCATTGGCTCATGCTGGAGAGGATCACCTGATCCCCTCCTTCAGGCCGTCGATGATCTCGATCGTGCTCACCAAGCTGCGACCCAGCTTCACCGGGACACGGATGGCGTAGCGCCCTTCATCGATGAGCTTGAATGATTGACGAAGCGGATCGGAATCCAGCAGGCACTCCGAACGTCCCGAACCCGTGAATCGTCCGCTTATGGGATTAAGCCGTCCCAAAACCGAAGAGGCGATACGCGAGATTTCACTTTAAGGGCAAACGCAGGTGGGCGACACAGGGGAATTCCTGGATTGAGGAGCGGGAAAGTTCCACCGCGAAAACCCCTTAGATCTCCCGCAGCAGGCGTCCAACCGCTCCATAGCGGAGTTCGGCCATCAGCGGGGGCCAGCACAGGCGCGCGAAGTTCTCCACCGCGCGAGTCCGCTTGCGGCCTGCGGAGCGGCCTTCCCACACCCGGACCAACTCCGCCGGATCGCCCTGCAGCAACGCCTTGCCCCAGCGTCGGAGCGTCTTGGGGTCCACCTCGACGTTTTCGCACAAGGCGCTGAGCTTCACCCTGGAGTTGTAGAGTCGAGCCAGCATGAGCTTGAAACCGTGGGCCTCGGGGTCGTTCGGGACAATCTCAATGATCTCGAAGCCGTAAAACACCAGCGGTCGATCACCTGAGCGGTGGTTCGGGGGCTGTGGTGGGGGGTCTTATCAAACCGACGATTCCATCCAGGAATCGGTCGATGGCTGGAGATTCCCCGTTCGCGATCGGATGGGCCGTCATTGCCGAGGGACCGGAAAAGCGGCGAACTTTTCCCGAAGGCCGTGCAAGCGAGCGTCCAGATCGAAATCGTTGCCGTCCTTCACCGGATAGGCCCGGGCCCTTTCCAGGACGCGAATGGCTTCTTAGAGATCCCGAGCCGTCCCCTGGCCCTGCCCGTAAGCCAGGGCATCCGACAGACCTACGTAGCCGCTGGCGCGATCCGCGTGATCGGCAATCAGCCGATCGAACAGGCCACGACCTCGGTCGATCTGACCGCAGCGAAAATGCAGGGTGGCGAGATCGTGCAGGAAATGGAGATCGCTCGATTCCTCGGGGAATGTCGCCAGCATTTCCTCAATGAACCGAATGCCCAGCGGGGCGCACAAAGGCTCTTGCAAAGCCCCGTTGACTGCTTCGAGGCAGAAATCGCGTACCCAATTGGACAGCATCTGGGTTCGCCCTTGAAACATGGACCTATCCGCATCCATCAGATTTCTGGTCTGGGGTTGGACCAGGGGTCGAAGGCCTGTCCAAGCCTGCATCCACAGTTCCAACGCGGCGAGAGATCTCCGTCCCTCAAGCTGTTGATAGCCGTCGCTCATCCAGTCATCGATCATCTCCAGTGAGGGTCGCGAGGGACAGAATCGCCTCCAAAGTTCGCAGGCCGCCAGCCCGACGAAACCATCGGACCAAGCTGCGCCCTCCGATCCCCCCTTGTCCCAGCAGTGGGCGGCGTCCCACGCGGAGACATAGCCATGGGCGGCACCCACAAAGGCTGGCCTGGAATACTCGATGCCGCGGCTCAGGAGTCCCTCCTCGATGGACTCGGTCGAGAGGGCAGCCATTTTCCGCGGACTCCACCGGTTCGCAAATGACGCCCGTTCGCGGCCGGTCAACCGCACCACGCGGTCCTCGTCATCCAGGAGTTTGGCCAACGTGTAGGGAGCGACGTGGACTCCAGTGGTGCGTGCCGGACTCGACACGGTTCCAGGGCCGACGCTCTCGAAGGGTGGCGATGGATCCTGGTTCCCGTCGAAGGCCTTGCCGAGGCAGCACTTCTTGTACTTCTTCCCGCTGCCACAAGGGCAGGGATCGTTGCGACCGATCTTGGCGGCGGCCTTCCCGCCAACTTCCTCGTTTGGGTCGAATGGCTTCGAATCGTCCAACCCCCGGGACGACGACGACGGAAGTACCTGCGCCGCCGCCGTTGCGGAATGGAGGGCTGGATTGCTGGCACGGGCGTGCTTCATGATTCGGGGAGAGGCCTACTCGTCCCGAATTCTGAACAGCGGATTCCGATTCGGTAACTGGGACTGGCAGGCAGCATCACAACCCCTTCGCGACGAGTTGTTCAATGAATCGGATCACGCGTTCGAGGTACGGGACCCGCCCGAAGCGCCAGTCTTCCCAGTGCGTCGCCCCCAGTTTGCCCATCTCGCGGAATACTTCGTCGAGTGCGATGTAACCGATGGCTTTCAGGCACCGGTCCGCGGCGGCGAGGGCGGCGAGTTCGAGTTCGTGATCTCCAACGACCACGAGGGTCGGGACGCCCGACGGCGGAGCCGGTTTCGGACCGCAACCCCAAAGCAGTTGGGTGGCGACCTTGTACGACTCATTCTGAAGGCACCCGTGCCACTCCAGAAGGTCGGCCTCGGGAAGGGCAGGGGAGAACAGCATTTCGCGGCAAAGCTCCGGCGTGCAGATCGGTGGCCACATCGTGAAGGTGAAGAACAACTGAAGGAACCGGAACGGGTGCTTCTTGAAGAACTCCCAGACGGACCGACGGAAAATGTCGTGCCGCGTCGGGGCCAGGAGGACCGCCGCGGGCGGTCGAACCTCGGCCAGGACGATTTCGATCAGCAGGCATCCCAGCGAGTGCCCCACGAGAATCGGCGTTGTCTCGTATGGCGCGATCTCGTTTCTCAAGTCGTTTACCTAATCTTTCAGGAACTACCATTTCAGGCGGTGCGGATCTCCTCGTCTGCGTTCGTACTGTCTCAGATTCCAAAGCTCCTGATATTGGGAGCTGGTTTTTGCGGTTTTCCTCAAAGATTTCGCGATTTGGCCGCAAGGGGGTGCGGACCCAAACCTGTCCGCTTTTTGCTCCGCATCCGCCACCCCGGCCGCGGTCACTGCGGACCGCGATCCTACCGATCGAAGCGGCGATCGCCTCCTGGCCCGCCTCGGTTTGCTCGACGACGCGCCTCCGCTTTTCGGCTTGGCGCACGCGATACCTCGGGCCGGCGTACTCCTGGCGGTGCCGGCCCTGCCCTGATGCGGAGCGGCATCTTCGAGTGCGCGCAGCAGATCTACGGGAGTTTGGGGCCGGCGTTTTCCGGTCTGCGCACCACCCTCCTGACTCTCCTCTTCATGGCGCTGTCAAGGATCTCCGCGAGGAATTTGCGCAGGACGCCTTGGCCGAACACGCCGTCGAGCCCGACGACCCCGCGCGGGAAGTTCCCAATCCGGAGTGGGCCCGAGTCGACGCGCAACTGCGTCAGGCCCATGCGCGGTGGGATCGTCTTCAGGCCGAGTAGGGTCTGCAAGCCTTCACCAATGTGGAGCAACGCCGCCGCACCATGCGCGGCTTCAAGATCGCCCAAAGGCCGGGAGGTGATCAATCTGGAACCTCTCCTGATCAAGGCCTACAACCTCGAGGTGGCGTCCATGCCCTTCGGTCCCCCGGTCACCCTTGACCTGCCCGCGCCGCCGCCGGAACCATTCCGCGCCCACACGCCCACCATCGAACGTCTGATGCGGCAGTATGCGTCCTTCGGTTCATGACCGGGTGTCCGTCGGGAAATGGGGCGTCGACGGCGACGACGCGGTCGACGTCGACGGGTGTTGGGTTGCCGGTGAATCACCGTCCTTTTCCGTCAGGGCCTCAAGGAAACCGGTGTCGCACGGGTTCCCCGGCAGAACGCGTGGGAGCAGGGCGCAGCCTTCACCGATTTCGTTCCAGGCCGTGACAAGAACCAGGCCATCGTCGCGCCACGGGTTTCGGGTGTGTGAAGCGGTGAATGCGGCGGCTCGATCCAGCATTCGCGCGAAGGCTTCCGGGGTGGAGCCGTGGAGGACCGGGACGTGGGGATAGATGGAGTGGGCACTAGCGGTTTCCCAGGCCATGTCGCGATCGCCCCTCGGTGTGGCGTCCCAGCCGCAGACGGCGGGAGGAAGGAAGGGAACCGGAAGGTGCGCCTGGATCCATTCCCACTCCCGCCCGACCTGCTCCACGCGATCCGGATAGGACTGAAGCGGTTCAGCTCCGGAGCTAAAATCGGGCAGATACGCGTATCCCGTCACAGCGTCGGGAGCGAGGGAGTGAATCAAGGGAAGATCGGAGATGCGGCGGAGGATCAGGATCACGAATGGCCGCGGCTCTTGCGTTTCACGAAGGACGGCCAGGAGCCGTGGCATTTGGGGTGACGCGAGTTGGTGGGAGTTGGCCATCACCAGAACGACGGGGCGTCCCGCCAGGGTCACGTAGGATGGATGCTGCCAGCGACGTCGCGCCTCGTCGCGGATCGCGAGCGCCGTTGCTTCACAAATGTCATACGGCCGCCCGTGTTCCGGTTCCGCGTGCGCCGAAAACGGAAGGCGGACCCGGGGGCTTTCGAGCACGAACATCAAGGCGAAGCGCATGGAACCGGGATTCTGAAGAAAGGCATCGACCGGGGCGGTCATCTCCCGCACGGGAATCCGATTCCGGGTGCCGATGTAGGAATCGAACACGAAGAAGTCGACGCCATGCGCCTGGGCAAGTCGGACCTGCTGGTGCATGGCGTCCGGGTCCGTGTCATCCCACTCCATGGTGGTGCCATCGTCGATGGTGTAGGTCCTGGGCTGGTCGTGGCCGTCGAAGCGGGGGCGGGCGCGCCCAACCTCCCGAGTCTCATTCCAGTGAAAGCATGCCCCGTCCGGCAAGCGCGAGAGATCGCGGTCCGCGATCGTCTGTGGATAAAAGTAGGCCCCAATTCGAAGCCCATGGCGGCGTCTCGCGTGCGAATACGGTGCGCACTCTGGCCGCGGTCGCGCCGGAAGTTGTGCGGCAGTGACCGGGATGATGCGGCGTCGTGCAGGCACCGCGATGTGACGCGGCAGGGTGGCTTGGTTGGGATTCGGTTCCATGGGGGGTTTTGGAGGATTTTTGGGCGATCGTTGATCAGGATGTTTTGCGAACGGCACCTTGAAGGGGGCGACGTGTGGAACGTCGAGACGCCGAAGCGCCGTGCCGGCAATGTCGGCGTGCGGGCGGCGTTGGGGGCAGGACAGGCCGGAATCCCGAACTCGAATGCCGTGGAGTGGCATGGGGGGCGTGGGTTTCCAGGACCGGCCGTTCCGGTTGGTTGCTGGGAAGGGTTCTTGGGCAGGTATTCATGGGCTCTTGTGGTTTGGATCGATGGCTCTGTCACCGTTGATGAAACGCCCGTTCCATGACTTCCAGCCAGCGAAGGGAACGGGAAGGGAAGCTTTGGGGATCGATTTCCTTTCCCTAAGCCCCGCGGAACCCGCACGGGAATTTGAGGTCTATCGGTCTACCGAGTTTCCCGGGTCTTCCGGGGAACGGGGTGCGGTTGCGCAGGGAATCCGAACGGGGCGTGCGAGGCGTTCCCAGTCCGCGGTTGCCATGATGACGGAGTGGGTCAGGGAACCGGCGTTGAAGGCGATCCGACCGTGTTCACGACCAACTTCGGGATCGGCGACCATCGGGAATGGAAGTACCGGTTCGCCGAACGGAGGCACCGCGCCGGGGACCAATCCCGTGAGTGACGAGAGTTCCTCGGCCGTCGCAAAGCGGAGCTTTTTGACGCCGAAGTGCTGTTTGACGGCGGCCGAGTCGAGTCGTCGATCCGCCGGGATCACGAACAGACGGAACGTGTCCCCGGTCCGCAACAACAGGGCTTTGGCGCCCACCGACAACGGTTCGCCGCGGGCTCGGGCCGAGTCCTCGGACGTGGGGGTGGGGGCATGGACGATTTCGCGATGCGGTATGGAGGATTCGCGGAGGAGGGTGCGGATGTGGTCGAGGATGGAGGCGGCGGGATTCATGACTTGGGTTCTGAGGCGGGGTTGGTGGGGAATGAAGCCGGGCGCCGGGCCCGTTGCCGAAGCTGGAATTCCATGGGAAATGCGCAGGCAAAGGTCTTGGTCGTTTCCAGCGAGATGGAGTGAGTGAGGTCGAAAACCGAGACGTCGGCCCCGGTTTCGGGCGGGGCCGACGTCGTTGCGGCGGAAGCAATCACTTCCTGAGGTTGGGCCAATGACCGGGATCGACGAAACGACCGGAGCTGGCGTCGAAATACCCGTAGCAACGACGCATCCAACGTGCCTGGGCGAGGTCGGTTCCGGGGTTGAACGCCGAGCGCATGTGGGCGACGCGGCGGTTGTCGAACGCCATGACCGTACCCAGCCCAACCGCGAGCGAAAGGACGTCGTCTTCGCTCTTGGCGGCCATGGCTTTCAGGGCTTCCAGGGACTCCTTCGCCAAGGGCGTCAGGCCGAAGACCTGCTTGGGATCGCCATTGAAGCGGAGGAGATCCCCGCCGTGCCCCTGCTCCAGCAGGGGTACCCCGACCAGCGGTGACGTGGCATTCGAAGCCGGCGGGTTGACCTGAAACTCATTCAGGCGCAGCCCGGCGTTGACCCAGGGCTCAAGACGTTGGACCACCCGGCGCATCGGGAGGATGCGCGTGGGAATCGGACGTCCTTCGGCGTCCGCGTTGCGAAGTCCGGTGAAGCCCAGGAACGTAGGGATTGCCGACCTGGCCTTGGCCAAACGCGCCATGGTTTCACCGATGGCGAGTTCGAACGGACCACACGGATTGTCCGTGTGCCAGCCGAGTTCGACGTCATATCCCTGGGAGCTTTTCTCTCCCGCGGCGCCGATCACCGGGGTGACGTTGCGGAAGAGGAAGCCATTGTTCTCGAACGCGAAGGAAACGGGTTCGATGCCGGCGACCGCATAGACCCCCAGGAGCAGGAGGTCGGCGACGGCGGTTTTGGAATCGTCGCCGAAGCCGCGGTAGGGCGAAGGAGGGATGGACTCCTGTTGGGGGAGTCCGCGCAGGACGAGGACCGGTTCTGCGGTCCCGGTGCCGAACGCCTGGATGCGCTCCAGGGTTTCGACCGGAAGATGGGCGGCCAGGATCTTCCGGACGAGCGTTTGGATTTCCCGGGCATCACGGTCGAGGATGAAACGGTGACCGCGGGTGACTCCCAGGAGATCCGCCGCGATGGCGACGGCGTTCTCCGGGGCGACCACCAACTCGATCAGGTCGGGGTTGGAGGCGGGTTTCGACTTCGGGCAACCGCGGCATGTCTGGGACGGCAGGCAGGGGCCTCCGACGCGGCAGGGGCGGGAGCCAGGCACGCGTGAGGGTTGGGTTTCGCCGCGCCGGGCCGGCTTGGCGAATTGGTTTAACTCGGTCTTCATGTCTCTCGGATTCTGTCCGGCGGCGCCCGGGTTGTTGAACCGACCTACGGGTGCTCCGAACACCCATTCAAAAACCACAGACGGGGTCCGGGCTCAATGGAGGAGAACGGGAAGGGAAGGGTTCGGAAAGTAATTGGCTTCCCGGGAAGCGATTCGGGTATCTTTTTTGGGTGCCAATCCTCTTTCAAATCTTCCTTCAAGAAGACACGAGCGGGATTTACTGGGTTCGAAGCCGATTATCCGATGCAACGCCTTCGACCGATTCGGGTTCGACGTGCGCGTCGGATGTCATCGAAGCGCACCTGAAATCAAACCCGGACGCACCTGGCGACAAACCTAGATTCGGGAGAGGAATGGGTTTGGCAGGGTTCGCAGCAGGGATTCTCAGAATCGTGGCGTCGGGAGGTTGGTCTTCAAAGTGCCACAGATTGATGACCCAGCACGACTCGCCGCTGTTTGCGCCTTTCAAGGCGATTTCGAATCCAAAAAAGAGCGGCTGGATTTGGGCGATGTTTTCGGTCGGCAAAGAAGGGGAAAAAAGCCCAATTCTGCCCTGGACCGACCTGTTCAAAAGTATGGAGAAGACAATATGCGTCAACCTGATGCCAGCGTGGGAAGGCTCCGTGCTTGAGGTCTTTCTCAACGGCTCGGATCCGATCAATCGGATCGACAAGGCTTCGGAACTTGAGCGTCTCGCCAAGGGTGTGGAGAGTTG
>Ga0209181_10007735_pt1 | contig 14629 bp, 14 predicted proteins | sample MAT05_FD_187208 | JGI IMG/M metagenome (GOLD analysis project Ga0209181, IMG submission 187208) | Freshwater microbial communities from Lake Fryxell liftoff mats and glacier meltwater in Antarctica - MAT-05 (SPAdes) (version 2) | ecosystem: Environmental > Aquatic > Freshwater > Ice > Liftoff... | reverse complement strand
TGCGGATCGGACTGTGCTCGCTGAGCGTGGCCTCATCCCTCTTGACCGAAGTCCGCCGAATGATTCACGACGAGACGGTGGAGGGACGTTGCGGGCCGCTGAACAGCGGCAACCCATTGCGCGTAGAGTGCATTGGCGTTGGGGCCAGTCGACGAATCAGCGGAGCGAGGGCGGAGGGGCTCTATCGCAAGGATACTCGCCGCATTTTTCCTCGATCTGTGCGGGTTTCACCTGATGGCCTTCGGCCTCGGCTACATTTAAAATGGACCGACCGGCACAACTGTATACTTCGCCCGGAAATCCGTCTCTCAACACTCAACATTACATGAAAAAGAAAACTGCTTCCTTCAAAAAGAAATCCGCCGCCGCGATCAAACTTGGTGGCCAACCTGAAAACGACCAAGACGCACGGGATGCTGGTTTCGCTTCCGCCACCGCTCCCCAGGCACCAAAGAAAAAATCTAAGTTAAAGCACAACCAATCAAACCACATTCCAGACACGAAAAATTCGGCTTAAACCGTTTTGTTTCTTTTGTTGCGCACCTCACAGCGTTTTATTGGTGGTGAGTCAGAGACGTTTAGCGTAACACTCAGGGCTGGCTTTGTTTCCCTGCCCGAAGAAATAAAGAACGCAGCACTGACTGTTTTTAGACGATATTCAAAGGTTCGTTCGCCAAAACCAACAAGGCCTTCGCGATCTCGGTAGCCGGGAGCAGGTGATCGATGTGGCCGGTCTCAACCGCGCTCCTCGGCATGCTGTCAAAGGAGGCATCGGATTGCGCAAACGTGATGCCGCCACCTGCTTTGATTGCTTTTAGCGCGTCGCTGCCGTCGCCGTCCAAGCCGGAGAGAATGACGGCAACCGCACGTTTTCCCGTCTCCTCCGCGAGCGAGCAAAGAAAAACATTGATCGTCTTGGGCCAGCCCGGAGGCCGTGAGGTTGTCCGTAGATCAAACGCATTTCCGACTATGGTCATGTCGATATGAGGCGGCATTATAAACACGCGATTGGGTTCAAGCCGCATATTTTGCTCGACCTCCACGACCGGCATTTTTGTAACGGTGGAGAGGATATGCGGCAACAAATGCGCGTTCTCGAGAGCGCGGTGCGGCGCGACCACAAAGGCCATGCCCGTATCGGCAGGCAGGTTGCGCAGAATATCCGTGTAGGCTTGAAGCCCGCCTGCAGAACCACCTAGACAAACCACTCTAAAATCGGCGCGTGGTGCTCTTGTTTGCATCGGTGCGGAATCGGCGGTGGCGTTGCCGCTCTCCTGCTTTTGAACGGAAGGGTGGGGCTCGCCCCTTTCATGGGATATGCTAGTGAACATGGGGCGTGATCGGATCGAGGTTCTTATTAGCGGGCCCGTTGAGCACGTTGCCCAAATGGTCGAAACGCGAGCCATGCACGGGACAGTCCCACGTTTTTTCTTCATGATTCCATTTAACAATGCCGCCGAGGTGTGGGCACACGGCGGAGCATTCATGGAATGCACCGTCCGCGTCGCGATAGACCGCGACTTTTGTGTGGCCTTGCCGAACTATAGATCCCGTACCCAAGAGGACTTCGGTGACATCACCGACTTCGCCGTCCTTCAACCAATCGCCATACTGTACCGCCATGTTGATCGCTTCTCGAGCGAAGGCTTCCGTCGCCCCCGCGGTCATCCGCGCAGGACTAAAAAGATTGGTCCATGGGTTTTCTCGTCCTTGGATCAGGTCGGTGATTAACAGTCCAGCGATGGTGCCGTGCATCATGCCGGTACCGGAATCGCCGGTGATCACGTAGACATTATCATGATCCAACGGGTTTCGACCGATGTAGGCGAGCCCATCGACTGATTCTGTGATCTGACCCGACCAACGAAACTGCACCGCCAGCGCCATCGGGAACCGCTCGCGAGTCCACTGTTCAATACGAGCATACCGTGTGTCGGCATCGTCTGCTTGCCCGGTTTTGTGGTCCTCTCCGCCGACGATCAATAGTTCCTGTGCGTGGGTTGTGCCGGTGGCTTTTGTCGTTACGAGCCGCCCGTAATGGTATGGATCACCGGTGTCCCAATACAAAGCCTTTGTCACCGTCCCAACGGGGACAGCGATGCCAATAACATAGCTGCGGTAAGCAGCCTGTTTCGTATGCAGAACGAGCCGATTGTTGACCGGTGTATTGGTGGCCATGACGATGGCACCACATGAAATGCTGCTACCGCCACTCGTTTCGACGCGAGCCGATTCCCCGCCGTTGATCTCTGTGGCGTGCGTTTCGGTGAAGATCCGTCCGCCGTCGCGAACGATCGCAAGCGCCAAAGCGCTTAGATATTTGAGGGGATTGAACTGAGCTTGATCTTTAAAAAGGAGCGCTCGGCCTGTATTGAATGAAGAGAAGGGCACGCGTGCGATGAACTCGGTATTCTTGAGCCCCGCGCGCAAAACTGCAGCCAATTCGCGGTCCAAGAGATCTGCGGGTTGATCCGGAGTAGTGAAAAGATAGCCATCCACACGTTCGAAATCGCAGTCGATGTGTTCGTCGCGAATGATGCGCTCGATCGTGTCGATGGCTGCGGCGTGACTTTCAGCGGCCAGTTTTGCGCCGCTTTCGCCATGCAGTTTTTCCAATTCAAAATACCTTTTGTCGAGCACAGTGACGAGGTGCGCGGTTGTTCGCTCAGTCTCACCTGAGACGATCAGTCCATCATCGAGAACGATGACGGTTTTGCCCGATTTGGTGAGAAGGTATGCCGTGGTTAGGCCAGCGATCCCTGCGCCGACGATGCAGACATCGGCGTGCTCATTTTGAGTCAGACGAGAAAACTCGGGGCGCTTGGCGGTATTCAGCCAGACGGAGGCGGAAGATCCTGCTTGGGTGTTCATATATTTCTATTTCCCTAGAAGTTTTTAGATAAAGAAGATCACGTTAGCACAGCCGATTCCTTCACCCAAAAGGAGATAAAGCATCGAATAGCCAGCGGCTGCGAGAGGCAGGATGATAAGGGCGAGGTCATTTAAAAAATGCGTAATGGGCGATTAACGAATTGGTCGACTATGCGCTTCAATTTATGCTCTAGCGATGGGGTGTAACCCTGATCAACGTCGATCTGGGCTCAGAATTGCTGCCGGAAAAGCCCAGCAAGTGCATCGAACATCTTTCCTAGTAACGAACGGTTATTAAATTCCGTTCGCGTCATCAGCCGGGAAGCCTTTTTGTCGCGCTCGAAGACAACGTTCTGCTCCGCCGCAAAAATAGCATCATAAATATTCAGATTGGCCTCGTCATTTAGGCGGAAGGAGCGGTTATCAAAATTGGTCGAGCCCACTGACACCCAGACATCATCGACGATGAGGACTTTGCAGTGATAGAGCGACGGTTGGTATTCGTAGATCAGCACGCCGACATCGAGTAACTCCGGCCACCGTGAGCGGCTGGCACCTTGCACGATTTCCGAATCCGTCTGTGGGCCGGGCACGATGATTTCGATTTTTACGCCGCGTTTTCTGGCCGTGACCAGCGTATCAATGGTTAGATCATCGGGCACGAAATAAGCCGCTTGCAGACGAATGCTTTTCGTGGCCGAGGCGATGGACAGGAGGTACATCAAGCGAACGCTTTCGCTGCCTTCATCGGGGGAACTCTTGAATACTTGAGCGTGTGAGTGGCCGATTTTGGTTAGTTCTGGGTAATAGGCGCTGCCAAAAAGCACTTTGGCGCGGGTTTTGATCCAATTATCGCCAAATGCCGCCTGCATCTGGGCAACCGCTGGTCCTTCGATTTTGTAGTGGGAATCGCGCCAGTGATCTTTCGCACGAGCGTTTCCTGCCCATGCGTCGGCGATGCCAACCCCTCCGGTGAATCCAATCCGGCCATCCACCACCAACAGCTTTCGATGGGTGCGGTTGTTCAGACGCGACCAGTTGTACCAGCGCAGAGGATGATACCGCTCCACCTCGATACCGGCACCCTTCATGGCCGTCAGAAACTTTGCATCGATTTTGTCGGTGCCCAACCAGTCGAGCAGAACATGGATTTGCACCCCGGCCGTTGCGCGTTCGCACAAGGCATCCGAAAATTCCTGACCGATATCACCTGACCAATATATGTAAGTCTCGAACGTGATCGATTCTTTGGCCCCACGAATCGCCTCAAGCATGGCCGGAAATATTTGGTCGCCGTTTTGCAGCGCCGTCACGCGGTTGCCGGACAGGATGGCAGGGCCAAGCAACTCACCCATGCTGCGCAGAAACTGCGGATCTTCCACCGCAAACCGGTGAGTCAATTCGTAACGAATGATCTTCTCTCCGTGCCCGGTTATGCTGATGCACGAAACAAGAATACTAAACACGAGCCCTGCCAAAAGGAGAATACTCCAGCGCAGGCTGAGTCGCCAAGCCCTCTTTTTTTTTGCCGTGGTGGGATGCATTTGTCTTATTCAAGTTGCTGTAAGCTACAGTAAAAAAGTATGCGGCGGTATGGGGTGAATGCCTCGTTGTGGTATTGAAATCCGCTTGGCTGATCAGTCACACAGGCTGGTCCACTCACAATACTTTGGCCGCCCAGGCTGGTAGTTCGATCCGCTGACGAGGACCAACGTCCTTCAATAAATTTTGCAACCAGGGCCGTGTGCAGTTGAAGTCGATCGCCTGAATGAATCTCTTGTCGCCATCGGCCTCCACCACGTAGTTTTCGATTTTTATAGTGATAGGCGTAGGTTCGCCATCGAGCAGGCAGGAAACTTCGATGGTTTTACGACGGGAGTCGATTTTGACATTCTGCACCTTGCCGTAGTGGGCGATCAGGCTGTTGGCCCAGGTTTTGGCGGCCTGGCTGGCTAGGACATCTTTTGCGGCATTAAACATGAGAGGGTTTGGGTTGGAAGGTTCCGAAGCATGCGGACGCGGCCAGTGAATATGAACGACAATAGGGGGGCGTGGTTCCATCGCGATGCCCCGTGTCGGTCGGCACAAATTCAAAAATCGAATAAGCAGGCGTGACTTACAGCCAATTTATAGGTCGTTAAATATATCGGTCGTTCACTGCCGGGCTTTTCGCTGTACTCGTGACTCACTCATCTATGAAACTTTCTCCAAACCATCTTAAACGTTATCGGCAAATCGCTGCACTATTGTGGAAATATGGCCGTTCTGATCTAGCGCAGCAAATGAGCACAGAGGAAGGTTTTGGCGTCGAAGAACAACCTTCTGCCGCCGGAGAACCGCAACCGGGTGATGAAAAACAATCCACCCGTCAGGCGTCGCCTGAGCAACTGGCGGACGATCTTGAGGCAATGGGGCCGACCTACGTCAAGTTGGGGCAGGTGCTCGCCGGTCGCCCGGACTTGATGCCTGATGATTACTTGAAAGCGCTGGCGCGGCTGCAGGACAAGGTGAAACCGTTCTCCTATGCCGAAGTGGAGGAAATTGTCATGACGGAGTTGGGCGTCAGAATTTCCAAGGCATTTTCACGTTTCGATATTGAACCAGTGGCGGCAGCCTCGCTGGGGCAGGTTCATCGCGCAGCACTGCGCGACGGCCGGGCCGTAGTCGTGAAGGTGCAACGACCCAACATCCGTCGCCAAATTGCCGAGGACTTCGAAGTGCTTGAGCAAATCGCCGGCTTCCTCGATGGCCATACCTCATTGGGGCGGCGCCATCGCTTTCTTGTCGTCCTTGCTGAATTTCGCCTGACGATTCAACAGGAACTCAACTACGAGCGAGAGGCGCACAACCTCGTCGCACTTGGCAAAAATCTGGCGGATTTTAAACTTATTCAAGTCCCGCAGCCCGTGCCGGATTACTGTACGCGGTCAGTTCTAACGATGGAGGAAGTGCAGGGACGAAAGATTACCACGCTCGGTCCGCTCGACCTGCTCGACTTGAAAGGCGCGCCACTGTCCGAGGAATTATTCAAAGCTTATCTCCAGCAGGTGCTGGTGGATGGTTTGTTTCATGCCGACCCGCATCCCGGCAATGTCTTCGTCACGAACGACGGTCGTATCGCGCTCATTGATCTCGGTATGGTGGGGCACACGGCGCCCGTCATGCAGGAGAATTTATTGAAAGTTCTGCTGGCGATCAGTGAGGGGAACGGCGAGGCCGCAGCAGAAGTCGCCATCCGTATGAGCGAAAAATTGGAAGAGTTTGCCGCACCCGAATTTCGTCGTCGTATCGCACAGCTCGTGGCGCTGCAGCGCGACCAGGGTTTGGAAATGCTCAACGTCGGACGCTCGCTCCTCGAAGTAAGCAGCATTGCCCAAAAAAACGGTCTCATTGTCCCGAGCGAACTGGTTTTACTTGGAAAGACCATGCTGCAATTGGATGAAGTCGGACGGATTCTCGACCCGGAATTTGATACCAATGCCTCCATCCGCCGCAATGCCGCCGCGCTCATGCTCCGGCGTTCGCGCAAAGATTTCACCCAAGGCAATATTTATAGCGCGCTGCTCGAGACGAAGGATTTTGCGGCGGGGCTGCCCTCACGGTTGAACCGTATCATGGACGCGGTCACAAACTCAGAGCTAGAGGTAAAAGTGAAAGCGACCGACGCGAAAATGGTGATGGACGGCATGGCAAAAATCGCGAACCGCATCACCATGGGCATCGTGCTGGCCGGCCTGATCGTCGGCGCGTCCCTGCTGGCGCGCGTGCCGAGTTCCTTCCTCCTCTTCGGCTATCCCGGGCTGGCTATTTTATGTTTCACGGCGGCGGCGGTAGGGAGTTTCTGGCTGGTGATTAGTATTTTCGTCTCTGACTACAAGAGCCGTAAGAAATACACGCACTGAACAGGGCACTTTTCTCACACTCAGCATCGTACGGGCTCTCGCATTTGGCGCTCACGCTTCATTATCTCCTTATATAAAACCAGTATCTCCCCTCGGGCGTGTCTAGATCATCATAGACTCAGCCCCTGCGATCCCGAACATTTACCGGAGAAAATCCTGCTGCTCGAGGCATTCCATAAGCGATTCCCGGCCCCTAAATTGCCTGTTCGATACAGCGTTCCACCACGACATGCCACGTGTGGCGCATATGTTGCCAATTTCACGCCGATACGATTTGAAGAGCGTTCAACGTTACGGGTTTCACGGTCTCTCTCGCTTTTTTATGGAAGAACTTGCGCGGGTTGCTGGCAACGATGCCGCGCAGGGCCGCGTTCACCTCGGAGCTTCACGCCGACAGCCGGTTTGCCGATGAGTACTCGTTCGGGCGATTTGGACCCTGGACTTGCCTGGTATCTTTGGCGTACCGAACAAGTGACGGCGAAGCAATTTCACCACATGGTGAATCACGAGTCGGGTTTGCTCGGTGTTTCGAAGACGAGTTCTGACCTGTGAGAATTGCTCGCGCATGAAGCCGGTGACAACCGGGCGGCCGAAGCGGTGGCGCTGTTTTGTTATCAGGCGGAAAAGTGTATCGGCTCCCTCGCGGCCGCACTTGGGGGGGGCTTGATACGCTGGTGTTTGCCGGTGGCATTGGCGAAAACGCACCACCGGTTTGCGCACGCATTTGCGAGGGGCTCGGATTCCTCGGTCTCGAACTGGATGCAACCGGCAATGCGAAGACGGCAGAAATGATTTCCACCAAGGAGAGCCGGATCACGGTGCGCGTCATTCGCACGGACGAAGCGCTAATGATCGCACGGTCCGTCTGCCGCGTCCTTGGGCTTGGCACAGCTGATCGGGCGTGACCCCCACCGGCCCCCAAAAGGGACATGAGACGGTCCACTCCAAACCCCAGCAAGAAGGGTTTTGCCCCATGGCATCGCCCGAGAACAAGCGCTACGCTTTAATATTATAAAAGGAACCATCAAGTCATGCCCAATAAAATAACCATCAGAAAAGCGTGCGCCGATGCGCGCAAAGGGATGAAGCCAAGCGTACAGGCAGGGGAGTTTATTCGAGAGGAAATGCACATGCTGAATGCAGGAGCAAGCAGCCATGTACGTTCTCGGCAGCAAGCCATCGCCGTTGGCCTTTCGGAAGCACGTCGAGCCGGGATTCAACAAGACTCTAAAAAGAAATGAATAACCAGATTGAAAGGTCCAGGCCTGTCGCCAAACACGTGGCCATCTTCGGCGCGGGAATCGCCGGATTGTCTGCCGCCCACGAGTTGATTCGGCGCGGTTATCGCGTTTCGGTCTATGAGTCGGAATCCGAGGCCGGCGGCTTTTTCCGCAGCGCCCGGCGTCCGGGAACCGGCAACCTGCCGACTGAGTATTCCTGGCACGGGATGGGGCCGTGGTACCATAATGTCTTCGATCTGCTAAAGCAGATCCCCTTCGACGACTCGGGAAGCATCTTTGACAAAGCACTGTCTCGACCGATCGGTTTCGGTATCTTTCCGAACGATGGCCAAGCGAAATTTTATAACCGGAGCCTGCGCAGCATTCAGAAGATGTTTCGCCTGTCGAACTGGCAATGGGTGAAATGGTCGTGGCTCATGCTGAAGACATGGGGGGCAAATACTCGGAGCCATGAGGAGTATGCAAGACTCAATGCGGCAGAACAGTGGAAGCCGCTCCTCAACGAACGGAGTTACAAAATCTGGCGCGCATGTTTCGGGCCTTGGATTGGTTCCGACTGGACAAAAGCATCGCTGCATCACGCCGGGCAGTTTTTCCGCAAATTGTTCATCACGCAGCCGAGTATTGTCCACGCGGCCGACGATGAAGGTCCGGCTTGGCGGCACGGCGGAGGCGACGGATGGTTGCTCTTGCGCGGGCCGAGCAGCGAATTCTGGTTCGATCGCTGGGTCAAAGACCTGAAAGAACGCGGTGTATCCCTCTCCTGGAACGCGCCTCTTGGACGGGTCAATTTCGACGGCGCAATGATCACGGGAGCCGAGCTGGAATCAGGAAGTGAGGTGGAAGCGGATCTCTACATTTTGGCGACCAATCCTTTTGCCGCCGCGGAGATTCTAGCGCGGACACCCGACTTGGAAAGCCAGAAGGAACTTTGCCTATTCAAGCCTCTCGTCCAAGATGGTCCGCACGTTCAGGTTTCATTCAGGATCGGATTTGCCGAGCCGATCAAATTCCCACGCACGCGCATGGCCGTGGTGGTGGCGGATTCCGAGTTCAACCTGACCTTGTTCGCTGAAGAACAAGTCTGGAACGACGGGGTGGATCTAGGCCCGAATATCAAGTCATTGTGGACCGGAACCAGCTGCGTTGGCACTGTGCCAGGCAGGCTTTTTAATCTTCCTGTGATCCGTTGCACCAAGGAGCAATTCCTCGCGGAGGTGAAAGCCCAGATCATGAGCTGCGAAACGCTGAACGCCTTGATCAAAGAAGCAAATGACGGCCGGGAACTCGCGGAATTTGAAATCGTGGAGATCGAGGTGTGGCACGAGTGGACGTTTTCTCCGGAGGGAATCCAGGGGTCCCAGCCCAAATGGGTCACCAGCACAAACACCCAACCTTACCTGCCTAACCAGGTAACACCGGTACAAAACTTGTTTCTCGCGGGCGCTCACACCCGGACGGAAGCCGACGTGTGGAGTATTGAGGGTGCGGTGGAGAGCGGGCGACGAGCGGCCCGAGCGATCGAATCCACCGTGAAGGTGATCAGCCAGTACAAGCCATGGTGGCTTCGTATCATCAGCGTATTCGACGATGTTTGTTACCGGCTGGGCGCTCCCCATGTTCTCGATCTGTTCCTCTGGCTGTTTCTCATCTCAGCGGTGGCGGCAATCTTATGGATACTAATCTAAAAACGGGTACGCGCCGCCTCCCAGCCCACGCTTGTCGGGGCAGCACAAGCATAGGTGCTGTCCTTCAGACTATCTGTCTTCAAACGCGACCGCCGGCTGTTTTCTGCGACCGGTTTTTCGGCGAAATTTCAGTAGGGTTTAAACCCATTTTAGCGACGCCCCAGACGAAGTAAGGTGAATATTCTTCAATCGTTACGACTACGCTGTCAGCCGGGCACGAAGAGAAAAACCAGCAAAATAAAGGAAGTAATCTGCCATGAATATCAAATCGCATTCGAACCTCCTCATCCGCTCCGGCTTCGCCGTGACGTTGGCCTTGGCTCTCTGGTCTCCGATCCCAGCGTGGTCCGCTGTACCGGCGGAATCGAAGATGAAGATGGAGGGGAAGCTGATGGAGGGAGATCAATCGATGATGCAGGAGCATCAAAAGATGATGGCGGAAATGAAGGCGCAAGACGCGGATCTCGTTGCGCGCGTCGCGAAGATGAACAGCGCGCCAGAGGCAAAGAAAGTCGCCCTCATGGCAGATATCATCACTCATTTGGTTGCGCAGCGGGCCGACATGAACACGCGCATGGAAAAGATGCACATGCAGATGTGCAAGGACCCCACGACGCAGTGTCCGATGATGAAAGACATGAAGGGCATGGACGAAAAATCGACGGGCAAGTGAATCAACCCTTCGCAGCGCCCCGGTAAAAGGGACGCTGCGGACTGATGACAGCTGCTTCTTTGGAGCGGCCGGGTCGATGCGCGAACCAAATAGTCAGAAAGCAGTGAACTGAAAGAAATCTTATGCTGAATCATAACGATGGTTGGATGGGTGGGGGAACGGAGTCTTGTGGATCTGGACGGTGGTTGGCGTCCTCGTGCTCGTTTTGCTGTTCGTTGCGATTAGCAAGCTCTCCAAGAAATAGTTTATCCCTACGCATCGGATCGGTGAACACCCAGCCTCGAAAAAAAGCCCATGCTTTTAAAACTATCCACCAGCAAAACCGTCAGCGAAACCGCAGTGGCATTGCAGGCTGCCGTCGTAGTCAATCACCTCGGCGTCATGCAGGTTCATAACTTGCAAGAGACCATGGTGAAGAAGGGCGTGGCGTTCGCCCACGAGTGTCTGATCTTCGAGGTCTGTCAGCCGCAACAGGCGAAAAAGGTGCTCGAACAAAACATGAGCGTCTCTACCGCGCTGCCCTGCCGGATCTCCATTTACGAAGAGGACGGTAAAACAGTTCTGGCCACATTGAAGCCCACGATGCTGCTGGCGCTGTTCAACACGCCGCAACTGAAAGGCGTGGCGCAGGAAGTGGAAGACTCGATTAGCAAAATCATGCAGGAGGCGGCGGCCAGTTGACGCGCACAAACATGAAAACTCCCACTCACGCTTCAGCCTCCTATCGCCGAGTCTTCGCAAGATTCCTCAAACCGCAGGCCGTGATCTTGACCTGCATCGCGTTGTTTATGCCGGGAACGATATTATCGGCGACGACGGTGGAATATGACCTCACCATTACCCATCAGGACGTGAACTTCACCGGCCATCCTGTCCAGGCGATGGCGATCAATGGCCAATTGCCGGGGCCGACTTTACGATTCACCGAGGGCGACCGCGCCGTGATTCGTGTCCACAATCAGATGGAGGTGGAGACCTCCATTCATTGGCACGGGATTCTGCTGCCCAATGCCATGGACGGCGTGCCTTTCCTTACGTATCCGCCCATCGCGCCGGGCAAAACCTTTACTTACGAGTTCGATCTGCGGCAATCCGGTACCTATTGGTATCACAGCCACACCCTGCTCCAGGAACAGCGGGGCCTGTTTGGTGCGCTGGTCATCGCGCCGAAGGCCACGGGCGAGTTTGACCGCCTGCGCGATCACGTCGTGGTGTTGTCCGACTGGACGGATGAGGACGCGAGCTCAGTGATGCATACGCTCAAACGCGGCAGTGAATGGTATGCCGTCCGCAAAGGCAGCGGCCAAAGTATTCTCGGCGCGGCGCGACTGGGCATGTTGGGGGCGTATTTTTCGAGGGAACTCCAGCGCATGCCGCCCATGGACCTTTCCGACGTTTACTACGATCGCTTTCTGCTCAACGGCGCGGCCCAGCAAACGCTCGCCGCCCAGCCGGGCGAAACGATCCGGCTCCGGGTCGTTGATGGTTCGGCCAGCACGTTTTTCTACATGCAGTTTGCCGGTGGCCCGATGCGGGTCGTCGCGGCGGACGGGCAGCCGGTGCAACCCTTCGACGAACAGCGCCTGCTGATGGGCGTGGCCGAAACGTATGACGTGATCGTCACCGTGCCGACAGCGGGCAGCTACGAGTTTCGCGCCACGGCCCATGATGGTTCGGGGCAGACCTCGTTGTGGCTGGGTTCCGGTCCACAGCACGCCGCGCCAGATATCGCGTTCCCCAATCTTTACGTCGCCATGGGCGGTCTCACGCTCAAGCGCGTGTTGGCGTTAACTCCGGGCGGCTCGATGGGCATGCCGAACCACGCCGTCCGCGCCGGCAAATTTGATCAACCGGGCATGAACGGCATGGGCGGAATGAAAGAAATGGAAGGGATGAAGGGGATGGATCATGGCGACATGAAGCCGGAGACCGATCACGCGAAGCCTGCCGGGGCCGGAATGGCCAACGCGCCCGCCGAGAAACATGAGGGTCACGACATGAGCGGTAGGTCGCACGAGACGATGCCGATGGGTTCGGCCATGGTTTCCCCTGCGACACCCGCCGCACCGAAAAGCACCTGGCTCGGGTTGCTCGCCGCAGACGTGAGTTCAAAATCTCCCTTGGCCGCCGACGGCATGAGCCCCGAACGTCCCGGGCCGCCTTACGACAAGCTGCGCGCCTTGCAGTCCACCGCCTTCGATTCGTCAAAACCGGTCCGCGAAATCCGACTCACCCTCGACGGCGATATGGAGCGTTACGTCTGGTTTCTGAATAACAAACCACTGGCTGCGTCCAATGATATTGAAATCAAACGCGGCGAAGTCGTCCGGTTCATCATGATCAACCGAACCATGATGCATCACCCGATGCATCTACACGGGCATTTCTTCCGAGTGCTCAACGCGCAGGGCGAATTCTCGCCGCTCAAGCACACCGTGGATGTCGCCCCCATGACGACCACCGTCATCGAGTTTACGGCCGACGAGTTCGGCGACTGGTTTTTTCACTGCCACTTGCTCTACCACATGATGAGCGGCATGGCGCGTGTGGTGCATTATCAGGCCTTCGCGCCCGACCCCGTCGCCGCCGCCGGCCGCCAGAATCTCTACCACGACCCGTTCTATCTGTATGGTCAGGTCGATGCGCTCTCGCAGATGGCGCAGGGGTCGTTGGTTTACGCCAACACGCGCCACCTCTTCTCCGCCGAATGGCAGACCGGATGGCAGCGCGTGGACGACGTGGAATGGGAGGTCACGCCCGCCTACGATTACTACCTGAACCGGTTTGCCAGCGTCTTTGTCGGCGCTGACCTCGCGGGGGCGGACGATCGCTTCGAAAAGCACGAAGGCATTTTCGGCCTGCGCTACCTACTGCCGTTCAATATCACTTCGCGGGTGTGGGTGGACACCGCCGGTGAATTTCAATTCGCCATCGGCAAGCACTTGGAACTTACGCCACAACTCTCGGTGTATTCCGAGGCCGAATACGACACCCAGGAACATTGGGAAATCCGCGCGGGCACCAGCTACCTGCTGAACAAGAATTTCTCACTCATCGGCCAATGGCATTCCGAGTTCGGTTGGGGCGGAGGACTGCGCTGGCAGTTCTAAACCTGACTTTTCAGAACGAAACGAAAAATGACACAGTTATGAGAATGAAAAGCAAAGTCCTCAGCGAAATCTTCGCGGTAACACGATCGAACTGGATCCTTCCGTCGCTGATGACGGTGGCGCTCGTCGCCGTCATCCTGGGTCTAACCCATCACTGAATTATTGATGCAACAAACCATGAAACCAAAACCACAAGAAACCAAAAAGGATGCCGGCAAAGAACTGAAAACGTTCAATCAACTTCGCGCCAAAACCAATGAGTTATTAGTTCTCGGGGACCAAGCGGCAAAGGCGACCGGCCAAGAAAGAGTTGCCCTCAATAAAACGATTCAGGAGGAATCCAAAGAATGAGACCGGTGCCTGCCAAAAGGACGATGATCCCAACGGCGCAGTCCCGGGCATGTCGCAGCACGCCGAAACGAAAGTTATATAACCCCTCCCGGCCCGAGGCGCAGCGCAAAGAGATCGCCGAGATGAAGGCGCTAATCGAAGACCTCGAGCACAAACGATGACCGCACGCCCACACGGCATTCGACTAACACAAGCGAAAGAAAAAATATGAAACCAAAGAAAAAGTTCAGCAGTGACGAGGCCCGCAAAATAGGTGACCAACTCGCAATCAATTGGGATAATTGTGACTTCAAGGAGTTTCAACGCGGGCTGGCGGTAGAACTGGAGCATGGCAGCCGTGATCCAGACACGGATGTCACCAACGATGACCCGCTGCTGACCGGGAAGATCGCCTGGGCGCACCTCAAGGAGTTCCCGGATTATTACACCCGTCTGGACAAGCTGGAGGCTGAGGCGGACAAGTTCTGGACAAAGCACCGCAGACGCTCACACGCGCCCGTCAATAAACCGGCGAAGCGTTCAAAAGCAAAACCCTGATTAGTCCCGTGAAAATCACGATACTAGCCAACTGCGATTGTGAGCTTGTCCCGGAGCTTTGCCGCTATCCGATGGCGGAAGTTTACGGCAAGCTGACCGGCGATTTGGTTGGCGGTGGAAGGCCCTGTTATATGGGGACTCCGCTCGATATGTCTGCCTTGGGCCGTTATGTGGCCGTGCTTCAGCGGCAACGGAGAGAGTTTAATTACCGCATGAACAGTTCTTGCCAGAGAAACCACGAGTGGACGCGCTTCTG
>Ga0209181_10007733_pt1 | contig 14636 bp, 3 predicted proteins | sample MAT05_FD_187208 | JGI IMG/M metagenome (GOLD analysis project Ga0209181, IMG submission 187208) | Freshwater microbial communities from Lake Fryxell liftoff mats and glacier meltwater in Antarctica - MAT-05 (SPAdes) (version 2) | ecosystem: Environmental > Aquatic > Freshwater > Ice > Liftoff... | reverse complement strand
AAGACTACCAGGCCAGGCCGGGCCAGGCCAGGCCACCGTGTGGCACGCCCAAAGCGATTAGCGCGATTAGCGATGGGCGTGGGAAGTGTGGCAAATGACTCTAGCGATTCACCACGCCCTTCGTACCTCAGAGCGTGCCACCCAATTCATAGGTAGATTTCAAACTGCCCCTCGTCTAATACGGGAAACCAGCTTTCATAGCTGCGTTGATCTGAACAAGATCGAAATCCTCGGGTGCAAACTCACCGGCCCAATCGTTGAAGCTGTCATGCTCTTCGTGGTTAATAGGAAAGATAGGTATCGACCTTGAGTTGAGGTAAAATTGCTCATCGACTTTTTCGGCTCCTTCGATTTGTCGCGTCACTCGTTGTGGGCCGCTTCAGGCCGCTGGAGTAGCCATTTCATTTCGCACGGCCTGCCATTTTCTGAGCTTGGCAGGTTCGTTCTGTTCAGTGCACAGCTTGATTAAATCATCGAGCGTCTCTTCAATAATCGTTCGGTGACTATAAGGAATTGTTGGCCGTCGAGCGTCGAGCCCTTCGTAGCCCTTGATCAAATTTGACTCTGCCTGAGCATAATCCTTTGCAGTCAGGTAAGCTCGACCCAAACGAGCGTACGTATGGTAGAGGTTCCAATTGTCCTGCGATGGACTATTCATCAATTCAATTGCTTTATTGAATCGTTTAATGGACTCTTCGTTCTTGCCCAATTTCAAGTAGAAGGAAGCCAAGTTTCGCAAGCTGGCCAGAGTGTGGGGATGCGAATCGCTGAGAAACTCTTTTTGCGTTTCGTAGACTGGCTGAAGCAATTCGATTGCTTGCTCGTTGCGTCCTTGTTCGCTTTCGATCATTGCCAAAGCAGCTTGACCTTGGAGGACCTCTTGATGATTCGCGGGTAGCAGCTTCGCTTGAAGCTGGAGAGATTCTTCGTATGTCTGTTTTGCTTTCGCGTAGTCCTTCTTCAGTAAAAAGACACCCGCAAGTCGATTGAGCGTAACCGACACGTCGACGCACTCATTCCCCAATACGGACCGTTGCATCGCAAGCACTCGCTGATAGAGTGCAAGCGAATCATCGACGCGACCAATCTCACGATAGCCGGTAGCCAGATTTCGTCGCGTTGAAAGTGTGCTCGCTGCTTCCTCGCCGTTGGGTCTCGCCGCCTGTTGTTCAGCAACCTGCTCGAGTAATTCGATAGAACGCGCGTAGTTAAATTGTGTTCCGTGAGTAACGGCAAGATTATTCATGGCCACCAGCGTCTCAGGGTGATCGATGCCCAGTGCCTGTTTGTGCATGGCGACCGATTTTTCGAGCAGCTCGTTGCCCTTATTCAAATTGCCTCGCATTTGATAGATGATTGCCAAATCGTTTATTAGCGCCAGCGAGAAAGGTGCGTCCGGGGCTGCGGTTGACAGTAGCATAACTTTTTCGAGCAATTCCTGACATTTGTCGAGTTTCCCTGCATCGCCGTACGTCAGAGCCCAAAGTTTTAGGCACCCAACATATTGCATGTCATGTTCGCCAACAGCGTCCTTAAATAACGTCGCCGCTTTCTCAAACTGCTCCAAAGCGTTCTCGTATTCGTCCAGTTGCCGTTGAGTTTCACCGATTACTTCACGGATACGAGCTTGAATAATGGGGCGTTCATCAAAGCGTTCGTCAATCGCCTTAGCCGCTCGTTTCACTGCTTCTCGGACGGTTAAATTTGGATCTCCTTTGTAACCACGTTTGGCTTGTTGACTTGGGCTAGCTTGAATAAGCAGATCCTCTAGCAGAAATTCAAGCACTCTTTCAGAAAGTTCTAGTTTGTCAGTAGCAAGCTGCTCTTGCGCGATCGCATTTGCGCGCTGTTTGTCGGCTTCCATTCGCTGTCGCTCTTCTGCTTCCCTCGCATTGGTTGCGTCGACCAATCGAGTTTGTGCTAATTTGGCTGCTTGATAGCTGTTGTAAAAACCAACTGACGTGCCAACTATCCCGCCCAACAAACACAGCAAGAACAAGGACGCAACGGAAGCGGGAATTCGGTTGCGCCAGAGCACTTTACGAAGCCGATAAATGTTTGACGGAGGAGCCGCATTAACCGGGTCGCCATTCAAGTGCCGCTGGATATCTTCGGCCAAGTGATTTGGTGTTGCATAGCGTCGCGATCGATCCTTCTCAATCGTTTTCATTACGATCCAATCCAAGTCGCCTTGTATCGCGTTGGGCAGTTTCCTTGGGTCTGATTGGCGGCTATTTGAAACGCTCGTCAAGGAACCCAGTGAATCACTAATTCGCCGGCTTGGAATCTGAGGGTCTTGTTCGCGAATCATTCGCACGACTTCTACAAGTGCTTTGCCATGGAGGCTTTGATCATCAACCGGAGTCGTACCCGTTAGCAACTCATAAAGTAGCACACCGAGCGAATAGATATCCGTGCGAGTATCAATATCAATCGGATTAGCCGCCGCTTGCTCGGGACTCATATATTTATAGGTGCCAATAAGCTGGCCAAATTCTGTAAAGATCGACTTATCGGTAAGCCGCAATTGACTTTCCGATGCTTTCGCGAGCCCGAAGTCTATTACCTTTACGTTCGGCTCTTTATCGCTTTCGACAACGAGCACGTTAGAGGGCTTAATATCGCGGTGGATGATGCCCTTCTGATGCGCGTGCTGCACCGCTTGGCAAACCTGTTGAAACAATTCCAGTCGTTGTGGAATTGTCAGTCTGCGTTCATCACAGAACTTAGTAATCGGTCGTCCGTGACAAAACTCCATTGCAAAGTACGGCCCATAGTCCGACTCAACGCCCACTTCGTAGATTTTCGCAATATGAGGATGATCCATCATCGCCAATGCTTGACGCTCAGCTTCAAAACGAGCGATCATCGCTGGTTTCAAGTTAAATTGACGCAAAACCTTGATCGCTACCTTGCGGCGAATCGGCTCTTTTTGCTCGGCAAGCCAGACTTCCCCCTGACCACCTCCACCAAGTGGTTGCAACAATCGATAGTGGCCAATCATTTCACCACTCTTCAATGGAACGCGATTTGAATGAATATCGAGATTGTCATCTGGCGACATCGATTGCGTACTGTTTTTCATCGCGGCATCCGCCTAATTAAACCATTGATGAGCACTAACGATGAAATTGTATCAAAATATTTGTATGCAGTGTTTGCGAATTCTGCTCCAAGAGCATCGCTCACCGATTTAGGCATGCCTGCCACGTTGCTGAACAGCTTTCCGAATTCCCTGACCTGCGTGCGACTATGCGTTCGAGAACCTTGCGGAAACTATCCGAGCGAAAATAAGGAGTGTCCCCCAGGTCTATCCCCTCCAAACGTTGCTTCCGTCGGTGTAAAACCGACAGAGAGCCAATATTGACGCATTGCTTGTAGCTGCCAATTATCGCCCCGCTGGGATGAACCCAGCGGTAGCGAAAACACAAGCGAATCCTCTAACGCTCCCATTGAGAACCATCGATCACTTCAACCATTCCTCGAACTCTTGAGTTGAAAGAATTGGTCCGAAATCGCTTTCTTTCCTGAGATTCCTGATTGCAATTGCATCGGGTTTGGCGTCAGGCTCCCATGCAATCTTTCGGAGAATGTCGATACACGCATTCAACGCCTCGCTCAAGTCTGACTCGGAATGCTTCGTGCCGTTCAAGTCCTCTCCACCTTTTGCAATCTGCCCAACGCAAAGCGAGAATGCTCTTGCGCGGATCAACTGGGTATTGGCAGCAATAAATGAATGGCTGCAAGGTTCCATTTCCAATCGTTTACCAAGTTGCAACGCTTGCTTGACATCGCCTTGTCTCGCAGCGTCATACATTGCGAACATGCGTGCAATAAACAACACATCCGGCGCGATATCGGTAATTCCCTTAAGTAGGTCCTCTTTGGCTTGGATCAGCTCCATGGCTCGCACCATCTTGCTTCCAACCTCAATGCCCAAATCATAGTTTCCAGCTACAGCGTCGGAAGCAGTTACATATCGCTCCATGAATTGAACGCACTTTCGAATCGAATTCAGCCCTTTCGGGAACTCCCCCATTCTTAGCTGGAGTTCGAACAACAACTGATACGCTTCGATCGCTAGCACGGGGTACTTGGACGCGGTCGGGTACAACCTACATAACTCTTCGAAAGAGTCCGCGCTCTGCTGGAGTGCCGACAACGCCTCGCTCCATTCCCTCGCGTTCATGTGGACTTGATAGAGACGATTCCAGCTCGTTCCAATTTTGAGTTTCGTATCCGTATCCAAGGGATCCTGGCTGGAAATCGATTGGTAAAGTGACAACGATCTTTTGGCCGTCTTGGTTGCTGCTGCGGATTCTTCTAGCTCGCTTTGCAAATAAGCAAGTCGATTTGCCATGTACGCCAAGCTCATCTGAAAGGAATTGTTGTCTGGATCCAACGCGATCAAGCGATCCATAACGTCGCAAGCATTGTTCAGATGCTGCGACGCTTGCGTATATTGTCCGACGGTCGTCTCGAGAGTTCCCAATCGTTCATAGGCGATCCCCAGGTCATGCTGGAGAACTCGGTCGTTCGGAAACATGTCCGTCGCTTTCAATGCCAGCGCTACCACCTCGCCATAGGCCTTCTCTGCTTTGCTGAAATCGTTGCGGTAGTAGTCGATGTCCGCGATGCGTTGAGTCGATGACAGGAACGCATGGGTCGCTTGGCTATCGTTGGGCGCGGACTCTGCAAGCTTGGATCGAAGCTCGCGAACCCGCTCAAAGATCGGCAATGCCAGATCGTAGGCGAAGGCTTTGCGATGCACTTCAGCCTGCATCATCATTGCGTTCGCTAAGTTGCGTTGCGACTGCAAAGAGCTTGGGTCTGCGTCGAATAGCTCCCGGGCCATCGATTCAGCCAGAGAGAATTCAGACATGGCGTTCTTGGTTTGCCCCAGCAGGTCCAATACTTCTCCTTTTCGAATGTGAGCTTCGATAGAGGTGGCATCGAGTGAACTGCTTTCGCCATCTGCCGTAATACGCTCTAGTCCGGACAAAGCGGTTTCGAGCAAGGCCTGACGAATCGGTATCGTGCCGGGCCTGGACGCCAATTCGGTTTGCACCTTCGTCACAAGACTGTTCAAGGCATCGATCGCGACCTGGCGTTGCCGAGTCGCTTTGGCCGCTTCTAACTCGAGATTGTGATTTGCGCGAAGGACGAGCACTTTCTCGGCTTGGATCCGCCGCTCTGCAATCGAGTTGGAGATGGCCGCGTATGTCGAGAGCCCGACCAACGCCACGAGCAATCCGGCAACGGTTCCGAACATCGCGGCAAGCCTGCGATTCCTCCGCGACCAATTCAGCGTTCTTTCCCATGATGAGATGGGTCTGGCTCGGATCGGTTCGCCCCTCAGCCACCGGTTCAAGTCGTCGGAGAAATGTTCGGCGCTCTCGTAGCGTCGGCTCGGTTCGCGATGCATGGCCTTCAAACAAATCGTTCCCAGATCGAAAGGGACTCGATCGTTCAGGGAACGAGGAGAGGGAGCCTCATCGCGTCCAATGCGTTGCAGCAGCGTTGGAAGGGTGCCTCGGAACGGCACCTCGCCCGTCAACATTTCAAAGAGCGCGACGCCTAGACTATAGATGTCGCATCGAGGTTCGCTGGCATCGGGATCCGCGATATACTCAGGGCTCATGTAAGCCGGAGTACCTAAGAGCACACCCGTTGCCGTCGCTTGTTGAACTCCGTTTGCAAATCGAACGAGGCCAAAGTCTGCAAGCTTGGCAATCCGACCGTTTGAGCTATCAGCCAAAAGGATGTTGCTCGGTTTGATATCGCGATGAATGAGCCCGAGCTGATGGACTGCATGGAGTCCTGCTGCTGCCTGCGAGATCCATTGCGCCGTTTGATGTGGGTCAAACGATTCTTGACATTCCATGCTGTCCCGCAAACTTCCTCCTTCTACCAACTCCATCGCGATGAAGGGAAAACCACCTTTGGAAACGGAGACCCCATAGACCGAGACAACGTTGGGATGCTTGACCCCGGCCAGCGCCTTTGCCTCGCGGATGAATCGCTCGTGTGAAAACGATGCGATCAGCTCGGGTCGCAACACTTTGATGGCAACAACGCGATCGAGTTGCATATCGATGGCTTCAAACACAACCGCCATTCCGCCTTGTCCGATCTGTCTCCGGATTCGATAATGCTCCAATAGTCCAATGTCCCCATCGAAACTACTGGTCTCAAATCCTCTCAGCAGGCTTTCGATCCGCCTCGCATCATCCGTCGTGGGTGTGTTGGAGAGTGACTCGACGCTTGTGTCTCGATTGGCCAAGCGATCAATCATGGCTTGGCAGGTTGCATGCACGGTAGGTTGTGAGACATGAATGGGGCCAGTTCCTCGCCACTGCTGTAGCTCGGTATCATCGCTCAATTGATTGAGTCGATGTTGGCATACCACACACGTTTCGAGATGCTGTCCCAATTCCAACGCTTGCGTTTCCGATAATGCGCCGTCCAGCAGCGCGATCAAGTCGCTCGAGTTAGGGCAAACCATCGGTCGTACCCTTCAAAGGCAGATCATCACTTAGCATTAGCACTTCGCTCCGAAGACGCTTGAGCACCCTCGACTTGGCAACGTAGACGCTCCCGATGTTGACCTGCATTGATCTGGCAACGTTGTTAGGAGACTCGTTCTCGATCCAAAGCCTCCGAAAAATCGACCATGTCTCGGCTTCAAACTCACGTTGAATGCGATGGATAGCGAGCTGGAGCAGTTCGGCATGAAAATGGGACTCCCAGTTTTGAGTGTCCGCGATGTTTTCGATTTGGTCCTGTCCGTTAGCAGATTGGTTTCTCCGAATGCGATTGGTTCGCTTCCAAAATTGGAGCAGCTCGCGATGGGTAACGACCCCGAGCCAATCGCGAAATCGTCCGCGTTCGGATTGATACTCGAAGGTTGGCAAGGCTCTGGACACGGCGGTAAGAACTTCCTGGGAAACGTCGGCCGCATCGGAATCTTGCAGATTGCGACTTCGGCAGTACGAAAAGATCAACGGCGCATAGACCTCAACAAACATGGCCCATGCTTGTCGATCTTGCAAATCGCGCAGCCGAATCAGCAGACTAGGGTGAGTCGTCAGCTCTGGCGCATCGCGGTTCATAACGTATAGTCCTCGGAGGAATGATTCTTACATCATACTCTTTGGATTTGCGGAAATATGCAAATCTAGTCACTTTCTTACTAAGTGTATCAAGTTCGGGTTTAGACCCTAACCCGCTCGTCTGATTGATGAATAAGCGTCGAAGCTAAGAAGCTTACTTGAAAAAATCCAGAAGTGTGTGGCACGCTCTGAGGAACGTTCGGGCCTGTGGGTCGCTAGAGTCATTTGCCAGCTTCCCACGCCCATCGCTAACGCTCTGGGAGGCTGTGATTTTTTGAATCCGAAGAAAGTACCCATCACACTCCGTGTGATGTTGCTTCAAAAACCAAAGGTTTTTGAACTGCGGAAATCACACGGAGTGTGATTGGTACTATAAAATCACAGCCTCTGGGCGTGCCACCCTGCCGAAAATATTCCACAAAAGTCGGAATTCTCAGTAAGAATCGATGCCCACGTTCCTATGCTGGGTTGAGGCCACCCCCTTCTCAAGATTCTGGATTCATCTGCATGCGACTCTACAGCTATTTTCTTCGAGCCCGTAAACGAACCCAACTCATCCTTCAAAAACGGGCGGAAAGCACACGCAATTCCAATCGGCAACATTTTCGACGCTGGTTGCAAATGGAGGGCCTCGAACCAAGACACATGATGGCGGCAGCAGTCTGGCACAACGTTTTGCAACCCCTGAACGTTACCGGTAGTCCGGTCAGCTCGGTCGACCCGCTCGATGTGCTTTCGATGGTCAACGAAATCAATAATCCGCAGTTCAGCGATCCACGATCCGGCCTCTTGCCACTCAACCTAGCGACCAACGATCCGCATCCCTTCTTTGATGTGGACTGCGATTCCAGAATCGGGCCCCTGGATGTCTTGATTGTTATCAACGCAATTAATCGAGGAGAATACGAGCCGGATTGGGTCTTCGCCGGTAGCAACCAGGCAAGCGTGACAGGCGGTCGAGTCACCAGCGCCAGTTGTTCGCCTATGTTGACCGAAGGTGACTCCCTCTACACCGACCTGAGTCAAACCGTTGCGATTCCGGACGCGACCTCCGCCATTCGCGTTTCCTTCGAAGCACCATCGTTTGACACTCAAAGCCAAAACTCCATTCGCGATGCTTTTGAAATCCTACTCCTCGATCCAAGCGGCTCACCGATCACGCTCCCCTTTGGAGTCAATCGCGATGCCTCGTTCAATTGGAGCGAATCATCGGCTCCAGTTCTCGGAGCTGGGACTCAATCAGACATCTTGCCAAACGGCTCGGTCTCTACGGCCACATTCAATGTATCCGGGCTGGCAGCAGGGAGCCAAGTGCAAGTCAAGATGCGGCTCGTCAACAACGATTCCGATACGCAAACCAGCGTCATCCTTCGGCACATCGACGTGGTCGACGCGACCGAGCCCGCCCCGACTGGAATGGCGATTCCTTCTTCGAGCCGAACCTTCCTCGAACCAGTCGATCCCAATCTGCTGACGGATGTTACCTCCAGTGTGTTGCCGACGTATGGGCGAACAACCTTATTCGATGGAAATGATATCTTGGTTACCGACCTAAAAATCACCAATCAAGGCAATCAAGCAATCTCAGGTCGCGTCGTGGTCGCTATCGACAACTTATCCGACCCAAACATCGGCGTCTTGCAACCTGACGGATTCTTGGCCGGTGGTCGACCTTATTTTGTATTGAACGGAACTAGCAGTAGCGGTTGGCTTGCCTCGGGAGAGACGACCGCCGTACGCGAGTTGAGATTCAAAAACCCCAGCCGTCAACAGTTTAATTACACCCTAACAACGTTGGCCGAATTGAACTCGCCTCCATCCGGCTTTACATCCGCACCACTCTTAGAAATTGGGGCTGGAAAGACGTATCGTACGACGATCCAAGCGGTCGATCCCGACAAACAAAGCTTGGTCTATGCAATTGTCGCTGGCCCCGCAAACATGACGATCGATCCGGACAGCGGAGTCATCGAATGGATTACGACTTCATCGGACGTTGGCAATCAATCGGTAGTCGTCACGGCGACAGATCCCTTTGGCCTTCCTATCCAACAGTCCTTTTCGATTGCCGTCATCGAGAACCTTGCTAATCGCCCGCCGATCTTCACCAGCACTCCATCCACCGAAGCGACCGTGGCAGGTGCGTGGAATGTGACAACACTCCAAACTGGCAACAACCCAACGGGGCTCGTGGCAGGGGATTTCGGTACCGGAAAAATTTCCCTAGTCTCCGCTAACGCGGGCGACCAAACCGTGAGCGTCCTCGGCGGTTCGGGCAACGGAAAATTCCAAACACCGAAGTCCTTCCTCGTCGGCGAACCGGCACCAAGCGGCAGGCTCTTCCGCACCGGCACGGATGTCGATGTTGGTCTACCATCGACACTGAACAACGGCGATACGCAAGCAATCACGTGGGCCGAACAAGCTGACTTAAACAGCGACGGAACCCTCGATTTCGTTACCGCCAACACAACACGCGTGTTCAACAGCCTCACGCCTGGTGGGAACACCTACTCAAACTATCTCTCGGTTGTGCTTAACAATGCTGATGGGTCGTTTGCTGCACCCGTGCTCTTGCCGGTAACCGCTCCAACAACCGACTCCAACGAAGTAGCCTTTGTTACGACCTCCGTTCGACTTGCTGATTTCGACGGCGATGGCAAAACCGACATCCTGGCACTTTACACCAACAGTGGCACCACGGGATCCAACCAAATGCTATTTTGGAAGGGCCTCGGCAACGGCACTTTTGCAACACTGCAAAAATCCGATACCGGAACCTACTTCAACGCTCTGAGTGTCGCAGACGTCAACGGCGACGGCAAACTCGACTTGCTTGCGATTAAGACCTCCTTCAATCAAGTCGGTATCCTCTTTGGCAACGGCGACGGAACATTTGGCGCATACACCGAGTTCGCGAACATCCCGAACTCTGGCTACTACAATGGAATGACGATCAGTGATCTGGATGGCAATAATAGTCTAGACGTGGTTCTACCATCTTATAACCGATCTCAGCTCGATGTCTTTCTCAATGATGGTCAGGGGCACCTCATTTTTTCCGTGAGTTTGACTACCAGCATCAATGCTGGTCTTGGACATCCTTTTGGAAGCGTTATTGGCGACTTTACCGGCGACGGCATGCAGGACATTGCATACTGGTTTTGGTCCGGTAGCAGCGGGGGTGGCGGGCTGGGCATTTACAAAGGAACCGGAAACGGGTCTACGTTTGTCTACGCGGACGCGACAGGCGGAAAGGGCTTCTTCAGCCAAGTACCCTACAATACAGAGCGATCCTCTCCCATCGATCTCAATGAGGATGGCAATCTCGACATTTATTTCGGCCATGCCAGTGGCTACCACGGAGTCGAAGTCGGTTTTGGAAACGGTGATGGAACCTTTCAATTTCAGACGTATGAGTTGGCAATCGATCCGACTGGCGCTCCCGGCAATAACACCTCTGACTTTGTTGTTCTCGCTGGTGACTACAACCGTGACGGTCTTATCGACTTGGCCGCTGTAAGCGCACGAAATAGTACCGAGCCCTTTTCATCGCTAACTGTACTTCTTGCCGATGCCCCGGGCGTATTTGCTGCTCCAAAGGCTCAACTCATGGCCAACGGCGGGGTATTTGGTGGTCCGACAATAAGCTTATTCGGCGATGTCAACAACGATGGTATCCAGGATATTGTGGCTGGGAGCCAAAGCGGTTTCTTTACGAGACTTGGCAACGGCGACGGAACGTTTGGCCCTCCGAATATCGGTCTTGGAGCCTACAACTCGGTAACCGACGGCTTCCTAACCGACCTCAATCATGACGGCACGCTCGATCTTGTCACATCGGGCGGGTTGAATGGGCAGAATCAAAACGCAGGATATGGGGCTGCACTCGGCAATGGCGATGGTACCTTCACATTTGCCTTCACGCGGCCAGCGGGCAATTTCTACGGAGCGACCGCCATCACGCCCGGCGACTTCAACGGCGATGGTTACACCGACTTCGCTGCGTTTGCGGCGGCGGTCTACGCACCCGGCACCGGCACCTTCCTCGACGGCTTTCACGATGTATTCCTCTATGATCCCACGAACCCAGGCACCTTCCTACGCAGCTTCCACGATGTGATTCCAGTTAGCAGCCAAGATGACTACACTCGCCGGAGTTTCACGACCGCTGATTTTGACGGAGATAGCGTTCTTGACTTGATCAGCGTGTTCGGTAAGGTCGGTACCACGCCGATGCAACTGCAATTGTTCAAGGGCAAAGGGGACGGCACGTTCTTCCCTCAAATCGACACACCCATTCTGGTCTCCAACTCAGATGCCCAGTTCCCGAAATGGCTTGCCGCAGGCGATTTGAACAGCGATGGGAAAATGGATCTTGTGTTAACAAGCACTTACTCTCGTTCGTCGGTTTTTTTAGGCAACGGTGACGGCACTTTCCAAACACCTACCGACTACTCATCAGGAGTGAATTTTTCGAGGAACCGACAGGTCTATTTGCGGGACATCAACGGCGATAATAATCTCGACCTCGTGTCCATTGGTGACAACTACGCACCCAATACGGTCGCCATTCGCAAAGGCCAAGGCGATGGCACCTTTGACTCTGAGCAGCTTTTCACAACCGACGGCAGCGCGACCTATCTGGACGTTGGGGACGCCGACGGTGACGGCATTGCCGATCTGATCTCCACGAACGCTGTTTATGGCGGAGGATATGCAATCGTATTTACAGGGACCAAGCCTGGGCTCACCGGCGTGGCCACTGGAGACATCAACGGTGATAGTAAAAACGACCTCATTGCCATCAACAATGCAAACAACCGTGTTAAAGTCCTGATCAGCAATGGAGACAACACCTTCACTCGCAAGCCGGATGTTCTCGTTGGTCGCGGACCCATTACGGTGGCCTCGCTCGATTTTAATGCGGATAACAAACTCGACATCGTGACCGCCAATCGATCGGGCAAGAGTGTTACGATCCTTCAAGGAGACGGGCTCGGTCAGTTCACCCGCACAGATTTCATGGTGGGGGTTTCGCCTATTGGACTGTCCGTTGGCGACCTCACTGGGGATGGCAAGCCGGACATCCTCGTGGCCGACGATGGTTCCAACGCTGCCTACCTGCTCGTAAACACAGCCAGTGGTTTCGCGATTCCAATCGCAATTCCGCTCGGCGACAAGCCCAAGGCCACCAACATCGCGGATGCCACCGGCGATGGCATCGCGGACGCAATATTCACGTTACCCAGTAGCAAGCGGATCATGATCCTGCCAGGCAGCGGCAATGGCAACTTCGGTACGCCCATCTACGTAAACCTGACTTCGGCTGCGGGTGATCTTGCATCTGGCGATTTCAACCAGGATGGTCAGGTCGACCTCGCGTTTACGATTCCTAACGATGGCAAAGTGGCGGTACTCTTCAGTCGAGGTGGAGGATTGTTTGCCAAACCGCAAACGATCCGTGTCGGTGCTGACCCGACTACCATTTCGACCCAAGACGTCGATGGGGATGGCCGCCTCGACTTGCTCGTCGCCAACGCCGGCGATGCGACCGCCAGCGTGATCTTCAATACATTCGACCCGACAAATCTTTATCGTTACACGGTCACGGCCATGGATCCGGATGGCGATCCCGTCGCGTTCGACTTAAACGATGCGCCCGGAGGAATGATTCTCAATGCCTCGACTGGACAGATCGTATGGGCACCTACCGCCGATCAACTGGGTTCCAACGCCGTGACCATTCAAGCCACCGATGGCCGTGGCGGCGGTGCCACTCAGTCCTTCAACATCGGCGTCGCGCCGGCCCGCGCGAACTCCGTACCCGTGTTCACTTCTTTAGCAAGTCCCATCGTCTCTGCATCCGATGCGTTTAAGTACGTTGCCAGTGCCATCGACCCGGACGGGACACCGCTACGCTATCGACTTGTGTCCGGCCCGGCGGGCGCGTCGATTGATCCGCTAACAGGCGTTGTAACGTGGGATGGACGCAACAACGCCCTGAGAATGAATGACGGAATCAATATAAATAATGCCGGTGTGATTTCTATTCCGGATAGCCCGTCGCTTCGACCGACGTCTCTCACCGCAGAAGGTTGGTTCCGCTTTGACAATAATACTCGTCCGAATCAGGTTCTCATCTCCAAGCCTGGGCCGAATGGAAATTTCTTCTACCCCTTGTCGTTCAATCTTGGTTTCCAGTACGGCACCCTTCGCGCCGAGGTCGGCGGGGTTTCAAACGGAATCGACGAATCCGCTATCGCTGCAATAGCCTGGAAACCTCAAAAGGATCGATGGTATCACCTTGCCATGACGTTCGATGATGCCGCTGGGATGCTCACCCTCTGGCTCGATGGACAGGCCGTCGTTACATCTGCGACCGGTTTGCAAATTTCGTACAATAGTTCTAAAGTTCAAATCGGTGCGTATGCGAACGGTGCAGATCCGTTCATTGGCTCAGTTTCACAAGTCCGACTTTGGAACAACGCCCGCACTCAAGCTGATATCCAAGCGGACATGTCGCGGGTCATCGCACCCAATGCGCCAGGCCTTATCGCTGCATACAATTTTAACGACGGCGACGCTCAAACGGTATTCGATGGATCGGTCAACGGGAACAATGGCCTTCGTGGCAGCTACAACGGACCGTGGCCCTCCAACATACCGGGCATGGCGTTCGAGCAGACGCAATCGTTCACTATTCGCGTAGAAGATGGACGCGGAGGCTCCGACGAACAGACCTTCGCCGTTACCGTAGTACCGACCATCACTCAATCGATCTCAGGAACGCTCTATCAAGACACCAATCAGAATGGCTCTCAAGATACGAACGAAGCTGGCAGTGCGGACGGCATCATCTACATTGATAGCAACTTCAACGGTGTGCGTGATCCAGAAGAAGTCTTCGCGAGAACCGATTCCAAAGGCAAGTACAGGCTAACAGACTTGACCAAGGGCAGGCATTCTCTGGTCGCCGAATCACAAGCGGGATTCAACACGCCCGCCTCCATGAATGTCGACATCGGCCCGTTTCTACCTGGCATCGCTAGCTTCGCACTCGTCCCGCAATCACTGAGTCAAATTCGCGGCAGTGTACGGATCGACAGCAACGGCAACGGCACGTCGCATGATTCGCAAACGATCTATGAATCGAATTTTGACGCGGTATCGCCAGATCTTTCGATTTGGTCAACCAAGAGCATCACCACCTCACCGAACAGTACAAAACTACTCGGGGAGTTTTTTAACGAAAGCGTTACGCTTTCTCTCGGCAGTGTTACCCCGTTGCCGGCGCATGATTCCCTAACCTACACGTTCGACATCGCACTTTTGAGGAACTGGTACGGCAACCGCCAATTCTCCGCCGGAATAGTTCCGGAATTGGTATTTGAAGCGGACGGTATCGAACTCTTCCGGTCAACTTTCTCGAATTTCTCAAATTACACGCAAGCGTATCCGCAAACGACTGGCGCTACGAACCCGGGCCGCATTGGAGCATTTGAAATCAACTCGCTCGGCGGG